>ENA-OPCR01000245-OPCR01000245.1-human-gut-metagenome-genome-assembly--contig:-NODE-245-length-14900-cov-1.341192_pt1 | contig 14900 bp, 10 predicted proteins | sample MGYA00241571_ERZ501493 | MGnify/ENA primary metagenome ERZ501493 (study PRJEB25962, sample SAMEA2042662) | human gut metagenome | biome: human gut; feature: human-associated habitat; material: faeces... | reverse complement strand
TTCACTTTTCCAAAGAAACAACCATTATTATTTCCCAATCCCCTACCAACAGATTGAGTTAACACAATGGACCAATAATGCCGGTTATTAATAGAAACAGAATAACACAAAACTTCTAACCTTATTTATCAAGAAATCAAATAGACCTTAATCAATTTGATATGTACGAAAGGGAGGGGCCGTGAGGTTCCTCCCTTTTATTTATCAATACAATGAATACTGCCCCAAAGACATCCAACCAAATAAGGAATGGTCTTGAACGTCAAAAGCAACTATATCACACTATTCCCAATATACCATTAGAGCCTGACATCGCGACAGATATTATTCATTTTGAAACTTTTGTGTAGAAACAAAAGTAGTGAGTAGACCGATATAGGCCCAGAAAGTAATCAATAAAAGAATCTATATCATTGATTTGTCATTCTATCCACACGTATTACCCCCGGTTTTCCACAAAACATCCTCTGCGGCATAGGTACTTTGATTTCCCTTCCATTGAGAACAATCCGAATCCCTTTCAGAGCCGCATTCATGCAAGCATCGGTGACAGAAACCACAATCTCCCCTGCTTCTTCCCTTATCAGCACCGCACACGGGGCAGAAGCGGAAAGAGACAAACCTTCTGCCTGCAAACCTTTATTGCCGGGATACAAGACGGCTTCCACCACCTTTCCATCCATAGAGCAGACCGCCTGCACCAGGGTATCGTTCTGCAATACCCGGAACGGCAGTTCATCCGATGGTATCTGCCGGCCTGCATAAACCACATAGCCATAGGTATCATCAACCGGACGCTGTCCATGATTTGCCCACAGACGGAGGATTCTGGCTTCTGAGGGCAAGCCTTGTTTCTTTTCATTCACCTTGTTCCGCTTCACCCAATCTGTGGGACGAGTCTCGCAAGTAACAAATGCTTCACGGGTATACTCAGGAAGTATCCGATAGGCAAACTTACCTTTCTGCACCAGCCAGAGGGGAGTACCATCTGCCGACAAAAGCGAGTGAGTGCCGGAAGCGACAAGCTCCATTTTTCCCCTTTTCATCGAGAAAACTTCATCCGTCCAAGCCGTCTGGTCGATGGTGGTACGAATCTCCCCATCCAGTTCAGGACGCTTATTGGTTACGCCCGCACCCAAAGCTACCATGTAATCTCCCAGAATGAAATAAGACTTATATGCCTTGAAGCCATAAAGAACCTCGTTCAAGCCCTCACTGTTCCCCTTGTCGTTCACACCCTCTTTCGCAGAAGCGTTCATCTTTTCGAAGATATATCCTGCAACGGCATTACTCCCGCCATCCGTAGCACCGGCAGCAAAATTACTCCTGCTGCAATAACCACGCCAATTCTCTACGGGAACCAGTTTGTCCATGCCTTCGCGTGCAGTCACACCCGGGGAAGCGGTGACATCCCAACCGCCCATAATCCGGAAATACTCATCGCCGCTGCGCTGGAACAACGTCATTCCATCCGTCGGATAGAAATTGTAGGCATCAGCAAAACTGGCGGCACTCTCCAGTCCGTCACAACGGACAGAGGCCATATTAATCGTGATATGATAGTCGGGGGTCTTCTTTATCAAGTCGTCGTTGTTGAAGAACCAACGGGTACCGGAATAGATGCCCGGAGCATACTCCTCCATCATGATGCGATTCTTCTTCACCTCTTGCTGCAATTGCAACAGTTCCCGCTGCTCTTCGGGGGTGAAAGAGTCCATCCAGTTGCCGATAAGGTTATCCAGCATTCCGGCATAAGGGATGGAAAGCTCTGTGGGATTATATACATACGAGCCACGGTCCAGGCAAGGAAGGCGATATCCCTTATAATAATACCAGGCACCACCACGCAGGAAATTAAGAAGTGCCTGCACATTATCCCGGCCCAGATTCTTGGCCCAGGGAGAGCCTTTCAGCATATTCAGCATTTTAAGTGCATTGGAAGTCCCGTCAATGGGATAACCCCAAATCAGGCATTGCTTTCCATGTCCCCAACCTGCTCCGTCGGCAGTGAATCCCTCAGTCCAGAAAGCATCGGAATACGTAGTTTGGGAGGTCATACTGATACCGCGCTGGCAAACTTCCGCCAGCAAGTCTATCATAGGAATGGAACGGTACATGGCGGCCACGGGCAATAGGGAACGATAGGCCAATGCATTGCCGCCCACCCACCACACATGGTTGCGGAAACGGGAAATGGAAACTACATTCTCATCGGTTTCGTCGTGGCGGAGAGGTTGGGTCCAAGCTTGTAAGGCAATGGTTTTCAACATATCGCACGCCTCTTGCAGCAATGTGCCGCCTTTCCCACCTTCAGCATCGTCCATCTGTTTCAGATAGCAGAAATAAGTATTGACCGCTGCCGTAGGTATGGCAAAGCAAGATGCATGGAAACGGGGACCGTCATTGGGGCGTCCTGCCTCGATACCGCCGTAATGCAAGATTGCCTTCAGCACTTTACCGGACAAGGCCTGCTCTTCTGTCAGTTCACCTTTACGATAGGCATCCGCTACTTTCCAGATACGGTTGAAGGCATCCGCCACGAACAAGCCTATTTCGGCCTGCGGGTTGGAGTAAGGCTTCTGAAAGGCATTCTCTTTGCGGAATTGCTCTTCCTGCTCCCTTAAACCAGAAAAGATACCGTCGGCAGTGAGTTGTGCCAGACACTCCTGCGCACTCAACCGGGTGTCCAGGGAATGATAACGGTAAGGATGCTGCGCAAAGGAAGCGCGGAAAGCCTTGATGGACTTCTCCTTCTCTGCATCCCCCCGCTGCCGGGCTTCGTTGTAGTAACGGTGATAATTATTGAAAGCAAACTGCGTTTCCTTCTCCTGCGGAAAAGCGGTTGCGGCCAAGCAAAGGCCGAGAATGGTCAGAATAAGGTTTCTCTGCATATTAGAATCGTATTGGTTATTGTATAATGTCCGATTATATTTTCAGCAAATATAATGAAAGGCAGAGGGAAGAAATGACGGCAATCATACAAAACAGATGCAGTTTTCGTACGGAACTGGCTGAGTGCGGCAACAGGCATAAAAAGATTGGCTATCTTTGTTTCATCATAATAACCTTATTAACAACACTCCCCATGAAAAGACATCATCTGCTTTTTCTCTTTGCCGCTTTCATAGCTATAACGTCTTCTGCCCAGAAGCTGGACAATCTGGTAGAACTGAAACAGAAGTCGGAAAACCCACTGTTTCATCACTTGGACAAAGCTCCACGTACACCAGCTTTCGAGTGCGAAGGCTATTGGGCCTGGGGAAGTTCGGTAGTGAAAGGAGATGACGGCAAGTACCATATGTTCGTTTCCCGCTTTCCCAAAAGCTTGCCGTTCCATCCGGGATGGATGGTAGCCTCGGAGATTGTACATGCCGTATCCGAGATACCGCAGGGACCTTATCGGTTCAGCGAAGTGGCCCTCCCTGCCCGTGGTGCGCAATACTGGGACGGACGCTCCACACACAATCCACGCATTTTGAGGCAGAACGGGAAATACTACCTTATCTATATGGGTTCCACCCACCCCTTTGCCGACCCTACTTACGAACAACTCACCCTGAAAAGCCCCTGGTGTACCGTTGCCCGCGCCAACAAACGCGTGGGACTGGCCGTTGCCGACTCGCCCTACGGTCCGTGGAAACGCTTGGACGAGCCCATCTTGAAGACCAAGCCCAATACTTTCTACAGTTTTCTGACCTCAAATCCCTCGCCTATCATTCAAGAAGACGGTTCGGTGATGATGATATTCAAGGGGCGACATTACACGAACGGTTACCTGCACTCGGCCATGAGCCTCGGAATGGCTTATGCTCCTACCATAGAAGGCCCTTATCGAGTGCTGAACAATGACTGTCCCATCTTTGAAGTAGACGGTCAGGGCGAAGCGGAAGACCCTTTCCTCTGGAAAGATGCAAACGGTTATCATGCCATCTTCAAAGACCATGTAGCCAAGTTTACTGGCGAACGGGGCGGAGGCGTCATGGCACATTCCAAAGACGGCATCCAATGGACGGTGGACAAAGACCCGAAAGCCTACTCGCTCACTGTGGAGTGGGAAGACGGCAGCGTGGAGAAGCAAGGACAACTGGAACGCCCCTTCATCCTCTTCGAGGACGGAAAGCCTGCCTACATCTTCTTTGCCACGATGGACGGGCCCGGAGGATTCGAAAATGCATCCCGTTCTTGGAATATGGTGATTCCCATCAAAGATCGGAAGTAAAAATGTGTATCTTTGCAGCCATGAACGAGAACATATTACCCATCCACTTCGCCCCGCTGCAAGGCTACACCGATGCCGTCTACCGGCGGGCGCATGCACGCATATTCGGCGGCATAGAGACCTATTACTCTCCTTTCGTACGCATGGAGCACGGAGAAATCCGGCGGAAAGATGCCCGTGACATTGAGCCGGACAACAACCCGGACCTGCACCTCATCCCCCAGCTCATTGCTCCGGATGCGGACAAGCTGGAGCACATAATGTCCCTTTTCATCGAAAAAGGATACCAGGAAGCGGACATCAATCTGGGTTGTCCTTTTCCGATGCTGGCCCGGCGCCACAATGGCTGCGGCATGCTGCCCTATCCCGAAGAAGTGAAGGCGCTGCTCTCCGAAGCCATCGACCGACATCCCGACATCCGTTTCTCCGTGAAGCTGCGTCTGGGCTGGGAGCAGGCAGAGGAGTGTCTTGCCCTGCTACCGCTGTTCAACGAACTCCCCCTCGCACACATCATCCTGCACCCGCGTCTGGGCAAGCAGCAATACAAAGGAGAGGTAGACCTGGAGGGATTTGAAGCTTTCTACAAAGAGTGCACCCACCCTCTGTTCTACAACGGAGACCTGCATACCGCGAATGATATCCGTTCTATCACCACACGGTTCCCCCGATTGGCAGGTATCGTCATCGGCCGCGGGCTACTCGCCAATCCTGCCCTGGCGCTGGAATACAAGCAAGGAACCCCGATTTCTTCCGATGAAATGGCGAAAAAAGTGGGACAACTACACACCGAGGTCTTCAACGCCTATCAAGAGCTACTGCAAGGCGGTGAGGCACAGCTATTAATGAAAATGAAAAGTTTCTGGGAGTACCTATTGCCGGACGGAGACCGCAAAGCGAGAAAGACCATTCATAAGACCAGCAAACTGGCAAACTATCAGTCAGCAGTAAGCAATCTGCTCGGAACATATTAAACAACCGTTTCCAGTATCTTTCTCTATAGGAGAGAAAGGCTAAGACTCCTATACCGAATACCCACAACACCCGGATGTATTCACCCAAAACATGGGGATGTATTACCCCAAAACATCCCCATGTTTTATAGCACAACACCCGGATGTTATGGGGTAAAACATCCGGGTGTTGTGGGTATTCAGTATCAATGTCTAACCTATACTCTCCCTACCTCTTTAGCTCTACCTCTAAGCTTGCAGCATCCCGGCAAGTAAAGCGCAGCACAGTCTGATTCTTGTCTGCCGACAACACCTTGCAATAGGGCGTCTCGGCAACCTTCCACTGTCCCTTCAAAGTAACGGTTACGGGAATCTCCTGACTCTCATTGTCAGTCCACGGGCGTGAATAGATACTGCGCTCAATACGTTTTCCGTCTTTATCGAAAGCCTCGTCACTCGGACCACGATACAAGGCCAAGTCGGGCTGGGAAACAGTCAGCAGAAGCTTGTCCTTATATTCGCGTATCATGACAAGGCACGATGTATCGGCTTTCTGCAACAATCCGCCGTCGGGCAGAGCTTGCGGAGTCTCAAACAAGACGTAAGAAGTAAGACCGTCTGCCGGAGAACGCACAATGTGGGCGTTGCGGTCTTGTTGGAGAATCTTGTAAGTGGGTTTCTTGGCGAATGCCTCCAAAGCGGCGGCATCCGTGTGGGGTAGCACGGCATATTCGTAGGAAGCGCCTTTCGGGGCTTTGCCATGCTGTAATGTCAAGGACACCCAGTCGCCGGAAGTGGGCTTGGTGCTACGCTCGCCCACGGTCACTTGCGGGAAGTTCTTCTCGTAGCGGGCATCAGGGCGGGAGGCTTTGGAAATGTAATAACCTACGCCGTTGGGATCTATATAAGTCTGCCCGTCACTCTGACAGGACTCCCAGTACCGGCGGGTTTCGGGAGTGGTGGCGGCAAGCTGGAACACGGTGGTTTCCGTTGGATATTCGGTATTTAGGTTTTCGATGTCCGTACCGAGGCATACAATGGTGCCGTCGAAGAAATGGAACGACTTGCGGGCACGGTGAGAACCGTTATACTTATCATGTTCATGCAGCACCATACCGAAGTTACCGTTCAGATGTGCTTGGGACAAACCGCCGGCAAAAGCTTCGTCGGAATAGAGCATCTCCTCCATGCCGGAGAAGGTATCGACATTCAATACCCGGGCACGCAGCTGGTCGAAAGGCAAATGAATGCTCGTGACACCCGGAATACGATTCCAGTCGAAACCGGCCTCCTGCCAGCCACTGGTGGCAAAAGTAACCATTTCATCGGTTTTTCCGGTAAGAATCTGCATGCTGCCATGTGCCAGATAACGGCCATAGAAATTGGCGGGGAGATAGTGCTCGGCAGCCCAGAGGTAACGGGAATGTCCGCGTACTACGGCAGCCCAGTTGCTGCGACGCTGTACGGATACACAACCGTAACCCAAAGCCAGATTGCCTTGCGGGTCGGGTTCCGGACGGAAGCCTTGGGCTTCAAGCAACTTCTTCATCTCCAATTCGTGGCGAGTGGAAGCCTTCGGCAGATAGTCGGGCGCATTCTTGTCCGGAGCTTCTGTATAGGCAACCAGGCGCAAATAGGCAGCGGCCATTTCGGGGTCATCCTTCTGCTTGCCATCCGGCGTACCGGCAATGGCCATCGTGGCATATTGGATAGGTATCAGACTTCCTCCCCCGTTGGGATGGCGTCCGGACATGGAGAGAGACCATTGCTTCAGGTTGCAATAGAAACGCATGGTGAGAAGCACTTTCTTCACCGTCTCGTGTGCCTGCTCGGACAGGCGGAACTCGGTACCACTCAGCAAGTAAATCATATTAGTGGCACCGTCCAGACCGCCCACTGCATAAGCAGGATAATTGTTGCAATGATGGAAGCAGGCACCGTCCGGCTTGAAAGAACCGGCCAATCCCGGCGCAGGAAGACAGCCTTTGTCCAGCCAACGGGAGAAGGAACGCAGGTATTGCAGTTTCTCCGGTGTATCCTCCATAATCAGAATGCTGGCTATGCGGCCTTGCAACTTGGTGTTGAACGTATCTATATCAATACCGTTGACGGCAGGTTCGGGATATACCTCATTGGTGATGGCATACCAGTTGAGCGTACGTACCGCCTCTTCCAGCTTACCTACCTCACGCAACACGTCCTTCATCAAGAAATAAGCCACAAACAGACCGCGCATACTATATCCGTAATGGTGGATATTCCCCCAGCAACTGCCGTAGGCAATACCCTGGTCGGTGGCGTTATCGTACATGGCGATGAACTTCTGCTTCAACTCGTGTTTCAGCGACGCATCCTCCGCATTGTTGTAGGCGATGGCGACGCGTTTCATCAGGTTGAAATAGTCGCTTATCTCTATCCCCAGTCTGGAGAACATATCTTTGTCCCAATCGGGTACCATACGTTCGTATGCCTCGGAGTGACGTACGAAATAGATAGGACGTCCTGCTACCTTGCCGCTCTTGTAGGTAATCCGATAAAAATCATACTTCTTACGGATGGACTGCATCTCCTTGTCCGAAAGTGCGGAAGGCGTGTAGAGCATGCCGCGGAAACGTTTCTCCATAATCCGTATATCCTGCTTCTGCGCCTCGGTCACGTCTGCCAGAGGGATGTCCGGTTTCCACAAGGAGTGTTCGTAGATAACCAGCCAGTGGTTGGTGGTTCCCTTATTTACAAACGGTACCTGCAAGTCGGCAGTCTGCTGGCGGGCATCCACCTTGCTGGCAGTAATCAGATGGTCGAAAAAGAGTTTCCCCTTCACGTCGGGGGCTACAATTCGGATTTCGTCCATCCCTTCTTCCGGGGTACCTTGCATATCGCGTTCATAACATACCCATGCTCCGCGCCAACCGGTAAAGTTGATGCCAAAAGGAAAAGAGGTGCATACCTTGCCATCCTTCAGGAACTCAAACAGAATCTGCTTGTCCTGGGCCTGCTCATTGTACACCCATACGATGAAAGCCGAAAGATAGGTGTCTTTCCCCGTCGGGTCTTTCTTCTCAAATTTCAAGTCTTTTTTGATAGACAGTGCGGCACCCGGCTCGAAAGTCCAGCTCAAACTGTGGTCGCCGTCCCTATAATGTTCGTCGCTAATGCCCAACTGCGAACCAGCTGCCGTAGTGACAAACGCCGGAACCTGCTTCTCCTCAAAAGAAAGCAAGCGCTCATTCTTCACGATTTGTGCATGTACACTGCCCGGCAGCAACATGCAAACGAGCGCTACCGCTCCTATTTTCCATTTACTGAATTGCATCATGTCTGTTTATTTAAGGTTATCGATATTTGCTACTTGGAAATCTGCAAAACGTACGTGGTTCTGCCACAACCGTAAGGCGAAATAGCCGTCTCCTTTGCCATCGGCAACCGGTAAGCTGAAAAGCTCTTCACCATCCATGGCATAAGTGGTGGCTCCATTCTCCACACGGATTTTAACTTCATACCAATGGTTGGGCTTCAAAAGGTGGGCGGCATCGGTATACTCTTTCAAGATGGGTTTAATCTTTGCATCGTCCACTCCATAATACTCTCCATGGTATTCACGGAAACGCGTAGTTCCATTATCATTACCGCCGTAGCCCACATAGTAAAGGTCCAGCGTATTGTAATTCTTGAACTCGCCGTTGCGCCATGCACTGCGGGCAAAGAAGTCATCCGGATGCCGGGGGTCATCGGCCCCCCAAAAACAATTCAAGTCGCTGAGACGGTCGTAGCTACCATTCTCAACCACCACTTGTACCCGGTAGGTAATCTCATAGTTTCCCGTCAACCGTTCCTTATACCAAAGGGACAGCCCGTCCGGAGATACAATATCCATCGTATCGCCGATACATGTAATTTCCACTTTTCCGGAAGAATCCTCCACGACCCAGGCGGTAAGCCGGCAGGAAGCGCCCATCTCCATACCGGGGAGGACACATAAGAGAAGTTGCATCAAAAGAAGTTGTAACCGCATATTTCAATGTATTAGTACGGTACAAAGAAACCCCTCTTTTTGGAAAAAGAGGGGCATAAATCGTACAGAAGAAGGATAAAATAATGATTGAGGCGGATTTCTGCCCCCACTTCATCAAGGATGAAGTTCTTCGAAAGCCTTGTTTTCCTCTTGTACCGCCTGAACGGTTTCTTCCAGTTCACTGATAGGGAGGTCGAAGTTGTACCAGTCGTTATAGCAGTCGGTGACATACCACTTGCCATCCGTCAGTTCAAAGACCACACGAAGGGAAGGTTCTGATTCATCATAGCCTGCTTCGAACTCTTTATGGGCAGGCTCATTGACAGTGAAGTGAGAAATATAGGTACCTCCCTCCTCTTCGGTAGTACGTCCTTCCTTCAGCGTTTCTTCGTCTAGCAATGCCCACTTCTCGCGGGTGAAGGGAAAAGTCTGTTCCGTCTCACCGTCATCCTTCAAGAGGGCGATGGGAGACTTCAAAGGAAACTTGATTCGGGAATACTGGAATGAAGCACTGGACGTGAATTTCTGGAGAAATGTCTTGAAATCCTCCTCTTCGGCAGCCAGACCATTGAGAGTCGTCAGCATGAGTGCCGCAAACAGACAAAAAACAAAACGGATAGCCTTCATATACTCGGATTATTTTTCAATGCGCAAAGATAATATAAAAGTAATAAAATGCTAAGGCTATGGGGCGATAATTATTATCATCTATGTTTCAGATACTCGTAACCAAACCGGCAACGCAAGCAGTCTTTCTTGTCACAATATTCCTTTTGAAGTTGAAGCAGAGCCTGCGAATCGGCAGCGGTGGACACCGGCAAACCGGCACCATCCCAAAGTCGGGTTACGTGATTGTTTTCGGCCTTCAAGGATTCAAGGAAACGGGTGGCACGGTCACACAAAACGTCATCGGCCTTGTGCAGGCCATAAGCATAAAGAAACGGGATGACCGTATTGATGGCAATCAGATTCAAGGCGCCGTCCCCTACCCGCTTTTCCCTCCGGGGTGAAACCTTTCTGAAATTGAAGTGCTCCTCCCAATACGCGGAAGTCTTGGCAGCCAGTATCTTCTTCACCGCCTCCAGCGTTTCAGCCTCCATAACACGCGAGAAGAGCGACTGCTCCTTGTGATACAGACAGGCAAGCTGGGCGAGGCGTACATGTGGAAAGTTATCGGGACGAAGACGCAGAAACCGCCACTGCTCAACAGACATGGGAGCTGGCAGCTCGAACTTGTGTTGCAGGTAGCGGAACTCTTTCTGAAGTATCAAATAATAATCATCTGCCTCTGCCGAGACCTCCTCCAGCAGGCCTGCCTGCCCCAGGAAGAAAGCCTCCACTTGAAACAGACTGTCCCGATGCTTGTCTACGGCGCGGAATGGAAGGCGGTTTGCCCATGCCTCGAAAGCATCCCCATTCAGCCCGAAGCCGAAGTTACGAGCAAGAGTAATGAAGAAAACATCTTCCCAATGATGATTGCAGCGTTCGAGCCGCTGGGATATGACGCATGCTTTCTGCTCAAAACGCTCTACCTGCAAAGCGGACAGCCAGGAATGGACGGTCAGCTTTGGGAGGGAGGCAAGGATGGAATAGCAGGGAGGATAAATCTCTGTCTGCCGAAGCTCTTCATAGCGCAAGCGGACAGTGTCGGGGCAAGTGAGCACCATCTGGGGAACCAGCTCACCGTTCGTGCGGTACACATCACAATTCGATTCGCCCACCACGTGCAGGATGACGGTATCATACGCCTTGTCACGGTCGTGCCTATGGAGCAGCCAGTCTGATGCCTGCGTATGCACTTCGACGTTGCCCACCCAGAGCGTACCGTCTATTTTCAGTTTGGCATTAAAAAAATCGGGGCCTGCATTCATGTTCGGCAAACCGGGATCTATCACTTCTACCGGCCGGCCGGAGGTTGTCTGGAGCAATGACAAAGGAAATATTTTGTGCTTCCAAACATAATGCAGTAGTTGTTCCATGTTAACAAGACGTTAATGTTGAGCACAAATGTAAGAAAAAGATTATCTTTGCGACCTATAGTTTGTTGATAAACTAAATAAAAACAGATAGAAACAATGAAAATCGCATTAATCGGCTACGGAAAAATGGGCAAGGAAATCGAGAAAATAGCCCTTGGCCGCGGACACGAAATTGTAAGCATCATCGATGTCGACAATCAGGAAGACTTTGAATCGGCAGCCTTCAAGAGCGCCGACGTTGCCATAGAGTTCACCAACCCCATGGTTGCATACAATAACTATATGAAGGCATTCCGCGCCGGGGTCAAACTGGTATCCGGCAGTACGGGCTGGATGGCGGAACATGGAGACGAAGTGAAGAGACTTTGTACCGAAGGCGGCAAGACACTGTTCTGGTCGTCCAACTTCAGTCTGGGAGTAAGCATATTCTCTGCCGTCAACAAGTACCTCGCAAAGATAATGAACCAATTCCCTGCCTATGATGTGACAATGAGCGAAACGCACCACATCCACAAGATGGACGCTCCGAGCGGAACGGCCATCACGCTTGCCGAAGGTATTCTGGAGAATCTCGACCGTAAGGACAAATGGATAGAAGGAACTTTCCAGGCTCCCGACGGAACCGTTTCGGGCTCTACGGAATGTGCAGCCAATGAGCTACCCATAAGTTCTATCCGCGAAGGAGAAGTACCGGGCATCCACAGCATCCGCTACGACTCCGAAGCCGACAGCATCACTATCACCCACGATGCCAAGAATCGCAGGGGATTTGCCTTGGGAGCTGTCCTTGCTGCCGAATATACCGCCAAGCACGAAGGTGCTTTGGGAATGAGTGACTTGTTTCCATTTTTAAAAGACTAAAACATCATGAGAAAAGCAACACGCACCCAATGGATTAAATTCAGTATAGTCACCCTGCTCTACCTTGCCTTTCTGGTTTGGGTAAAAAGCTGGCTGGGACTGATTGTACTACCCTTCATTTTTGACATCTACATCAGTAAGAAGATACCCTGGGGGTTCTGGAAGAAATCGGAGAATCCTGCCGTACGCAGCAACTCTACAGTACGTAATGTCATGAGTTGGGTGGATGCCATCGTATTTGCGCTGGTAGCCGTCTACTTCGTAAATATCTATGTGTTCCAGAATTACCAGATACCGTCTTCCTCACTGGAGAAATCCTTGTTGGTAGGCGATTTCCTTTATGTCAGCAAGATGAGCTATGGCCCGCGCGTACCGAATACGCCGCTTTCCATGCCGCTGGCACAACATACACTACCGGTATTCAACACCAAGTCGTACATCGAATGGCCTCAATGGGAATACAAACGTGTGCCGGGCTTCGGCAAAGTGAAACTGAACGATATTGTGGTGTTCAACTTCCCGGCAGGCGACACGGTAGCCACCAACTTCCAGCAGACAGACTTCTATACCCTTGCTTACGAAGAAGGAAAACGCGCGTATCCCAACAAGGTGAATATGGACAGCCTGACACGCAAGCAGCAACGTACCGTCTATGATTTGTACTACAATGCCGGACGTAACCTCATCCGTTCCAATCCTAGAATGTACGGTGACATTGTCATACGCCCCGTTGACCGTCGTGAAAACTATGTAAAACGTTGCGTAGGCCTGCCCGGCGATACGTTGCAAATCAAGAAAGGACAAGTATACATCGACGGCAAAGCCATTGAGAACCCTACAGAAATGCAATTCAACTACTTTGTACAGACAACGGGACCTTATATCACCGATGATATGTTCCGTGAACTGGGCATCAGCAAAGAGGACCAGACACTGATGACCGACGGTCTGGGCTGGGAAGAGAATCTGATTGAAATGGGACTGGACCGCCGGGATGCCCAGGGCAGGCTGGCACCGGTCTATCATCTTCCGCTCACCAAAAAGATGTACGAGACCCTTACGGGCAACAAGAAACTCATCAGCAAGATTATCATCGAGCCGGGAGAGTTCTCGGGACAGATGTATCCGCTGAACCTTTACACCAAATGGGACCGCAACAACTACGGTCCGATATGGATTCCTGCCAAAGGCGCCACCATCAAGCTGACCGAGGACAACCTGCCCATCTACGAACGCTGCATCGTCGCCTATGAGGGCAACAAACTGGAAGTCAAGGAAGACGGCATCTACATCAACGGTGAAAAGACCGACTCCTATACCTTCAATATGGACTACTACTGGATGATGGGCGACAACCGCGACAAGTCCGCCGACTCCCGTTACTGGGGCTTTGTGCCGGAAGACCATGTCGTAGGAAAACCGATTGTAGTATGGCTGTCACTGGACAAAGACCGCAACTGGTTTGACGGCAAGATACGCTGGAACCGGATATTCAAGTGGGTGGACGGCATTAAATGAATTAAAGAGTTAAAGAATTAAGAATTAAGAGTTAAAGAATTAAGAATTAAAGAATTAAGAATTAAGAATTAAGAGTTAAAGAATTAAAGAGGGAGGTGGGGAAACGACCTCAAGCCTTTCCTTCTTTTACTCTTTAATTCTTTAATTTCGAACGACAGGATGAAAGGATGGAAGATGGCAATTGCAATGGTTGGAGTAGTACTCGTCGTAGTGCTGCTCCGGGGTTGTGTGACAACTTCCTATCTTATCCCTTCTTCCGGTATGGAGAACTCACTGTACCGGGGTGAATGTATTCTTGTAAACAAGTGGAGCTACGGTCTACGGCTTCCTTTTATGAAGTTATGGGGATATCATCGCTGGGCGGACAGTCCGGTGCAAAAAGAGGATATTCTTGTATTCAACAATCCTGCCAATCTTTCAGAACCCGTGATTGACCGACGGGAAGTCTTTATCAGCCGTTGCATCGGTACTCCCGGAGATACCTTGCTGATAGATTCGCTTTTTTCAGTGATTCCTTCCGAAAAGAATGCACCCGACCAGAAGTTCCTTTATTCTTACCCCAGGCAACGGGAACGACAGTTGGATTCATTGCTTTCCATCCTTTCCATCGCTCCCAACAAACTATTGGGGCAGGACTCAATAAAGAATATACGCAGTTTCAGCCGTTATGAACACTACTTGCTGGAACAAGCCATGAACGGGAATTGCTGGATAGAACCGATTGTCAAGGAAGACTCCATGGAGATGCTGAAACCTCTGATAATCCCCAGCAAAGGCAAAGCCATACGCGTATATCCGTGGAACAAGACTTTGTTGCGAAATACCCTGGTACTTCACGAAAAGAAACAGGCCGAAATCAAGAACGACACCCTTTATGTGGAAGGCAAGCCCGTGCAGCACTGCCATTTTACCAAAGACTACTACTGGGTAGGTGCCAACAATGCCATCAATCTTTCGGACTCTCGCCTTTTCGGTTTCGTCCCCGAAGACCACATCATAGGCAAGGCATCTATCATCTGGTCCTCCAAAGAAAAGGGAACAGGACCTTTCAGCGGTTACCGATGGGGCAGGATATGGAAAAGAGTGGAATGACAAACAAATGAAAGAATAAAAATGAAAATACAAACAATGAACAGTAGCTTCAATCGTAAATCGCAAATCATCTAATCGTAAATATACTGATGAAAACAGTTTTTCTTTCTTCCGCCTATTTGGCTCCCATAGAATATTATACCAAATTGCTGGCATACGATAAAGTATTCATCGAACAGCATGACCACTATATGAAGCAGACTTACCGCAACCGCTGCACCATTGCCGCACCGGACGGCGAGTTGGCACTTTCCATCCCTACCGTAAAG
>ENA-OPCR01000212-OPCR01000212.1-human-gut-metagenome-genome-assembly--contig:-NODE-212-length-15836-cov-2.885115_pt1 | contig 15836 bp, 10 predicted proteins | sample MGYA00241571_ERZ501493 | MGnify/ENA primary metagenome ERZ501493 (study PRJEB25962, sample SAMEA2042662) | human gut metagenome | biome: human gut; feature: human-associated habitat; material: faeces... | reverse complement strand
CCCCTGCGCCCACAACCACCGACAGCCATGTTGACCAGGGCTACATAAATATGTGCGGAACATTTATAGACACAATTATAGTTTGCTCCATCACCGGCCTTGCAATCGCGTCAACGGGCGTTCTCGGCTCTGTTGACGAAGCGGGTAAGTTTATCTCGGGTGCTGATTTAACCATTATGGCATTCCAAACCACACTCGGCAAAATCGGCGGCATTGTTGTTTCAATCGGAATATTGCTATTTGCTTTTTCCACTATGCTCGGCTGGGAATATCAGGGCGAAAAAGCACTTGAATATTTGTTTAAAAGAAAATGGGTTTGCTATATTTACAGAGTGATTTTTTCCGCCATGGTTTTTGTAGGCGCAACGGTTGCTCTTGATATTGCTTGGTCTTTCAGCGACATTGCAAACGGGCTTATGGCAATTCCCAACTTAATTTCGCTTATTGTTCTTTCCGGAATTTTGGCAAAAGATACAAAAAAGCATCATGCAGATAACAGATTGCCGAAAAAATAAGCCGGCATTTAGAGCGCACTCCTCGAAGAGCGTGTGGTTTAAGCTTTCCGATTGCTCTGCACTCAAAAATCAAATAAACGGATAAAAAACAGGCACAAATTGCATTGCGGGCTGTCTTCCTCACTGCAGTTTTAACGCAGTAATTTGCCATATATTTGATTGATTGAGCAATTATTCTTTGCGGAATGTGCCCTTAGTGTTGACTTTTCATCGGAAACACTATAAAATAGGTTTATATTATGTGAATAAGGGGTGTCGTTAATGGCAACTTGCCCTAACTGCGGCAATAAAATACCGTTTTGGAACATAAAAGCCGAATGTAAAAATTGCGGCGTATCAATTCCTAACTACAATTGGATGGAAAGGCTTGAAGAGGATAATAAGAATGACGAGCAGGCGTTTGGTGTGTTCAACCGCACTATGAACAGAGTTCGTTATTCTCTTTTCGGCACCAAGCTCAGAATAGCAAGGCTGGTGCTCACATTCCTGCCGATAATCGCCTTTATTTTGCCTTGGGCTTCAGTTAAAAGCGAGGGCGACAGCTTTCAGCTTGCGCTTTTCTCGTTTAACGGCTCAAAATCGGCGGTGGATATCATTTCGCAGCTGTTTTCTAACGGCTCGCTTATTAAAAACGATATCGCGTTTGAAGGTACTTTCGGTCCGGCAACTTTCCTGCTTGTGGGCACGATTTTTTATTTCCTTACATTGCTTTTTATGGTTATATCTTTTTTCATGAGCATTATAAAATGCAAAAAGCCGAAAACACGCTCCACAATAACCTTTGATGTTATTGCCATTGTTATGGCGATTGTTTCCGTTGCGCTGTTTGCTTATGTTGCCACAGCCGGTGCTCGCTGCGATGCGTTCACACTCGGTTCGCTTACTGCCATAAATGTTTCCGGAGGTGTAAGCCTAGGCATTATTTCCGTGGTTGTTTTGTTTGGCGCGGCGCTCGGTATAAATATCGCTGTTGCGGTTGCTCCCGCTAAAAGTGACGAGCAGCTTGAAGAAGAAAGGCTTGCCAAGGTTGCCGCTAAGGAAGAAAAAGAAAGGCAAGACGAACTAAAAAGAGAAGAAGCTCGCTTAAAGGCTCAAAAAGAGGCTGAAGAAGAGCAAAAGCAAATCATTGCTGAAGCAAAGCGCAAGGTTGCAGAGAAAAAAGCAAAGGATGCCGCTAAGGCTAAAAAAAGAAAATAATTCAAAGAGAGGCGCCGTTTTAAACACGGTGCTTTTTCTGCTGTAATAATCATTATTTAATCAGGGAGAGCTTATGGATTATAAAATGCTGTTCAGCCCGATGAAAATCGGAAATTGCGAAATCAAAAACAGAATTGTTATGGCGCCAATGTGCCTCGGCTTCGGTCAGTTTAACGGTGATGCCACGGAAGCAATGATAAATTATTACGAAGAACGCGCCAAGGGAGGCACGGGTCTTATTATTACCGAAATAACAAGAGTGAACGATAAAACAGGCGCATCTTCGTTCGGCCAGCTTGCTGCGTCGAGCGACAGAAATATTCCGTCGATTGCCCGCCTTGCCGAAAGAATACATAAGCATGATTCAAAAATTTTTGTTGAGCTTCATCATCCCGGCAGGCAAAATGTAAGCCTTATGGTTAATACCGTTCCGATTTCAATTGCTTTTGATAAAATGCTGCCTAATAATGCTTATTCAAAGCTTTTGTACGGAAAAATCGTCCCTCTCGGCAAAAAGCTCGCCGCAAAGGATATGCTTTTTAAATCCGCCGCACCGAGCCGCAGCGCAAAAAGCAAATTTGCCGAAAGCGCAAACAGAGCAATGAGCAAAAAGGAAATCAAAAAAATCATTTCACAGTTCGGCGACGCGGCTTTGCGCGTAAAAAAAGCCGGCTGTGACGGCGTTGAACTTCACGCAAGCCATGGCTATCTTATTCAGCAGTTTCTTTCACCGGCAACAAATACAAGAACGGATGAATACGGCGGCTCTCTTGAAAATCGTATGCGTTTCTTAATGGAAATCATTGATGATGTTCGCGAAAAATGCGGCACTGATTTTCCGCTTATCGTAAGATTAACAGTTGATGAAATGTATGCAAAAATCGGAAAACCCGGTGTGGGTTACGACCTTTCCGATGGCGTAAAAATGGCTAAAATGCTGAACGACAAAGGCATAGACGCAATTGATGTTTCCTCGGCTTCGTACGATACTTTTAATTATTGGCTTGAACCCACCACCTTTGAATGCGGCTGGCGCAAAAATTTGGCGGCAGAGGTTAAAAAGGTTGTTGATATTCCGGTAATCGCCGCAAATCTTATCAGATCTCCCGAGCAGGCAGAACAACAGCTTCAAGAGGGTATTCAGGATTTTGCCGCACTCGGCAGGCCGCATATCGCAGATCCTCATTGGGCAAATAAGGTGAAAAACGGCAATGAAAAAAGCATTAAGCGCTGTGTATGCTGCCTTTATTGCTTTGAAAGCATGATGGAAGGCGCCTATGTCGGCGATCACGCACATTGCTCTGTAAATCCGTTTGTCGGCAGGGAAAATTCTTCTCTTAAAAAAGACGGAAACGGCAGAAAAGTGCTCGTTGTCGGCGCCGGTGTTGCAGGCCTCACCGCCGCGGAGCTGCTTTCACGCAGGGGCTTTGATGTTACCGTGCTTGAAAAATCCGATGAACCCGGCGGGCAAATCAATCTTGCCGATAAGCCTCCTCATAAGGGCAAGCTCCATTGGTGTGTTGAAGATTTGGTAACAAACGCAGTTCAAAACGGCACAAAAATCAAATATTCCGTTGCCGCCGATGAGAATGTTATAAAAGAATATTCACCCGAATATATTATCGTCGCAACCGGCGGCAATGCAATTAAACCGAAAGCATTTGATAAAGAAAATGTTGTAACCGTAACAGATATATTAAACGGCGGTGTTAAGCTTTCGGGCAAAAATGTGTGTGTTATCGGCTCCGGTATGACGGGACTTGAAACATCGGAACTCCTTGTTTCACAGGGAAACAAGGTTTCTGTTATTGAAATGGCGGATAAAATCGCACCGGGTGCTTGGTTTCAGCAGCTTGACGACGCTTTACCTAAGCTTAAAGAGGCAGACACAAAATTCTACACTTCAACAAAGCTTGAGGATGTTTTGCCCGGCGCAATCAAGGTGCTTGATACAGTAACGAATACCGAGCGCGAAATTCCTTGCGATATTGTTGTGCTGTCTATGGGTGTAAGGCCTGATAATTCGCTTTATGAAAGTCTTAAATCCGAATTCGGCAATGTTTATGCAATCGGTGATTGTGTTAAAACAGGCAGAATTGTTAATGCCACCGAGGCGGCATATCGCCTTGCAACATCCTTAAAATGAGAATATATTCGCCGATTGTTTCGGCTTGTGAATATTTAATTCTAATTGTTGATTATTTTTATATACCGTGATATAATAATCAACAATCGGCTTTGCCGAATTTTAATCAGAAAGGTTTTGCCTATGCAAGAAGTTTGCCGCAATATTCAGGAGTTTTTAACAGCCCACGGTATTCCGGATTGGCTCGTCGTTTTTATTATTTCGCTTTGCCCGGTTTTGGAGTGCAGGCTCGGAATGTTTACCGCAATTGTGCTGCTCAAAATGAACACATTCGTGGGCTTCATAATCAGCTTTTTGGGGAATATACTTCCCATTCCTTTTATTTTGCTTTTAATAAATTGGATTTTTGAAGTTCTGAAAAAAGTGCCCGGAATAAACAAAGTTGTTTATTGGCTTGAAAACAAAACATTGAAAAAGCGTGATAAGATAGATAAATACGGAATATGGGGTTTGCTAATTTTCGTTGCGATTCCTTTGCCGGGAACAGGCGGATGGACAGGTGCACTTCTTGCGTCGCTGCTTCATCTTGATAAGAAAAAAAGCTTTTTGGTTATTTCTCTCGGCGTTTTTATCGCAGGTCTTATTATGACGGTGCTCAGCCTTATAATCGGTGCGGCGGTTTTCAATTAAACGAAATATTATTTAAGCGTGCATATTTTGATATATGTGCGCTTTTTTTCTTTGCGGTTATTGACAAATACCTATAGGGGGTATATAATTTATATACCCACAAGGGGTATATTAGGAGGTAATTATGTCGGATTGTTGTAATTGTTCGCATAAATCAAAAGAGAGAAGCGAGGAAGAATATAAATCGCTTATAAATCGTTTAAGCCGAATAGAGGGTCAAATTCGGGGTATAAAAAGAATGGTGGAGGATAATGCCTATTGCACGGATATTATCACTCAGGCGGCGGCTGCCGCTTCGGCTCTTAATTCGTTTAACAAAGAATTGCTTTCAAATCATATTCGCACCTGCGTTGAGGATGATATCAAGGCGGGCAAATATGAAACGGTTGACGATTTGATTTCCACGCTTCAAAAGCTTATTAAATAAAAGCGAAAGGAAATGCGTATGAAATACGATATCACGGGAATGAGCTGTGCCGCCTGCTCGGCACGAATTGAAAAAGCAGTGTCGCAAGTGCCCGGAGTTAACTCCGTTTCCGTTAATTTGCTCACAAATTCCATGCTCGCAGACGGCTCTGCTTCAAGCGCCGATATTATTAAAGCCGTGCAGGATGCAGGCTACGGTGCTTCCGTTGCGGGCGAGCATAAAAAAGCTTCAAAAAACTTAGCAGATGAGCTTAAAGACACCGAAACTCCAAAAATGTTTAAAAGGCTTGTTGCCTCGGCTGTTTTGCTGCTGCCACTCATGTATGTTTCGATGGGGCATATGATGTGGGGCTGGCCTGTTCCCGTTTTTTTACAGGATAATCACCTCGGAATCGGGCTGTTTCAGCTGCTTTTTACCGTTGCTATAATGATAATAAATCAAAAATTCTTTGTCAGCGGATTTAAAGGGCTTATGCATCGCGCACCGAATATGGACTCCTTGGTGGCTCTCGGCTCGGGTGCCGCGTTTCTTTACAGCACCGTTATCCTGTTTATGATGACGGTTAAAATCAAAGACGGCGACTCAATGGGCGCTCACGATTTAATGCATAGCGGCTTTTATTATGAATCCGCGGCCATGATTTTAACGCTTATAACCGTCGGTAAAACTCTTGAGTCATATTCAAAGGGGAAAACCACGGATGCGATTAAAAGCCTTATGAAGCTTGCGCCGGACACTGCAACCGTTATCCGAAACGGAGAAGAGGTAACCGTTAATGCCGAGGATGTTCGGGTGGGCGATGAATTTATTGTTAAAGCGGGGGAGAGTATTCCTGTTGACGGCGTTATAATAAAAGGCTTGGCTGCTGTTGATGAATCCGCGCTAACTGGCGAAAGCGTGCCTGTTGATAAAGCGGAGGGCGATAAGGTTTCCGCCGCAACGATAAATCAATCGGGTTTTATAAAATGTCGCGCTGTTTCCGTCGGTCAAGACACGGCACTTGCTAAAATCATTCAAATGGTTTCCGATGCATCTGCCACAAAGGCTCCTATCGCAAAAATAGCAGATAAGGTTTCGGGCGTGTTTGTGCCCGCCGTTATCGCAATTTCGATAGCAACAATGATAGGGTGGATAATTGCAGGTCAAAGTGCAGGCTTTGTGCTTGCACGCGGAATTTCCGTTCTTGTTATCAGTTGCCCGTGTGCACTCGGCCTTGCAACACCCGTTGCAATTATGGTCGGCAGCGGCAAGGGAGCCAAAAACGGCATTTTGTTTAAAACCGCGCAAAGTCTTGAGGTGTGCGGCAAAACGGATATTGTGTGCCTTGATAAAACGGGCACCGTAACGGAGGGTAATCCGGGTGTAACGGATATTATTTCTCCAAACGACGAAGAATTACTTTCTTACGCTTATGCGCTTGAAAGCAAAAGCGAACACCCTCTTTCTAAGGCGGTTATAGGTTATTGCGAAGATAAAAATATTAAGCTTCTTGAATGTGACGATGCTAAGGTGCTTGCGGGCAACGGCCTTTGCGGCACAGTAAACGGAGTTGCCGTTCACGGCGGCAATGATAAATACATTAAAACAGTTTGTGCCGTTCCGGCCGAATATATCGAGTCTGCACGCAGGCTTTCCGCAAGCGGAAAAACGCCGCTGTTTTTTGCCGCAGGCGGCGATTTTATCGGTCTTATCTGCGTTTCGGATACTGTTAAGGCAACAAGTAAAGAGGCGGTTTCCTCTCTCAAAAAGATGGGTGTATCCGTTGTTATGATAACGGGTGATAACGAAACAACCGCCGATTCAATCGCTTGTGAAGTGGGTATAGACAACGTTATCGCCAAGGTTTTGCCGGACGGTAAAGAGGAAAAAGTGCGTGCGCTTTCCGATTTCGGCTCTGTTGCCATGGTGGGCGACGGTATTAACGACGCACCTGCGCTCACAAGAGCGGATACCGGCATTGCAATCGGCGCAGGCACGGATGTTGCAATCGAAGCGGCGGATGTTGTGCTCATGAAAAGCGATCCTAATGATATTTCGCGCGCGGTTACGCTTTCAAGAAAGGTTGTCAGAAATATTAAAGAAAATCTTTTCTGGGCGTTTATTTATAATATTATCGGCATACCCGTTGCAGCGGGAATTTTGTATCCCGCTTTCGGAATAGCGTTGAATCCTATGATTGCCGCGGCGGCAATGAGCCTTTCAAGCTTTTGCGTTGTAACAAATGCACTCAGGCTCAATCTTGTAAGCATAGATAAACCCGTAATAAAAAAGTCAAAAAAAGGAGAAATTGATATGAGCATCTTTAAAAATGGAAAAAAATCCTATGTTGAAATCGAAGGTATGATGTGCGAGCATTGCGAGGCACATGTAACCGAAGCGTTGGCGAAAATCGGATTAACCGTTAAGGCAGATCACAACGCCAAAAAAGCATATATCCAAAGCGGAGATGCCGAGGATGATAAAATAAAGGCAGCCGTTGAGAGCGCGGGATATAAATATATCAAAACCGTAAGATAATTTAATATTCATTGTAATGCAAAAGGCCGCCGTGGAGTAAACGCTCCGCGGCGGCTTCTATATATTTATCCGAGTTTTTTCTTTTAAAATGTTTTGTGATTAAAGCACGGTAAATTCTTTCGGAAATTCGGAAATGTCTTTATTTCCGTTTTCGGTAACCACGCAAACATCTTCAATTCTTATTCCGAATTTATTGGGCAGATAAATGCCGGGCTCGATTGATGTTACATTACCGGCTTCAAAAACATCGGTGCTCCTCGGCGAGGCATTGTAGCCCTCGTGAATGTCCAAACCAACGCCGTGCCCGAGTGAATGTCTGAAATATTTGCCCATTTGCTTTTCTTCAAGCACATTGTATGCCGCTTTGTAAACATTAGCGCATTTTTCGCCGGGTGCAAGTGCTTTGATTCCCGCAAGCTGAGCACGCAGCACAAGCTCGTATGCCTCTTTCATTTCCTCCGTTGCGGTGCCTACTGCGAATGTGCGCGTCATATCGGAATGATAGCCCATATATGTAGCCCCGAAATCAATCAGCACAAAATCGCCTTTTTGAATAATTTTGTCGCTCGCAACGCCGTGCGGAAGGGAAGTGTGCGCACCAGTAAGTAAAATCGTGTCAAACGAAACGCCGTCGGAGCCGTTTTGAAGCATTAAATAATCAAAAAATGCCTGCAATTCCTTTTCCGTCTTGCCGGGCTTGATGTGGTTTTGAAGCTCTTCAAGGCTTTTTTCGGCAATCGCGTTGGCATTTACCATGTATTCAAGTTCTTTTTCATCCTTAACATTTCTTATTTTCATGAGCCTGTTGCCGATTTCGATAAAATCACAGCCCGTTGCGGCTTTGTATGCACCGTATGATTTAAGCGTGATTGTTTCATCTTCAAATGCAATCGCTTTAACGCCCGCTTTTGAGCATAATTCCTTAACGGTGTCTGTGAATTTTGAAGTTATTTCGTAAACCCGAAGCCCTGTTTCTTTTGCATGGTTTTCGGCAGCCTCCGTGTATCGCGAATCAACTATGTGTGCTCCTTCGCCGTTTTTAAAAATCAAAATCGCACCCTCGCTCGGCGAAAATCCGCAAAAATAATGCATATTGCTTTCGTTAAGCAGCAAAAGTGCGTCCGCGCCGAGTTCATTCAGCATGGCGCATGCCTTTTTTATTCTTTTTTCAAACATATTCATCACCCGATATATATTTTAAAATAATTTTTTCCGTATGTCAATTTAATGTGTTGACAAGCCCATAAAGCTATGATAGTTTTATAATATACTATTTAAGGAGTGCTTATGGAAAAGTATTTAATAAATCCCAATCAAAAAATCAGCAAAATAAATAAAGATATTTACGGCCATTTTTCCGAGCATCTCGGCAGGTGCATTTATGAGGGAATATATGTTGGCGAAAATTCAAAAATTCCGAATGTTAAGGGCATGCGCTGTGATGTTGTGAATGCGCTTAAAAAAATGGGTATTCCCGTTTTGCGTTGGCCGGGCGGCTGCTTTGCGGATGAATATCATTGGCAGGACGGTATCGGCGATAAAGCTAAGCGTAAAAAGATGGTAAACACCCACTGGGGCGGCGTTATAGAAGATAATTCTTTCGGCACGCATGAATATTTTGAGCTTTGCCGTCAGCTCGGATGCGATTCGTATATCAACGGCAATGTCGGCTCCGGCACTGTTCGTGAAATGAATGAGTGGGTTGAATATATGACTTTTGGCGGCCAATCGCCTATGGCAGATCTGCGCCGCGAAAACGGCAGGGAAGAGCCCTGGAAGCTTAAATATTTCGGTGTCGGCAACGAAAGCTGGGGCTGCGGCGGCACTATGCAGCCGGAATACTATGCCTCGCTTTTCAGAAGATACAATACATATGTTCGCGACTATGATTTAAATAATAAAATCTATCGCGTTGCCTGCGGCCCGAATGTGGATGATTACGAGTGGACGGATAAGGTTATGCAAAACGCATGGCGCAAGGCAGACGGATTATCGCTCCATTATTACACTATTCCCACTGGCAATTGGAACAATAAAGGCTCTGCCACTTATTTTACTCAGAATGATTATAATGCCACGGTGATTAAGGCTTATAAGATGGATGAACTGATTACGCGCCACACCGAAATTATGAACAGGCACGATCCCGCTCATAAGGTTGACCTTATCGTTGACGAATGGGGCACTTGGTATGATGTTGAGCCGGGAACCAATCCGGGATTTTTGTATCAGCAAAACACAATGCGCGACGCAATCGTTGCCGCGCTCACCTTAAATATTTTCAATAAGCATTCAGACAGAGTTAAAATGGCAAATATAGCGCAAACGGCAAATGTGCTTCAATCCGTTGTGCTTACGGACGGCGAGGATATGCTTTTGACTCCGACTTATTATGTTTTCAAAATGTTTAAGCAGCATCAAAACAGTACCTTGCTCGGCTCATATATTACAACTCCTGTTATGGAGTCGGAAGCCGGCAAAGCGCCTCAGCTTGTGGAATCCGCGTCCGTTGATGAAAACGGCGTGATATGCGCCACGGTTGCAAATATCAGCTCTGATGAAACAGCCGAGTTTAAATGCCAAATCGCCGATTCGAAAATCAAATCCGTTAAGGCGGAAATTATTTGCGGCGATATGAAAGCATATAACGATTTCACGCATAAGGAAACCGTAAAAACCGAAGTGTTTGGCGATTTTGAGCAAACCGAGGATGGCTTTATCGCAAAGCTGCCGCCGTGCAGTGTTGCAAAATTTACCGTTGAAAATGAGAGAATGTAAAAAATGTCTGCTGCTTGAAGCGGGCAAAGATAAATCATATTCTCAAATAGGCGATCTTTTAAGTCTTGTCGATTCTGCCGAAAAGGTTGATAAATCCGAATATATACGGCGGCTTTCGCTTTGCCGCGGATGTGATTTTTTAACGGACGGCATGTGTGTTAAATGCGGATGTTATGTTGAATACCGTGCCGCATTTATAAATAAAAATTGCGCCGATTATGAAAATAAAAAATGGTAAAAATTATCGGCAATCCTAAAATCAAAATTTGAATTTAACCGCAGAGTAATATACTTTGCGGTTTATTTTTTGCAGTTTTCGGCGATTATAATAATATGAAAAAGTTTTTCGATTTAAATAAAAAAGGCTTTGCCGCGTATATGCCGCTTTTTGCACTTTGTGCCGCTGCGGTTTTGCATTATGTGCTGCTGCTCGCAGGCTTTAAATATGCAGATGCTTTTTTCTTTCTTGCAGTCTGTGCCCTTGCCGCTTTTATGCTTTTTAAATCGCCGCTGAATAACAAACATAAAATTATAATCTTTGTGTGCCTTGTTGCTTTTGCCGTGGCATATTTAATTTTTATTCACGATATCAGCGTCCCTGTTGCTTCGTTTGCAGTTAAAAATCCGATATCGTTTGCTTTTCTCGGCGCTGTGTTTGACACTTTCGGTATGCTTGATTTTGCAAGGCTTCCGCTTTATTCCTCGGTTGGCGGCATGCGGATAATTACGGGTGAAACAGCGGTCGGATTGTGCGAATTGGCGCAAAAAAGCATTTCATCAGACGCGGGCACATTGCTTGCCGTGCGTGCTCTTTCCGTATTTGCCGCCTGCGGCTCGCTGCTGAATGTTAAGTGTGATAAAATAATTAAATTTACGATTTGTGCCGCTTGCCTGCTGACGGGTAATATTTGCCCTGCGCTTGTTTTCTTGCTTTTTGTTTCGCCTGCGGGATATTTCTTTTTGCTTTTGCTTTTGGGCGCGCAGGCTATTGTGTGTTCGTTTATGAGCTTTTCGGCGGTTTATGCTTTTGCGCCGTCCGTTTACGAGATTTTTATGCTTACTTCAAACAAAACGCTTCTCGCCGCTGTGTGCGCGCTTTCACTTGCCGCGTCGTATTGTGCAGCACGCCGAGCGGCTTCACGCAAAAAAGCGATCATGAAGCTTTTCGGTAAAAAAATATTAAAAAAACATCGCCGCGGGGGCTAATATTACAATTTTGTAATGCAGATCAAAGTCTTATTATGTTACAATGTATCAGAGGTGATGTTATGAAACTTTTTGTTCTTGAGGATGATGCGGCAATAGGAATGGGTTTGTCCTATTCTCTTAAAAATGAAGGATATGATGTTACTGTTGCAAAAAACGTTAAATCAGCTTATGAGATTTTAAATAAAGAAACATTTTCGCTTTATATTCTTGATTTAACCTTGCCGGACGGAAGCGGTTATGATGTATGCCGTGAAATTAAAAAATCAGGTGATTTTCCCGTAATTTTTTTAACGGCATATGATGACGAGGTTAATGTTGTTATGGGCCTTGAACTGGGCGCCGATGATTATATATCAAAACCGTTTAGGGTAAAAGAGCTTTTGGCAAGAATTAAAAGTGTTTTGCGCAGATACAGTAAAGATTCGCCGGACGGGATCGTAAGCGTTGGCTCAATTAAGGTAAATACCAATGAAGCAAAGATATATAAAAACGGCGCCGAGATCATTTTAACCGCTATGGAATACAAATTGCTGTTGATTTTTATAAACAATAGGGGAAAGGTGCTTTCAAGGCAACGCCTTTTGGAAGATATTTGGGATGTTGCAGGCGATTTTGTTAACGATAATACGCTTACGGTGTATATAAAACGCCTGCGTGATAAAATTGAGGAGGATCCGGCTAAGCCGCAGATAATCAAAACCGTGCGCGGCCTCGGATACATAATTGACGATGAAAAATAAAGAATTTAATACTGCTGTTTTGTTGTCTGCCGTAATAACGGTGTTAGCCTTTGTTATTTGCTTGTTTATAAATATTTTCTGCGCATTTGTATGCCTTGCATCGGGCATTGTGCTGACTTTTGTTTTTTGGTATTTCACGCATAAAAGATATAAGCAGCTTAGTGAATTGAATACATATCTTTCCTCGGTTTGTGCAGGCAATTATGATTTTGATATAAACGACAATGCCGAGGGTGAACTTTCTATTTTAAAAAACAACCTTTATAAGGTTATAGTTTTGCTTCGCTCATCCAACGAACAGTTAAACAAGGATAAAAATTATCTTTCAGATTCGCTTGCGGATATTTCCCATCAATTAAAAACTCCGTTAACTTCAATAGTTATTATGACGGAATTGATAAAGGATGAAAAGGATGTCGAAAAGCGCGCAGAATTTATTAAGGTTGTGCAAAACCAGATTGATAAAATGCAGTGGTTGATATTAACTTTGCTGAAATTAAGTAAGCTTGATGCCGGCACTGTTGAATTTAATATTAAACCTTTAAAAGCATCTGAAATTATCGAATCAAGCATTCAACCCTTCTTAATTACGGCGGATTTAAAAGGAATTGAAATAATAAAAAACGCTGATGATTTTATTTTTAGCGGAGATGAGAATTGGACTGTTGAGGCTGTGCAGAATATTGTAAAGAACTGTATAGAGCACACAGAAAGCGGAGGCAGGCTTGAAATATCGGCAGATGAAAATCTGCTTTATAAGCGTATTGTTATCAGAGATACGGGTTGCGGTATATCAGAAAAAGATTTGCCTCATATTTTTGAAAGGTTTTATCATTGCAATGATTCGGATGAAAACAGCGTGGGCATCGGTCTTGCGCTTTCAAAGGCTGTTCTTTTGCGTGAAAGTGCCGATGTTATTGTTGAATCACAGCTCGGAAAAGGAAGCACTTTTGAAATAAGATTTTATAAAACAATTGTTTAACTGTGACAGAATTGTTATATAAAAGTCACCGAGCCGTAAGTTTGATATTGTATTATGTGATTGTCGAAAGGAGAAAACGATATGAAAATTCTTGAAGTAAAAAATTTATGCAAAACTTACGGTAAAGGCGACACCATGGTAAAAGCTCTTGATAATGTTTCTTTTTCTGTTGAAAAAGGGGAGTTTATTGCAATAGTCGGCCCATCGGGCTCAGGTAAATCAACCCTGCTGCATATACTCGGCGGTGTTGATGTGCCTACATCGGGAAATGTAATTATTGATAAAACAGATATTTCTCAGCTTAATGAAACCACTCTTGCAATATTCCGCCGCCGCCAAATCGGCCTTGTTTATCAGTTTTATAACCTGATTCCCATCTTAACAGTTGAGGAAAATTTAACTCTGCCTTTGCTTCTTGACGGCAAAAAGCCGGATGCAAAAACAGTCGGCAATCTTGTTAATCAGCTTGGCCTTGAGCAAAGATTGCAGCATTTGCCGAATCAGCTTTCGGGCGGCCAGCAACAGAGGGTTTCAATCGGCAGAGCCCTTATCAATAATCCGGCACTTTTGCTTGCAGATGAGCCTACCGGTAATTTGGACAGTGAAAACAGCCGTGAAATTATCTCTTTGCTTCGCCGCTTCAATAAGCAAAGCAATCAAACTGTTATTATAATAACACATGATGAACGAATTGCCCTTTCTGCAGACAGAGTTATAGCGATTGAGGATGGCAAAATCGTTAGGGATGAGGTGAGATTATGAACATAGTTCAAAAACTCACAACCGCTCATTTGAAAGCAAATGTTCGCAGAACGGTAACAACCATTCTCGGCATAGTAATCTCTGTTGCAATGATAACCGCTGTTTTCGTTTCCGTCAGCTCGCTGTTTAAATATTTCGGCGATGCTGCAATATATAACGGCGGAAACTGGGATGCAAGCTGTGAGGTGAGCAGTGATCAGGCAATAAAGCTTAAAACAAACAACAAGGTTAAAAGGGTGGGACTTGAGGGTGCCGTAGATCCTAAGGAATCCGGATTTAAGATAGATTACGGTCTGTCGGATCGCTCATCAACGGGCACAATGTTTGCGGCAGATAAAAACTGCCTTTCTCAAATGTTGACCGGTGAATATGAAGGCTCAATTCCTCAGACCGATGATGAAATTATGGTTTCCGGCGAATTCATTTCTAAAAATAATCTTGATTGGTCAATCGGCAGTTCGGTCAGTATTCCGGTCGGTGTTCGCACCATTGGCGGCGAGCCTGTTTCGTCTCTAGGATATATTGCAGGTGAAGAATTCACTCCTTCGGATATTAAAGAATATAAAATTGTTGGCATAATTAAAAATAACAAGCCAACGCAAGATTATCCGATTTTAAGGCACGCAACATCGCAGGAATTGAAAAATGCAACGGCATATATTGAGCTTAAAACACTTAATATGAATTCAAGAAAAGAAGTTAAAAGCATTATGAATTCTGCCGGTGTTCAAGATTATAATGTAAACGACGATGTAATGAATGCAAATCTTTCTTTTTCCCCAAAGGGAGCAATCGTTGAAACAATAATTCCTATGGCGAGTGTTGTGCTTGTTATTATAATGATTGCCGGATTTATGCTAATCTATAATGCGTTTGGAATTTCTTTGCAAGAGCGCACAAGGTATTTGGGAATGCTTGCCTCGGTGGGCGCCACCAAGCAGCAGAAAAGATCATCCGTTTATTTTGAGGGATTCATACTCGGTTTGATCGGCATACCCGTCGGCGTCGGTGCCGGCATACTCGGAATAACGATAACGTTAAATGCAGTCGGAAATAAGATTTTGTCAAGCGGTCTTGTTGCAGATAATAGCAATGTTTCTTTTAAAACAAGTATTCCGTGGCCGGTAATAGTCGGTGTTGTTATTCTCAGCGCACTCACAATATTTATTTCGGCAATCGTTCCGGCAAAAAAAGCCTCTGCCATAACTCCTATTTCCGCTTTAAAACAGTCAACCGATATCAAAATTAAAGGCAGAAAACTTAAATCATCCAAGCTGATTCGCCTTATTTTCGGTTGTGAAGGTGAAATAGCCGATAAAAATTTAAAACGAAACGGTAAAAAATCAAGAGTTGTTATAAGTTCAATTGCTTTGAGTGTTGTTTTGTTTTTGACTTGCAATTATTTTTGCTCGTTGTTTTTGCAGGCCAACAACACTATGGCAAGCGATATTCCGTATCAGGTTGATATTTATTGCCTTTTCAAGGGCGAACAGGATAAACAATATTTTGATATGTGCGATTACTTTTTGAACGATGCAAAAAGCATGAACGGCGTTGATGATGCTTATTACATTTTTAACAATGTTTATCAATTCGGTAAAAAAGGCAACGCGAATGAAGATATTGCATCGCAAAACAATGTTTCCGAAAAATATTCTGATTTTTGGAAGAGTACAATTTATGTGAATTACATAAGTGATGATAAGTTCAATGAGCTTTGCAAAGAAAATGGCATTGATCCCGCAAGCTACTATGAAGTTTCAAATTCGGGTGAAATCAATTGCCTTCTTATGGATAATATTTCGCATAAAAAAGGCGAAAACAATGTTTTTTCTCAAAACATTATAGGCAAGCAGATTTTCAGCAATTATGATCAGGAAAAGATCTGTAAAAACACAGTATCTGCTCTTATTGATTATTCAAGTAATGATAT
>ENA-OPCR01000203-OPCR01000203.1-human-gut-metagenome-genome-assembly--contig:-NODE-203-length-16194-cov-4.407646_pt1 | contig 16194 bp, 19 predicted proteins | sample MGYA00241571_ERZ501493 | MGnify/ENA primary metagenome ERZ501493 (study PRJEB25962, sample SAMEA2042662) | human gut metagenome | biome: human gut; feature: human-associated habitat; material: faeces... | reverse complement strand
TTCTTTACCATTCTCCAGGGTTCTTTTGTCATAACTTAGTTAGAATTGATTTCTTACCACCTTTCACTGGAGCACTTGGATTTGGCCCATCTAATACTCCAGGTTGCCTTCTGTTAACTACTTTTGGGACTACGGTTCTAAATACTTCATCACAGAACGGTAAGTAGATTTCCAATCGTGAAGCTAACATACAAAGGTTCTTCCTTAATTCATCTATTAATCCACCTGGTTGCATTGCTTGAGAAAGTGTTTTCCATAGGGAACTTGTAGCATCTGCCAAGGTATCATAATATTGCACTTCAGTAGGCCCAGTAGTGATTTGTTTTATCCTATCACCTCGGGCAAGTTCGGGTTTAGAAGTACCATCACCAGTTTGTTCTTTGGTAGAAGTTAATTGACTTAGGTATTCTGAAGTACTTGTTAATAGATTAAGTATCTTCACATTGAGAAAGTCCCATGCTGCCAATTCCATTATTAATTGGTTTTCTAGTGCTTCATACCATAATTCATCGGTGTATTTATCTGCAGGAATTTGGTGATTTACTAGAGGACCAATATAATATTGCCATTTAGTGATGTAGATAGATTTATCTTCCCTGGTCATTCCCTCTGATATCTCTGAAGGAATATAGTGGTCGATTAAATTATATATTGTATCGGCTAATGCCGTATGCCCATAATCACAAACTACCAGAGTCTTATCTACGGTGATATCTAAACCATTCGAGTTGGTTACATGTAGGGTTACTGTATAGAAACCGGGAGTTTCATAAGAATAGGAAACATGTCTTCCACCATTGAAAACCTCTCCCTTATCATCGCCAAAGTCCCAGTCAAAAATGGATTTGGCCGGGACTTTGGATATGACTCTGAATGAAACTTCCAGACCTGACGTAACGTACAAAAAGTCCAGATTGTTATTCATATTAGTCTGTCTTATGTAATTTTCATATATTACCCTTTAGAAGAGGATTCGAATTCTTCCAGCAAAGCCTGAATAAGTGTTTCTACTGTATCATCTTTCTCGGCAACTATTTCATGAAGACCTGCTACCAGTTTCAGTTCTTCCAGGGAATAGCCCTTTGCAAGTTTTTCAAGAGTCATGCCTTTCTTGAACTGAGCATTCAGTCTCTTATCCAACTTTTCGATGTCGGCCTCTGAATACTTTTCGATTTCTGATTTATCAGCAATGATAATCAGATGGCCAGAGGCAATTGCCTTCTGAATCTTTGGTGCACGGAATTGACGACGAGAGAGTTCCTTGTCTTCTCCTCTACAAACGGTAATACCAGTTGATTGGTCATGAAAACTGTAAGCTCTTGGTCCCACAGTTACTGTATATTTATCTTTAGCCATATTTCCTAAGATTTAAAAATGATTAAAGAGAGGATAGGTCTTTTTAGTTACCTACCCTCTCAGGGAATTTATATAGATGAAACCGGACGTCCCTTATTATTCTAGGTTAACCATCAAATATGGGTCTACGTTCATGAACTCGGGGAAGCCGAATTCTGAGAACTTCTTGTCAGCAGCCAGCAACAGAGTTGCATCCTGGTACATCTTAGAGAAGCCAGTAGTCAAGCTTGCATAGATTGCCTGAGTCTGGTTAGAAACGATTCTTTCAGATTCAAGCATCAACTGACGAGCAGTAAGCTTAATCAAGGCAGCAGATGTATCAATCAACAGCAACTGTTGGTCGGGTGTACCCGGGTGAATGTAGAAGTCAGCATTCTTGGGAACAGGAGACTTAACATTCAGGGTAGCTTCTGTAGTACCAGAGTGACGATCCTTGAATTCCGGCAAGTTCAGCATTTCGATTGCCTGGTCTTCACCACCAATCATAGTTTGGAAGTTACGTCCCATACGAGCAGCACGTACCCAAATATGCAGAAGGTCTTTGTAAGTGATACCATTAGTTGTTTCGTATACACCGATTACCGGGGCAGACTCAGAGCCATCAGGGTTGTTACCATTGATAGCAACGTCCATAGCCAGAGTATCCAGAGCATAACCCAACTGAACGCCAAAATCACGAAGGTAGATTCCCAAGACATCGAGCGAAACATAGTTACGAACTTCATCAGTAAGTTTGAAACCTTTTCCGATTTTGAAGAGGCTAACTGATTTCTGTCCGAAGCTAACATCACCCAATGGGATAGTTTCTGCCTCATTAACCTTTGCAGGGGCAGCATCCGACATGTTAACCATCGGCATGATTGCTTGTAAACCATTGATTGGTTGGTCAGATGCAATGATATTTGGATAGAACGGAGCCTGGCGCATACCCAATGTGATAGCAGCACGGATGATTTCCGGAACAATCCAACGAATATTCTGTTGGGGCATTGTAAAGATGTTCTGCATCGTGTCCACTTTTGGATTGATGCCCATCTTTTCAAAAAGTTCATCTTCTGAAATACCCCATTTACCGGTAACCAATTCTCCAAAAGTTACCTCTACAGGCTTCTTGTCCTGTGAACCGGAACGAACAGCTTCCAAGCTTCTTACCATTTCCGGCAGCTCATTCATAAAATCCTGAGCCTTCAACTTTGTAATATCTATTTTATTTTCCATAACTTCTTTTCTCTTATTTGATGAGTACTTGAATTACCTCATTTGCCTCTTCTGCAGGATTAAGGGCAATGAACTGGGATGAAGTTGCTTGGTTAGCTTTTACGAATCTATCGTTAAGCAATGTTCCATCGGGAGTTACATAGCCGGCGTCGATATTTCCGTTTGATACCCAGTTACAAATCATGTAACCTTCCATAGCTACTGTTACCTCTACCGGGAAATTTCTTTGAGGTTGATAAGCAGGGTTAACGTTATCCGTTACTGCTACACCCAAATAAACTTGAGTAGCTGTATCAGTGCAAGGGTAAATCAAACCTTCTTCATTCAAAGCCACTGGCATACCCTGTACGATTTTCTCTCCAGCTTTAACATTGAAAGCCTGGTGCAATTTGTGTGACTCACTTTTGTAAATCACCGCTCTCGGGGTTCTTTCCCCAAAGAGAGTAAGTTGCTGAGGGTCGTTTACGATTTTAGTTTTTTCCATAACGCGGATTATTTATATTAGTTATTTGATTTTGTTTCGATACAAGTTATCGATTACATTCTTAGTACTCGGAGATTCTGAATTCCGTTGGGTATCAGTACCCTGGGTTCCAGTTTTACCCTCGGTATCATCCTCAGCAATTGAGGAAGCACGATTGACGTCCTTAGAACCACATTTTGAGCAAGTGAGAGGGAACTTCTCTTCCAAGCGAGCTTGGTAATCCTTTGTCAAGGAAACAAGAGTAGTAATACCAGTAGTCTCGGCATTGAGCATCGTAACGATTGTCTCATCTACCTTATCACCCATCAACTTCTTGTAAGTTTCTACGGCATTTTCACGGAGAGAAGCAATGTGATTCTTTCCTACAGTTGCCATTTCCTTCAAGTTAGCTACTTCAGCATTCAAGTTGGTAATCTGTTCCGTAAGAGAAGTTTTCTCTGTAGTAAGATTATCTACCGAAGTTTGCAATTCGTTTCTGGATGATACCAAAGTCTGAATGCAGGCAATTACATTTTCCTGATTCATCTCTTTACCTTCTTCCAGGGTAAGCATGTTATCCCCAAAAAGGCTTTCAAGAAATTTTTGTAATTCGTTCATGTTATCTTTATTTGAATGATTATCATTGGCATCATTATCATTAAAAGAACCCTGAGTATCGTTCTTTTCTTGATATGATGTTAAATCTGATTTATAATCAGTAAAGAAGTATTGCTTCGATTTATCATCTCTATACTCTTCATAGGATGCCCAAGTTCTTTTGGCAAAGGTTGGGTTAATGATTTTACCATCCGAGCCAATTTTCTGGGCAAATGAATCAGCACCATGTGAAACTAGTGAGGTCTCAAGGTAACGAACAATTTCAGTAACAATTCTACGTACCATAACTCCCTTAGAGTCATAAGTACCCAGTTTCTGATAAAATTCGTTATCTTCCATTTGGGGATGGGATTTATCCCACTTAAATTGTACAGTAACTGAATTACTATGAATTGAAGGAGGTTCCATAAGGATGCCTCTAGCAATTCTTGGGTTTGCCTTACCATCGATTTTCAGAATACCGTTGATACCAGCGGGTATAGTAAAGCTACCGTCTTTATAGGATTCCTGCCACATTACTTGTGATACAGCACCAATAGCATTACCGATGTTGGTTTCATGGTCACAGTTTACTGTTTGACCAAGCAACATCTTCATAGAAGCCTTTAGTACTCCATTCTGACCAAAGTCTGTCGGGTTCCAATTCTTAGATACAATCGTTTCTGAAAGTAATCTGAACATTGGTTCGATAAACTCTTCGTCCTTAGGAGTTAGTTCCGATTTGTCTAGGTTGGGATAGTAAGTATTATAATCTATATCCCCTCCCCAAAACCCAAATTGAGCAATGGAATCCGGTGTAGGATTTTTCCATTTGTAATAATTCTCTGAGAAAGCCTTGGCTCCCACTGCTTCTGGGATATACCCAGCCATAATGGTATGGCCTTGACCTATCACCATAGAATCAAGATGCTCTTTGTTTTTCTTTGTAAATTTACTCATCTTGCTTTAGTATTTTGGTCTCCTCGAGAAGGAGCCGGGTTATTCTTATCTCTTGACCTACGAGCAGATTGGTTTTTATCATCTTGCCTTTGTTTCTTCTTAGTTCCTTCTTGGGGGTCTGTATTACCTCCCTTAGCAAATTGGTCCTCAAGTGAAACTCTTGGTTCTTTCTCATCAGGAGAATCATAACCCATTGCCCAAGCATATTGCTCTTGGCTAATGATACCTGCCTTATACAATAAGTCAAGGTTCTGTATCTTATACTGAAGACCTTGTTGGATTTTAACTTCATCAGAAACTGTAGAAGTTCCCCAATCAATCTTCATCCCCTTATTATTAAAGCCTGCCAGACGCAGTTCTAGAGAATAAAGTCGGTCTAATACATAAGCTACAAGCATTTGGATATTTTTTAACTGGCTAATCATCTTAGACAGCATTATACCAGTTGCACCTTCACCAGTAGTAGATGATACCCCAATGATAGAGCCATTAACTCCCAACCCATTTGCTACAGATTGTTGGTTCATATTCCAAGGCTTCTCGATATTACCGAGCTCCTTAGTAGTAGAATTTAGTTTGAATTCATGGTCATCTATGTAACCAGCAACTACTCCATCCTTCATACCCTCTTTAACATTACGTTTGAGGATATTGAGTTCATGATATAATCTGGATTCATAAGCTTTGATACTCTCATTTGGCCTTTGTGGAGATTTCTGCATCTTAGCTTCTAAGAAACCCACCATACCACAAATCTCCATGATATGTTTGAAGTTAATCTTCATATCATTTTGTCCTTTGAGGGAATCCAATGCAGGCATAAATGGAGGAACTCCATAAGGTTCATCGGTATCATTGAACATACCAACATAGAAATAGGTTTCTGGGTTAAGCTTAATGTAATCTTGTTGCTTAACAAAAAAATTCATATTCTTTTGGTAAGGAGCATACACCCCATTTAATTCACGTTTAAACTTGATGTGTTCTGGCTTAAGGAATAATACAGTAGCCAAACCATCAAGCTTATCATTTGGTACTCCTTCTACGGATATTGCCCCACTTACAAGAAGTTGAACAATCATTTTATTAACTAAACCATCTATACCAGCAGTATATCTGGTCCATCCCTTGGTGGCTTTCTTAAGATGTTCTCTCATCTTTGAAGCCTCTTCATCGGTATTATTAGGGAAAGTTACTGTATGACTGGTGTTAGCTAACTTAAACATATCTTGCAATGCAATGCCCATATCAGGATTTACCTTATATAAATCCCGAATTAAAGGTATCACATCAACACGAAAAGAGGGTTCAACTAATTTAGTCAACCCTTGTAATGATGTAATTAAGTTATCGCTATCATCGTCAACTGAAACCCTACCAGGCGAAATCGATGTGGCAGGCTTTTCCTCTTTATTAGAGGATGTACCATTCTTGGGAGGGTCCTTCTTACGTCCCCAACCCCAACTAAAATTGAAGTACTTTTTCATCTTGGTTGTACGATTACGTTAGTTTTTCCTTTCCTTATGTGATTACATATTGCTTTTCCAAAGATATCATCATCGGCATATACATCTCCTTCAAGGTCTACATCTACAGCTGAATTGTTAGCCCTATGTTTACCCATTGCAACAGGTCTACCTAAACCATCATAAATGAAGGTATAAGCTTCTTGTACAAAGAATGGGTCCTTAATGATTACGTGATCTAATCGAATATCTTCTTCCAAGTTTTCTATTATCACTGAACGATTCTTTTGGGTGGTTAACCAACCAGGGGATTTATCCATTTCAGGTCTACTTTTACCTTTTTTCTTCAGCATCTTCTGGTAGTAGTAAAGGTTAGGGTAGCCTTCGTCTTGAAGCTTAGAAGTTACTGATAAACCAACGTCATTGGATTCTGGAGCTATTACTGCCCAGTTAAACAACTTCCCAGTATCACCAAGTAACTTAGCATAAGCTCCCACTGCCATTCTTCCCTTATATACTACTTGTTCTTCTCCTAGCTTATCCATACAAGTAAATGAAGAGTAGTCAGAAGCTCTACCAGTTGAAACGTCTGCACCAATGAAATATTCTTTATCTGATTCGGGTTCACAGAATTGTCGGTATTGACCATTAAATCTCTTCTTAATAACTGGGTAATCACTAAGGCAGTCTTCGATAGCTTTAATATCGGCTAAGTCGAAGACTGTATTACCAGATGATAAGAAGTCACCATCAATTTCTTGTGCAGTTCGTTTTGCTCCCAAAGCAGAAGACATTTGGTTATACCAATTGATATCTCGTTCTGGGTGCATTTGCCAGTATAATCGAATTGGGTTAAATGGATTACCTCCTGCAATGGCATCTACCCAAGTTGAGTGATAGAAATTACCAACTCCATAAGGAGTGGAATTGACTATGGCAGCTCCACCAGTGGAAAGAGTAGGAAATGCAGCAGCCCAAATTTGAGCAGCCCATCTTACTACTGCTGCCTCGTCAATTACCAGAAGAGAAAGGGATTCCGAACGACCGGCTTCGGATGATGTCGGAATAGATTCAATAAATGACCCATTATCAAATTCTATCATGGAAGCAGAACCGTATTCTCCAGCTCTACCATTGATTATGGGAGTTTGAAGGTACCATGGAAGATTCTTGTACATGAACTTAATCTTCTTAAGCACCTTCTTAGCAGTTGTGTCTTTGATAGAGATAATGTTTATCTTTTTGTTGGGATGGTACATCGCCAACCAAAGACAGTACATAGAAATAAGTTCTGTAATTCCTGCCTGACGGAATTTGAGAATGATATTGAATCGTTGGGCAATGAAATTATAGAGAACGGATTTCTGAAAGGGGTATAAATCGAATCTTACCTTTCCTCTTACTGGATGTATCACATAGCAAAAAAGGCTAAAAAAGAAAACATCACTAGAAACTCGGGATAAGTTTGATAGCTCTTCTCGAGTTAAAGTAGTTCTAGTTTCTGAGATAGTCTTTGCCATATCTAAAAGTTATACGTTATTTGAAATTCGATGTCAGTACCCATCCCTGATTTTATCTTCGGATAGTAAAAGGTATTGACTCCGAGTTTGTAATTAAATCTCTTAGTCTTGATTGAAAGACCAGCTCCCATATCGAAGAGGTTATTGAAAGGTCTGTATTTGCCATAAACGTATGGACTAAGTGATAACCTTGCAACTTTCTTTCGAGTTAATTGACCTTCATACCAGTTGTAGTTGTACTTATCTAAATCGATTGGGAATAGTCTAGTTGAATAAGTGTTAGTCTCCTTATTGAACAGACTTAAGTTCAACTTATCTTTCTTCAAAACAATTTGAACCAGGGAATCTTGGTTACTGATAACTGGCTGCCTTAGCATGGAATCAGGAAAGAGAGTTGGCTGCTTATTATCATGAACTAAGATTTTACCTGGTTCAACTTTTTCTGAGTACTTCTTCTCTGGTTTGAAGGGTTTCTCTGTGTATACTGTATCTGGGATTTCATTGACCGCTAGTTCTAAGGAATCAACCTCTCGAGAAAGTTTGTAATTCCTGAAGCAAAGGTAAATAGTAAATCCTAGAAGTACAATGAACAAGGCCCTTTTTAAATTCTTCATGTTCAAAAATTTTAGGAAGTTCGCACGCTTTAATGATACTATCTATTCGGTAATCGCTTAGCGATTACCTTTATCGAACGAAGTGAGATAATATCCAAATATACTACTTACGATATGATATATGAATAGCTATATATACGCAGATAAATATATAGATATATATACGTAGTATATTATATATCTATATATTTCAAGGCACCCCAGAAACTTATATATAAGACTTTATATATAAAGCTGAAACTCAAGGTTTCTTGGTATTTGCCTTTTTGAGGCATTTTTTGAACCAAATACCTATTTCCCCTACTGCCCCTTTGGCAATTGTATACCTTGCCTTGTTAAGCCAATAATGGTAATCCTTAAAATCACCCTCGAAGGTATCTCCATTCTTGTGAAGGTAAATTTTAAATTTCTTTGGGAATCCCATAATTGCCTTGAAATCCTCAATCCCCAAAGGATACCCATCAGGTCTGAATTGCCTATCTGCAGGTCTGAGAGTTAATGGTGGTTTATCATACTCCAATCGATATACTCCTGGGAGAGTACTCATCTTTGCAGTTTTGATAGGCCACTTCTTTTCATCTTTAAAATCTCTAACCCAGAGTCTATGTATCTTTGCTACTGTGAGATTCTTCTTCTCTGGAAGCTTTCGATAGTCATACATTGCCAGAGTTTTACTCATAAACGGAATCTGGTTAGTATTATTTTCCTGAGAGAATGTGAGTGGTTTAAGTAGATTTCTAGTAATTGTTGGGTTTTTTACTTGAAATACTTCATCAAAAGCATTCAAATATTTCTTACCAGTTTTTCTATGTACTCCAATGATAAGTAATCTCTTTCGTGATAACTGTGAGTTACCGTAGTCAGAAACGCTTCTTTCGTGAAAAATAAGTTTATAGTCTTCAAGAGTTTTTTGAAGATATTCTTTTGGGAGCAAAGATAGCAAACGAGGTAAGTTTTCAATAAGAAATATCTTAGGTTTATAATGTAAGATTGATTGAATTACTAGATTCAGGGATTTATTCTCTTGGGGATTGCCCAATTCTTTTACTTTTGAAAGCCTCATAATAGAAGATGCTCCACAGTCTGGGCTTGAAAGTATGATGTCTGGCTTACAATCTGGGAAGGTTTCATCTTTATAATATGGTATACCACCAAAGTTCAATTTCCACTGCTCTAAGCCTTTAGTATAAAATACTCCTCGAGTTTCTATATTAGCTATCAAATTCTTTCTAAAAGGGAACAAAAGGATGCCTGCACCAGCAGACACCCCTAATACTTTTAATTTTTTCATTTCTTGTAGCTTCTCAATTTAAGGTACTTAATCCAAGCAAATGGCTTACGGTCTTCCAAGTAACTCAGATTCTTATCATTGTTGTGAGCTTCTTCTTCGAAACTTACATCATGATATCTTTCATTCTGTTTATCCCACTTGGCAAAGCACATGATAATTAGGTATTCGATGATATACCAGAGATAGAAGAATCCAAAAGTCAAAGCCACTACCCACCAAAAGGATATACTGAATGATAACCAGAGTATGATACCGAGTACCAAACCTACTATACTACATTCAATCTGTTGTATCTGATGAATACGTTCATGATTGATATCATCAGGTTTACACTCTTCTACTTTGTGTTTGAAGAATGAGTTATACACCAGAGTAATTGCTTTGTAACTGGGGAAAAGAAATACTTTTGCTACCCAGCTGTTAAAATGACATCTTTTCATAATTTACCTTTAAAGTTTTCGTAAGCATTTCTTAGTTTTTGGTCGTAGGCATTCTGGGCATACCCGGGACCATTGTATTTTCTGGCAAAGCCAGCCCAGTCCTTTTCTTTGAGATTACTCAAACAACCAGAGTTTTTCATGAAATAATACATGAGTTCTAGTTGATTTGCATGAGATTCTGACATCTTATGAACGAATTCGAAGACATCTTTACATTCACAGAGGTTGTGATTGAACCCACAAATCTGGAACATACCCCAACTTGCAGACTTCAATGCACATTCTTCGTCAATTTCTTTGGCTAATTCGAGTCTCTTATACTCGTGTACACCTCCCAAATACTTCGATTTATCCCATTTAGGGAAGAAAATCGTAGAATATCTCTTACAAAGGTAAGCTAAATCTCTGTCAGGGAATTTCTTATGTACTTCTTTGTACATAATGTGACCCTCAAAGAGGATTTGAGGCCTACCATCAGCTAAAAACCCATCTCTACCTGCTGCTTCTACCAATTGAACAGCTTTCAATAGAGCAGGTTCTAGACCTAAGCGAATAGCAAGGTCTTTAATCATTTCATTTGTTAGTTTATCCATAACTTATCAGTTTTAATGGTTCAATTTTAGTAACGAAAGTATTGCTTATAACCCATTTTCAATATGTTTAGAGGTTCTATTATCATATATAACTTATAAAATAATGCAATATGGACAAGAAAAATGAGTGCCAGATATGTGGCAAACCAATTAATTTAGAGGAATTCGATGAAACTAGAGAGATTCCCCAACTTATGGCAAGAAAACAAGTTTGTTTTCAATGTGCTTTTTGGTTTAATCGATTAGCTTATGATAAAGAGCTTGAGAAAGAGGGTAAAATTGCGGTAATTACTCCCGATTATTCTCATTGGATAACTAGAGTACCGGGAAGTATTTTAATGGTGCCCTCGGCTTTTGGTGGTATTTACCAAACTAAACTCCAACCAGTAAACACTCTGGGAGTTATTGATGAAGACCGAGAGAAGCTTTTCATTATCCGTTATAATAACATCACTCACCAAGGCACTATACCAGAACATCTAAGAAAGCTTTTTAAAGTAAACGGAGTAATTCTATCTCCACAGGAATACAAAATGCTAGAAGATTATCGGGGCAATGCCTATGAATTTATTAAAAATATGATTGATAATGCAATAAATAAGAAATAATTTCGTATATTTGCATAAAGAAAAATTCTTAATAAATAAAGATATGAAAAAAGAAAAGAAAGAAATCAAAAAGCTCAAAGAGGGGGATGAGGTTATCTTCACATTATCTGGAAGACCCATCATTGAGAAAGTTACAGTGGAATCTATTGATAAAAAAGGTGGATTCGCAATGCTCAGTAACCGAGTAAAAGTTGCAAGAACCTTGGGTCCTGATGATACATATCCAAGATTGGATGGGCAAAAGGGAGAAGTTCGTCCGCTTACCGAAGAGAATGAAAAGGTTTTCCTTGCATATAAGGCCTATTTCTCAATTAAGAGAAACATAGAATTACTTGATAAGGAGATGAGAAGTATGAAAGATTCGAAAGCTTTCGATATGATGATTGAATTTGATAAGAAGCTTACCAAGATTATTAACAAATACCTCAAAGAACAATGACTACTGTATTAGCAATAATTTATTTGGTATGCTTACCGTTCACTGTATTTTTTGTAAGGGCTTGCTTGGATTATTTACCCTATACTCACAAAATACACTCTCTCGTTTTATTCATCTCGGTATGGATGGTATTGCCTCTATTTCCGATTTATCTATTAATCAGATACATAAAATACAAATTACTATGAGATACTTTTTTGACAGAGATGGTAATTATGCTGGGACATCAATGCAAGGGTGGGAGATTCTTCTCCTACTCTTATTCCCAGTTGCTTTAATAATCTTCCTCGTATTCTTACCTTTCTATGTATTTCATAAATACAGTTCTAGAGAAGAGGATAAAAAATACGAGGAAGAACATCCAGAAATACTAAAAGTAGATTCTTATATTACTTGCTGGTATCCCTGGCATAGGTATTCTGTTGCATATACACTGGCTCTTATATTCTGGGTAATTGCTTTTATAATTGGGATATTATCTTAATACGGGTATTAAGTTGGCTTTTGATTTACCCAATAAAAATTCAAATCTAATGGATATTTTTTAGTGGGGTTAAACCTACTGGAGAGTATAGGAGTATCATTGCTAACAGGGGGAGTTGAAACTTTTGTAAGAGTATAAGAACCCAATCCAGTTGTTTTTGTTGTAAAGTATGAATTACTTGGTAAATCGTAATTAGGGCTAAAGGCATTACCATTCTTATCAAGGCAGGACCAAGACAACATGTCGAAATTTCCCGGGTATATATAAGCAATATAGACATTAATCATATGTCTATTTTGATTTACTATCCAATTCTTATATAGGGTACCATCAGCCATAAATCCACTTTCGCCACTAATATTGGTGGTAATAAAAAAAAAAGCACTTGTGTCTACTCCCTGGATGGTTATAGGATTAAAACGTATTTCCCAGTATTCTTTTTCTTCGGGAGTAGTAATCTTAAGATTTATTTTATTACCAGATTCATTTTGTGTAAGTACACAAAGCCCAGAAGTACCGTCATTTTGTGCAGTAATCTGAATACTATTGTTACTCTTGTCTTCCTCCAGAAGATAATCCGAGGTATTATTGATGCTAGCAGAATAACCAACTCCAATAACCCCAGACAATTTGCCATTTACATACTTACTCTTTTGAGATTGTATTGTCCATCTCTCAGAGTTTCCCTGTCTTATTTCTGCATATACATCTTTGGTGGATCTCTCCACTGCTCTAAAGTTTATTATTTCCATAATTTTTTAGTTTGGTTTATAGAAAGAACTTTGATATCGCCAATACCAAAGGGATAATCCGAAGTCGATGATATTATATAATCAATATAAAGAATTATGAGAAAGTATCAGTATCAGATTTACTACCATACAAGCAGAGGAAGGTACTTCATTAAGATTAGGTATTCCTTCCTGGGATTGGTGTTTTGGCTTACACTTAGAGATAAGAATTCGAGTAATATAGAAACCTTCCTTGATAAGGATAAGGCAATTGAAAGGGCAGAAGATTATTTAAGGTATTTATACCTAAAGAGAAAAAATAGTAGGGTGTTAAAGGTTACTGGGAGAATAGATATTACCAGTAGGTTAAAATCAGTGAGGGAGGATTATTAAGATGGTGAAGGTTGAAACAATTAGGGATGATAATGAAAAGAGAATCCTAAGATGCTCTGAAGGTAATCGGATTTGGTATCAGATATGGATTACCCAATTGGATATGAATTGTATAGAAAGGTACTTTGATGGGTATGGTGAAGTTAAGAGGTGGTGGTTAAGGAATCTTCAACAGTATTATGTTTTCTTTTATGAGAAGAAAGGTGGTAAGGTTCGAGGAGTTCTTGGGAAAGATAGGACTAAGGATTTAATTCGTGCTATACTTTAATTAGTTGCCAGAGACCTAACATCCCTGGCTTCTTTGTGTGTTATGTGGGCATGTATGTGGTGTGGGATATCTGGGTATGCCCTTAATACGAGGAGTGATTTTTGTGTGGTACTAAAAATGTGTATTTGCCTTCAAGGTACCCCTTAATGTGAGGGCTTCGAAAGTTGTGGTACTAAAAGGGGAGTACGGTTCCGTTAAATTTAACATTTAAAAATAAAAAGTAAGGGACAAACATTTTTATTTGTCCCTTTGTTCTCTAATTATCTATTAAATGATTACTTAAATTTTCTTTAAATTGTTCATTTAAACAATAACATAAGTATAGTAAAAAAGTTTTAAAAGAAAATTTTTTATAAATTGTATATTCAACTTCATTTAAATAATCCATGCTTATTTGGTCAAACACTATAAATTGCTCTGCATTAATTAATTGAAAAGTTTGTACGTCAATAACAGTAGATATTATTCTATGATTTGGTTTTAAAAGAATATAAACTACATATAAAGCACTAACAAAAACAGCTAATAAGATAACAAACAAAATTAATAACATAATAATTTTATTTTTATGATAAGGAGTAAAATTTTACTCCTTATCTGGTTTTATTTTACTTCATTGATTTTTTCACAATTTCGAGACCTTTTATTAATATCTCTTTCTTTTCTTCTTTAGTATTTTCGCTTGCAATCGAAGAAAAAGAAAAATCGTTTAAAACATAGACTTGTTTATAAAAGTCTATAAAGCCCTCAATTAGTTTTTTATCTGCATTGTTTGCAATCGTTGAAAGAAAATTAAAAGTTACATTTCTAAACTTTTTGCGTAACGATTTGATTTGCTTTTCGTTTGCACCCTCAAAAAGTTCTTTTTTATAGATTTCTGTTTTTGTTCCTAAAGCTGTTTTAAAAAGTCCTTGATTTTTTTCTTTTACGCTTTTCAATACGTCTAAAGCAATCAAACTATTTGCTTTACTGTTTGCACTTGCTTTTTCTACATTCACTTTGTTAATTTGATTTTTCATAATAAAATGCTTGAAAGTTTTATTATTAATTATTTTTATTACCTTTTCAAATAGACTTTCAAGACTTTTTAAACTATTTTAATAAGGTAGTATTTATTTCTGTATTGCAAATTTTTCTTAAAAAGTTTTAAATAAAATCTTTCAAATATCGCTTTGTTTTTCTCACATTGCAAAGATACGAACTTTATTTTAATCTACAAACATTTTCAAGAAAATTTTTTGAGAAAATGAATATTTTTATTTTCAAAATTATTTTTGTGAAAAATCTATAAATTCAAAAATTTATTGCACCCTAAAAAGGACTTAATTTTGGAGGTTCACAAGGGAAATCTTCGCACGCCTTGTAGTGGGCATATATGATCTGTATAAGGATATTCCTATATGGCCTATGCCTGTCCTCTAGGAAGTGTGTTATATACCTGTATATTGAAGGCCATTAATGGACTAAGGTGATAAAGAATTAAGGCCGATTAGCTATATCCCTATTATTGCCCTCTATAAACCCCTTGGTCCTATTTCAATAAGGCCATATAGGGACTATGGTAAGCCTATAGGGATTAGGATAGCCTATAATGGCTTACTAAGTTAGCGTAAGTAAAAACCCAGGTACCTAAGTTAGGCCTGGGGTTAATTAGTTAGTATTCGCAATATTCTCGTTCAAGGTATATATTGAGATCCTTGAAAAGTTTGATACCAGGTATAGGACCATCATTTTTGTCCCAAATCTTGAATTCGATAAATTGGGTCTCATAGCCTTCTATATCTGAAATAGAGAGAAGATAGTTCTGGCTTGGGTCAAATTCTTCAAGGAAAACTTCGATAGTAGCCTTAATCCTAATAGGGTGAGTATTAGTAATGCCTTGTACGATTTGTGTTAATCGGTTTGATAATTCTTCTGTGTTCATAGGTAATGGGTTTTTAATTATTAATACTTTATTTATCTGATGCAAATATAGATATTATATTTTAATTATGCAATAACCCTAATTGCCTTCGTAGGTTATTGAGGGCCTTGAATTATATTTGCCTTAGTCCTTGAGGCCATGAATGGAGATTGCCATTATCCTAATTTACCTTGTAACCTTTACCTATATAATAACTAATAATATAAACTAATGGCTCTAGGTAATCAAGGTACCCCTAAATCACAAAATTGTCCTAGAATACAAAAATTAATGCTAATATAAATACTAAGCAAATTACTTACAGAGTTACTAGGAATATTACCTAAATATGCCCCATGAAGGCCTTAAATCCTATAAACCTTTTAGCCCTAAAACCTAATATCCTATTTACCTAATCCCCAACCCAATACTTATTATATAATACCTAATATAATAACTTGGTGAAGGTAATCAAGGTAAATTGTGATGGCCATTAATCGACGATGTACTAAAGCTATACTACCTACATACATAGAAGCTACATAACATATCTGTATTATATAATCCCCTACCTTCGAATTACCTTGAATGCAATCTATAATATAATACATATAAAGGGTACTCATGGCAATCGGATTTAGGGGCCATTAATGGTCGGATTTATTTGCCTTTTTAGGCCTTTTTGAGTTTGCCTTTAAAGTGTGTAGTAGAGCTATATGGTATAGTGGCTATATAGTGAGTTGAGTGGCTTTGTATAGTAGAGGGGTTATCACTTGCCTTGTTTGCCTAAATCCCCAAAACCCCCGGCGAGGTACCTTGATATATGTATTAGGTATTATTATATTAATAG
>ENA-OPCR01000195-OPCR01000195.1-human-gut-metagenome-genome-assembly--contig:-NODE-195-length-16478-cov-4.850758_pt1 | contig 16478 bp, 14 predicted proteins | sample MGYA00241571_ERZ501493 | MGnify/ENA primary metagenome ERZ501493 (study PRJEB25962, sample SAMEA2042662) | human gut metagenome | biome: human gut; feature: human-associated habitat; material: faeces... | reverse complement strand
CAGCGCAGCTATCTGGAGAAGTACGCCGCAGACAATGGATTTCAGAACCCTGTGTTCATGGCAGACGATGGTTACAGCGGCACCAACTTTGCTGGGGTTAGATAGCGATACTTTTTACATCTACCATGTTGCGGCGGTCATGGTTGACAACTTGCGTCGGCTCCTGCTCGGTATCAACCTGTCCGACAAAGCTATAATGGATTTCGATTTTCCGGGTGTTGGTTTCCCGGTCTAATTCATGTATCAAAATACGGTCGATAAACTCATGGACGTTTTCATAGGTCAATTCCTGTATGTCGCTGTATTTCCCGACAATCTGAATAAACCTTGATATATCCCTTTTTCGCTCGGTAACGGTTGCGATCTGCTGTTGTAACTCGTCTATCCTTGCGGCAAGGGATTTCTTTTCGTCCTCATAGCCGGAAGTTAGAAACACAAACCGTTCATCTGTCAGTCTGCCTAATGCGTTGTCCTCATACAGCTTGCGGAAAAGCGTGTCAAGTTCGGTCATACGCGCCTGTGCTTTGAAAAGTTCCTTTTGCTGCTGCGCTAATGCCTTTCTCGCTTCCATGTCGCCGTACTCGGTAGCTTTACAGATAAAGTCCTGTTCGTGTTCCTTAACATACCGCAAAACCCGCCGCATATCTTCCAGCACTAAATCAAGAAGTACGTTTTTGCGGATATAATGAGAGGTACACTCGCTGCCTGTCCTTGCCCTGTTGCGCCATGCGCCGCAAGAATAGGAAAACTTGCGCGGCTCGATATTTACGCCCTGTTGGTAATACATCTTATGTCTGCAACCAGCGCAAAACAGCAAGCCGGAAAAAATATCAATCTCCGCTGCTTTTGTCGGGCGGTGGCGGGTAGCAATCCGCTTTTGCGCAAGTTCAAAGGTTTCCTCGTCAACAAGCGGCTCATGGGTGTTTGGGAAGAAATAGCGTTGTTCTTCTTCGTTCTTCCGGGTCTTTTTCGACTTGTAGGATACCTTGTGAGTTTTCGCGGTTATGGTATGCCCTAAATATTCCTGCCTTGCTAATATGTCATAGAGCGTTTTGTCCGGCCAAGTATAGGGGGCGATCATTGCCCGCTGATACCGCGCCTGTCCTGTACGCTGATAGCGCAACGCTCCAATCGTCAAGACTTTGTTTTCCGCAAGCCATTTTTGGATTTCGCACATACGCACGCCGCTAACAAACATAGCGAAAACCTGTTTGACAATCGGCGCGGTTTCCGGGTCGGGTATAAGGTGGTGGCGGTTGTTCGGGTCTGGGATATAGCCGTATGGATATTCCCCGTTGACGCGCTCGCCTTTTTGCGCCTGTGCCTGTTTAACTGCGCGGATTTTCTTGCTTGTGTCGCGGGCGTAAAACTCGTTAAACCAGTTCCGCAAGGGGGTAAACTCGTTATCCTCCCGCGCTGTGTCAACTCCGTCGTTGATCGCGATATAGCGTACTCCGTTTTCGGGAAATACAATCTCTATGAGTTCGCCCGTTTTCAGATAGTTTCTGCCAAGACGGGAAAGGTCTTTGGTAATGACCGTCGCCACTCGTCCGGCTTCCACTTCCTGCAACATCGCTTGCAGCCCCTCGCGCTCAAAACTCACGCCGGAAAATCCGTCGTCCACAAAAAACTTTGTGTTCAAAAAATGGTGTTCGTCCGCATAGCGTTGAAGTATCATTTTTTGGTGCTGTATGCTTCCGCTTTCTCCGGCTTGCATATCCTCTTGACTTAAACGGCAGTAAAGGGCGGTGATTTTATTCGACTGTAACATTAGTCCTCCTTTCCGACAGCCGAATAAACAGGTATAATGTGTTGCTATCATTATACCATATCCCGCCGCCTAATGCACTACTCGGACGCTAAAAATCCCGGATTTCCGGGCTTTTTCTGCAAATCCTTTACAATGAGTTTCTCAATCTTTTTATGGATTGTATCGGTTGCCTTTTCACTCGGCAACGCTTGAACAAGATAGGTGATTTTCCCTATTTTGCGTTCGGTTGTAATTGTCTGTTTTTTATCCATTAGAAAAACCTCCTTTTCCTGTATGGATAAACTATATTCGTCAAAAGGCAAAAACGGGCGGTTGTTAGCTGCAACCTCACGGGAGTTTCACCCCGGCCCATGCTTATGGGTGCGCCGCGCAATACTTTGAGGGTGTTCAACGCGGGAGTATCATTGTGCCGCCTTGTATGTCGTCGCCCACAAGCTGCTAAACCTGTTTTACGGCGCGGTAGTTCTCGCTCGGCTTTTCCCCTATGGGGAAAAGCTGTCATGGCGTACCCGCCGACTGGCTCGGTACAGACGGAATGTACCCGTTTGCCTGTTATGCTGCGCACCAAAGGCCGCTTTCTTTGTCAAAGAACAATAGGCTTTGTCGGCCTGCAAAAGCACATCAACAGCGGATATGCTTTTGCGGAACGACAAATAGCCCATAACGGGAAGCGTGGAAAGGGGACACGCTCCCCGCATGGGCTAAAAGATTATCCTACATGAAAAGCAAGGGTGCGGGTAATAAGGCGCACTTGCAGCCTGTTACGCATTTCCTCGTCCACATAGGAATAGGTATTGCCCGCGTCGTCTTTCAGCGTGCGGGTACAAAGTTTCGCTATGTAACCCTCGTAGTGCTTCAAGATCGCGCACATGGCGGTTGTGTCGCCGTTTGCCGCTGCGGAAATGACAGGGAACGGCAACAGATTTTCAGACTTCCTAACGGTATTCATCATCTGCTTTTCCCTCCAAATACTGTTTGATTTTCGCAAGCGCGGATTTCCTGTGCCGGAAAACCGTCGTGCGTACAACATTCAGCAGTTCGCCAATTTCCGCGTCGCTCATATCCAAGAAGTAGGACAAAAGGATAATGTCGCGTTTCCTTTCGGGCAAAGCGTTAAGGGCTTCGGCAAGCAGTTCATTTTTGACGAGTACATCAAAGCCGGACACTTGAAAACGGAAATAATCGCTTTCGTATTCGTCCGTTGTGAAAAGCTGCGCGAGTTCGCTTTCGCTCAAATCCGAAAAAGTAACTTCGCGTGCTGCGCGTTTCGCAAGAGTGCGGCGGTGGCTTTTCGCTTCGCCGACCAAAGTTTTCTTTGCTAATGCGTCGTACTGATGTTGTATTCTTTCCTTGTCGGAAGAAGATAGCTCCATAGAGTTCACCTCCTTCCCGCGTGGAGTAGAGGACGGGAGTTAAGGGCTTGTCCTCTCTGCCCCTTTCGCTCCGTACCCGTTCGGGAGATGGCTCTTGAGTGCGCTTTTCAGAAAAAAGTTGAAAAAAGCAAAATGCGCCCGTCCGCAAGACGCGGACGGGCGCAAAGGAAATGTAAGCAGTAGCTAAATGTATTGACAGTTCACATTCATAGCCGGAATATCCCGCTTGCGGAGCATAGCTTTTTTTGACCGCAAAGCATTAGGCGGGTTACAGTAAATAAAAATGGACACGGCGATACCTCCCCGATACCGCCGTATCCTTAAAAAAGGGCGACTTTAATACACTACCCGCAATCCATTCTATAATAGGGAACAGCGGCTTTTGCGCAATATTAAATAAAAAAGCCGATAACACATAGGTTTTTTGACCTAATGCGTTATCGGCTCTGCGTCTATGCGTCTGGCACTTTTAATCATTTTTTTTTGAATTTATTATATGTGTTAGCTAACTGTCCACAAGCCGCGTTAATCTCTCTGCCATGAGAAACTCTCATAGTAACTTCAAGTCCTGCTTGCTCTAATTGATGTTTGAATGCAACTATTTCCCGTTTCTGTGGTGCTTTAATTCTTGAATTGCTTGTTGGGTTGTATTGTAACACGTTAATCATAACTTTTTTGCCCCGAAACCATTTTGCAAGTTGTCTTACATCTGAGGGCCGGTCATTTATACCCGGTAAAAGCAAATACGCAAAGACAATTTTGCGATTATGCCTTTCAGAATAGGATAAGGCTTGCTTAACAACATCTTCAATAGCATATATGCGCATGTGAGGAATAATACGATTTCTTGCAGATTGTGTTGCTGCGTGTAAAGATATTGTCAACTGAATTTTAAGATGTTCCTCGCGCAATTTTTTTAATTGATCGACCGGACCAACTGTTGATATGGTAATGCCGTCGGTTGGAAAGTTGAGCCCATATCTATCTCGGAGAATATGGATTGCTTTTATCAAGTTGTCATAATTGAATAAAGGCTCTCCCATACCCATAAAAACGATACGGTTTACTTTTCGACGCAACAATATAATCTGTTGTACGATTTCTGACGATGTTAGATTACGAACAAAGCCATTTCGCCCGGACTCACAAAAAATACAACCAACAGGACAACCGACTTGTGTGCTCACGCAAACAGTTCCACCATCTCGCCGCTTGATAAAAACCGTTTCAATGTATTTGTTGTCTTTCAGTTCGTAAACATACTTTTCAGTATCACTGCTTTTGCAAATATTTTTTACCAACATTGATAGATTTTTTTTGCGTGGTAATTGCTTATATAATTCTTCATATAAGGCTTTTGCTTCATTCTCGCCAATAACTTCCGACATTTCTTTGTAAGTAAATCCGTATGGATCATTCCGTACTTCCGCAGGCGTATATTTAGGTAAACGTTTCATTTTTATATCCTTTCTTCTAAATAATAAAAGTTTGTTTTTCTGTATTTTTGATTACAATCTCTAATTTTTCTACATCAATGATATGCGTCAATTTGCATTTAGGGCAGAAAAGAGGAAAATCTTTTAATACAGTATTATGAAATACTTGAACTCTCGTCTTTCCGTTACAAATCGGACATTTTATCCAATATTTTTTAAGCATTATATTTCACTCGTCCTTTTTACACAAAAAAATGCAGGTCAATCCTCAACATGAGCATTGACCTGCATTTATAATGCACAGAGCAGTACAACAAAACTAAGGCATAGCTTGCACTATGTCTATACTATATCTATACGTCGTTAGTTTTTTGTATAGCATCCGCAAAATAAGCATGACAAAAAAGCCCATGTTGAAAATGGGAAAATCCTTTTTTTCAATGCTTATCTAATACGCATGCTATGCAACATAAACGCCGCCTCCTTTTACATAAATTTTATTTTATCAGAAAATCAGTCTACTGTCAATACACAACAGGAAGTATTTAACCTAATGATATGAATTGTGTGGACATATCCAAAAAGAAAGGTGAACTGTAAAATGTAACAGGGTGAATGAAAATGGCAAAAAGACCCGTACCATTGTACGACTTTAAGGCTTTCGGGGCAGCTATAAAAGCCGCGAGAAATGAATACGGCGAGAGCCGCAAAAAGGTAAGCGACGAGTTATATATTTCCCCGCGCTACCTTGCGAATATCGAGAACAAGGGACAACAGCCGAGTTTACAGGTATTCTATGACCTTGTAACCCGGTATCATATTTCGGTAGATCAATTTTTCTTCCCGAACAGCAATGCGGAGAAATCCACCGGGCGGCGGCAGCTTGACGCGCTGCTGGACGGTATGAGCGATAAAGGCATACGGATTGTAACCGCAACAGCAAGGGAGATAACGGAAGTCGAAAAAGCAGAGGATTAACCTCACAATATGAGAAATCGGGAGATTGCAGCGCATGGCGGCTGCAATCTTTTTTTGCGTCCAAAATCAAAGGAACGCGCAACAAATACCGCCTTTCGGTGGGGGTATGGAGTAGATAGCAAGCACAGCAAACGAGTACCCGTTTGCGGAAAATGCTTGTTGGGATAATCCCAAACCCTTATACCGAAAGGCGGTGCGGAAATGGAAAACCGAAAGAGAAATATACAGATGAAGTTTTACGTTACGGAAGAAGAAAAGCGGCTGATCGACGAGAAGATGAAGCAGCTTCCCATAAAGCAGTATGGGGCATACTTCCGTAAAATGGCGATAGACGGGTATATTCTTGTCGTTGACCGAAGCGACACAAAAGCATATATCCGGGAACTGCAAGCGGTGAGCCGGAACATCAACCAAATTGCAAAACGCGCCAATGCGACGGGGACGGTTTACAGGCAGGATATAGAGGACATTAAAAAGGCGGTGGACGAGATATGGCGGTTACAAAGACGCACCCTATTAAATCAACCTTAAAGGCTGCGATAGACTATATCTTAAATCCCGAAAAGACAGACGGGAAGCTGCTTGCGTCCTCTTTCGGCTGCGGGCTGGAAACCGCCGATATTGAGTTTGCATGGACGCGGGAAGCTGCCGGAGATCGCGGCACACATTTAGGGCGGCACTTGATACAATCCTTTGCGGTGGGAGAAACCACACCGGAAGAAGCGCACAAAATCGGCATGGAACTTGCCGGGGCGGTATTAGGCGGCAAGTATGAGTTTGTTTTGACAACTCACGTCGATAAAGACCATCTGCATAATCACTTGATTTTCAACGCGGTTAGCTTCGTTGACTACAAAAAGTACCATTCCAACAAGCAAAGCTATCACTTTATCCGGCGCACCAGCGACAGGATATGTAAAGAGCATGGGCTATCCGTCGTCGTACCGGGACAGGACAAGGGAAAAAGCTATGCAGAATACACCGCCGAAAAGCAAGGGACAAGCTACAAAGCAAAGCTGAAAACGGCGATAGATACTCTCATTCCCCAAGTGAAAGATTTTGACGAACTGCTGCGCCGCTTGCAGGAAATGGGGTATGAAATCAAACAGGGCAAATACATTTCCTTTCGCGCTGCCGGACAGGAACGGTTTACCCGCACAAAGACGCTCGGCGCGGCCTATACGGAAGAAGCGATAAAGGAGCGTATCAAGGGCGTGTATGTTGCCAAAACAAAAACGCTGCGGGAAGATAAGAAAATCCGGCTTGTCGTCGATCTTGAAAACAGTATCAAAGCCCAACAGTCGGCGGGCTATGAACGGTGGGCAAAAATCCATAATCTGAAACAGGCTGCTAAAAGCATGAACTTCCTAACCGAAAACAAGATTGAGTATTATAGCGAACTTGAAAGCAAGATAGCCGATATTATGACCGCTCATGACGCGGCGGCAAAGGCGGTTAAGGAAGTGGAACAGCGTATGTCTGATTTGTCGCTGCTTATCAAGCACACCACCACATACCGACAGTTAAAACCGATTTACGATGAATACCGAAAATCGCCGGACAAGGAAAAGTATCTGCGGGGGCATGAAAGCGAAATTATCCTGTTTGAAGCTGCGGCAAGGGCATTAAAGGAAATGCAGATAAAGAAGCTGCCCGATCTCGCCGCGCTGCGCAAGGAGTATAGAAGCTTAAACGACAGGAAAACCAAATTGTATGAAGATTATCGGCAAGCCAAGAAGCAAATGCAGGAATACGGCGTTGTCAAAAAGAACGTCGATAGTATTCTTTACCCGTCCCAAAGCAGGGCGCGGGAGCAGGAGCGATAAGGCGCAAAACATGGGGTGGCAAGTGGAATGTTAAGGGCTGAAAACGCCTGTGTTTCTGCGGCTTCCAGCGCATGAAAACGACATAGACGATAAAGTATATTCAAACCCGCAAAAACGGCTTTCTAATTGTCCACGCAAGGACAAAAAAAGAACAGGGGCGCGGTGCCGGAAATCGGCAACCGCGCCCCTGTTCTCTATGGGCTATTCCTCGTCGGTCAAGATAAACTCCCTTTCGGAAAACTCGCTGTCCGTCATGGCTTGCAGCTTGTTCACCGCTGCGGCGGCAAGCTGGCGCATATCCTCGTCCATGTAGGGCATGGCGGCAAGGATATTTTCAAGCGTTGTTTCCCGGCTGTCCTCGGCGTAGATCGCAACAATGTTTTCTTCCTCAATGGTAAAGCGGGTATTCATGCTATCAAACCTCCAAATCCTTTTTATGCTCTTTCTGTTTATCTTTCGGCTGCTGCGCCGCCTGTTTCTTGTATTCGTCCAGCTTCTTCAAAATGGACGGTTTTTTCTGCGGCTGTTCCCGTTTCTCGGCTTTTACCGCTTTTGCAAGGTCGGTAACGGAAATCGCTTCCCCCGCCTTTGCCCGCTGCTCAAAATCTGCAACGGTGGGCGTTTGCGGCGTATTGTTGATAAGCCCGTCAAAATTGTTGTCGTTCTGCTCTATGGTGTCCTCGACGTGCTTTAAGGGATTATCCCGCTGCGGCTGCTCGGCGGCTATGGCATAAGCCTGTGTGCCATTCCCCATAATGAGATACTTCCCGTCCTCCGACGCATGGTGAAAACCAAATCCCGCCGCTTCGATCTGTTCACGGCTCATATCGGTAATATGAAAATTGCCCCTCGGCGTTCTAACGGTTTCACCCGTCAAAAGGCTGTCGGGGGTCGCTTCCGGCTGCTGCTTTTCAAGCTGCCCGTCCTTGTAGGAATATCCTTGCGCCGCGATTGCTTCAAGGGTCTTGCCCGTAACGTCGCCATAAATCCGCTTGTCTGCGTCAACCAGCATTTGCAAAGTGTCTTGTACGGTGTCGGACAAGGCTTGCTGCTGTTCGGGCGGCAGCTTGTCAAATACGGGGGTCTGCTGCTCCTGCAAAAACTCCGGCACTTGCTGAAAACCGATACTGTCTACATAGTGGGCGGTGTCCTCGTCGTTCTGATGAAGCACAACAATGTCGGAAACGGAAAGGCTATGCCCCTTAAAGTCGGCGGGGTGGTCGATATTAAACCTTTCCCAAATGTCGCCCAGCGTCATATCCTTTGTAAGCGGTGCAGTATAGACGAGTTCATAATTTACCCGGTCAATGGTAAGTCCAGCCGCTTGCAGACGGTCATAAGGCTCAAAGCGCAAGTCCCTTGTTTCGTCCCCGCGCTTTAACTGATAAATGGAAAAGGTATCGCCCTGCTCCTGCTCGGCTTGCCGCTGCTGCTGCAACTCGGTAAAATGCCCCTCAATCTCGGTAATGAGTTCCTTTGCGGTGGTCTGTATTGTTTCAAGGGACGCTTTTAACTCGGTCATTTCCTTGCCGCTGCTCCAACCAGCCACATAGCCGAAAGAGTAATCGGAAGTATCAAGGCCGAAATGCTGGCAAACCGTATAAGCGACGCTTTCCGCTTCTACCTCGCAGGTATGGCGGTCAACGCGGTTTTGCTGCTCCGGCGGGGCGTTTAAGTCTACGTCGTGCAGCTTCGCATGGGCGATTTCGTGAATGGCGGTCTTTACCGCCTGTAATTCACTCACGCCCTCTTTGATTGCAATACGCTTGTCGGTCAAACTGAAATACCCATTTGCGCCGTTTGTGATCTGCTCAAATGCAATCGGGACGGGGGACGCTTTTTCAAGGGCGGCGAAAAAATCCTCGTACTGCTCCACATCGGCAAGCAGCGGTTTAACGGAAAGGTCGGGAAACTCCTTGCCCTCGGTCTGCGAAATATCAAAGACGGTTATAACCTTAAAGGCGGGGACGGTGATTTCCTTTTCTTCCTTTACCACTTTTCCCTCGCGGTCAAGCATGGGCTTTCTCGTTTCGGGGTCGATTTTATCAACCAGCTTTTTCACCTTGTAGGGCGCGGGGGCAAAGATTTTAATGCCTTTCTCGCCTTTCTTTACATGGCGGTCAAACTCCTTTTCCCATTGACGGAAGCCCATTACCAAATTGCCGCCCTGCATAGCAATTAGGATAGTGTTATTCAAACTATAATCATGGAACTTTGACATAGCGGTTAGAAACTCTTTGTAGCGGTCGCTGTCAAAAATCGCCTGTACGCCCTGTTCCAAACGCGCGGTGATCTCCTTTACCTTTTCGGCGGGCTTTTCGGAAGTAAGGATAATGGGGACGACGGGGCGGGGCTGCTGCGGCTCTGCGGCCTGTGCGTCTGCTTGCTGCGTTTCGGCTGCGTCCATATAGGCTTTGTCCTGTTCGCCGCGCTCCGGCTGCGGGTAACTCATAATGCGGTATTCTTCCGGCACTTCGCGCCCCTCAAACTGCCGTTCCCACTCGTCGCCGCTTTCCACGATATAGCCGTACTCGGTAAACGCGCCTTTTTCCTGCGCGGCAGCGTTCCTGCCAAAAGTAGAAAGGTCAATGCCGCCTTTCCATTCTTCGGGCATTTGTACCATGCCGGATTGATTTAAGTAATAGTCGCCCAAATCGTGGTAGTTATGTACTTCGGGGATATGGACGTAAAAATCCACGTTGTAGGTGAAGTCAATTACCTGTCCAATATTTGCAAGCCCGTTTTTCTGCTGCAAAGCTGCGTTCAGCTTGCCAACCTCGGCGGGGTCAAGCTGTTCGAGCCGCGCCGCAAGAAAATTGAGTTCGTCCACGTCGGCGGCGCATACCATTTCATAAGGCAAGGCAATATGTTTCTCCGGGTCGTCGGAATAGCCGCGAATGGAAAAATCCTGCGGGTTGTCGGCGGTAATGCCGACGTTCCGCATAGCTTCGTGCAACTGCTCCTTTGTGGCGGGCATATCCAACCAATAGCCGCCGGGGTCGCCCGCGTCAAAGCGGCTGCGGTTGCCTATCATAATAGAAAACTGTTCGCTCATGTGTTCACGCTCCTTTTCCTGCCCGGTATTTTCGGGGATAGCTGCCGCCTGTTGCTGCTGCGGGGGTTCTTCGCCCTCTATGGTGTAGTCCGGCATGAGCATACCGTTTACTTTGAAATAGTCGGCGTACTCCTGCGGGATAGGCGGGGAGATTTCCGTAAACAAGCGGTCATACGCTTTGATACGCCCATTCAGATACTTTTCCATAGCTGCCTTGTCGGTGAAAACCTTTCTATCTTGTCCGGCAATCTTCGCTTGGGTTCTGCTTGGGCTGTTGGTGCGCACGCTCCATGTAAGCGTCCATGAATACGGGATAGATTTCTGCGCTTCTTTGTCGTAGCGGGTATTCTCGTAAATGTAGTAATTCATCTGATATACCCGGTTGCTGCGAATATGGCGGTTATGCTCGGTGGTCTGCCACTCGTTAGCGGTGTGCTGGACGTGCGGCGTTCTCACATATTCAAGTGTTTTATCCAGCAAAAGCGTTCTTCCCGCCTGTTCTTCCCATGCGGCGGCGCGTTCTTTAAGGTCGTCAAAAATCGCCTGTTCTGCCGCCGCGCTTTCGCTGCGCATGGAAAGTAGCTGCGCAATCGGCAAGGAAGCATAAGGGGCAATCTCCCTGTCCTTTGCTTCAAAATATATCCGGCGTTCTATCCGCATGGTTTCGGCGGCTTCTAATTTGTCATGGTCGTATGAGGAATACGGCATATTCTTTCATCACGTCCTTTCTCGGTCATATAAGGGTTTGGGACTATCCCAACAAGCAAAATGCCCGCGCTCTCTATGGGAAGCGCGGGCATTTCTCGCAAACGGGTACTCGTTTGCTGTGCTTGCTATGTAGTTGTTTTTATCCGTAAACGCCTGTTTCTCTCGCTTTGGGCTTTCTGTCTGCGGCGTATCTTTGCCGCGCAATCGGGGCAGTATTTCGCCCGGTTGCTGCCCGCCGCAAACGTGCTGCCGCATACCGCGCAACGCTTCAAATCGGTTTCCCCGCTGCGGGTGATCTGTTCGCAAAGCTGCCTGTCGGCGGGTAATACCGCTTCGCGGAAATAGCGGCATAGCAGCGAATAGCTGATACTCTGCACACAAACGCAAGTTTCCCCGTCGTCCAGCAGCAGACAATTCCCGCAATCGTTGTTTGCACAAGCGGCGCGGGTCATTTTCTTTACGGCGCGGTATTGCTTTTCATCAAGCCTTATCATTTTCGGTTCTGCTCGACGCGGAAGTTTACATACTTGCCGCCTGTGTCGGCAAGCAGCACAACTCCGTCAAAGGTCTTTCCCGTCTTGGTCGAGTACATACCTTTGATTTTTACCTTTCCGTCTTTCAAAAGGGCGGCGGCAATCGCCTTTGTGAAAGCCTTTTTGCGCTGCTCAAAAAAGCGGTCATTCTTCCACATCACAAAGCTGCAAGCCCTGTCGGAGCAGTAAAAGTTTTTCTTGCCCTCGTAAACCGCCGCGCCGCAACGGGGGCAAGTGCCGATTGCTTCCCGCTGCGGGGTAAACAGCTTCGCTTTATCCTCGGAAATCGCGGAATAGGTCTTGACAAGCCCCGCTGTCATTTCCTCAATCCCGCGCATGAAGTCGGCGGGGCTGTCGCTGCCCTTTGCAATCCCGGTAAGGCGCGTTTCCCATTCTGCCGTAAGCTGCGGGGACGTAAGGCTGTCGGGCAGAATAGCGACAAGGTTATACCCGTCCTTTGTGGGGATTAGCTTTTTGCCCTTGCGCTCGGCAAAGCCCGCGCTAATGAGTTTTTCAATGATACCCGCCCGCGTCGCGGTGGTGCCTAACCCTTTGCGCTCCGCGTCCTCCGGCGTGTCCTCCTTTCCCGCACTCTCCATAGCCGAAAGTAACGTATCTTCGGTAAATGCCTTTGGGGGCTGCGTGTAACGTTCGGAGATCTCCGCTGCCGGATTGTCAAAGGTCTGCCCCTCGGCAAGCGGGGGTAAAACCGCTTCCGGCTCTGCGTCCTCGTCCTGTTCCCCGGACGCGGCGCGGGATAGTCTTTCAATCTCGCGCCAACCCTCGCAAAGCGTCGTCCTGCCCTTTGCGGTAAAGGTATAGCCGCCGCAAGTGAAAACCGCCGTAACCGCTTCATACTCATAGGGCGCGGCAACGGCGCAAAGCAGTTTTGCGCACACAAGGGTCATTAGCTTTTTCTCACTTTCGGCAAGGGAAGAAAAGCCCGTTTTCACAAACTCCGCTGTCGGCAAAATGGCGTGATGGTCGGTTACTTTGCTGTTGTCGCAAATCCTCGCAAGGTCGGCTTGCAGCTTCACGCCCTGCATAAAGGGGAGAGCAGCGCAAAGGCCGGTGATAAGTTCCTTTGTGCTGCCCTCCATATCGGAAGTGATATATTTGCTGTCGGTGCGGGGATAGGTCAAAAGCCGTTTTTCATAAAGGGCTTGCGCATAGTCAAGGGTCTGTTTCGCCGTAAACCCATACAAACGGTTTGCTTCCCGCTGCAAGGCGGTGAGGTCAAACAGTTTCGGCGGGGCTGCGGTCTTTTTCTCTTTTTTAAGGGAAGTACAAACGGCCTGCGATTTCTCGCAAGCCGCTTTCATCTGCCGCGCCGCCGCTTCGTCGTCCTGCCTTTCGGAAAGGGCGGCAACGCCGCCAACGTCCAGCCGGACGACATGATATTTCTCTTTCTTAAAGCTGCTGATTGCATAGTCGCGGTTTACCAGCATAGCAAGGGTGGGCGTTTGCACTCTGCCGACATTCAATGTTTTATGGTAGAGGATAGAGAAAAGGCGGGTCGCGTTAATGCCAATGAGCCAATCGGCCTTTGCTCTGCAAAGCGCGGATTGATAGAGGTTGTCATAGCCGCGCCCGTCTTTGAGATTTGAAAAGCCCTCGCGGATTGCACTTGCTTCCATGCTGCTAATCCAAAGGCGGGAAAAGGGCTTTTTGCAATTCGCCTGTTCATAGACAAAGCGGAAAATGAGTTCCCCCTCGCGCCCGCTGTCGCAAGCATTGATAATCTCGGTAACGTCGCTGCGGTGCATAAGGTCTTTGAGAATGGAAAACTGCTGCTCCTTGCCGCTGGCAACAATAAACTGCCACTCCTGCGGGACAATGGGAAGATCGTCGTACTTCCATTTACGGAATTGTTCATTGTAGGTCGCCGCGTCTGCAAGGCTAATCAAATGCCCGATACACCACGACACAAGGTAGCCGCCGCCCTCAAAATATCCGCTGCGCTTTTCATTCGCGCCCATAACGGCGGCAATCGCCGCCCCGACGCTCGGTTTTTCTGCAATTACAAGTTTCATAGATTATCGTCCTCCTGCTCGGTCTGTTCGGTTTCGACTACTTCCGTTTCCTCGTCGTCCTCGTCAAAATCAAGGTCGTCAAGGCTGCTGCTGCCTTTCGCCGCGTCCTTTTTGGGCTTCAAAATCTTAAAGTAGTAGAACGCGCCGCCGCCCGCTGCGGCAACAAGCAGCACGACAAGCAGAATAGCACCGCCCATGCCGCCGCCTTTTTTAGCATACATGCCGCATTTTGCGAAAACGTATGCCAGACACATGGAACCTACTGCAGTTACGAGCCAGGAAACGATAGAGAGCGCGCCGACCTGTGCCAGCTTGGATGGCAGCATGATGATGCCGGAGCCCATCATATTGACCGCTGTTAAAATGGTCAGCTGGAATACGCTCATTTTATTTGAGCTGTTACTCATGATTACCTCCTTGATTGGGAGGGATCCGGGCTTCCGTCGTGGAAGCCCATTTCCACCCTTGCTGTATTATTTTTCAAATTCCTTTTTGAGGACATATCCGTAAGCGTGCTTCAGGCCGTCTTCACCTTCCTGGACATAGACACCCTGGATTTCAGGAGCAAAGCCCGGGAGCTGGTTGATTCCTTCCACAAGATCCAGGAAGTAGGCAACGGCCGTCTTGGTCCATGCTTCACCGGCGTGTACGCAGATGACTCCTGGCGGATAGGGGAGAGCGCCTTCCAGAGCCGTTCTTCCTTCAGCCTCGGCAAGGTCTACGAGTTCGCCATGGCCTCTCATGAATTCATACTGTGCTTCCTGCGGATTCATGACATACTTCGGGAAGTAATCCTTCAGGAAGAGTTCCTTCTGCAGCGTGGACACTTCGCGGTCCTTGTAGAAATCATGCATTTCCTGGCAGAGACGGCGGATGGTGTATCCCTTGTACTTATCCTGGTAAGCCTTGTAAATGCTCGGAAGCACTTCAGACATCGGAGCATCCTCATCGATGAGCTTTTCAAAGCGGACAAGTTTGGCGACGAGGTCATCCATCTTGGTCGCTGTTTCAGCCGGAGTCATGAGGAAGAGGATATCATTCAGGTCGCACTTTTCAGGAATGATGCCGTTTTCACGCAGATAGTTGGCAAGGATATTGCCCGGGATGCCGAACTTCTCGTATCCGCCATGTTCCACATCAATGCCGGCCGTAACGAACTGCAGCTTCATCGGATCGATGAAGTACTGGCCCTTGGCATAGCCTTCGAAACCATGCCATTTGGCACCCGGTTCGAAAGCCCAGTAGTTCATATCGTTTGCCATCTTGTCGGTATCGCCGTCTTCCCACTTCTTGCCATAGACAACAGGCGGAACGAGCGGACGGATGTAATGGCAGTTGCGGAGGACCTGCTTGCGTGTATTGATGACAAGCTTCACAGCATCTGCCCAGAGCTTTTTGCCTGCTTCGCCTTCATGCATCTTGGCATTGACATCAAGAGCTGCGAAGAGCTGGTAGAGCGGGGAAGTGGAAGCATGCATCATGAAAGCATTGTTGACGCGCTTATGTGGGACGTAGCGGTCCTGTCCCTTGATGTGGGCATCCTTCTTATGGACCATGGACGTCATGGAGAAACCGGCCTGCTGCTTATGGACAGACTGGCTGACGAAAATGCCGGGGTCTTCCGGACCAAGGTCGAGAAGAAGCGGACTGCAGTCCTTCATCATCGGAATGAATTCCTCATAACCGACCCAGGCAGAGTCGAAGAAGATGTAATCGCAGAGATGGCCGATGCGGTCAACAACCTGGCGTGCGTTGTAAATGCATCCGTCATACGTGCCAAGCTGGATGACAGCCAGGCGGATCGGGCGCTTAGCCTTTGCCTTGACAGGATCCTTCTCAGCGACGAGCTTTCTGATGTAATCCTCATTGAAGCAGTGGTCAAGGATGCCGCCGATGGAGCCGAAGGCATTTCTTGCCGTTTCCAGATAAACAGGCGTTGCGCCGGCAATGACAAGAGCGCCGTGATCGACAGACTTATGATTGTTCCTGTCGAAGAGAACGATGTCGCCCGGAGTGAGGACAGCATTCAGTACAACCTTGTTGGAAGTGGAAGTGCCATTCAAAACGAAGTATGTCTTGTCAGCGTTGTAGACGCGTGCCGCATGCTTCTGTGCAGCGAGAGCCGGGCCTTCATGGATGAGGAGATCGCCCATGGCAACGTCGGCGTTGCAAAGATCAGCCCTGAAGGTATTCTCACCGAAGAAATCATAGAAAGCGCGTCCGGCCGGATGCTTCCTGAAGAAAGCGCCGCCCTGATGGCCTGGGCAGTCGAACTGGGAATAACCGTTTTCAACATACTTCTTGAGATCCTTGAAGAAAGGAGGAAGAATAGCGTCTTCGTAATGAGAAGCAGCGCTTTCTATCTGACGGTCATAGAAAGCATGATCCGTATCATTGAGATCGATGACGCGGTATACCTTTCCGATGACAGAATCATCTACAAGGCCGGCCTTCGTTTTGATGAAGAAGACAGGGATATTGAAAGAAAAGAGCATCTCTTTATCGAAGACAAAACGGTCTTCATCAGCATCCGTCATAACGACAGATGCAATGTCGGTGAAATCAGTATCATTGACATCAACAATGTCACGGCCCTTGATGGAACCGAAAATTTCCAGAGCTTTCTTTGTATAAGCGATTTTTAACTGGTTCAACATGGAAACCTCCCTCTGAATGTGAATCTTGGATGCATGAGCCATGTGTGCACGTCATGGCAGCGTCCTCATATGATGATTAATGCTTCATCTGGCCTTATGATAGTTATA
>ENA-OPCR01000192-OPCR01000192.1-human-gut-metagenome-genome-assembly--contig:-NODE-192-length-16542-cov-3.876084_pt1 | contig 16542 bp, 10 predicted proteins | sample MGYA00241571_ERZ501493 | MGnify/ENA primary metagenome ERZ501493 (study PRJEB25962, sample SAMEA2042662) | human gut metagenome | biome: human gut; feature: human-associated habitat; material: faeces... | reverse complement strand
AATATTCGGATCAACTTAATCAAAAATATTTGAGTGAACAGTTTGAAAAATTAGGAATAACCTTGTTTGAGAAAAAACTGCGTGATATTTCACTGAAATGGTTTTCAAAAGGCAGTGAAGTTAAAGATTTTGACGATGTTGAAGAATATATTTTATTAAGTATGACTCTCGGCAGAGTAGATGTTGCGGTTATGTCTGAAATGGAAAGACAAAGAGTTAATACTAAAACAGGCAGAAAAAAATCAAGATTTGCTAATTTTATTTCATCGCTTTTTCCCAATAAATCATATATGGCAAATAAATATCCGTTTGTGGAGAAAATGCCGATTTTATTGCCGTATTCATGGGCATGTATGTGGTGCAGAAGAATTTTTATTGACAGAAATATTGATATAAAAAAAGGTTTTAACAACAGAACTTCTTATACTGATGATGATGTAAGTTATTTTAATTATATTCAAAAAGAAGTGGGTTTTGATGTTAAATAAAATTTTATTTATGTTTTAATTGACAAATAATGTATTTATTGATATAATATTAAACAAGTTAGCGAACACTAACGGCACTTGGTGTTCGCTGATTTAAAGAGGAATAGTTAGTCCGTCCTAACTATTCCTCTCTTTTTTATTTATTTTTTAAATTTTAGGTAAATTTTAAGTAAAATTTAAATTTCATTTAAAGTTACAACGGTACAATATACTCATCAAAACAAAAGGGGAGTTAAATATGAGTTACCAAAGCGTATTTAAACGCTATGAAATAAAGTACCTTGTGACTGACGAACAAAAGAAAATGATTATGCGGGAAATGCAAAAATATATGTATGCCGACAAATACGGCAAAAGCACAATTTGCAACATATATTTTGACACACCTGATTTTTTACTGATAAGACGCTCGCTTGAACATCCCGTTTATAAGGAAAAGTTAAGATTGAGAAGTTACGGAGTTGCAAAACACGACAGCACAACTTTTATAAAAATCAAAAAGAAATATAAGCGTGTTGTCTATAAACGCAGAACCGAAATGAGCGAGAACGAGAGTATGCGTTATCTTTGCAACGGTGAACATATTGCCGACAGTCAGATTTTAAGAGAAGTCAATTATTTTCTTGAGCATTACAAAGGCATTGCACCGCAGGTTGTAATTTCATACAACCGAGAGGCCTTTTATTCAAAAAATGATTATGATTTCAGAGTAACCTTTGATGATAATATTCTTTGGCGTAACTATGATTTATCACTTTGTAAAGGTATTTACGGAACACCGATATTAAGAAACGATTATTCTCTTATGGAAATAAAGACAGGCACGGCAATTCCGCTGTGGATGACAAACATTTTAAGCGAAAACAAAATTTATAAAACATCTTTTTCAAAATACGGCAATGCTTATGTTGCAATTATGAGCGAAAGAGCAAACGGAGGTAAAAAATATGCTTAATACATTATTTTCAGAAATTTTCAGTTCAACAACCCAAACAATCGCAGTGCCGCAATTTCTGCTTGGCATAGCAGTTGCTATTGTAATCGGCATTTTTCTTGCGGCGGTCTATTCATACAAAACCAAATACACAAAGAGCTTTGTTGTTACTCTTGCACTTTTACCTGCCGTAGTTTGTGTGGTAATTATGATGGTAAACGGTAATGTCGGTGCAGGTGTAGCGGTTGCAGGTGCATTCAGCCTTGTGCGTTTCCGCTCTGTACCTGGTACGGCTAAGGAAATCGGCACAATCTTCCTTGCGATGGGTGCAGGTTTGATTTGCGGAATGGGTTATCTCGGATACGCAGTGCTGTTCTCATTAATTTTAGGAATTGCAATGTTTATCCTCAATAAAGTAAATATCGGTGCAGACAAAAGACTTGAGCAGGACAGAATATTAAAAATCACAATCCCCGAGGATTTAAATTATACAGGTGCTTTTGACGACCTTTTTGAAAAATATACCGTAAAATATGAAACGGTATCGGTAAGAACCGCTAATATGGGCAGTTTGTTCAAACTTACATATAATGTAACTCTCAAAAACCTGAACGATGAAAAAGATTTTATTGATGATTTGAGATGCAGAAACGGCAATCTTGAAATCAGTATGGCAAGACAGGAGATAACTAATAATGAGCTTTAATTTAAAAAGCAAAGGGAAATTTGCAGCATTGCTTGCGGCACTTATTATATCCGTAAGTGTAACAGGCTGCGCAAATACAGATGAAAAAACATCCTCGACAAATTCTTCAACTGTTACAAAAGACAGTGTTTCTACTGCTTCAATCGCTTCGGATGAATCTCTTGACAGCGATATGTTCACCGACCGTGACAAAGAGGTAGGCTATGATGAAAGTTCGGCGGTAATGGTTGCTTTTTCATCATCAGGTGCAACCGCAAGCTCTGACAGCGTTTCTGTCAGCGGAAGTAAGGTTACTGTTAAAAGTGAGGGCACATATATAGTTACGGGTACAACATCCGACGGTCAGATTATTGTAGATGCCGACAATAAAACAAAAGTGCAGATTGTACTTAAAAACGCCTCTGTAACCTGTAAATCAAGTGCCGCTTTATATGTAAAACAGGCAGATAAGGTATTTGTAACAACTGCAAAAGACACAGAAAATACACTTGCGTCAACAGGTGACTATGTTCAGACAGATAACAACAATGTAGATGCGGCGGTATTTGCAAAAGATGATATTACCTTTAACGGAGAGGGAAAATTGACTGTAACTTCCGAAAAAGGTCACGGCATTGTTTCTAAAGATGATTTAAAACTTACAAGTGGAGAATACAATATTACAGCCGCAAGCCATGCATTAAGCGGTAAAAACAGTATCAGAATTGCAAGCGGTATTTATACTTTAACTTCGGGTAAAGACGGTTTGCACGCAGAAAATACAGACGATACTTCAAAAGGATTTGTGTATATAGCAGACGGTAAATTTACCGTTAATTGCAAAGGTGATGGCATTGATGCCGGTACGACGGCTAAAATTGAAAACGGCACATTTAATATTACTTCAAACAGAGGTTCATCATCTTCAAGTTCAACAGATTCTGCAAGTGTAAAAGGAATAAAAGCAGGAGGAGATATTACAATCAGCGGAGGTACTTTTAATCTTACTTGCGAAGATGACGGTTTACATTCAAATTCAAATGTAACCGTATCAGGAGGTACTTTTACAATTTCAACAGGTGATGACGGTATCCACGCCGACAGCAAAACAAGCATCAGCGGAGGAACAATTAATATTACCGAAAGCTATGAGGGAATAGAGGGAACGGAAGTTGAAATTTCAGGCGGTACAATTAATCTGAAATCGAGCAATGACGGATTTAATGCCGCAGGCGGAAAAGACGAAAGCGGATTCGGTGGCGGATTTGACCGTGACAATTTCGGTTCATCAGATGCTTCCATTACAATATCGGGCGGCAAAATAACAATTGACGCTGACGGTGACGGAGTTGATTCAAACGGTTTGCTTACCGTTACAGGCGGGGAAACCTATGTCTTTGGCTCGACAAGTGGAGATAACGGAGCGGTTGATTATGACGGAGAAGCAACCATAACAGGTGGCATATTCATTGCCACAGGTTCATCTCAAATGGCACAGAACTTTGGAGAAAATTCAACTCAAGGTTCAATGCTTGTAAATACAAATTCGAGCGGTGAAATCACAGTCAAAAACAGTGACGGCGATGTTCTTGTATCGTTCACACCTACCAAGACATACGCTTGTGTGGTTATCAGTTGCCCGGGTATTACAACAGGTCAGACATATACTGTAACGACAGGCGACAGTACAACAGAAGTTGAAATGACTTCTATCATATACGGTTCAGGCGGTATGGGTGGCCCCGGAAGTATGGGCGGCAGAAATATGGGCAACGGCGATATGAACGGAAACGAAATGGGCGGCCCGGGCGGAGATATGCGGGGCGGTCCTCAAATGAGATAAAATGGAAAACACAACTGTTCCGATGAGCAGTTGTGTTTTCCTTTTAGTCTAAAGTTGAATGTTTGTGATTTGTCGATTTGCAGGTAAAGAGGCAGTTGTCCAAAAATTCTGTTTGCATCTGTATTCAGTTATTATTTGCAATCATAAATTGTAACTGTGTAACATCGTTTACATTAATTTCGCCGTTTTCGTCAGTATCGGCATTTAAATTTTGAACAGCCGAAAGTTTTGAATCGCCTGAAATAGCTATCTGCAAATCGGTTGCATCTTTAATATCAATTTTGTTGTTTAAGTCAATGTCGCCGAGCAGTGTGACTGCAAGTTCGGTTTTATTTGTAACAGCTTTTATAACGAATGTGCCGCCAAGATTATCGTCACGCTCCGTTTTGTACCAATCGAGAAGGTCTGTCATAGTTCCGTTTTGATAAATAAAACTTTCGCCTTTTTGGCTTTCGTTTATAAATGCAAACTGGCCGTTTGATTTGTTAAGCCATTCACCGACGCCTATAGTAGTTTTTTCGCTTTCATTATTTTTTTTAATTTTAACGGCGATTGCACCGTAAGTTACAGGTAAGTCAAAATCGTTTGTATCAATATTTAAATATCCGCTGTACGGAACTTTTCCGCTGTTTAATTTAGTCCATTTGGTTTCATCTGACACAGGAATTTTATTTTCGGCAGGTACATAGTAGATTTCATAGTCGGAATTTTTTGCGGTGGTTTCAAACATTACCGAATCAAGTTTGTTGTAACCCTCGGAAAAATTAAAAAGATTAAGATATGTGACGCTGTCATCATTTATGTAGTTAAATTCATATGTTGCACCGTAAATTTCATTTTGCATAAGTTTAACATCATCGGTGATTTCTGTGACATCTTCAACAGCAAAATTGTATTTAAAGGTACTGCTAAATAAATAAGAATCTTCGTATGAAAGCCAAAAGTAACCGTTTAAAGTGTTGTAATCGCCCCAACTGTTTTTTACAAGCCATGCTCCGTCATTTTCAGGTAAAACACCGTTTATTGCTTTGAAATTTTCTTTTGAATAATTATCATCCCATCCGACAATAGCTATTGCATGACCTGTGGATTTTGGAGAATCTTGCGGACAGAAATACGCTGTTCTGTCATTATTTTCGTAATAAGGACTGTGAGAATATGCCGCATAGATTGAACCGTTATCCATAATCTCTTGCTTAATTTCTTCTTGTTTACAATCGTCGAGGTATTTTATAGCGGTCACCCCGTAATTTACAAAAGCGGAAAGGTCTTTGTCAGGAGTATATTTTTCTGCAAGAGTGTCGTAGTCGCTTTGTTCGATTCCGCCTTGCCAGGAACTTAAATATCCGAGTGCGGTAAATGCATAGCCGTCGGAAGTGACATTGCGCTGCCAGCCTTTACCGTTGCTTTTTGTTGTTGCCCAAAGGTTCATATGCTCGGCAGAAAAATTATTAGCCGTAAAATCTTTTTTTAAAAGTTTTGTTTCAAGCACCGAGAGCGAGGAATATATCCAGCAATCGTTGTATTTTTGGCTTTTCGGAGAATTTACAATGCCAAGCTCCACTGAACTGTATGCAGACGGAATATCATTTTTTGTATTGTCTGAAGTTTTAATTTGAAATTTACTTAATGTTTTTGAATTGTTATCAATGCTTGCGGCATTAGCCGATACGCTTACAGCAGAAAATATCATAAGTGCAGATACTGTTGCCGTTATCGCTTTAATAACAGGTGATTTTATCATTTTACATTCACACCTTTTTGTTTATATATATCAAATTTTATTATATCAAAAATTTTCTTTCTTGTAAAGAATATAAACGCTGTTTATACACAAGATAATAGCAATATTTACAGATAAAAGGGGCGACTTTATGGAACTTAGAACTGACCTTGCGGTAGAAGCTCGTGAAATAGCGGGAGAAGATGTCGGAGGTGTGGATTTTGTTCAGTACAGTGAAAACGGACTTGATATTTCAAGACTTGAAGTAAAGACAAGAAAAGCCAGGCAGCAGCTCGGAAAAGAAGAGGGTACTTATATAACAGTAGAACTTCCGTCACTTACCGATAATTTTACCGAAACCGACGAAAGACTTATTACTATAGGAAAGGAAATTCGCAGGCTTTTGCCGGTCAACGGCCTTGTACTTGTAGTAGGACTCGGAAATCCTGAAATCACTCCCGATTCTCTCGGCCCGAAAACAAGCTCCAGAGTGCTTGCTACAAGGCATATTTCGGGTGAGATTGCAAGAAGTACCGGTCTTGACCGCTTAAGACCGGTTGCGGTTATGGCAACGGGAGTAACAGGGCAGACGGGCATTGAAACAGGCGAATATATATTGAGTATTGTAAAAAGAATAAAACCGAATGCAGTTGTTGTAATAGATGCACTTGCATCACGCAGACTTGAAAGACTCGGCTGTACTTTGCAAATAAGCGATACAGGAATTTCACCCGGGGCGGGCGTTGGAAATCACCGTACAAAGATTAACAAAGAAACTATAGGAGTACCCGTAATAGCAATAGGAGTGCCCACAGTTGTAGATGCAGCCACATTTGCATCTGACCTTTTAAGCGTCAATGACCCGCACAGAGCAAGGCGCAGAATAACTCCGCAGGGCAGGCAGATGGTTGTTATTCCACGAGAAATTGATTTGCTTACCGAGAGAGCCTCAAGACTGATTTCATTTGCGCTTAACGGCGCACTTCAAAATGAATTTAATATTTCAGAGCTTGTTTCGCTTATGTAGGAATTCGGTCATACATTAAAATCATCGGCATATATTTTTATGAGGCGGTGATTTTGTGAAAAAGTTAGGAGCATTAAAAATAACGGCGTCGATTATCCTTGTATCGACTGCCGTTTTCTGCGTTTGTCGGAGAATGCCAGAGTGCTTTGCAAGCGACAAACCTGCGGCGCTTGCGGTTGCGGCGCTTACCCTTTCCGACGGTACATATAAATTATCCGATGCTGAAGCTACAACCCTTGCCAATACCGATACCACACAAAAGAAACAGGAGGAAACACAGCCGATTACGAAACCTGTTACGATTACAAGAAATCTAAACGGAGAAAAAGACAAAAGCGGATATTATGATTCTTTCGGAAACCATGACGGAGAGGCGGTTTACGATATTCTTGCCGAACAGATTGGTGCGAACGGTGTAAAATGCGGTACGGCTTATGTGAAAAACAATACGGGACTTGATTACGATTTTGATTCCGCTTTAAACAGTGAACTGCCTTTTGATGTCGATTCAAACGGAACGGCGCAGGTGCTTATTTATCATACGCACACAAGTGAAAGCTATATGGACGAAGATGTTGATTATTTTTACGAAAGCTATTATTCACGCACGCAGAATAATGATTATAATGTAACGGCTGTGGGAGATGCTATTACCGATGTGCTTAATAAGCGAGGAATAAAAACTATGCACGATACCACGGTGCACGACTCAACATACAGCGGTTCTTATGACAGAAGTGCGCAGACCGTTGAAAGTATTATGGAAACCAACACGGATATTAAGGTAATAATTGATATTCACCGTGACGCAATCGGTACTGAAACTCAAAAGGTAAAACCTGTTTTTACATATGACGGTAAGCAGGGAGCACAGATAATGATTCTTTCGGGTTGCGATACCGACGGCGAGATGAATTTTTTAAGCTGGGAGAATAATCTTAATTTTGCGCTTAAAATTCAAAATAAAGCGGAAGAAATGTATCCGGGTATGACAAGACCGCTGAATTTCGGGTATTTTGCGTACAACGAGTATATTTGCGACGGCTCTTTGCTTATAGAAATAGGAACAGACGCAAATACAATAGAAGAGGCGGAATATAGCGGAGAATTGCTCGGAAATGTGCTTTATGAGGTGCTTAAACACGGGTTATAATTAAATGTAAAAATAGCTTGCAATATATTGCGACTTTTGGTATAATTTTAATATATGTATCCGCAAGGAGTAATGTAATGAAAAAATACAGAATTTCAAAATCTGCTGTCTGTGTGCTGTTTGCGGTATTATTTATGTTTGTTGTTGCAATCAGTGCCTATGCTGTAGACATTGACGGTGACGGAATTGATGACGGAGATATAGTTGAAACAGAGGTATATACAGACCCTGAATATACAGAGCCGTATACCGAACCCGAAACTTATCCCGAAACCGAACCTGAATATACAGAGCAACCGACTGAATATTATACCGAAGAAGTTACAGAAGAATATACGGAACCTGAATATACAGAAGAACCTACAGAGCCGTATTACGAAGAAACAACAGAATATGATTTTAATAATAATGTAGTCAATGAAACGGTGTCGCCTACACAGCTTTCAACTTCAAAAGTAAGTACAAAGCGTTACGAAACCAATGATGCCGCAGGTGTTGTATATTGGGTTTGCGTAATTGTAGGTATAATTGTTTTGATTTTCGTATTGCTCAGTACAAAAATATCTTATGCGCTTGAACGCAGAAGAGAGCAGAGAGATATTTATTCTTCATAAGGAGAGCAGTATGGAAAAAATTAAAATTGGAAATGTAGAATTTAAGTCCCGTGCCGTACTTGCTCCTATGGCAGGCATTACAGACAGGGCGTACCGTGAGCTTTGCGTGGAATTTGGCGCCGCCTATTGCGTAAGTGAAATGGTCAGTTCAAAGGCACTTTCTTTCAACAGTAAGAAAAGTGAGGAGCTTATGGAAATTTCCGATTATGAACGCCCCTGCGGTATTCAGATTTTCGGAGATGACCCTAAATGTATGGCTGATGCGGCTGTTCATTCTATGGAAAACAAGCCCGATATTATTGATATAAATATGGGTTGTCCCGCACCTAAAATCAGTTCAAACGGCAGCGGCAGTGCTTTGATGAAAAATCCACTGCTTTGCGGTGAAATTGTAAAGGCTGTTACAAGTGCCGTTGATGTACCTGTTACGGTAAAAATTCGTAAAGGCTGGAACAATTCTGCCGTAAATGCGGTTGAAGTTGCAAAAATCTGTGAACAGGCAGGCGCAGCGGCAATTACAATTCATGGAAGAACAAGAGAACAGTATTATAAACCTCCTGTCGATTATGATATTATAAAAGAGGTTAATAATGCGGTGTCAATCCCCGTAATTGCAAACGGCGACATAACCTCTGCAAAAATAGCAAAGGAAGTTATGGATTACACAGGCTGTCAGCTTGTTATGGTTGGACGGGCCTCTTTGGGAAATCCGTGGATTTTTTCGGAAATAAATGCTTATCTTGAGAATCCCGACTGTATTATAAAAGCACCGACTCTTGAAGAAAAACTCAATGTAATGTGCCGACATATTGAAAAAATGGTTGAATACAAAGGCGAGCATATGGCTATGCTGCAGGCAAGAAAACTTATAGCAGGTTATTTTAAGGGAATGCGCGGTGCGGCAGAACTCAGAAATCAATCAGGAAAAGTGTGTACTCTTAATGATTTGTACGCACTGAAAAATAAGGCTTTATCATCTGTTTATGATGCTTAAACTTATATATTTTTAGATTAAGGAGAATAATTATGAGTGAAAAAACAAATATTGCAGCTCTTGATTATCTCAACAGCTATGATCCTGCTGTTGGCGAGGCAATGACTGCGGAACTTAAAAGACAGAGAAGAAATCTTGAGCTTATTGCAAGCGAAAATATCGTTTCTCCTGCTGTAATGGCAGCAATGGGCAGCTTACTTACAAACAAGTATGCAGAAGGTTATCCGGGAAAGCGTTACTACGGCGGTTGCCAGTGCGTTGATGTTGTTGAGGAAATCGCACGCAAGAGAGCTTGCGAACTTTTCGGCGCAGAACACGCAAATGTTCAGCCACATTCGGGTGCACAGGCTAACACAGCAGTTTACTTTGCTATGCTCAACCCGGGCGATACAGTTATGGGTATGAACCTTAACGAGGGCGGTCATCTTACACACGGTTCACCTGTAAACATTTCAGGTAAGTATTTTAACTTTGTTCCTTACGGTGTTGACAGCGTAACACACAGAATTGACTATGATAAGGTTCTTGAGATTGCCAAGGAATGTAAGCCAAAACTTATTGTAGCCGGTGCGTCTGCATATCCAAGAATTATTGATTTTGCAAAACTCCGTGAAATTGCCGATGAAGTAGGCGCATATCTTATGGTAGATATGGCTCACATCGCAGGCCTTGTTGCGGCAGGCGTTCATCCAAACCCTGTTCCGTACTGTGAATTTGTTACATCCACAACTCATAAAACACTCCGTGGTCCGAGAGGCGGTCTTATCCTTTGCCGTGAAGAGTTTGCTAAGCAGATTGACAAGGCAATTTTCCCTGGTACACAGGGCGGTCCTCTTATGCACACAATTGCGGCTAAGGCAGTTTGCTTTGGTGAGGCATTAAAGCCTGAATTTAAAGAGTACGGTGCAAAGATTGTTTCTAACTGTAAGGCTCTTGCGGAGGGACTCCTTAAGAGAGGCAATAAGCTTGTTTCGGGCGGTACAGACAACCATGTACTTCTTATGGATCTTCGTGATACAGGTGTTACAGGTAAAGAGCTTGAGGCTCGTCTTGATGAGTGCTATATTACAGTAAATAAAAACACTATTCCGGGTGAACCGCTTTCTCCGTTCGTAACAAGCGGTGTTCGTATAGGTACTGCCGCTGTTACAACAAGAGGTCTTAACGAAGAGGATATGGACAAGATTGCCGAGTATATTACACTTGTTCTCAATGATTTTGAAAACAGTGCCGAAAAGGTAAGAGCAGGCGTTGAAGAAATCTGCAAAAAGTATCCGCTTTACGAATAATAAAATTCGCTTTATTTTCCGTTCCGTCAAATTTAAGGCGGAACGGATTTTTTTGCTAAAAATCTTGACAAATTCTACGAACAAATGTACTATGAAATATATACTAAATTTGAAGTGAGGCTGATTATATGAATACTCCTCTTGCAGACAGAATAAGACCGCAATCTCTTGATGATATTGTGGGGCAAAAGCATTTGCTCGGAGCGAATAAGCCACTGCGAAAAATAATTGAAAGCGGAGAAATTCCAAATCTGATTTTTTACGGTCCGTCAGGAGTGGGAAAAACAACTCTTGCTACATATATAGCTAAAAGAACGAACAGAACTCTGAAAAAACTCAACGGCACGACCGCATCAACATCCGACATAAAAGAGGTAGTTTCGGAGTTGAATACTTTTTCGGGAATGAACGGCATTTTACTGTATCTTGACGAAATTCAGTATTTTAATAAAAAACAGCAACAGGTTTTGCTTGAATATATAGAAAACGGTTCGATTACGCTTATTGCATCAACTACCGAAAATCCGTATTTTTATGTATATAATGCTATTTTAAGCCGTTCGACTGTTTTTGAATTTAAACCGGTACCGCCAGAAGAAATAGAAAGAGCTGTGCAGAGAGCGGCGGAAATTATTTCCGAGGAACAGGAGGTAGAGGTGGATTTCCCCGAAAGTTGTCGTAAAAAAATCGCTCATGGCTGCGGCGGTGATGTAAGAAAAGCTATGAATGCGGTTGAACTTGCTATTCTTGTGGCTGACGAAGTTGACGGAGTAAAAAAAGTCAGCGAAGAAAGTGTTGCGGAACTTGTACAAAAAAGCGCCGTGCGTTATGACAAGGACGGTGACGAGCATTACGATATAATTTCCGCATATCAAAAAAGTATGCGTGGCAGTGACAGTAATGCGGCTTTGCATTATCTTGCAAGGCTGCTTGAGGCAGGGGATTTGCCGAGTGCGTGCAGAAGACTTATGGTGTGTGCCTGCGAAGATGTAGGACTTGCGTATCCACAGCTTATTCCTATTGTAAAATCATGTGTGGATATTGCACAGGCTGTCGGCTTGCCGGAGGCGAGAATACCGCTTGCAGACGCAGTTATAATGGTATGCAATGCGCCGAAATCCAATTCCGCATATATGGGGATTAATCGTGCAACACAGGATTTAAAAGCAGGCAATTACGGTCCTGTACCAAGACAGCTTCAAAATATGCACTATGATGGGGAAGATAATAATAACAAAGGACAGTTTTATAACTATCCGCACGATTATCCGAACCATTATGTAAATCAGCAATATTTGCCGGACATTATCCGTGACAGAGTTTATTACGAATACGGTGACAACAAAAACGAACAGGCATATAAGAACTATTGGGATAAAATTAAGAACAGATAGTATTATAGATAGTCACAAAAACAACATCTTGTATTTGTGCATATTGATATTAATAAATGCTTTTTCTCGCCTTTTTGTTGAATATATACAAATATAGACTAATAAATTTGGCTGTAAGAAAATCAAAATAATTCTCAAAGAGAAAAAAATATTAGCAAACATTGTTGTATAATATAATTGTCAGAACGTGGGATTATATTATCCACAAAAACCATAAAAAAAAATTTGGAGGAAATTCTTATGGTAACAACAAAGCACAGGGTACTCAGCTTAATACTTTGTATTATGCTTGCAGTATCTGCAGTTTGTGCAGGCAGTATGGCAGTATCAGCAGCAACAGGCGATACTGTATACGTTCGTGCAAACAACGGCTGGGCCAATCTGTACTGCTATATGTGGACAGATGGTGCAGGCAACAACGCAGCATGGCCTGGTGAGGCTATGACAAAGGTTGAAGATGACGTTTATGCTTACACACTTTCGGGTGATTTTAAGAATGTTATTTTCAACAACGGCAGCGGCAATCAGACAACAGACCTTACTTATGCAGGCAACGGTCAGATTTATGACCTCAGCACACGCAAGTGGTCAGCTTACTCTGATGTAACTAACCCAACACAGGCAACATCATCAACTAAGCCGACACAGGCTACACAGCCGGCAACTTCTTCGGGCAATGCAAAACCAATTTACTGCCAGAATGATGCAGGTTGGTCAAATGTATATTGCTATATGTGGAACAGCAGCACAGAGAACAACGCTGCATGGCCGGGCAAACCAATGACTGAAATCGGCGATAATGTATGGTCTTATACTCCTAATAAGGCTTATAAGAATGTTATCTTCAGTTCAGGCAGCAATAAGTCAAATGACCTTACAGTAGGTTCAGGCGACCTTTACAACAACAAGACAAATACTTGGTCTGTATATGATACAAGTGATATTCAGGTAACTTCTTATAAAGCAGACCCATCGAAAACAATTTATACAGGTACAGCTGTTACACTTTCAACAACAGCAAATAGCCTTGTAAATGCTACTATCAGCTATCAGATTTCTGTAAACGGCAAGGTAGTATCTCCTATGAGCTCGACAAACTCGTATGTATGGACACCATCAGCAGTTGGTGAATATACAATCAAGTTTGAGTATTCTGATACAAAGGGCAACACAAACGAGCGTTCACTCACACTTACTGTTGCAGATGACTCAACACTCGTTAAGCCTGTTATTAAAAATGTAACACCACTTAATCTTAACTTTATCAAGCTCAACACAAAAGCTACAGTTAAAGTTCTTGCAGGCGGCGGTAATACAGGTACAAACCTTCTTTTCTATAAGTATGTAGTTACAGATCCAAACGGTAATAAGAATATTCCTTATTACACACTTAACGATTCATACTCATTTGTACCAACAGTAAAGGGAACATACACAGTTGAAGTATATGTTGAAGGTTCTGACAACTCAAAGGTTTCAAAGACTTATACTTATACAGCTGATTCGAATGTACCGACTACAACACAGCCGACTACATCTGTTATTCCTACAACATCACCAAAACCAACTACACCAAAACCAACTACACAGCCTACAACTTCAGTACAGCCTACAACAACTCCGTTTATGCTTGGCGACTGCGACGGTGACGGCAAAGTTGATGTAAACGATGCTACATATCTCCAGATGATCATTGCTGAATACAGCGGTATGAAATATGATTTCAAGACATGTGATGTTGACGGTAACGGTGTTCTTGATGTTATAGACGCAACAATGCTTCAGAAGATGGTTGCAGAAAAGTAATTTTTAAAACATACGACGATTAACTAAAATAAATTGAGGTACTATTATGACAAAGATTAAAAAATGGTGTGCATTAGTACTTTCTGTAATGCTTGTTATTACAGCAGGCATAGTATCTGTAAACGCTGCTGACGCTGACGCTACAACTGAAGAGGTTGGTGCGGCGTCAGCTGAAACAGGCATTACTATACATTATCAGAACAGTGAACTTGCACAGCCATATGTTTACCTTTGGAATTCACTTCCAACAAACAGCGCAATGTCAGATTCATATCCGGGTGAAAAAATGACTGCCTCTTCAAACGGTTGGTTTACTTATGTAATCAACGATGTTACGGCTGTAAATATGATTTTTACAGATAAAGACGGCAAACAGTATTCACCTGAATTAAGAAGAACTACCGGTGAGTGGTGGTACAAAAACAAGAGATGGACAAAGTACAATCCTGATGAAATTGACCCTGTTGATTCAGTGGATATGCGTGAAGAGTCTATCTACTTTGTTATGACAACCCGTTTCTATGACGGAGATACAGGCAATAATGTTCATTGCTGGGATGACACACAGGCAAATAACCCTGATTCAGACCCTGCATGGCGTGGTGACTTCAGAGGTCTTGCAGACAAGCTTGACTATATAAAGGCACTTGGCTTTACAGCTATCTGGATTACTCCTGTAGTTACAAACGGTTCGGGCTATGATTATCACGGTTATCATGCTATGGACTTCTCAACCGTTGATGTACGTTATGAGAGTGATGATTTTACATACCAGGATCTTATTGATGAGGTTCACGCAAAAGGTATGAAGATTATTCAGGATGTAGTTTTCCAGCATACCGGTAACTTCGGTGAGGCTTATTTCTGCAATCTTTTTGAAAAAGATACAACAAAAGACCTTTCAAATCTTGAAGAGTCAATGATTCCTACAGACTTACTTCTTGACACATACGGACTTAGTTCACCAGAGGAATACTGGGCACAGAAGCCTGGAATTCAGTATTCTCAAAGACTTAACCTTATGAAGAATACAACATACTCTTCGGATGTAGGTAACTCAACAGGCAGCTTGCCGGACGCAAAAGATTATGATTCTGCAAAGATTTCAAATTCTGACACATTTAATGCAAACAACTATTATCATACAGGTTATTTCCAGAGCCTTAACTGGGACGACTGGACCTGTAAATTTGCACAAATCGCAGGTGACTGTGTTGACCTCAACACAGAAAATCCGGCAGTAGCAGAACACATCGTAGATGTATACTCAGACTATATCAATATGGGCGTTGACGGTTTCCGTGTTGATACAGTAAGACATATTCCAAGACTTGCACTTAACCTTATGTACAATGACCAGCTTTATGCTGCTGCAAAGGCATCGGGTAACAACAACTTCCTTATGTTTGGCGAAATCTGTACTCGTTACACACAGATTTGGTATCGTGGCCACGCAGAGGAATCTACACCTTACTACACTTGGAAAGAGTCAAACAATAAGTGGGCTGATTTATGGAGTTACGGCACTTCTGCTGAAGATATCAACAACAATATGAATGTTGTATTTGATCATTATCTCGCAGAAGATGATCCTACAGATCAACCTACTTCAGAAAATGCTTTCTTAAACGGTATTACATACCACACACCTGACAGATCTATGGCATCAGGTATGGAGGGTATTGACTTCCAGATGCACAGAATGTTTGGTAACGCAAGCAGTGCTTATAACTTTGCTAAGAGCACAGACCAGTATTATAATGATGCAACATACAATGTAATGTATGTTGATTCTCATGACTATGCTCCTGAACAGCCTGATGAAAAGAGTCGTTTTGCAGGCGGCACACAGACTTGGGCAGAGAACCTTGACCTTATGTTTACATTCCGTGGTATTCCATGCGTTTACTATGGTTCAGAGGTTGAGTTCCAGAAGGGCGCAGTTATTGATGTTGGTCCTAACGCTCCTCTTTCAACAACAGGTCGTGCTTACTACGGCGATTATCTTGAGGGTAATGTAACAGCTACAGACTTTAGCGAGTACACAGCTTCTGGTACTGTTGCTGAAACACTTGCAAGCCCGCTTAGCGTTCATCTTTCAAAGCTTAATGCTATCAGAAGAGCTATTCCTGCTCTTCAGAAAGGTCAGTACACAGCTTCTGAATCTTATGTAACAGGTGGCGATATGTCTTATATCCGCCGTTATACAAGTGCAGAAGACGGTATTGACAGCCTTGCACTTGTAACAGTTTCAAGTGGTGCTACATTTAAGAATATTCCTAACGGCAGATATGTTGACGCTGTTACAGGTGATGTTCAGAATGTAACAAACGGAACACTTACTGTTTCAGATATCGGTAAGGCAAATATGAGAGTTTATGTATGTTGTGCAAACGGCTTTACAGGCATTGACGGTCAGATCGGTGGCACATCATCTTTCCTTAAATAATAAATAATTTTTATTGCATTGCGGCACTCGTTTGAGTGCCGCTTTTGCGTTGTAATTCGTGGTTATTTATTAAAGTTTGGGTAAATTGTGGTTTAGCAGAGTGTCGGTCGGGCATTGAAATTTAGCTAACGCTAAATTATCCT
>ENA-OPCR01000165-OPCR01000165.1-human-gut-metagenome-genome-assembly--contig:-NODE-165-length-18463-cov-1.491145_pt1 | contig 18463 bp, 7 predicted proteins | sample MGYA00241571_ERZ501493 | MGnify/ENA primary metagenome ERZ501493 (study PRJEB25962, sample SAMEA2042662) | human gut metagenome | biome: human gut; feature: human-associated habitat; material: faeces... | reverse complement strand
CTGTCGGTGTGATGACACCATGGTCGTTGTCGCCCGGGCAGTGGGCTGCATAGCCTTTGGTAGAGTAGCTGGCGGTCAGTCCCCAGCAGTCCTCGCCGTAACCTTTGTATTGTTTGGGATTCTCCACGCAGTAGCGGTAGTTGGAGAGGGCATGGTTGCGCACCACGTTCCAGTAGTTGGCATAGCGGTCGCTCAGGTTGCGCGGGTCCAGACCGATGTGCGAGTATTGTGCCCAGAACAAGGGACCGCCCAGTTTCTCGGCTCCGTTGTGTTTCAATTCCAAAGGCAGGCCGTAGGGGGCAGAGTCGGACTTGATGCCGCCGCCGCGTGCCCAGCCGTTGTGGTAGGCTGAAGCCGGAACGGGATAAGTGGGGGAGGAGGCTGCGAGCACATACACAATCAATGCTTCGTTGTAGCCTTCCAGCGGGAAGTTCATTTCCCAGTTGTATTCGGGAGACCAGTGCCAGTAGATGACATCCTTGCCATTCTGATACCAGCTGAACTCCATCTCTTTCCACAATTGGTCAATCTTCTCTACCAGCGCCTTTTCCTGCTCGTTGCCGTCGCGGAAGTATTGGCGTACGCAAAGCAAGCTTTGCATCAGGAAGCAGCTTTCCACCAAGTCTCCGCCGTTATCTTTTTGTCCGAAAGGTTTCACCTTGCCGGTAGGGCCGTACAACCAATGGGGCCATACGCCGTGGAAGCGGTCGGCGCGTTTCAGGTAATCGGCAATCTTGGTCAGGCGCTTCACGCCTTCTTCCCTGGGGATGAAGCCGCGTTCGATGCCTACCAGCAGTCCGGCTATACCAAATCCGCTGCCGCCGGTGGTGACAACATTCTGGTCCTTTTCGGGATAATCCCCATCCAGGTGGATGCGTTCGCGTGCCAGTCCGGAGGTCGGTTCCGCACCGTCCCACATGTAGTTCAAATGTACCTTCTGGATGTAATCAAGCATTTCGTCATCCGAAGCGAATGATTCGGGACGTACTTCCTCTGTGTCGGGCTTTTCCTCTTTTCCGTTCTCTTTCCCGTTTTCCTTCAAGTCGGAAGAGCAGGATGCACAGCCCGCCAATGTGGAAATCAGGAACAAAGCCAGCACATGTATCATTATTGGTTTTTTCATATCTTTATTTCTTGTGTTTAATTTTTTGTCGTCTTGCACAATGGCGAGCGGCCGTTTTCGTTCAGCGCCTCGATGGTGAAGTAATAGTCCGTGTCCGCATCCAGTCCGCGGAAGTCATATTCCGTCTGTCCCAGTACCGTGATGGCATTGTACATCTTGCCTTCGGCGGTGCCGTAGTAGATGTTGTAGCCATAGGCGCTTGCTTCGGGTTGCCAGGAGATAAGGGCATTCCGGCGGTCTTTCCTGTCACGTTTCACAGTCAGTCCTTTCACGGCTTGCGGGACATCGCCGTCACCGTTCCCGAAGACGCGGAAGCCGGACAAGGCGACATTTCCCGTAGGCATGTGCACATTCTCGTATTTCAGATAACGGGCACGCAACGGCTCGTTGAGCTCGATGTAGTCGTGCGGACAATCCTTGTCACTGTCGCTCTTGTCTATGACCAATGTCCATTCTTTTCCGTCTTCGGAAGCAAAAATACGGTATTGGTGATAAATATCCATGGCACGGTTGTATTGAACCGCTTTATGGTCGTAGAAGTTCAACTGCACGGCACGTACATTCTTTGTGCTGCCCAGGTCTATCCCGGCCCATTCGCCAGGGTTGCCGGAACGGGCTGCCCAGTAGGTGCGCATACTTTCGTCCGTCAGGTTGGAAGCTGCATGGATGCTATCCGTAGATGATACCTCCACCGGTTTGCCGTAGGACAGAAGCATCCATCCCGTGAAACGCTCTGCAGGGTTCTTTACGTCCATCGGTTCTGCCCAGTTGGGATAATCGCCGAAGGCAGTGGACGAATACATGACACCATCCTTGTCGAAAGCCACCGGATAAAGACCGATGCGGCGTTCGAACTTGTACTTCAGGGAGAGCATGCAGGTGGCCACGTGCCAGTAATTGCCTTTCACGTCGCAGAACGTGCCTCCATGACCGGCACCTTGCACATAACCGCCCGGCTTGTAGCACATCGGGTTATGCTTCTGGTAGACAAACGGGCCCAGCGGGGAATCCGAAACATATACGCCATCGGCATAGACTTTGAATTCAGTGCCCGGAGCACCATATTGGAAATAATATTTGCCATTGTGTTTGGTCATGTAAGCGCCCTCTGTGAATGGGCGGAGTGTCACTTCATCGTCATTGTTCATGCCGAAACGTTCCCAGCCGTGTTCTTCGGGGCGGAGCATCATCACTTCGTGAATCTTGCTGATGGGATAGAAATCATTCCGGTCCAGTTCCACCGCCTTTAGCGGATATTCATTGCTGGAGCCATAATACATATACAGTCTGCCGTCATCGTCCAGAAACATGCAGGGGTCCCATGTGGGAAGCACATTCTTTTCGATGGCACGTTTGAAACGTCCCGTTTTGGGGTGTGTACTGTACCACACGGCAAGGCCTTCGTAGGTGGAGCCGGTATAGAACAGCGTGTCACCGCTTACATAGGCTGCCGGTGCGCACTGGTCGTCGTCCGTAGGCTTGCGTTGGAAGCCGGCAGGAACGAAATCCCAATCCACCAGGTTCTTGGAATAGTGAAAACCGCCCTGGTTGGTGGAGAACAGAAAGTATTCTCCCTTGTATTCCACCGCCATCGGGTCGGCAGAGGAACGGAACGAACCGTTGGGACGCACATTGTTGTTGAAAGGCTCGAAATTGTAACTGATGTTCATCGGATTGCAGAAGGTGCGCGACAGAGGCGCCTGTGGGTCATACCACCGGGTCGCCTGGGCGGGACGGCGGATTGCGGTTGCCTTGTGTACCTCTTTTTCCATCACTACCTCAATATCGGTTTCATCCAGTGCCAGGATTCTGTTCACTATCTTTTTCCCGGGATAGTAGACATACAGGTGCACGTCGTTCTTCGCTCCTTTGATGGCAAAGCTGCCGTCGTGGGCAGTGGTATTGTGCATGGGACTTGCGAAGAACATGACTGTGGCGCCTGCGAGTGTCTGGCGGTTGGTGTCCAGTACGTGTCCTTTTACGATACGGTCTTGGGTTACAGTGATATAATAGTCACTGACTTGCCCCTTCACCACTTTGATGGAATCGTCAGGGGTTGCCTTTGCCGTCAGAGCGGCAAAGGCTATTCCACAACTGATTAGGAATCTTTTTACCATATTGGAGCGGATTTATTCGGCAATTCCGTCAATGGGTTCCAGCTTCAGGTCGGGAAGGTCGTCCAACTGGTTGGCTGGTATGGGCCAATAAGTCTTTTCTGCTGTCCATCCTTTGGGACCGAGTACGGTGGCGGCATCGCCGGTACGCACCAAGTCCACATAACGGGCACACCATTCGCCGCAAAGCTCCATCCGGCGTTCGTCCATCACGTCTTTCAGGGTAACACCGGTTTTGGTGCTCATGCCTGCACGCCGGCGCACTTCGTTGTAGCCTGCGTCTCCATCCTTGCCCAGTCTGACTTTGGCTTCGGAGTTCATCAGCAGCACTTCGGCATAGCGGATGATACGCACATTGTTGTTGGCTCCGTAGGTCGTACGTGGAAGAGTCATCTGATTGTAGGGAAGGTAACCTTTGCCGTTCCAACAGTCGGTCTTGGTGGCCGATGTGGGACCTACCTGCCAACCCTCGCGCGTCTTGCTCAGGGCTTTCAGGAAAGAAGTTTCGGCACGCACACCTTCGCCACGGGCTTCGGCCCATGCCACGAACTCGGGTTCATAGCCTATGAAATTCCAGCCGCCTATGGACTTGGTGCCTTCGGCTTGCTTGTAGCTGATGGTACCGTCTGCGTTCACTACTTCATCATACCTCTCTGCCATGTTCGGACCCTGGAAATTGAACCATTGGTCTACGCCCAGGTAATCGCCAGAACCATTGCCGTAGTCTGTTACCTGGCATTCGAACAAAGATTCGTCACACAACTTTCCGGGAATTTTGAACAGCTGGTAGAAGTCGTCGTAGAGACGGAATCCACCGTTCTTGATGATGTCATCGGTCAGTGTCTCCACTTGTGCATAGTCTCCTTTCAGCAGATAGATGCGGGCGGCCAATGCTTGGGCGGTGAAGGCTGTCACGGCTCCCTTGTGTTCCATCTGGTTGGGACGCATGCGGGGCAGTTTGTCGATGGCGTAGTTCAAATCTTCCAGCATATAATTATATACGGCCTCTACGGTAGAACGGCGAAAATCGGTCTGCAGGTTGTCACGGTAGATGACGGTGGGACCGAAATTGGTCACCAGACAATAGTAAGCCCATGCACGGATGGTACGTACTTCGCCGCAATAGGATTCGTAGGTTTTGTAATCTTCGCTTCCTGCAGCAAGATATTCGGCATAACCGTCGAGGCTTTGCAGGGCGGCATTGGTGATGCGGATGATGTCGTAGAAGTTCATCCATACCTGGTTCAGTGCCCAGAATGAGTTGTTGTAGTTGAACTTGCGTCCGAAGGCCACGGCATCGCCCTGGTCATCGGTACGGCCCGACCACACGTCACCGTCGCGGGTGAACATCAATAGTGCGTTGCACCAGTGCATGCCCTGTGTGCGTACTTTGGAGTAGGCACCCACTACGGGTTGGTACATATTGTTCTTGTTGGTAAAGTCCACGCCTTGTTCGGGAACTTTGTTCTCCGGATCGATTTCTATGAAATCGGTGCAAGCGGTAGCTCCTCCCAGTACCATCATGGCCGGAAGTATATATGCGAATGTTTTCTTTAAGAATTTCATTGTTTTACGTTTTAGGGTTTAGAAATCTATTTGCACTCCGAAAGTATAGGTTGAAGTCAGAGGGTATACTTCGGTATCCCAACCTTCGGCATCCGACACTTCAGGTGTGAAGCTGTTGGCCTTGAAGGTAGTGAAGGGGCGGTCGGCCGTCAATGAGAGGCGGAGTCCCGGCATCACGTAGCTGCCTATCTTCAAGTTCTTGAACGAGTAGCCCAGCGTGATGTTCTGGATGCGGAAGTAATCGGAGCTTTCTACGAAATAGGAAGCGTTGTTACTGTCTGATTTGTTCCAGGTTTTGAGAAGAGCCTTGGCCGACGGATGTTCGTTGGTAGAGCCTGCACCCGTCCAGCGGTTCTCATACTGTGCACGGTCAAAGTTATAGTAGTCGGCTGCATAGCGCAGGGCACGCTTACGGTTCCACAGTTCGCCGCCTGCTTGTCCGTAGGTAGTGAGGCTGAAGTCGAAGTTCTTATAAGAGAATCCGGCATTGAAGCCATAAGTAAAGCTGGGCACGTATGAGCCCAACACCTGCTTGTCGTTTCCGTCTATCACATGGTCGCCGTTCACGTCCTCGTAGATGAAGTCGCCGGGTTCCAGTCCGTTGGCCACGGCGATGGGGTCGGCAGCACATTGTTCAGGAGTCTGGTAGATGCCGATGACCTTGTAGCCATAGAATGAGTTCATCGTCTCGCCCACCATATTCACGGTCTTTCCGCCTTTGATGATTTTCATGTTTCCTTTTAGGCTTTTCACTTCGTTATGCAGATAAGAGAGATTGACGCCGATGTTGTAATTGAAGTCCTGGCCAATCTTGTCGTTCCAGTTCAAGGAGAGGTCGATACCGGTATTCAGAATCTGTCCGTTGTTGCCGGCCAGCAGCTCGCCACTCATCGGGAGCTTGGGTGAAATCACGGCGTTGTCAGTCAGACGGTAGTACCAGTCGATGTCGGCGTTCAAGCGGTTCTTCAGTGTACTGAAGTTGACGCCCACGTTGGTTTCGTTCACTACTTCCCAACCCAGCCAGCTGAAGTTGGTGGTGTTGATGAATCCGTCGATGGCGGTATTGGGACCGAATACGGACTGTCCGTTCTGTATGCTTGCGAAGCCTGCACTGGCAGCAATCTTGTCGTTACCCAGCTTACCCCAGCTGGCACGCAGCTTCATGTATTCGAAGATATTCTGGTTCTTCATAAACGGTTCTTGGGAGATGACCCATGCGGCACCGATGGAGGGGAAGTAGCCCCATTTGTCGTTGTACTTGGACGAGCCGTCGGCACGGAAGGTGAACATCAACATGTACTTGTCGTTGTAGTTGTAATTCAGTCGGGTGAAATAGGAGAGACCGCGGTATTTCCAGCCGTCGTCTTTCACCGTAGCGCCTTCCTTGTTGCCCAGTGCGATGTATTTCCACACGTCCTCACCTTCGGGCACGTTGGTGGCGGTACCTTCGAGCAGGCGGTATTGCTCTTGACGCATGGATGCACCCAGCATACCGGTAAAGGAGTGTTTGCCCCACTTGTCAGTATAAGTGGCCACGTTGTCCCATATATATTTGTAGTAGTTAGTGTTCTTTTTAGTGAGTTCGGTAACCTCTTTCTTCTGGTTGGTGCCTACATAGTAGGTAGGAGTGAACTCAGAACCGCGAATCATTGAGTAGTCGTAGCTGTAGCTACTGCGTATATTCAGCTTGTCGGGGATGAGGTTGAGCTGTGCATAGAAGTTGGTCAGCACTTGGTAGGTCTCGTTCCGGTTGTCGTAATAGTTGGCAGTGGCTACCGGATTGTTGAAGTTGTTGGTCAAGCCCACCTGCTCGGGTGATGTGTACTTCTTAGGGAATACGGCATCGTCGCGGCGGTCATCATACACCGGGATGATAGACGGTGTGTTGTATGCCTGTTGCCATGCGGCATTCTTGGGAAGCTGCTGCTGCGAGTTGCTGAATACGCCGTTGAAGCCTACTTTCAGCCATTTGCGGGCTTCGTAGTCAAGGGCGGCACGGAAGTTCAAGCGGCGGTAGTAGTTTTCCACGTCCATGATACCGTCTTGTGCCAGATAGCTCATGCCGGCAGAGTAGGTCGCTTTTTCCGTACCACCGGAGATATTCAAGCTGTGATTGGTCATCATGGCTGTGCGCAACAGTTCGTCATACCAGTTGGTATCGGCATTGAATTGCAGGTTTTCCATATTGCCTCCGAATTCGGCTACTGACTTTTCGAAAATCGACCGGTAAGCTTCCGGGTTGGCTTCCAACATCATGGTGGCATACTCGTGAGAGTTACACATCTCCAGCAGGTTGGTGGCTTTCTGAATACCTACATAACCGTTATAGGTAATCTTGGCATCCTGGTTGCGGCTTCCTTTCTTGGTGGTGATGATTACAACACCGTTGGCGGCGCGTACACCGTAGATGGCAGATGCGGATGCGTCTTTCAAGATGGTCATGTCCTGAATGTCGGAATTGTTCAGGAAGTTGATGTTGTCGTAGAACATTCCGTCCACTACATAGAGAGGAGAGGTGTCACCGAAGGAACCCATACCACGGATGGTCACTTTAGGACCTTCGCCCGGCGTTCCCGAATTGATGATGTTAACACCCGGTACCTTTCCCTGCAATGCTGCCATCGGGGAGGAGGTAGGAACATTGATAAGTTCTTTCTCTTTGACAACGTCAATCGGGGCCGTCAGGTCTTTCGCCTTGGCCGAACCGTAACCGATAACAACAACTTCTTCCAGTAGTTGTGCATCTTCACGTAGCTTTACATTAATGACGGATTGTCCCGCAGCGCTTATTTCCTGCGGCAACATGCCCAAATAGTTGAATACGAGAGTTGCGTCTTCGGGGACGCCGTTCAGTACATAGTTACCGTCGAGGTCGGTAGCTGCTCCAATAGTAGAGCCTTTTACTACAACCGTGGCTCCAATAATCGGTTCGTTGTTCTGATCAACAACAGTTCCTTTAACTGTCTTTGTTCCTTGTGCCAAAACTGTCAGTGGCAATGAGAACAAAATCATGAATAGAAGAAATAAAGTTTGCCTTCTCATAAACTAAATTTAAGAGTTAATAATTCTGCCGGCAAAGGAAGTAATTACGGTAAGTAAGGCAAAAAAAAACACTACCACGATAATACGTTTAGGGTAAAAATGGGTACCGTTTTACTACGTTTTCGTGTTACTTGTTTCTAATAATCAGTTTGTTGTGATTGAATGATTTGTAGCCGCTTTATTTCAAGTCGATGAGAAAATCCACTAATCCCGTTCCGTCGGGGATATCCAGTTTCTTGCGCAAACGGTAGCGTGCTGCCTCTACTCCCCGGATAGTGAGGTTGGTCATTTGCGCAATGTCTTTCGTAGAAAGATTCAGGCGCAGCAGCGCACAAAAACGGAGGTCGGTAGCGGTAAGACTGGGATAACGTTCGCGCAAATTACGGAAGAATTTCTCATGAATCAGGTCGAAATTGTTCTGGAATACATCCCAAAATTCCTGTGTCTCGATGTTTTCGTTGATGAGCTTCAGCAGAGATTCGAGGTTCTTGCGTCCATATTGCCCTTTCACCAGGGACTCTTGTACGACAGTACGAAGTTTCTCCAGGACCTCGTTCTTGGCAAATACACCCAGTGCCATGCTGGCAAGGTCTTTACTCTTTGCCGACAACTCGGCTTCCAGCAATTGCTGTTGCTGCAGAGTTATCAGATGCTCCTGCTCGCGCATCTTGATGTTCTGCTGCACCTGCTCTGCCTCATACTCCTTCCGTTTCTTTTCCATGGCACGGTTGGCGCGCCACTTGGAGAAAAAGTAGACAAGCGCTGTGAGAACTATGAGATAGAGCGCAAAGGCATAATAGGAGAGGTAGAAAGGGCGGGCTATGGCAAAATGATATTCCACCTCACCGATTTTCTGTCCCAAATCATTATAGGCTTCTGCCTGGAATGTGTATTCTCCGTAATCCAGGCTACCGTAGCGGATTTCGGGCTCTTTCAGGTCCGATGTCAGCGCCATGCCTTGTCCTCCTTGCAGGACATAATGGAAATGTACGGACAATTTATTGTAATGCGGCAGGCTTACTGAGAACAGCAAATCCCGGTAATTGCTTTCCAGTTCGACATTTCCAGACAGAGGCAGGCGTTTCTCCTTTTTATCGGAAGAGGAAGCAGTGACCGAGCTCAGTGAGAGGGCGGACTCCAGAGTAGGACTGAGGCTGTCTGTGTTTTTGCTGTAACTGGCGATTCCGTTGTTCAGATTAAAATAGACAACGTCATTGTCGACGAACACATTGTTGTAGTTCTCTATGCATGGAGAATCAAACAGTTCGATGAGGATGCGCTGCTTCACGATGTACTCTCCTTCTGCGTACTCTACCAGTACGTACTCATGTGAACCGGACAGCCAGAAGCGGTCGTTCGTGACGGATACCACAGAATGAGCATTCCTGATGTAAGGCAGAATGGCATTCAGCTTTTGGAAGGGGATAATCTGCCGGGTGATGTCGTCATAGGTATAGAAGCCGTTGGGACTGGAAAAGACGATACGTCCTCGCATTTTCATTACTTGGATAGGGCCGATGATATATTCCGAGCCTAAATGGGAGATGTGCCGTACGCTTTTTACAGCCGACAAGTCATCGCTCAAGACTATTTTATAGACTCCCTGATACATGTGTGAAGCCCAGATGACACCGCTTTGGTCCACCTCCAAGTGCATGACCGGTGCAATGAAGCCGTCTATGACATGCGAAAAGGTCCATTGCCCGTTCTTCTTTTTATAGATACGCAAATTGGCGTAGGATGATTCCAACAGTATCTCTTCGCCATAGAGGGTGCACTTTATCAGACACGTACTGCTGTTGGTATTGCTTATGACGGAAACATTCCCTTTTTCGCCTATTAATAAGGTATGGGCATTGTTGCCTGCAAAGAGTTGCCCGTCAATGTCCTTCACATACCAGTTCTGTCCTTCAGTATGGGGAAGCAGGCGCAGATTCTCGGTAACCTGGTGGTATTCGTACAAGCCCTGGTTGGTGGCCAGATAGAAACAGTCGCCCCGGTGGGCTATGTCGTACACCATGCCCAGTTTGGTTTCATGGTTGGCAGGAGTCAGCAGCATGACGGGTGAGTTGTGGTGGATGTATGCGATGCCGTCGTCCAATGCTGCCCATACGTTGTTGTCTTTGTCACAGAACAAGCCCAGGACTGTGTTGTTGTCCAGACGGTTATCCAGATTGAAGTGCCAGAGGCAATGTCCTTTGCGGTCGATGGCGTATATGCCATTCAAGACTGTACCTATCATGAATATGGAATCATTGGTCATGACGGCGCGGTTCACCCGCTGTTTCTTCAGCTCTGCATCAATGTCTGTTTTCCAGGGGGTGATGTCACCGTTGTAGCGGAACAATCCGTTATTCTCTGTGACCATCAGGAAGCTGTCGTCCCCGTCGGGCAGTAATGCCACTACATTGTCATCGTTCACTTGGCTGCGGGGGAAGAGATGAAGGAAATCCTTGCCGTCGAATTCATAGAAGTCCTCATCAATCATCTGTGTGTAGATATGTCCGTTTTGGGTGTAGAAGTAGAGCGGCTGTTGCTGTCTGTTGCGGAAAGCGTGTACCATCTTCCCGTCGTAGGAGAACCAGGCGCTGAACGACTGGAAGTAGATGCGACCGTCCAGCTCTACAATGTTCCATATCTCGTTGTTCTCCATGGGGAAATTTTTCAGGAATTTGCTCAAAGAATGGTACCGGAGAGTGCCTGCCTCCGAATACTTGAAATAGCCGAATTCCTCGAATGCCCCCACATAGATACGGTCTTCTTTCACATACACCGAACGGACAATATGGTTCCCCGGCACTTTGTGGAGAGTCCAGCGATAACCGTCATATACCAGGAGCCCCTGGCTGTTGCCGAAATACATTTCGCCGTTGCTGCCTTGCGCACATGCCCAGTTCTGATAACCGGCTTCATAGTCTTTGGCAAGATAGTTGGTGACGGCGGGCATGAAGGAAGAAGCCCTGGCCTGGATGAAGAGGATGAACAATAGAAGGCACACTACCCAATACTTGAAAAGCATCGGTCTTATCGTATTTTGTTTCATTTTTTCAGGTTAATCGAAGTGTTTCTTGGAAGCAAAGATACAATAAGTATTCTAAATATTGTGTTTTGATGAGATAAAAAAGGTACTTGAAGCGGTTAGGGAGGATGCTTCTTAATGAATATCCTCCCCTCTTAGTTGTTTGTCTTTTGAAATTTATTATAGGGATTGTGCGGATGATAGGACTCGAACCTACACGCCTCACGGCACCAGATCCTAAGTCTGGCGCGGCTGCCAATTACGCCACATCCGCGGAATAATTCCGATTAGCGGGAGCAAAGATAGAAAGAATTTTCGTTTTGGCAAATTGTTTTGTAGATAAAGTCGTTTTAGAAAGTCACTTTCAGTATTTTTCTTGCTTCCTCAATGATGGTGTCCAAGTCATTGTTCTCATCTTCTTTGCTCATATCCACTTTCTTGTCCGGGTCGATGCCGAACTCGATATGCTGTTTTTGGGCATCGAGGTGCGGGCTGGCAGAAAAGCGTACCCCCCATCCGTTGGGCAGTTCCGAAGAGAATGGCAGGCCCGACCCGCCGCCGGTTTTGTCACCAACCAGGGTGACATTGGGAAAACAGCGCATGGAGTTGACAAAATCATTGGTTGCACTATAGGAATGACGGTTGGTCAGGACAATTACCTTTTTTTGCCAGCGGATACTGTTGGAAGGTTCCACATAAATGGGAGTCGGATCTGAAAAATCGCTATGGCCTTTGCCGGTCTTGTGCTGAATATATCCCGTCAGTACTTTTTCATTCGTGAAGCGTTGTGCCATTCGGGTGGCGTTTGTCAGGTTGCCGCCACCATTGTTGCGCACGTCGATAATCAGGCCGTTACAAGCGGAAAGGTATAACAGAATCTCATCCAGGTTGCCGTTTCCGATGCCGCTGGAGAAATCACCGTAATAGATATATCCTATGTTGTCCTCCAATATGGTATATTTGGCGCCTCCAGCAATGCGGTAGTCTCTTCCCAGGTACTTTTCAATGATACTTTCGTTGAAGTTACGAGGATAATCCAGATACCAGTCCCAGTAGCGCGCCATGTTGGAAGAAGAGTACAAGTTGACATGTCCGTCTTTTAACTCGGCAAGCATGTTACCTAATATTTCAAATAGACCGTCGTAACTCATTCCCGGGGTAATGAGTGGCTGGTACTTGTCATGGATGGCATCCCAGTCTATTTGCTTGTAGTCCAGGAAGCAGTACTGTTCGTCTATTATTTTCCACAAGGCTTCGAAATTGCCTTGTGGGGTATTGTCGAACTCTTCCTCACGAATACATCCGTTCAATAGGGGCAATAACGTGAGTAGGATACTCCAAATTATTAAAATATATCTTCTTTTCATGCACATTATCCTTATCATCTTATCGTTTATCACCTTGTCACTTTTTACTTTCTCTTGTTAGGAAACAGATAGAGTTCCTTTACGAACCCCACCATGAATACGTGCGAGTAAGTATGTGTCTTTATTTCATTTACTTTGGACTGTTGTGCGTCCCATATGTAAGCGAAACGCATCCGGGCACGTCCCACCGGAAAGTCTGCGGTCAGCATTTGTCTCAGAGAGGGCTGGTTGTGCAGGGAGGTGAAGTTCACTACTCCGTCCCAATGTCCTAACGTAAATATCTCGTAGTAGGACTGTCCATAGTTGGGCATGAACATGATACCTGCCAAGGGAAGATTTACCTGATAGCGTAGTGTGATGGGACGGTTCTTGATGCGCAAGTCCCAAATAGCCATTCCCGATGCGGCAAGGTTGATATAGGCACGTGCTTGGGCGGGGTTGTTTCCGTTGCGCAGATTATAGACAAAGCCACCGTTGAAGTCGCCGACTCCTCCGGCAAGCAGTTTGAAATTGCCCGTGATTGGAAAATTATAATGCAGGCCGTAGTTCCAGTTGGCCAGTCCGGAGAATGTATTGTTATTGTCTACTTTGTTGTGTGTATATCCCAAGTCTGCCTGGAAGAAAGTTTGCAGAGACACGTTGCCGTCCATCAACCGTGTCATCCGCATGCTTTCGCGGGAGATACGGAAATCGATTCCCTTATACTCCTGAGGTGAAAGATAAGTGTCGAACACGTTGGTGAAGCCGACACCATACATGGTGGCACGGGTGATAATACGGTTACGGTTGGTGGAGTCAGCCCGTAGCTTCCGGTCGATGCTGCATTGTGCTTCTTGTGCTTTCAGTCCGACACTTCCCAAGAGCAGTCCGCATAGGATTATTATCTTGTATATGTACATATTAAATTATCAATTACAAATTAGTAATCGTTAGCCACTAATACTTCATTTCCGTCCTTCATCAAAAGAGTTTCATCTGTCCTGTCATCTCGTCCAGTATGTCCCCTTCGCTTTTACCGTGGTCGGGGTCCAGAATTTCCGGTTCTTCATCCGTTTCCTGCTCTTCGGTTTTCTGCGAGGGTTCCGGTTGACGGGTAGGCTCCAGCTCGTTGATGGTTTCTATAGTATAGGTGGTCAGGCGCTTACCTTTTGCTTTGAAGCCTTTCACGGCGATGAATTCGTCGGCTTCCACCACCATCGGCTCTCGGAAATTGTCGTGGCCGCCAAACACCACCTCTAAACGCGGGTAGCACTCGTCTGTCAGCAGAATGAGGCTGCTGTTCTTGTTTTCTCCCAAGTAGTTTTGCTTGCGGGCGGTTGCCTCGAAGCAGAAACGCTTGATGTAAGGATAGTTCTGCTGGTCGGCATCGTAGAGTACGGCGGTCCATACTTTGTTCGGATCGTATTTCTCCAATACGCGTATGCCATCGTCATAGTGATTGTTCAAGTCGAAGTTGGTGGCATAGAACTCTCCGCTGTTCTGTACGACAAGGATGGTGTCTTCGCTCTGGAATTCTCCGAGATATTCTCCGCGCCCGTCGTAGTTGAGACGTAGCACATCACGGTCGAACCAGACTTTCCGTCCACCCAGCGTGGAGCCTCCACGTTGTTTCAAGGCTATCTTGTGTACGGGGAGTTTCGTGAGTATATTTCCCATGGCCTGCCGTCCCTTGATATTGATGTTGCTGAAATCCTCCTCGAAGATAATACGGCGTACACGGGGATTGGGTTTCAGGGTTACCTTGATGATTTCAGCTTCTCCATTGGGATTGGCGGTGAAGTAGGTGATACGGGAGTCGGGAGTACCTTGCGTCACATCGTATTCGCGGTCACGCACCACGGAAGTGACGGCAAAACGCTTGATATAGCTTGTCCCCTCCTTGCCGTCACGGTAGCAGACATTGTAGATGGTACGTTTGTCGTTCTTCTTAAAAATGTTGGCATAAAGTATATTCTTGCCCACGAACTTCTTGTCGGCCACCGGTGTGATGATATATTTTCCATCGCGGAAGAAGATAATCACGTCATCTATGGGCGAGCAGTTGCCTATGAATTCGTCTTTCTTCAATCCAGTTCCGATGAAACCCTCTTCGCGGTTGATGTACAGCTTTTCGTTGGCTTCGATGACTTTGGTTGCTTCGATGGTGTCGAAGTTACGCAGTTCCGTGCGGCGGGGGAAGGCTTTGCCGTACTTGTCCTTCAACATACGGAACCAGTCGACGGTATATTCCACGATGTTTGCCAGATGGCAGTCTATCTCCTCTATGTCCTTTCGCATGCGTGCTATCAGTTCCTCTGCCTTGTCGGAGTTGAATTTGAGGATACGTGCCATCTTTATCTCCATCAGCCGGAGGATGTCTTCCTTGGTCACTTCGCGGATAAAAGTCGGGTAGTAGGGAGTCAGGCGCTCATCGATATGTTCGCAGGCGGCATCCATGTTTTTGGCTTGTTCAAACTCCTTATCCTTGTAAATACGTTCTTCAATGAATATCTTTTCGAGTGAAGCGAAATGCAGGCTTTCCAGTATCTCTCCCTTACGGATTTCCAGTTCCTGGCGTAGCAGTGCCAATGTGTTGTCGACTGATTTGCGCAATACATCACTCACGGTGAGGAAGTGGGGCTTTTGGTCGTCGATGACACAGCAGTTGGGAGAGATGCTCACTTCACAGTCGGTGAAGGCATAGAGGGCATCGATGGTCTTGTCGGATGATACACCCGGGGCTAGATGCACTAATATTTCCACACTGCCGGATGTTAGGTCCTCTACCTTACGTATCTTGATTTTTCCTTTTTCGCTGGCCTTTACGATGGAGTCGCATACACTGGCCACCGTTTTCCCGTAAGGAATTTCCTTAATGGCAAGTGTCTTGTTGTCTATCTTTTCTATTTTGGAGCGCACGCGTATCGCACCGCCACGTTCACCGTCGTTGTATTTGGATACATCGATACTGCCTCCCGTCTGGAAGTCGGGGTACAGCTTGAATTCTTCGTTGTGCAGATAGCTGATGGAAGCATCGCACAGCTCATTGAAGTTATGTGGTAATATTTTGGATGACAGGCCTACGGCAATACCTTCCACACCTTGTGCAAGCAGCAGTGGGAATTTTACCGGTAGTGTAACCGGTTCTTTGTTTCGCCCGTCATAAGAGAGTTTCCATTCGGTGGTCTTGGGGTTGAATACCACGTCCAGTGCGAACTTGGAGAGACGTGCTTCGATATAACGGGGGGCAGCGGCGCTGTCACCCGTCAGAATGTTACCCCAGTTTCCCTGGCAATCCACGAGCAAGTCCTTTTGTCCCAGTTGTACCAGAGCATCGCCGATAGAAGCATCACCGTGCGGATGGAACTGCATGGTATGTCCTACGATGTTCGCCACCTTGTTGTAGCGCCCGTCTTCCATGCGGCGCATGGAGTGGAGGATACGCCGCTGTACGGGTTTCAGACCATCCATGATATGGGGTACGGCACGTTCCAATATAACGTATGAGGCGTAGTCCAGAAACCAATTCTGGTACATGCCGCTCAGTTGGTGCTTTATATTGGCATCCTTTGCGTCCGCAGGTTTGTAATCCGAGTGTTCTTCGCTCCCGGCCGGGAGTTCCTTGTCCAAATCATCTTTCGGTGCTTCAAAATCTTCGCTCATATTTGTTCGGGAATTGTCTATTCTATGATATTACTGATTTTTCAGTCGCAGGCAAAAATACAATTTTTGTTCGATAAATGAGAATTTGCGCGGAACTATTGTGCCAAATCCTTCCCATTTTTTAAAACTTCTGCCCGTTAATGGAACCAATCTGTCTCTTTCCCGTTAGCGGAATTATATTGAGGACGTGCTTCCGCCTCTTTGCGGACAGCGATGTTGCTTTTGTCTTTCTTGCCGACAAGTTGGCAAGGTTTTGCCACCACATTGGCAAAGCTTTGCCAAAGGCATGGCAAAACTTTGCCAATATGGTGGCAAAACGCTGGCAAAGTAACTTGCTGGCTTGTTGTGTGTTGGCTCGAATTGTGCAGCGATATCATCACAAGGGTGAAGAGATACTGGGCAGATTCTGCCGACGGATTCATTATTTTGTGAATTTCCATTCGTCAAATAAGAACTTTCCGTTCCCGAATACGAAGTAAATGTCGTGTTTGCCTTTTATCCGTTTGTCCAACGGCTTTGTCAATGTTTGCCACGTATCGGTATCAAAGGTCAAGGTGGATAGGAGCGGACCGTCTGGACTGTCCATGTGTATTTCGATGGAGCCTTTCCCTTTTATCTTCATCTGTATGGCTTGAGGTGATTGCGGGAATTCCGCACCGCGGACACAGATGGCCTGTCCGCTCTTGTTTCCTACGGCAGACATGTTGCCTGTCTGTCCGGTAGGTTCAAAGGCAACGCCGCGTGTGGCGGCTGTGGTCTCGGCCTGTTGCTGCGCAAACGGGTCGAGAGGCTTGATTTGTGAAACGCCCTTGGCTGTGGCTGTGCCCATGTGGATAGTGAGGTCCTTTTCGTCCACCTCTATTTCTTCCACGCAGATACTGCGGACACCCACTTTGAGGTCGCGGCTGTCCTGCAAGCCCAGTGAGTGGTAGAAGAGATAGTACTTCCCTTGAAATTTTACCAGATGTGTATGGTTGTTGCTGTCGGACATGCCATAGTCGCCGGGATTTTTGAAGTAGTTGTCCCGATAGGTCCAGCTGTCTGTCTCAAGTGGCGTGCGACTCGTCATGTAGCTCATGCAGCACCGGCTCGGCTTGTCTATATCCTTGTGGGGCCATGCATCCCGGTTCTTCCAGTTGGTGTTGTAGGTGTAAATCCAAGTGCCGTTCAGATAGTTCAGTTCGTTTGCTTCAAAGTGGTATGGCGCTTTTATTTCAACTATTTCGCTGTCCAGCGTCTTCATGTCATTTGCCAGCCGCACGATGCGTGCGTCTCCGGGAATGTAGTCGTCGCTGTCGCCCCCGCCAAAGGAGAGCCAGCCGATGCCCTTGTCGTCGATGACTACTCCCGGATCGAAGGGAGCTTTACACTTGCCGAGTCCTGGAGTATTACCGTCTACCACACATTTGCCCAATGGGTCTGTCCAGGGCCCCACGGGGGAAGTGGCAGTCAGCATACCTACACCGGAACCGCTGTTGGAGTAGTACAGATAGAAGTGGGTTTTGCCGTCGGCCTCCTTGCGCGAAGCGATGGAAGGTGCCCACGAAGCCATTCCCCAGGGAGCCAGAGCCTTTACATTGATTACTCCGTGATAAGTCCAGTTCACCATGTCGTCAGAAGAGACCATCGTCAGCGAATGGATGTGCTGATAGGTGTTTTTCCCGTTACGGCCCACTACATCATATTGCTGGTGGTCGTTAGTGCCGTACACATAAATGCGGCCGTCGTGCACCACTGCTGTGGGGTCGGCCATGTATTGGAAGTCGAGAAGGGGATTGGCATTGCCGGTAGAGAACTTGGGCGAGAATTCAAAAGATTCTTCCAAAGCGCTGTCTGTAGAAACCGGAATGTTTTCAGAAGAGGCAATGCTGTCTGCCCGGAAGGGGGCTAAGGGGATGCCTTCCGTTGAAAAAAGGTTGCCTTGAGCAGCGTCACTGAAGCAGTAGCGAATGGAAACCGGGCTTTCGATTCCTTTTACCGGGACAATCAGCTTTCCCCCGTCTATCCTGGCCCGGGCCTCTTGCCATTCCTGGCCGGCTGCGGCCATCATCAGCCCCTCTATCCTTTTCCCGTGTACGGCCAGTCCGTTCTTTATGTCTTTGAAAGAGATTGTCACATGGTTGCCTTTGCGGCAGGCGCTTTCAAAGACCGGGCTTTTATAGGGGCCTGCATATATATGGTATGTATCGTCCAGTGCAAGATTGGCGAGACGTTTGCCTACGCTTCTTTTGTCACGTGGATGGATGTCCTGCACATTGTCCACCAAATCTGACACGGTAATCATCTTGACCTTGTCCAGCATTTCGGGCAACATGGCCTGCTGCTCGCGTAGCAGTGCCGGTCCGTTGTCTTTGGAGTGGTATTGGAAGGGGGCTATCTGGACCAGATAGAATGGGAATTCCTTGTTAAATCCGGTACGCCACGAGCCTATCAGCCGCTGCATCACCCGGGCGTAGGAGCTGGCACGGCCTTGGTTGGCTTCTCCCTGATACCAGATGCATCCGGCAATGCCGTAGGGCATCACGGGATAAATCATGCTGTTGTACAACGTGCCTGTTTCAGCCGGAAACCAAGGATTGGATTCATACGG
>ENA-OPCR01000119-OPCR01000119.1-human-gut-metagenome-genome-assembly--contig:-NODE-119-length-21575-cov-2.634061_pt1 | contig 21575 bp, 14 predicted proteins | sample MGYA00241571_ERZ501493 | MGnify/ENA primary metagenome ERZ501493 (study PRJEB25962, sample SAMEA2042662) | human gut metagenome | biome: human gut; feature: human-associated habitat; material: faeces... | reverse complement strand
CCCTCTCTCTGATGGCAATATCCAGCACAGAAATATTTCCCATTTCTGGGATTATAGTAGTTCTAAGGAGTTCTGCATATTTGGGCAACACCACTAATGGGTCTTCATAGGTTATGATGACTGGTTTAACTGAACAAATATCTTCATTACCTACCAACTGATGGTTGTCTTCCATACACAACGAACGTAGAGGCTTGGCTATTTTTTCTCCAAAACGATTGCTGTTATGTATAGGTAAGACATTATCAGCTTTCAATCTATCATTATCATTTTCGTTATTTCTTTCTCCGTCATAGATGGCTTGGCAATAATCTCCAAATCGTTGCACTATAACCTTTTCATCATCAAAAAGTTTCTTTATTAACTCTTCTTGCTGATGGTCGCAGTCTTGTACCTCGTCAATAAAAAGATACTTAAATCTTTTGTGCGAGAAACCGCTGAAATCCAAGTTCTGTTCTCTAATATACCGAAATGCTAAATCGTATGCATCCTCAAAAGACAATATACCCTCCTTAAACATTTCTTCTTTGAGCTTAATAAATTCAGTCGCAGATTCCGAGGTTCTATTGATGTGTTTTTGATTAATGACTACTTTTACATCCTGCCAATTAACCTTTGCATTAATAATTATCTCCTTTTCTTGACAATCTTTAATATAATCTCTTTTTGCACGAATTTGAGCTCTGATAGTACTATTATCTATATTCTGTAAATCATAATCTTTTAGTTTAAATTCGTACTTTTCTACCTTCTTTCCTTTCTTTTTTATCACTTTTGCAGCTGTCAAAATATCCACACCGCCCCAAGCACTGATTTCATCGTCTGAAATCGGATACCCCTTGTTTATGACCATCCCATAAATACATTTTTTCAATTTGTTACCAAAAGGCAACTTGCTATATTTTTTCAGTAATACAGCCTTGGCTATATCATTATCCACGTATTGAATCTGGCTTCCATAGAAATAATGAAGCGCTGAAGCTGTGACGTATTTATGCAGAAAGGTTTGGATTGTCCCAAAGAAATTAGGATAATTAAACAAGACATTGGCTTTAGAGCCGACTTTAGCCTTTATCTCATCAATAGCCACGTTCGTATGCGTAAGTACGCATACGCCTTTCCCGTCAGTCATCGGTAACCTGTTGGCAAGAATAATCAATTTTGCCAATAGGGCGGTTGTCTTTCCACTTCCTGGACAAGCCTGTACATAACAGCTACGATCTTCTTTGATAATATTCAGTCTCGTATCATCGAAAGGTTTCTTATCTTTCAAAAGAATATCGTGCGCGATTCTAATTTCTTCATCAGTTGCAAATGGCATACTTCAGTATTTTTTAATGATTCGGGTGGTCTGTAGCGTATTCAATAGCGTCCTTCAAATACTTCAGTTTTTCATCGGTATTTATAATGCGCTTTATTTCTGCTTTAATAACATCATTATCTTTAACTGGAGGCAAATCGCCAACTATCATGCCTGCTAAATATTGTGCCGTGATAGCTTTACTAATTGTACCTTCGTTGAGTGGTGCAAATATTTGATAGCTAATTTTTCTTGTTGGTGAAGTCCCATCGGGATAGTCGTCTTTTACTTTATTCCAAATATCAAGCAGTATTTCATCTGTTATTTCCTGTTCATGTCCATTTTCTTCTATATTTGCAGCCCTTATTGCTGCAGCCAACAATCTGAATAGTCCACTTCCCGCTATATCATACTCCAATGTCCAGTCTTTTGGAAGAAATATTTTTATCTGTTCATTGTTGGTCTCATGTTCTATACACTCAACCTTTTCGTTGCGTATTATCGACAACATATCCTCGTTCAACGGCATCTTTTTCTCTTCCGTCAAGACAGCCTTTAAACGGTTAATGGTCTCTCCAATTGGACCAAAACCAGCAGTTTTGTTTGCTCGGACATTTTTTTCAAATGCAGACAGACTACTGAACACACTTGCCATTGAATCATAATTCACTTCTTCTGTTACGGCTTTTAATTCTGCCAACACAGCATCTTTCAACCAATATTTAGGAGTCTTACGGTCTGAACTGTTATCATCATAATACTCCAATGCTCTCACATCCAAATCAGAGATAACAGCAACAGTTCCAAATGATTTATTGTCCCGGCGTTTGAAGATATTCACATAGCGCTTGTATGCAGTACTACCTACATTAACTATTGAGACCCCGTATTTATTAAGAGGTTTATCTATTATGTCTGCAATGGCGGGAATCAATAGATTCTCAGCATCCCCTTCAACCATAATCAGACCTTTGGCAAAGAAAAGATTTGACTTAGTTGCATCCAAAAAACGCTCCAAGAATTTGTAGTCTGCTGGCTTCATCATTGTGTATTCTTTAGACATCGGGAAAACCTCGTTTCCTTTTAGCACAATCAGATTTTCTAACCGAATCTTTGAAGCCAATGTAATGCTATGAGTAGTAAGAATAAATTGCTCTTTTTTCTGTTGAGAGGATATATAATCTATCAGTCTTAACTGATACTGCGGATGAAGATGAGCTTCTAATTCTTCAACCAATGCAAGTTTCAATCCTTTTTGTTGATTGTTGAACAGAAGCATTTCAGCGGCTATACACAATAGATTAAGAGAGCCAAGACCCGACTTGTTGCCTTCCATAATCAGGTCAAGTAGTCTTAATATTTCGGATAGTTCTCCTCCAGTTAATTTTATTTGGGCATGTCGAGGGTCACCATTTAGCAAGAAATGAGTATGTAGGAAATTGTTGATTTCCTCTGTAATAATCTCACCATTACCACCTTCTTTAAAAAAGTTTTCTATTTCCCTTTTTAGGTCCTCATAGTCTGTTTCTAGTTTGTGCTTCTTATTGTTACCCTGTTCATCCTTTCGGGTCTTGAACAACTCATGTGCACCAAGAATCTGTGCCAATCTTGACTTGTAGCCATGGGTCATATCAGTAAGGGCATCCCTCAGAGGTTTAAAGTACACCACTTTTAAGAGGTCTCTCGCTTCGGAGTCCATTCTTTCGGACTGTCCTTCTATACCAGCAGAGAACTTAGGCAGAATGACATTATCCTTCCTTTTCACATACAGCCAAACCTTGAGTAGATATCTTGTCTTATCTTCGTTCCATGATAGCCATTCCCAGAACAAACCAGAATCTTGCTCGTTTAGTCCATCAAATACACACTCTATCTTAAACTCATCCTTTCTATTTCCGTGCTCATCTTGATAAAAATCTTTATCATCAAATTGAATATACTCTCCGCTCTGTGTCCTTAAAACATAACGAATGGCATCAATAATTGCTGTTTTGCCAGAATCATTCTCGCCAATCAGTACATTCAGGCCCTCATGGAAATGAACTTCCACCCCGGGCTTATTGCCATCGCCATCGCAATATTTTCTAAAATTCCAGAGTCTAAGTTTTGAAAGGTACATTTTTAATAAAAATATTATATTATTTTCAGACGATTACAATATACTATTATATCCTATCAAAGAATCCCTCGTATTCTTCATCAATAATCTTCCATTCTCCCATTTTGCGTCCACCTACACGAGCTATCTTGTCTAATGCTTGAAGGCGTTTCAGATATTTCAGAACTTGACGTGTTGATAATCCCATTGAATCAGCCATTTGAACAGTGCTGACTTTAGGATTCATGGATATCAGTTTATATATTTGGCGACTTGCTTTTATGAACTCTTTTGTGAACTCCATGGGTTCTTTTATGAACTCTTTTGTGAACTCTATCGGTTCTTTTATGAACTCCACTTCTTGAGAAGCCTTGTCTGTGGCAGTATTATTGTCATTTCCTTCAAAATTTAAGTTCCATAGAGTTACGTGAAATTCGGAAGCATTGGAGGTGAATTCTGGAGCGTGGTAGTCTGAAAGACGCTCATAATACCTATATGTGTTTATGATTTTCTTCATTCCGCTGCCACGACGTTCCATTAAGCCTAATCGACTGAAAAAATCAGCCAATAACGGGTTCCTTCTTTTGGATGGTACCGTAAGAGGGTTCAGAAGCTGAATAAGTCTGCCGTCCATCATGCCACCGGGAGAGTATATCTCCATTCGGTCGTCGTACATGTCAATATGTATCTCGCTTCCCATCTGCAAATAGTCACGATGGATGATTGCATTTGCTATCGCTTCCGTCACAGCACGTTCGGGATAGTCCGGCAATTCTTCACGGTGGTCACTCTCTTTCCACCATTTCCTCCGTGAATTGTTCCGCACAAAAGATACAGCATCCTGCAACTGACCAATCACACAACCCTCCAGCTCAACATCATCAATCGCTTCGCCCAAACCACTGGTCATATCCAGACCGTTCCAACGTGTACAGAAAATACGGGACTGCTGTACAGGAGATTCATCAGCCAACAACGCTCCGGCATTTGTCAGATTGCCGTTTTCATCAATGATACCCCATGAAACAAATTCGCTGTCATCAAACGAGCGTTGTAGTCTTTTGTAATGGACAGATCTGAGTTTGGTAAAAGCCATATCCTCGAATCTGTAACTTGAAGGCAGGCTGTCATAAGTTTTGCCGGCACCTTTCAGAACGAGACTTTTCAATTGAATACGATCCGCAACGACAGACTCATTACCGATACGGACGAAAGCAAGACGCTGTTTGTCGCCGATATAATAATATGGTGTTTCCTGTCCTGAATACACATGCAACAACACAAGCTTCTTACCATCTGCTTCCTTTAGTTCAAGCTTGACTGCCGGGACAGGGTCAAGTTTGCTCTTTATTTCCTCACTGATTTTCTCCGCGTCACCCTCCGCATCAGCAAGTCCCAACACATAGCCATCATCACTGATGCCGAATATCAGTACACCACCTTCGCCATTGGCAAAGGCAGAGACACTCTTGAGCCAACTTTTGGGTCGTCTGACCTCAAGTATCTGTTTTTTGTCGTAAGCTGTCGCTTCGCCTATCAATGATTTAATATCTAATTCCATTGTATTCAACATCTGTTCGTTAATTTTGAGTTAGAATAGCATACTCTTATTCCATGGGCTTAATCATGGACTCAATAAAGTCAATCTCTTCGGCTGTTAAACCATATTTAGCATAGAGCTGAGTATCTATTTCGGGGATGCTTTTGCTCCAATCAATATCACTGTATGCAGTAAAGTTCTCTACTGGAACAAATCTATACACCTTACTCATAGCATGTTGAGAAACCTTTGATGCACTAACTAAAACCCGAAGAAATTTCGTATGTAGGTACTTTGCGAAATTTTCGACTTCTGTTTTTGTTCCGAATGCCACATATAAATATGATTGGGAACATGCCGAATCAGCAGAAGCGATTTCAGGTATCCCGATAATTTGATGAGGGAATGATTCTCCAGCTCCATATGCTTCTGGAATAAACACTTTAGGCCTACTTATATCCAGCACATTCTTTTTTACACTTTCTCGTGATATATATCCAATACATCGTCTATTGCGTTTAATCCAATACAATGCAACTTCATGCTCTTTGTCTTTTTGTTCATATATTTCAATATGGGACTTTGAACTAGCCTTGGGGTTTGTTGGAATACCAAATGGAGTGTCAGACGATATAAGACTATCAACAAACGAATCACTCTGGCTCAAAATCCTTTCAACAATCTCCGCCAATATAGGTTCTCTGACCAGAATGTTAAATTGACCTAAATCCCGTTCTGTTATAATCTTTACACCATCTCGATTTAATTCATATTCGCATTTTCCACAATAAGATTTCGCATATAAGAAATAACAACAACCTCCTTTTATTTCCGCATTTGGGAATAAATCTTTAGCATTTGTGTGTGAGACTAATTTCATTACATGCTTTGATGTCAGCATTCTATTGCGGAACTCCCCAACAAGATTCTCTCGGCCGCCAGTATACCAACGAGAGGGGATAATCATTGAAGTATAGTTAGGATTCGTATCAAAAGCTATTTGACAAAAATTCTGGTATATGGATGCGTCATTAGTACCTCCACTACCTCCTTTATCCTGATACGGCGGATTGCCAATAATCACGTCAAATCTCATATCTGTTAATTGCTTTATTATCTCATTATTATTTTCGCCAATCAAGTCATACGACGTGAAATCGGCATATATGTTTTCAACCGGCATTCCGAGCAAGGTGTAAACTTTGCGCGTAAATTCGTAGGCTAATGTCGAAGTCGTAATTGCATATAATCTCGGTTTGACCTTCTCGCCAAATCTTCGATACAACGCAACGGAGAACTCTCCCTCTTTGGAGGCTATATCAAGGAATTTGGCATCCGCCTTCTCTCTTAACTCTTCGAAAGGCAGGATAGCTACCATCTCGTCGGCGACCTTCGCAGGGGTAACTATCTCAGAATCGGACAAACGTCCGAACCTTCGCATGGCAATCTCTACCCGCTCCATGGGGCGAAGTGCGGCGTCTCGGATTAGATCATTGGTATTCTCGATTTTATAGTCGAGATCATGCAAAATAAACGGATTGCTCTTCTCCTGGATTACCTCCAGAACCTTTCTGTCCAGGCCGAGATGGTTGGCGATTCGCCGGTTATCCGACGTCTGTGGAATTGCGGCAATCACCTCCTCCAACGATTTGACAGTTGAATCCGTCAGGAAGGCAAAGAAAAGAATACGCGCATAATAGGCGGCAAGCCGTTTGTCGAGTTTGTCGTCTTCCTCTGCCGGGTTCGGCCGATCGGGGTGTTGATTGGGTTGATCGGTCGGTTCAGCATCTCTGTTCTCAGTTCCTTCCGGTGTATCGGGTGTGTCAGGCGTATCAATATCATCACCATCACCCTCTGTCGGTTTTATCTGGAGACCATTTTTTGCATCAATGGGAGCAATCTCCCGCAGAACATTGAGTAGCTCAGTGTCTTCCAACAGAATGCTGTCGGTCGGGATTTCCGATGCCTCGTCCAATACGCTGCGGTTTCTGGAATATTCGCGAACCGCATCCGTAATATTGGTCGGAGTCGCTTCCTGCAACTTATGTTTGTTCAGTACGATGATAGGAGAGATTGCCAACTCTTTTGCGATACGTTCTCTCAAGCCTGCATTACCCTGAACCTCTGTATTGACATTGTAAAACTGCGATTTCAACTCCTGCAACCGGAACATGCGATTCGGATCGAAGTCTACCAATAATGTCTGCGGCTTCATGTTGTACTTGATGGTTCGGCCGTTTTCATCCTTGAAGGTGGTAACGTATTGATTCTGCAGACGGAATATTGCTTGATCGTATTCCTGCGGAGATGACGTTCCCTTGAGGTAAAGCATCGTGTCCCATTGCGGCACGGTTGTTCCTGTCAGCATCCGGTTAACGGTCAACGTCAGTGTCTTGCGGCCATTTTCTTCACAAGTCTTGATTTTCCCTTTGACAATATCCGTAGTCGCATATTTGCGCTCTTCGTCAAAGCCTGCTATGTTGATAACTTCGTAATCGCATAGGTTTTTGAATCGGTTCTTTTCTCGTTGAATCAATGCTGCCATGGCATCGCAGGAGGCACGGAAAGGCAGCACAACAACAATATGGTGACACATCTTAGCGTCTTTGATTTTGGCGTAATCGAGAAAGCCGAGCAAATTCTCATCCTCTTTCGTGCCATCGATTACCTCCAGCAAATCCAGAATTTCTGCTTCGTGTAAGAACTGCCGATGGCTGCCGTCTGCTTTAGGCGTAATCGAATGGGACCGGAACAACTCAGTAAATGCATAGGTAATACCATTTTTACGCAGTTCCTCCATCTTTTTCACGGAAGAGACATTCGGATTGAACGCAAAGCGAATCATCTGTGGAAATCCATAATAAGGATTGTCCCATTCGTTACAATCATCCTCTTTAAGATGCTCGTCATCCCACTGCTTCTGCTCGTCGATAATATCCGTAAACTGTACAAAGGCAATGATGTCCTCCTTTTTGAATTCATCGCTCATCAAAATTCGGTATGGCGTACCGGAAAGATGTATGCGAATCTTTGTATCCAATGTTTTTACGGCTTCGTCCACCTGATCGAGTGTTTCAAAACCATCGATACTTTGTAGTTCCTTTTTAATTTGTGATTTGCTGAGATTATATTGCTGTAAGACCTTTCCATAGGAGGCACCACGAGCTCCAAAATGGGTTTCATCAACGATTAACAAATCAATTTGATGCTCAAAAACCTCTTTGTGCTTTGCCTTGATTTCTTTTCCTTGCAAATCTTGCAACGTCAAGAATAATGCGACCTTATCTCCGGCAGCGAGAGTATCGGAAATAATGTTTTCATTGCTATTTAACGACGTACTGTCCAAAAACTTGTAGCCTGAAAAGTAAACATGGCTCTCAACCGTCTTTTTCCATTCTTGTTTTACATCGGCCTTTGCTGAGACGACGACCACAATTTTCGCATCCATCTCTTTGGCACAGCACATGGCCGTGAAAGACTTGCCGAACCGCATTACGGCGTACAGTAACAGATTGGTGCGTCCGGCAGCTACTGCATTTCTGAAGTTGTCAATGACCTGCTGCTGGTTATCCCGGGGAGGATAACTCTCTGTTCGCTCATAGGTAAATATTTGCGGCAATCGATCCGGAGAATAAAACTGATATTTGCCGTTTTTCTCCCGTGCGCTTTGATAAATGTCCGATATAGCCTCTTCTAGATCAACTGTCGTTGCCCCTTCAAAAAACTCCTTTGAATAGTAAGGCAGATGCCCAAACGTATCTGGTAGCAACCGTGTTCTGCCTTTTTCCTGTTCCAGAAAAGTATGGACAGCAAAATCACGAAAAATAGTCTCATCGTCTATCTGTGCCGAATGTTCGTACTGCTGTACCAGATTAGGGAAAATCTTTCTCCATTCGTCCAGACGGACACGCACTCCTCGGGCCGTGTCACCGACCTTCAAATAGTTGGGAACTGTTTCAGTCGAAAAAGCATAGATATGCGGCTCAACCCGCCCTACAATTAAGCCATCGAGAAACGTTGTGTCTATTTTTAGATTAGCATTTGTCATACTATTTCTTTCCCTTTAATAATGAGATAAAAGTCAACGTTTTATTACTGTTCCAATCCTTAATCTCACAATAGATTCCATTATGTTTGAATATATTGCCCTTTTGACATCCTTCACACTCTTGGATTGTCACGCTCGAATCAAACAGGTCCTGGACTGTTTGTTGCATGCGGCGACAACTGCCCGGAATAACTCCTTTCAAGCCGTCCATTTGCCAAATATTCCAAGAAATAATAGAAGCAATATACTGCAGTGATTTAAGTTGAGGCTTTTTGCCAAACTTTGCTTTGTAATAATCGATGAAGGTGTATAAAAGGGATTCCCGGGCAAGGACAAGATTATCCCCCTGCCATTCGTAACCGTAGACACTCATATAGGCCGATTGAGCTGCTTTTAGCCATTCGCTTGATGTCTGTGCATTTTCCCCGACGACGCGAAGTTTTCTATCAAGTAATCCTATCCTTCGTTCTATCGGTATCGGCTTACCAGTTACGGAATCATATCGGCTCACCAGATAGGGAGCCTCTCCACAGGTAATTTCAAGGCGATTTTCGTTGATGTAATCATGCCAGGTTTTACCTTCAGGAAATACGATTTTCCCCTCTGTCGGAATCCACGAATGTGAACCGTCAGGATTATCTATCTCTACATTAAATACGTTTTCTCGTCCAAACCAAGCATTGTCAATCAGATTGTTTTGTTTATTACAAATCCACGACGGAGTAAAAACTTCGGCCATTTCACGACTGCGTTGCTGCTGCATTTCAAGGCTTTTAACAGCCCGAGGCTTGATCACATCTCCATTCTTGCCAGTAATAGCCTCTAATGTAATTTGATCGCTATATTGATACCCATCTCCAAAATTGGCATAATTGTTTGTCGCCCAGAAAATATTGACTTGACAATTTTCTGAACTTAAAGTGCGATCTATGAGTAACATTGAAAGTAGCTCAGGCGACCGTTCAAAGATTTCATTTTCGTATATGTCAATCTGTAACAGATCCATATATTTTATATTATACGTTTTATCACATTTCTAATTACCGTTTCGGTATACCTCATAACCAGAGTAATTATTCTATATCATAATTAAAATCAGCCTCAATAAGATCTTTAATATCCACTTTAAGCAGTTGGGCAATCTCAACAAACTGGGCCATTGATGGCTGTACCTTATTAGTTTTCCATCGTGAAACAGTCATGTCTGTAACCCCCATCTGTTCTGCCAACCAGCGATTAGTTATTTCTTTTTCAGCCAAAATGACACGCAACCGGTTTGAGCATTCTATTTTCGCCATATTGCTTCATATTAAATTAACGGCACAAAGTTATACATAAAAAGATAATCATCAAAGTAATCTGATAATAATATCTCTTTGTGAGATTCAATAATTGATAACCCTTAGTATTTATCTGGTTTTTCTCTGATTATTTAATTTGTTTTTCTGCTCGCCCCACAGAAGGTCGGAAGACGAACCGCCACCTCCTGTGCCGACATGGGCTTGTGCCGGACCGCCAATGGCAAGGGTAAAAGCCGCACCCAACAGCTCGGCCTGCCTTGTGCTTACCTGCTCCTGCGGTTCGAATACGGCATTGACAAACTCCTCGTCCGTGATCTGGCCGTTAAAATGTCTTTGGGCCACATCATAGTCTGTCTGGAATTTGGTGTCCTCAAAAAGCTCCTCGCCGACCCGTGTCCAGATGTGGAGCGACGGGTTCCGGTAGTTGGACACGTTGATTCGGACAAGCTCGGCACCGGATGAGAGGCTATAACGCTGAGGGTTTGCCTTACGGTCAAGCAGGCCTATCTGTTTTCGCTGCCTGTCTATGACGGCATCTTTCTCTTCTGACTGCCGCTCGGCGGTTTCCGCCCTGCGGATGGCTGCGTCTATCTCTTTCTGGTAGCCGTTCCGCAGCTTTTCGATTCCTGATTTATGTTGCTCCTGCAACCGTGCCTTTTCTGCCTGAAGAGCCTTAATCTGTTTATTGAGTTCGGCAATCTTCTCATCCTTGTCCGATAGTTCCTTTTTCGCTTTGGCAAGGTCTCCCTTGCCGAACCACGAGAGGATGGTGTTCCTGCCCTCCTGCGCCTTCTCCACATCTGCCTGCAACTTGGCTATGTCCTCCTCATAACGGATGACCTGCTGCCTGTAATAATCCGAATTTGCCTGATGTTTGGCGGTGGAGCCGACAATGCCCCGCTGCAGCCCGAACGGTTTCATGGCCGCAGCATAGCTGTTCTGGTATTCGTGCAGCCGCGTACGTCGCATCACATCATCCGCCGACAGCCGGGGACCGGATTTCGTTTCATACTTCTTCTCACCCTCACGTTTCCTGCGGACTCGCTCCCCGGTCACAATGGGAACGATGGTGGCGTGCAGGTGGGGAGTCTTCTCGTCCATGTGCAGCACGCACGATACAAGGTTCTCATTCCCGAATGTATCCCTTAGCCATTTGAGGTTGGCATCAATCCAACAGTCCAGTCTGCCGCCATTGGCAATCTTCATCATCTGTTCATGTGTCCCGGTCAGGATGATACGGATGGCTTTTGTCTGGTTTTTGCCGACCTTTCGGCGCAGTCCGGCGGTATTGATGCGGTGCTGTATCGCCTCGGTGCGGCTGGACACGCCATCGGGAAACTTGACCAGTTCCCGGTTGAGATGTGTCCGGCCAGCATCGGCATTGTCCGGGACATATTTCTTCCCCTTGGCATCCTTTCTTTCTATATGGCATGACATACCAGAGTCATTACCGCTGCCACGCTGCAGGTGGCAGACCGCGTATTGTGTATTACTCATATCCGTTCGTTTTATGATTATAATTTCTGTTGTAAAATCCCGTCCTATTACCGGAGGCATATATTTGAAGTCGGAGGGACATCCCTCGGCCTATGGGCTTTTTGACTGCCGGACGCGGAGCGGAGGCGGTGAAAATGCCCTAATATGCTACGGGATTTTACAACCCCTTTTTCATGGGACAGCAAGCTGTCCGATACCTTTCCGTCATTCCACCCTCCCTGCATCCACCAGTTCGAGCCCGAAGGTGTCGATGAAGGTCTGCAACATGGGGTTGCGTTCTATCATCTTTGCGAGAATCATCTGCGGCGTGTCCTCCATCAGCAGGAAGTCGGCGATGTCCAGTCCCTGACTGCGCTGTACGTCGGTCGCTATTCTTTCCAACAGGTCGGAGCATGTGGCACGCCTGCATACGGGTTCCAGCATGGGCAGCCGCTGCCTCCATTCCTCCGTTGCCTTAAGGTCGGGGAAAAGAATCACCTCCCGTCCGTCCAATGCCTGCACCGCTTCGCCATTGAAGCACCCGTGTATCCCTCCGGTGGCAAGCCAGATGAAATCGGGAATGAAATGGGCGGCGACCAGTGCCGTCTTCTCGCTCTCAACAATGGCTACAGGCTTGGCGGACATTACGGCGGAGTTGTCCGACAGCAGATGTTCTCCGAACAGGCACTGCTTCATCCTGAAATCCTGCACCTTCATCACGGAATGCACCCAGCTGACTTGGTTAAAAGGCTCCTTGATACGGTGTCCGGTTACGGCATCGTAGCCCATGATCTTGCCCGCACGCACGTTGCTGTTCCGGTCTATCTGCCAGAATACGGTCGCACCGCCCCACCTCCTTGAGGTACCGACCCTGTATAGGCTGAATAGCTTGTCCACATTCTCCTTGCCCATCACTTTGGTAAAGTATCGGTACAAGGGGTTGATGTCGTACCTGCGCATGGACTGCTCCACCCAATCAGAGGGAAGAAAAGAAATCCGTGGTTTCTGTTCGGGCAATGCTCTTGCTGGCGGTCTTGCAGCTATCGGTGTGCCGCCAAACCTTTCCTGCCCATTCAATCTTTCTTTGACAGCCGGATTGTCCCGGAAGTATTCTTTCGGTGTGTAGTGGTAACCGCAACTGTTGATATGGTCGCACATGCCTACGCTGTCAGGGAAGGAAATCTCTCCCGCCTCGTCGATATAACGGGTGAAGCAGGCTTTCCTGCCGCACTCCGGACAGACGGTCTTGCTGCCCGGACGGTATTTCTGAAGATGGAATCTGTATTCGGTCATGATGCTCTCTTTTGTGGATTCCTGCAAGTGGAAACCGTCATTTGCAGTTTGCAGTTCCTGCAGTCTTGCAGGAAATACCTGTTTTTAGAACCCTGAAACTGCAAAACTGCAAAGACTGCAGGCTGCAACGAGGGGGTCATCCGTTGCAGTCTGGGGGTGACGGTTCATTGTCTGTCATATTAAATTTACCAGATTTATCATATATGATTTTCTCGTAATGCCCGGCCTTGGACTTCCGCAGCAGCCTGCTCCGGCACAGCTCCTTGAGGTAGTTCATCACCGTGCGCTCGCTGACATTCTGCAATTCCTTCCCAATGGCGATGGCAGTTTTCGTGTCGAACGTGTCCGGCAACAGCGACAGCAGCACCTTGGGCGGATCCTCGCACATGTCCTCCGCCACGAATGAGCGGATGCGGCGGTACGAGTCCTCGAAGTAGCCGTTCAGCCGGATGGCGGCCTTTACCGATGCCGTATCCACAGACTGCAGGTGGCTCTCGTCGATGGCATACCGCAACACCTGCATGAGCAGGGCCAGCCGTGCCACTTGCGCCGGATGCTTCATCTCGCGACTCTCCACTTGGGCGTCGTCCTCTATCCGGTTGATGCGTTCCACTTTCCTGTTCCACCAAGAGAAGAAATATTCCCTTGCCTCCCTGTCCATAGACAGCACATGGGGCATCCTTTCTTCCTCTCCCGTGTCATAGTCCAAGGCGAGTACCTTGCCAAGTATCTGTTCCCATCGTGCCGCCGCCATGGAAGCCCTGTCCTCCCCGCCATCATCCCAATCGGTCCATTTTGGCACTTCACGGGACTTGGGAAGCACGAACAGGATGCGGTCGAGCAGGCCGTTTTCCTCGAAGCCTTTCGTCAGCAGTTCATGCACACGCTTGGTCTGCGTGGTCCCGATGATGTTGATGCACGGCTGTTCAATATGCACAGGTATAGTGTTGCTGACCCTTGTCACATCCAGTGCCCCGCCGCTCCATGCCGTGAGCAGCTGCTCTATGAGTTGCCCGTTGGTGTAGCGGTTGGCGGAGTTGAACATGCCCATTATCTCGTCCACCAGAATGACCACGCTGCGGGGATTGCTGTTATGTGTCAGCAGTAGCGATTCCGGAGTGAAGTCGGAAACGACGGTGCGTCGCAGTACGGGCTTCCTGCCGCTCTCCCCGGCGGCCTTCCATGCCTCCAGTTCCGACTCATACGCCCTGAACAGGGCGTAGTCGTGCTTTCGTATGGGGCGGTATGCCGCCTCCAGCGGCGGTGTCTTGCCCAGTCCCGGCCTGCCCACGAGGATGATGTAGAGGGCGGCGTTGCTCTGCCACTCGCCTTTGATGCGGATACGGTAGGTGCCTCCCAATGCGGCCGATACCGCCGACAGCATGGCCGTCGCGATGAACTCGGTCTTGTAGTTCTCGTACCGGTCCATGTCGAGTATGACGGACTGCACGGCCTGCGGAAAGACATCCAGAGGGAAGCCTGTATCACTGACATGCTCCGCCTCCATGCGGATCATGTTGCACAGTTCAAGTCGGGTGTTTGTCATGTCAGCCATTTTTCTTCTTGCAATAGGATGTCACACTCTCGGACTTGCCTCCCGTCTGCACACGGCGGACATCCGATCTGGCATACATGTTCTTGTTGCCCACCTTGACGGGGACGAGGTAGCCGCGCTTCGCCCACAGGTTGAGCGTCCCCTCGCACACATTCAGCAGCTCACGCACCTGTCTTGTGTTGAGCCATTTCTCTTCCGCCACACGCCGCATCTCCGCATTCAGTTCTTCCTGCCGGGCCGCCATCGTGCGCTGCACGATGGCCTCGGCAAACATCTTAAGGTCGGCTGGCGTGACTTCCAGTTTCACGTTCGCGCCCTGCTCAACCAGACTTTCTATGGTAATCATAAATATCAGTTTTGAATTTTGTGATGACCATCTTCAAAAGTTCCCTGATGCCCCGCTTCCGATGGCTTGTAAAAGAGAAGCACCGCCTATCCCCGGGAAGAGGATTGACGGTGCAAAAGTATATGCGAATTGAAACGGATTGATATATAATAATTTGTCTTAAATTGTCATGACAATTCAAGTCTGCATGTCCATGTAAAACGGCTCGTTTTGCCCTATCCGGCCACAGTTTCCGCTTCATCATCGGCAGCGATTTCTCTGATTTCCGCTGCCAGTGTCCGGTACAGGTCTCGGTTCTCGTCACTCTCGATAAGAGGTGCCATCTGATCTTTCCCGTCCTTGATGACATGCTTTGCCGCCTTCAGGAAGCCGACCGCCTGCCGTATGGCGCTCTCGCTTTTCAGCGAGGGCAGGTCGGGGAACTGCAATGCCATCCCCACGCTGTACTCCTTCGCGGCGTGCATCCCGGCCACCAGCCGCAGGTCTTTCAGCACATAGAACGGGAGTGCCTGATGGACGGCACTCGTGTTTATGGAAACGAAATTGCGGATGCATTGTATAACTGCCTCCTTGTTTCCGCACTTGAGATAATCTGCAAGCGGCCGCTCCTGTATCTTCTTCTTTCCTGCCTTCCGCTGTGTCTGTGGTGCCGTTCCGGTGACGGAACTTGTTGTCTCGGTCTGATTGTTTTCGGTATCATTACCTCCAATGTTGTCCTTTACGGACTGCAACGCCCATTCGCCGATGCCGCCTTTCTCAATGGCACTTTTCATGGCTAAATGCCTGTCCCAGTCCTCCTGCGTGCGGAAGCCATTCTTTATGGACACCTCGATAATCTGCCTGACGACAATGGAGCAGCCCATCCGCTCGGCGTTCCCTGCTTTGGGATGCCCAGCCTGCCTGCTGACCATGTCCACCATGGCCTCGAAACTCTTGCCGTAATACAGCCAGCTCAATACAAGAGGGGCGGACAGGGTCACGCGGCGTTTTCTCAGGCTCTGTCTGAAAATGTATCTCATCCTGCCCCAGAAGGAGGACGGAGGAGAAGTCGCATCCTCTTCCCTCTGTTTCCTGTAAAGTTCCACGATCTGCTCCGGCACCGCGTTCTCTTTAAAATGGAGGCCTATGTTCTCGAATCCGTCCGTGCTGTCGTCACACCATGATATCTGCCATTCCTTTTTGATGCCGGGCAGCTGCTTGAATATGGCCCGGCATACGGCAAGGTACTGCACCTCGTTCCCGTCCGCCATCATTTTCGCGAAGCGGGTGTATTCCTCCCTGTGTGCGTCCTTCCACTGGAGGATGTCCGCCTTGAACTGTTCGTATGTCTGTTTCTGCTCGTCCATATTCATATTGCATTGTCTGTGGAGGGGGGGGGAAACAGGGAAATTATCAGTCCAGAAGGTTTACCAGTTCCTTCTTCATCTCGTCGTCAATCTTCCGGTACCGGGCAAAGGCACGGCTGCCCTCCGAATGTCCCGACATGGAGGCTATCAGGTTCGGGTCCTTGACCTGCCTGTAGAGGTTGCCGATGAAGGTCTTGCGTGCCGTATGGGTAGATGCCACCTCGTACAGGGGTCTTGCCACATCCTCCCTTGTCTTGGGGTCGAGTACTATGACCTTGCGGTCGATGCCCACATACTTGAGTATCTCCTTTATCTTCTTGTTGTAGCCGAAGTGCGAGAACCGGGGGAGCAGGGCGTTCTCCAGATCCTTGTAGCGTTCAAGTATCTCCCGTGCCTTTTGGTTGAGCGGTACACGCACCGTATTGGCATGCTCCATCTTCGTCTTCTGCGGGATGTACTCCACGAAACCGTCCACGATATTGGCCTTGGTCAGCCTGTTCAGGTCGCTCACGCGGCATCCTATCAGGCACTGGAACATGAAGATGTCACGGTAGACCGGGTAGGTAGTTCCCATGCCGCTCAGGTCTGCATAGTACACCTTGTCCCGCTCTTCGAGTGTCAGGTAGAACGGGTCGCCGTACATCGGCCGGGCAATCTGGTACTGGTCGAAGGGGTTGTTCCTTGTCAGTCCGCGCTTGATGCACCACTTGACGACGGTGCGGATGCGGTAGAGCGACCCTGACATGCTGTTCTCGGAACGCTTCTGCCCGACATCACGGTGCTTCTCGTTCCGGTAGAATACGGGGTACATGTCCACATACCTGTATTCTTCCTGCATCCACAGTTTGAAGTCCCTGATGTCGTCCGCCGTAATGGTGTCGATGCAGAGGTGGAAGCCCCGCTGGTGCAGCACTTCGTGGCGGAAACGCTCGTAGCGCAGCACCTTGTTGAGATTGTCGAGATGGTGTTTCCGGCTTTCATCCGCAAGCGGTGTTTCCTCGACGTATTTCCGTATCTGGTACGAGAGCAGGTACTCGTCGGCCTTGTTGCCGCCCCTCGCGTTGATGCCGGGATGGTGGTATTCCTCTATCAGGCTTTTGAGCCAGCTGCCGTCCACTCCCCGGTGGTACTCTTTCGTGATGAGATGGGTGATCTGCTGCACGTCCTTGTCGAAGTTCATCTTCTTTTCCTCCGACACCAGGGCCACGCGGGGCTTGTAGCCCTGCCGTTCCGGGCTCCAGTGGTTGGGGTTGATGGACAGCTCGCTCGCGGCCTTGATGTCCACGCCGCCGATGTCCCGGACACGGAAATAGACCCGTGCCTGGTCTGTTATGTTGTTCTTGGCGGCGGTCTTCCGGATGAATGCGGTCACTTTCATATTATATATGTCCTCCTTTCTGTCTAGTCTATCATGTCCACAAGCCTGCGCTTCATGTCATCGTCTATCGTGCGGTAGCGGCTGAACGCCCTGCTGCCCTCCACATGCCCCGACATGGAGGCTATCAGGTTTGGGTCGGGCACCTGCCGGTATAGGTTACCCACGAAGGTCTTGCGTGCCGTATGGCTGGTGGCCACCTCGTACAGGGGCTTCTGCACGGTGTTGTAGCCGTGCGTGTCGAGGATGGTCACCGTCCTGTCTATGCCGCAGCGCTTCAGCAGCTCCCGTATGCCGAGGTTGTAGGTGTGTATCTGCTTGAACGGGAACAGTCTGTCGGCATTGGCATCGTAGCGTTCCAGTATCTTCAACGCCTTCTCGTGCAGCGGCACTCTGACGGTTTTCGCCTGGCACTTCTTCGTCTTCTGCGGCATGTATTCCAGGAAGCCGGCCTTGATGTTGTCCCTCGTGAGTCTGTAAAGGTCACCCACTCGGCAGCCGACATAGCAGTGGAACACGAAGATGTCCCGTATGACGGCCAGCTTCGGGTTGCCGCTCAAGTCCGCATCGTAGAGAATGTTCCTCTCTTCCGAAGTGAGGAAGAACGGGTCGCCGTAGATGGGCTCCTTGCAGCCGTAGAGGGCATAGACCTCGTTGTCGGAATACTTCATCTTCTTGCACCAGTGCAGGAAGGTGCAGAAGAGGTTCATGGTGTTGATGACGGTCGTGCCGGAAAGCGGCCTCGGCCTGTGGTTGATGAGCATGCGGGGAGCATAGAAGTCGGGGTGTTCCTGCCGCAGCCTGTACTCGTTCACGACATAATCCCTGAAACCGTTCATCTGCTCCAGCGTGACGGTCTCCACGAAGAGGGTGAAGTCCGTCTCGCCCAGTACCTCCCGCCGGTAGTCATGGTAACGCGACATCCTGCGCTCAAAGTGTATGATATGTTCCTTGGTCCTTTCCGCCCCGTCGAACTTTTCCAGATACTCGTGGACACGGGCGAGCAGGTTCGGGTGGTTACGCTCGAAGGCGCGGGCCGGGTACAGCACATCCTCGATGACCTGCCTCATCCACCTGCTGTCCGCCTTGTCCGTGAAAGTTTTCTGCGCCCGCTCGATGATGGCGGCGATCTGTTCCGGCAGGCGTTTCTGCTCAGCGGCAGGCACGGTTGTCGTGCGCCTGTAGCTGAGGGTATCGGAATCCCAATACTTGTCCTGCACTTCAAGCGGGGAAACGACCTTTATGTCCACATTCCTATCCCTGACCCTGAAACAGATGTTCGAGGCCTCGGTGGAACACTTTTTCAGATAGACGGTGACTTTCATCCGCGTTGCTTTTTCGGTTATGCGGCAAAGGTATAATAAATTCCCGTAAATGTTCCCATATATCCCGAAGAATCTTGCATCGGATTAAGACAAATTAAAAAGTCATTCCCGAATCTGATACCGCATAAAGCACAGAAAATCAATGATTATATTTGCAGATGTTTAGCTCTTTTTTTCATTTCGGGCTGTATCAGACTTCCCAAATATCATATATTGCAGTTCCACGCTTTCTGTTTCTTTAAACCCAAACTTTAACCGTCGTACGGGTGCTGGGACGACAAACAAAAACTTATTGCAACGATGAAAAAGTTGTTTTTCTTTGCGGCCGCTCTGTTTGCGGCAGTCTCGTTTTCGGCATGCTCCGATGATGACAAAGACGATAACAAAGATGCGTCGATCGTCGGAACATGGCAGATTACACGTGAGGTCGGCTATGAAATTGTGCCAGGAGAGGGTAAATTCGATAAGGATATAACCTATCCGATCGATGATGTGAACGACGATTACGGGTTCTATTACACCTACACATTCAATGAGGATGGATCGGGCACATACAAAAGTTTTAATTATTATGAAAACAACCAATTGCAGGAAGAATGGCCCTTAAAATATTCTATCTCAAACAATGTTTTGACAATTCCCCAAGAATATGAATATAATGGGACATTTAAAATCGAACAATTAACGAAAACGCAACTCGTCCTTTTCGAGGAAATAGACGATGACGGTTATAAAGCAGCAATAACATATACATTTAAGAAAATCTGATTTGCGCTTGCCGAATAAAAAGTGACAGACTTTGCGGAAGGGTTCATCCGTAAGACCTTTTGCGGAGTCTGTCATTTTTTGTGCTTGTTTTTCTGATAATCTTATATTTATTGGCGGAAACGGTGCGAGACCAGGGATGGACGGGCGGACAAACGGGTGAACTCGTTCGGATATCTTTTGGAAGTCAATCCAATACCGATCCCGTACACAATACCCGACGGACGGGGTAATGGCTTGTTTGCTGCGAAATACTCCTGTCGCGGCGGTTGTATTTTTTTGTATCTTTACAACAAAACGCATCACTATGAGAACGACACCTGACCGCATCACGGAGCTTCGGCCCGGGGAGATATTCGTATTCGGCAGCAACCTGGCGGGCATGCACGGCGGAGGTGCTGCCCGGTTGGCCAGCCTGAAGTTCGGGGCCGTCTGGGGACAGGGGGTTGGGCTGCAGGGAGAGAGCTATGCCATCCCCACCATGCAGGGCGGAGTGGAGACGATCCGTCCCTATGTGGACGAGTTCATCGGTTTCGCCCGGCAGCATCCCCGGATGACGTTTCTCGTCACGGAGATCGGCTGCGGGATTGCGGGTTTCACGCCCGCGGAGATCGCTCCGCTGTTCGAAGCGGCCCGTCGGGTGGAGAACATCCACCTCCCCGCGCGGTTCTGGGACGTACTCGGCCGGTGATTCGTTGTGTCCCCGCCGGGCGGAGCGCGCGGTGCGGCCCGGGCTTCAAGGACGCATTTTCGGGGTCGATTCGCGGGCTTTTCGCGGATAAATTCCTATCTTAGCACTGAATAATTCCAGTTTTACCGCAAAAACCAAGAACCGATGAAGAAGCTGTTTCTCTGTATGGCCCTCGGCCTGGCGGCGGAATGGGCGCTTGCCGCCGAGCCGCTGTGGCTGCGCGATGTGAAGATTTCGCCCGACGGGCAGCAGATCGCCTTCTGCTACAAGGGCGATATTTACAAGGTGGCGGCCGACGGCGGCAAGGCCGTGCAGCTGACCACGCAGGAGTCGTATGAATCGAGCCCCGTCTGGAGTCCCGACGGGACGCGGATCGCCTTTGCCAGCAACCGCGAGGGCGGTTCCGACGTATATGTCATGTCGTCCGAGGGCGGTCCCGCCCGGCGGATCACCTTCAACTCCGCCTCGGAGGTCCCCACGGCCTTCTCGCCCGATGGGGAATATGTTCTTTTCGTAGCCTCGATTCAGGATCCGGCCGCCAGTGCCTTGTTTCCCACCTCGGCCATGACCGAGCTCTACCGTGTGCCGGTCGGGGGCGGACGTGTCGAGCAGGTGCTGGGCACTCCGGCCGAGGCGGTATGTTTCGGTCGCGACGGCAGTTTCTTCCTCTATCAGGACCGCAAGGGCTTCGAGGACGAGTGGCGCAAACACCACACTTCGTCGATCACCCGCGATATCTGGCTCTACCGTCCGGCCGACGGCCACCACGTCAATCTGACGCAGCGAGCCGGCGAGGACCGCAACCCTGCGCTCTCGCCCGACGGAAAGACGGTCTACTTCCTCAGCGAGCGCGACGGAGGGTCGTTCAACGTCTATTCGTTCCCGCTGGACAACCCGGCCGAGGTGACTGCCGTGACCCATTTCCGCACGCATCCCGTGCGTTTCCTCTCGATGGGCGACAACGGCACGCTGTGCTATGCCTACAACGGGGAGATCTATACCCAGCCGGCCGGCGGCAAGCCCCGCAAGGTGGCGATCGAGCTCACGCGCGACGATGCCAGGCAGGAGACCATCTTCCACTTCACCTCCGGGGCTTCGGACCCGGCCGTGTCGCCC
>ENA-OPCR01000111-OPCR01000111.1-human-gut-metagenome-genome-assembly--contig:-NODE-111-length-22015-cov-1.586475_pt1 | contig 22015 bp, 10 predicted proteins | sample MGYA00241571_ERZ501493 | MGnify/ENA primary metagenome ERZ501493 (study PRJEB25962, sample SAMEA2042662) | human gut metagenome | biome: human gut; feature: human-associated habitat; material: faeces... | reverse complement strand
CTTATCGACTTCCTGCTGCTCCGTTCCGGACTGGATGGCTTCAATCTGTTCTGGCTGTTTCTGTTTGTTCCGTTTTCCATCATCACCGTCACCAAATTCTATGGAATCAGTGGTGTGCTGACCTATTGCATTGGCATCTGGCTGCTGATGGTATTCAATAACTACTGGTTCTTGTTGTGCCGCACACTGATGGGTGAGCGCATCTGGTGGCTGGCACTACCGGTAGTAGTATATGGTGGCATTGCCGCCGCACTATTCATTCCGGACAACAGTCCGCTTTTCGACTGTTTTGTCAATCTGGGAGAAGGGTTCATCACCGGCAATATACTGTCATTCATCGGTGTACTGGCTGCCATCGCCCTCATGTGGTTCATCAACCGCACCTTGATGCAGAAACTCATCTACAATGAACTGAACAAAGTGGAAGATACACGGATAAAACATGTATCCGAATACAAATTCCTCGACCGCTACGGCGAAATAGGCGAATACATGAGACTGGAACTCAAGTTATTGCTACGCAACAAGATTTGTAAGCGTTCGCTCTATTCCATCACCGGTGTAGTGATAATGTTCAGTAGTATCATTAGCTTTTCCGATGTGTATGACGGAGGTCTGAGAGATTTCTTCGTCCTTTATAATTACATTATCTTCGGCATCATGTTCCTCAGCACACTGATGGGTTACGAAGGCAATTACATTGACGGACTGATGAGCCGCAAGGAATCTATCTACTCGCTGCTGCGTGCCAAATACATACTGTACAGCATTGCATTGCTCATTCCTACGATTCTGATGATTCCCGGTATGGTTACCGGGAAGGTATCCGTACTCGGTTGCATCGCATGGCTGATATTCATTCCGGGAGCCGTATACTGCTGTCTGTTCCAACTGGCAGTCTACAACAACAAGACTACCGACCTGAATTCAAAGATGACCAGTCGGCAGAATATAGGCACCGGTCTGCAGAATCTGATTTCCGGAGGTGCTTTCGGCATACCTTTACTGCTGCTTTTTGCACTGAATGCCATCTTTGGCAAAGAGGTCACCCCCTGGATACTTATCGGCATCGGCGTGGCATTTATCGCCACTTCCAAATTCTGGCTGATGAATGTATATCACCGGCTCATGAAACGCCGCTACAAGAATATGGAAGGCTTCAGGGACAGTAGACAGAAATAGAAATCATTAAACATCAATCACTAACATGATACGCATCAACAATTTACAAAAGAATTTCGGCACAAAAAAAGCCGTAGATATAGAGAACTACACCATCGGGCAAGGCGATATGCTGGGACTGGTAGGCAACAACGGTGCAGGCAAGACCACCCTCTTCCGGCTTATTCTTGACTTACTGCAGGCAGACCGGGGCTATGTAACCATCAATGACATTGACGTCAGCAAAAGCGAGGACTGGAAGAACTTCACGGGAGCCTTTATAGACGACGGTTTCCTGATAGACTACCTCACCCCCGAAGAATACTTCTACTTCATCGGTAAGATGTACGGTCTGAAGAAAGAGGAGGTAGACGAACGCCTGCTTCCCTTCGAACGCTTCATGAACGGCGAAGTGATGGGGCAAAAAAAATTCATCCGCAACTATTCTGCCGGAAACAAGCAGAAAATCGGCATCATCTCCGCTATGCTACATCACCCGCAACTGTTGATTCTGGATGAACCGTTCAACTTCCTTGACCCCAGTTCACAGTCTGTAATCAAACACTTGCTGAAAAGATACAATGAAGAGCACGGAGCCACCGTCATCATTTCCAGCCATAACCTGAATCACACAGTGGACGTTTGTCCACGTATTGCATTGTTAGAAAACGGCGTTATTATCCGCGATATACGAAATGAGAACAACTCTGCCGAGCAGGAATTGGAAGCTTACTTCAACGTCGGTGTGGAGGAAGAAGCCGTGGTAGAAGAAACGGTAGTAGAAGCAGCCGTAGAAGAAATAACGGAAAAAGAAGATAAAACGGTAGAAGAAAAAAATTCGGAAGCATGAAAAAATATCTTTCTTATATAGTAGCTCTTACTATCATATTGATAGGCCTAAGTTCTTGCCATACTTCCGCGCCACGCCTGGACTACAAAGCCCTGGCGCAGGCATCCGTCCGTTTGGGAGTGGATATTGAACTGCAGGACAACCACAAGCTATACATCCATGCCTCCGAATGGATAGGCACCCCCTATCGCGCAGGTGGCGACAGCAAACGTGGAACGGACTGCTCCGGACTGGTATCGCAACTGTATAAGAAAGTTTACCACACCCGTCTGTCGAGAAGCACAGACGGGCAACTGAAAGAGAGCAGTAAAATCTCCCGCCGTAACTTGCGTGAGGGAGATTTGGTGTTCTTCACCAGCCGTGCTTCCCGCAAAAAAGTGGCACACGTAGGCATCTACCTCAAGGACGGCAAGTTTATACATGCCAGCACCAGCCAGGGAGTCATAGTCAGCAACCTCCGGGAAAAATATTACACCCAACACTGGCTCTGCGGAGGAAGAATAAAATAATACTAATTTTTCCCTTCTTGTGATTTTCTTTACTCTGTCCCGACTGATAGTCCAGAAACTATTAAAAGAAGAAAACAATGAAGAAACTTTTAGGCATCCTCTTATTCATCAGCATTGCGCTGAGCGCCAATGCACAACTTTTATGGAAAGTATCCGGTAAAGGATTAGAGAAACCATCCTATATTTTCGGTACTTATCACCTCTCTCCACTCAGTATAAAGGACAGCATTGCCGCCATGCCGCAGGCCATGAGCGAAACCGCCCAAGTCTACGGGGAAGTTGTGATGAGCGAAATGGCGACTCCCGCCTTCATGCAAAGCATGCAACAGCAGATGATGATGCCCAAAGACACCACGCTGCAAAGCCTCTTTACTCCCGAACAATACGAAGAAGTAGGCAAAGCCATCAAGGAAAACATGATGGTGGACATTGCCATGCTGGCACAACTGAAACCGGCTGCCATCAACCAGCAGCTTGTCGTCCTGCTCTACATGAAACACACTCCGGGCTTCAACCCGCAAGAACAGCTTGACACTTACTTCCAGCAGCAGGCCGCACAGCAAGGCAAGAAAATTGGCGGTCTGGAAACAGCCCAGTCACAAATAGACATTCTGTTCAACAGCCAGACGCTGCAACGCCAGGCAAGCCTCCTCTACTGCGCCATCAGCGACATTGAGAAAGGTATCGACCAAAGCAAACGCCTGATTGCCGCTTATGAAAAGCAAGACCTGGACGCCATGCTGCAACTGATGGAAGAGCGCGACGGCAATTCATGTGACCCACTACCCGGTGAGATGGAAGCCATGCTGGACAACCGCAACAAGGCATGGGTTGAAAAGATGCCTACCATCATGACGGAAGCCCCCACCCTTTTCGTAGTCGGCGCCGGGCACCTGCCCGGAGACAATGGAGTGTTGAACCTTCTGAAACAACAAGGATACACCATAGAAGCCATGAAATAAATCCTCTAACAATTCTCTCTAACAACTTTTAATGGCAAGCTATACAAAGCGTGACGGTCAAATACCATCACGCTTTGTTTGCATATACACTTTATTCTCCTCATCATATCGTACATCCCGAAAAATATACTACTTTTGCACCAAAGTCTTGGCAGTTATAGTGATAACGGCCATTTTTGACTTGATTCGATAAGAACGCAAGAAGCGAAAGTTATTATCCCTGCCTATTCGGAATCTGGAAAATTCAATAAACGTCATGGGATGATAGCAACAGTTTCTTCACGTCTATGTTATTATATACTTAGGCGTGGGGACTGTTGTCTATTTATGACGTGGGCATTTTCCAGAGCCTCGAATGCAGATAGGCAATAACAGTCCTCGCGCTTTTTATATAATAACCTTCGTCAACGGGGACAGACGAAATGAAAGATACCGCGTATGCATCTTACATTATTTGGAGAAATACAGTTATTTCTGTTGATTGCCGCTACATCTGCAAGCTTTCTATACTGGATAAATTATAAATACAAAAGTCTGAACAGGCAGATTATCCGGGCAATAGACATTCCGGTATATCTGCTGAACAGACAAGGTTTTGTCGTAAAACTGCTCAATACACCTACCGAAAAGGCGAACAGACTTCCGTTCCAAAACCTGGGAACTCTCAACATCAAAGATTTGGTGACAGACGCCGATGAATGCCGGAAATACATGACGTCGCTGTTACGCGTACTGAATACCCGCACTTCGGACAGCCTGACCCTAAAGATAAGAATAGAAAGTGGTGAGAAACTATATATCGCAGTGCGCATGGTCTACCTCAACAGAAATTATGTCATAGCCTTCATACGCGACATTACGGAAGATGAAGTCCAACGCCGGGAAAACGAAAAATACCGTTTCTTCCTTGAAAGTATTCTGGAGAACCTCCCCATCGCCACTACAGTAAAAGATAAAAACGATGAAGGACGTTACCTGATATGGAACAAAAAAGCGGCAGAGATGATGGAAGTCCCCGCTGAGGATATTGTGGGACACTATGAAGAGGAGTTCAAACCCCTAATGCAAGATAATTTCATTCAGGAGACAGACAAAGAAGTTGAAGAGTCGGAAATTCCCCAGTCCTACATCAAACACTTTGTCAATCCCAAAGGCAGAGAGTATATTCTGTCGTTTCACAAAACGCTGGTGTCCTACAACAAAGGGAAAGAGAGGTGGATTGTCAGTTCTGCACTGGACATCACCGAACTGCTGGCAGCCAAAGAGAAAGCAGAAGAAGCCAACCGCCTGAAATCGGCTTTTCTCGCCAACATGAGCCACGAGATACGTACTCCGCTAAACGCCATCGTCGGATTCTCCTCCATACTTTCCGATTATATACAAGACGAAGATACAAAGGAATACATACATATCATCGAAGAAAACACCCAACTGCTGCTGCAACTGATTAATGATATTCTCGACCTGTCACGCATCGAAGCTGGCATTCTCGAATTCACAGAAGGAGATATGGATGTAAACAAGACGCTTGATGAAATGCAGACGATGGCAAAACTGAAACTTCCGTCCGAAGTCAGTATACGTCTCCTGCCCGGTGCGGATTACTGTATTATTCACACAGTCCCCAAACGGGTAAGACAAGTGCTGAACAACTATCTGTCAAACGCCCTCAAGCATACGGAAGAAGGTTTCATCGACATTGGTTATCACCTGCCGCAAGAAGACAGGATTCGCTTCTTTGTCCGTGATACCGGTTGCGGCATTCCTCCTGAAAAGCAAAAGGATGTATTCGAACGCTTTGTCAAGCTAAACAGTTTTAAACAAGGCACGGGTCTCGGACTCTCCATCTGCACCATGATTGCCGAGAAAATGAACGGAAAAGTGGGCGTCAGCTCTATTCCGGGGAAAGGTTCCGAATTCTGGTTCGAAATACCCTATCAACCTACCGGAAGCCAACCTGCATAAAAAAGCCCGCCACTGACATGAACTCTGTCAACGACGGGCAACCTAAACCATCACCGATGCTATCCTGACTCACAATACCTATCGAAGACTAAATCGCAGTTTTCCACTCTGCACCAGTTCTTCATGAGTGATACGATATCGGGACAGTTTTTTTCCTCCTAGTTCCATTTCACGGATATAAAGCGACTCTGCCGACGGGCGTTCCGTCTCTATCACCAGTTGGTCGCGTCCCCAATACTTAGGGTCGAGCTTTATGGTCACCTTATCAAATACCGGAGTAGACAGCGTATAAGCCGGTTCTCCGGGACAATCCGGATAAAAGCCCATCATATTGAAGATAGCCCAAGCAGACATCGTTCCGGTATCATCATTGCCGGGAATTCCGTCGGGGGCATTCTTGAAATACTTCTGCAAAAGGCGGTGCAGCTCTTTCTGCGTGCGCCACTCCTCACCCTTGAAATAAGAAAAAAGATGGGCGTATGCAATGTCCGGTTCGTTGGCAGGGTCGTACAGTCCTTCGTCGAACACACGCTGAAGCTTGTCTACGAACGGCTTCTTTCCACCCATGAGCCGGGCAAGCCCTTTCACATCGTGGGGAACATAGAAAGTATAGTTCCAGGCACAACCTTCGTGAAATCCGGGGTTCGGCTCAAAGTTCTCTCCCTGCCTCGGGTCGAAAGGAGCATAGAATTCACCGTTAGGCAGGATAGGACGGAAAGTACCGTACTCCTTACAGTAATAATGCTTGTAGCCCAGCGAACGTTCGTGGAACAGACGGGCATCCTCCTTCTTGCCAAGCGCAGCGGCTATGCGCGACAAGGCATTGTCGGCAATATAGTATTCCAGGGCATGTGAAACGGAATTGTCATACTGCTCCCGCAGGGGCACATATCCCAATGACACGTAGTCGTCATTGTCCGGTCGGAGCAGATTCTCCGCTCCCGGCAGGGTGGCTCCCTTGCGCATGGCTTCGTAGGCCAGTTCTATATCAAAGTCGCGCAGACCTTTCAGCCAGGTGTCGACGATGACGGGAATGGAAGGGTCACCTTCCATGGTCAGCGTCTCACGTCCGTAGAGTTCCCATTTGGGAAGCCAGCCGTGTTCGCGGTACATGTCGAGCATGGAGCGCACCATCTGCAATTGCCGTTCGGGATATACCAGCGTAAGAAGCTGGTGCACATTGCGGTAAGTGTCCCACAAAGAAAAGACGGTATAACGGTCGCCTTGGGTAGTCAAAATCTTATCACTCTCCATAGCGGGATATTCCCCGTTCACATCTTGCAGGATATTGGGATGTATCAGCGTATGATAGAGTGCCGTATAAAAAACGGTTTTCTGCTCTTCCGTACCTCCTTCCACAAGGATGCGCGAGAGGTCATCGTTCCAGCGGCGACGGGCTTCTTCCAGCACTTGACCGAAGTTCTTTCCCTGCTGCTCGGTATCCAGATTGAGGCGGGCATTCTCCATGCTCACAAAAGAGACTCCCATCTGTACTTCCACCTGCTCGCCTTCTTCGGTATCGAATGTAAGATAGGCGCCGATATCATCTCCCGCCAGTTCCTTCTGGTAGCGGGTGTAAAGTTTGTAGCGTCCGTTATCGGGGTCCCATTCGGCCTCTACACCGGTCATGGGGCGCTGCTTCTTCCAGTAGCCCGAAGCGGCGGGCTGCTTGTTGACACGCATCACAAAGTAGATGGGAAAAACGGCTTGTGGGTTGTAGCAGAAAGTACCCAGCAGCTTCATACCTTCAAACTCGCATTTACCCGTCTGGCGCAGAAAAGCTCCCGATTCATTGGTCAGGCCTTCGCCCAGGTTCAGCAGCACATGGCTCTGCCCGGCAGGAAAGGTGAAACGCGCCACACCCGTGCGAGGAGTTGCCGTCACTTCCGTCTTCACATTGTAGCGGGTCAGGAAGTTGCTGTAATATCCGGGGGATGCCTGCTCGTCCTTATAGCGGCTTCCATATTCCTTATAATCTACGGACAGCTCTCCCGTAGTGGGCATCAGCAGCAGAGAACCCAATTCCGGACAGCCCACACCGCTCAAATTGACATGCGAGTATCCGGTAAAGAAACAATTGTGATACTCATAGGGAGTAGACCACCAGCGGGCATCTTTATCGTATTTGTTGTCCTCCGAACCCATCACGTTGAAGGGCACTACGGACATCATTCCATTGGGACAGACGGCTCCCGGATTCGTGGTACCGAAGTTGGTGGTACCGACAAAAGGATTCACATAGTCCGCAGGATGCTTCTCCGCAGCCATAGATGCCGTGAGCATTCCAAAGGAGATGATACAGAAAGTAATCAGTCGTTTCATAATATAGTAAGGATTTGTTCTTTATTAGTTAGTGAGCACGCTACCCATGCCGGTGTCATTGCATGCACTCTGCAAAGTTATTGCAAACGGTCTGCAGTGACACTGCAAACTACTTTGCAGTAGCGCTGCAACAGTTTTGCAGTGACGCTGCATCAGCTTTGCAGTGGCGCTGCAACGGCTTTGCAGTAGCACTGCAAAAAGCATGCAGTATCTTTGCAGTGACATTACACTAAGTATAAGACAGTTACGGCAGACGCTTTTCAGCAATACCAAGCACCCGCCAACTGCTTGGTGCTTACAAAATACTTGTGCGCTTCGTGAACTCCAGAATCTCGCGGATATAGCCAAAAGCAAGCCCCACTACCGTATCGGCTGCACCGTAGTATACAGCTACACGTTCTCCATCCTGCAATGCTGCGCAAGGGAACACCACATTGGGTACATCGCCTGCCAGTTCGTATGGAGCAGCCGGCGCAAGCAGATACTCACGGGTGCGGTAGAGCAACTTGGCAGGATTGTCCTTATCCAGAATAGCTGCTCCCATGGAGTAACGGAAACCGTTACAAGTGGTTATCACGCCATGATAGAACATCAGCCAACCCTCGTCCGTGAGGAACGGTACCGAACCTGCCCCTATCTTGGTACACTGCCAGGCACTTTCGGGGAAAGGCGTAGGAGCCATCACATGGCGGTGTTCGCCCCAGAATTTCATGTCAGGGCTGAAGCTAATGTAGATGTCGCCAAAAGGAGTATGTCCGCTATCGCTGGGACGGCTCAAGAGCGCATATTTGCCATCGAACTTCTGAGGCAACAACACACCGTTGCGGTTGAAAGGCAAGAAAGCATTCTCGCACTGGAAGAACTCCTTGAAATCGAAAGTATAGCCGATGCCGATGGTGGGGCCGTAGTAGCCGTTGCACCACGTAATCCAGTAGCGGTCCTCAATCCATGTCACGCGCGGATCGTATTTATATTCGGACTCTATCATGTCCGTATTCCCGGCCTTGAACTTGATTGGCTCATGCTCTATTTCCCAGTGGATGCCGTCCTTGCTGAAACCGGCAAAGATATTCATCTGCACCGCCCGGTTGTCACAACGGAACACACCGGCATAACCATCCTTAAACGGAACCACCGCACTGTTGAAAATGCTGTTCGACGACGGAATATGGTAGCGGTCTATTACGGGATTCTCCGAATAACGCCACATTACATCCTTACAGCCTGCCGGCCGTTCTTCCCAAGGCATTGTGATTTTGTTGCTCATAATTGCTCTATATTATTAATTGGTTATTGTTGTTTCTTCTCATCGGCATACGTAAATGGTATGAAGTACGTAATGAGGAACGCCGGAATGGTGGCAAACAGCGTGAAGGTAAAGAACGCCTCGTACCCCAACCAGTCGCTGACAAAACCGCTGATTGTGCCCGGCAACATCACACCCAGATTCATGATGCCCGAAGCAAAGGCATAATGTGCCATCTGGTGCTTTCCCGGCGCCACCTGCTGCATCATGAACAAAGTCAGTCCCACAAAACCAAAACCATAACCGAAGTACTCGAGCACGATGGCACTACCTATCAGCAACCCGCTTTCCGGCTGGTACATGGCAAGCAGGGTATACGCTACAAAAGGCAGATTGAAGATGCAGCACAGAGAGAACAGCGTCCGCCGCAATCCCCGGTGCGAAATGTAATAGCCTGCCAACAGTGACCCCAGCACAAAGGCTGCCGCCCCATAAGTGCCGTAGTACAAACCTATCTGCTGCTCATTCAGTCCCAAGCCACCTGCCGAACGCTCCGCCTTCAAGAAAAGAGGGACAATCTTCATGACAAAACCCTCGGCAAGGCGATAAAGGATAATGAACGCTATATAGTACCAGATGTGCTTCTTCAAGAAGAAATCCTTGATTACCGCCACCAACTGCTCCCACGTCTCTCTTGCCGACTTGGCGCCGAATGCGGCAGCACCGCCCGATGGCAGCATGCGCATGTGGTAGAAGCCAAGCAGCAGCATCACCGCCGCCAATATCAGCATCACCGTCATCCATGCATGCCGGGTAGCCTCGTGGCGGACTGCCTCTGTGGCACCCTCCACCCCACCGAAACCTACCAGCAAGGCACCTGCCAGCCAGACCAACCCGCCGGACGCCACAATCTTCGCTATATTGTAGAAGGCTCCCTGCCAACCGATATACTTGGCCTGGTCCTGCTTGTTCAGTTCCGACATGTAGACACCATCCGTAGCCACATCGTGCGTGGCTCCGCTGAAAGCAATCACTGCCAGCAGCGCAATGCATATCGCAAAAAAGAACGGTAACTGCAACGCCAAAGCCACCAGAGCAAAACCTGCTCCGGTAACCATCTGCGTCAGTACCACGAAAAACTTCTTCGTCTTGAACATTTCAAGGAACGGACTCCAAAGGAACTTCAGCGTCCAGGGCATCATGATGAGCGACGTCCACAGAGCAATCTGCGCGTCGCCGATGCCCATTCCCTTGAACATCAGCACAGAAACCATGTTCAGCACCACAAACGGCAATCCCATGGCAAAATATACGGTGGGGACCCACGATATAGGATTATGATTTTTTCGGCTCATCCCTTCTGTATATTATCTGTGTCACTTCAACGGTTCACTGCCCATAGTCAGCTCCAGCGTACCGCCGTCCACTATATCTTGATGCGTGAAGAATGGAGTCTCCAGCTTATTGCCGTTCAGCACAATGCTCTGCACATACTTGTTGTCGCGGCTATTATTATGGGCTATCACCTTGAACGACTTGCCATCTTTCAGATGAACGGTCGCCTCGTTGAACAGCGGGCGTCCGATGGAATATACCGGCTTGCCGGGACATACCTGATAGAAGCCCATCGCATTCAGAATGTACCATGCAGACATCTGTCCGCAGTCTTCATTGCCCGAAAGTCCGTCGGGGTTGTTGAAGTAAAGCGTATGCAGCACCTCATCCACAATCTCCTGCGTACGCCAGGGCTGGCCTACGTAATTGTAGAGATGGGCAATGTGATGGCTTGGCTCATTGCCGTGGGCATACTGGCCTATCAGACCGGAAATATCCACCGAGGTCGATTCACCTTCCAGCTTGGAATCGGCCGTGAACAGAGAATCCAACTTGCCGATGAAGGCGTCGCGTCCTCCCATCAGTTCCACCAGTCCGTCCACATCGTGGGGAACGAACCAAGTCCACTGCCATGCCGTACCTTCGCAATAGTCATCATTACGGTGATTGGAAGCGCGGGGGTTGAAAGGCGTACGCCAGTTGCCCTCACTGTCCAGTCCGCGCATGAAGCGGGTACTCGGATCGAAATAAACTTTATATCCCTCGGCAAAGGCCGCATACTTATCGCGGTTGGCTTCGTCGTCCAAGGCACCTGCCAGTACGGAGATACACCAGTCATCGTAAGCATATTCCAAAGCTTTAGCCACAGATTCATTGTCTTTATCGCAAGGCACGTAGCCAATCTTGTTCTTCCAGTACTTGGCCTGCGGCATCAGATGCGGCACAACCAAAGGATGGGTGATAATACCCGTCGTATCGTATTCTGCCGTACGGAGGCAAGCCTTGTAAGCCTCCTGCACGTCGAAGTTACGGTATCCCTTTACATAAGAATCCGCTATGAGGGAGGCTGCATGATAACCAATCATGGTACCCGTATAGTTTCCGGCCAGTTCCCACATAGGCAGGACGCCGCCCTCGCGGGACTTCTGGATGAGCGAACGGATGAAAGCCTCGTTCAGTTCAGGATCAATAATCGTCATCAGCGGATGATAGGCACGGAAAGTGTCCCATAAAGAGAAAATGGTGTAGATAGGCTCGTCCACCCTGCCTTGATGGGGCTTCAAGTCCATACCAAAGTAACGTCCGTCAGCATCGGTAAACAAGTTGGGCTGCATACCCGTGTGGTAAAGTGCCGTGTAGAACATGGTACGCTGGTCGTTGTCCTTCGTATCGATGTCAATCTTGGAAAGATAAGTGTTCCACTGCTGGCGGGCAGCACGGCGCACACCGTCAAAATCCCATCCGGAGATTTCGGCTTCCACATTCTTGCGGGCACCGTCCATATCCACGGCAGACACACCTACCTTTACCAATACCTCTTCATTGGGCTCCGTCTGGAATTGCAGTAAAGCTTTAGCTGTAGGCAGAAGCGGACCGCCTTCGTCCAATGCCATGGAGTCCGTGACCAGCGTATAGGTAAATGGTTTGGAGAACTTAGCGTAGAAGTTGATATACTGGTCGAAAGCCCAATATACAGTCTTCTTGCGTCCACGGATTTCAGTATCGCTGATTACTTCCAGCTCCATCTGTTCATTCTTCTGGCGCTGGATACTGTAATCCAGGTCGAGGATAAAGCCTGCATCTTCCGCTTTCGGGAAGGTATAGCGATGAATCGCCGCACGTTTGGTAGAGGTCAGTTCGGCTTTCACCCCGTAGCGGTCCAAAAATACGGAATAATATCCCGGTTCGGCTGTTTCATTCTCGTGGGAAAAGGCAGAGGCGTACGCCATCTGCTGGCTCTTCGAGCCCATGGAGTGGTAATCCTGCCGACCTACAGTGGGCATCAGCAGCACATCCCCGTAATCGGCACAACCCGTACCGCTGACGTGGGTATGTGAAAATCCGTTGATAGTAGTATCTGCATAGTAATATCCGGAGCAGGCATCCCACTCGTAGATACGCGTGTCGGGGCTGGGCTGAATCATCCCGTTGGGAACTACCGCTCCGGGATAGGTATGCCCATGTCCACCCGTACCGATGAACGGATTGACGTAAGACGCATAGTCCGGTGCCGTCTGGGTACAGCTGCAAACCGCCCCCAGCAGAAAAAGTCCGCCCAACAGTATGGAACTAGATTTCATGTTTTTCTTCATATTGTTTATTGTATAAGTAGGTGTATAGCTTCATAATAGAATCTTGTTATATGAGAATGCTTGAGGAGGGCCGCCCTATTACTTTGAGCAAAGCCCTCCTTTGTTTCATGTATGAAAAGGTTCAAGCATCCGTTTTCCGAAACCTCAGTTTACGGAAAACACGGTATCAGCGTACCTTCTTCATCGTATAGTTCTCACTCACGAAGTAAGGAACATCGGGGAAGATGTCGGTCTCAATCTCACCGCCTACATACTTATAGGGATTGATAGCCCATCTGTTGCCCAAGCCATAGATATGCATATCACCGTTAGGAGCAATAGCACCATCCATATAGTAATCATCATAGTTAGGATATGCTTTCCACTGGAAATTCTTGCTGTAAGTACCGAAATGCATCTTGTAGGTAGCAGGGTCTTCAGCATCGCCCTCATGAATGGTTTGCGGATAGATGAGCAGTGCACCGTTATAGTAATCGCAATGCATCGGATACTTACCGGTGATTTCGGGGAAAGTACCCCAGTTGTAAACCACATATCCGGTACCTTCTTCATCCTTCTCTATAATTACATTCTTCTCAAACTCCTGACTGCCTTTCCAATCCCACCAGCGAGGATTGCCTTCTTCATCCACATAGGTAAAGAGAGAGTTACTGGAAGTTACTTTCCACTCGCCGACCAAATCTTCATAACCCAACATTTTGCCCTGATAAGCTTCACCGATACGGCTCCAGTACTTGCCGCTCCACTCCACTTCATCATCAAAAAGTACTTTACTTATTTCCGAAAGCAACGTATAATACTGATACACCAGCGGTTTGGGATTGTAGAACATCTGAATGCCATAACCTTCATCTTTCACTTTCTGGAATTTGCTCTTGTCAAATCCACTCCAACCTCCGTTCAACTCATCATTAATCTTCCAAGGCAGCGGAGCATACTTGGATTTGGGCAGGTTCTCAAAATGAGACTCTTCACGGCCAAAGGCTCCCTCGGGATTCTGATTCTGGTAGTAACCGTAGGTCATATAGTCCACAATGTCACCTACCTTCATACCCTCTACCTCACCGTCTGGAGAGTCGAGCGAACCATATTCATACACACCAATCAACTTGTTGCCAAATACCTGGCGGCACTCATAAACCAAACGCGCGAAGTTGGCACGTGAGCGTGTTTCGAAGCCGGGGCTGGGATTGGAGTTGTTGTAGCTGGTGTACTCATCATCAAAGTCAATACCATCCAAACCATAAATATCCAAGTAGGCTTTCAGTTCCTTGGCAAAGTCTTTGGCAGCAGCTTCCGAAAGGTTACCCATACCAGCCTCGTCATGGTTGCCAAGAATAGTCATAGCCACCTTAATGCCCTTAGCCTGCAAAGGACGGATGAACTTATCCGCATTTCTCAGCAAGAAGGAAACCTGGTCATTGCAGAAAACATGTACGCGACCGGTCTTGCTATCCACATTGATGTTGGCAGCAAAAATGCTGACTACATCAAAGAAAGGCTTTCCGTTGCTCTTCATGGTATATTCACCCATATTCAAGATGTTCTCGTCATTTACTTCCACAAAGCAATGTGTAAGTATATCACCCTTACTGATACTCTCAGGAATAGCAGCCAAAGGCTTTACCAAGTAAATATATTCCTGATTGTTTGTAGAAACTTCCACACCGTTATTGGCAGATGCAGAAACGGCAACAGCATAAGTCTGTCCGATTGTGCCTCCGGCATTGATATTCAGTTCCACAGAAGCCGACTTCTGTTCGCCCGCCTTGATAGTGGCAGTTCCACCGTTCGCCAGGCTCAGCTTATCGGCGGGATACATTTTATAGCTTGTTCCATTCTTCTTATTGTAAGCCTCCAAAACGTCTTCGTCCACTTTGAAGGTCACCGTAACATCCTGCTCTGCAGCTTTGCTCAGTTCAAAATAGAGATGTCCGGTAGCAACCTTGTCGCCAAAAACAGAAATCGGAGTAAGTTCACGTGCACCGGCGGCAGACTTTACATAGCCATACACGCCATCCACAGTATCCAGCTTGTCACTGTTGCCGGTGTTGATGACAACATCATCTTCACAACCGGTGAAGCATATTCCTGCACATGCAAAAGCCATTGCCAGCAAGCCTGATTTTACATGATTCATATATTTCATAATCAATATCTTTTTATTTGAATTAAGGTATAACTAAATTATTTAGCGGGCAGTTCCACAGCAGTCCAAGTCAATGATTCCACTGCAGTAGCATTGTTCTCATTTCCGCTATAATCGTGAATGGCAGTACCGGCGCCCTCATCGAACTTCCAGTAAGAAACCAGTCCGTCAGCATCCGGCTCTACCTGGTAGAAGTGGTCCTTTGCATTGATTTCTGCTGATGTCAACACCTTGTTCCAGATACGCACCTCTGAGATATTACCTTCCAACCAACGGTCACGATTGTATGAATGGCCAATCCAGAATCCGTTACCTTCATCGGTCATGGTCTGGCCCCAGTTCACGACTCCGCAGTCCAAAGTAGTCTCCAGCATATTCTTACCATTGATGTAGATTATAACTGTTTTTGCATCCGCATCGTAGGTCACAGCGATATGTGTCCATTCGTTTGTCGGAATAACCAGACTCTCATCGGTCACATTGCCGCTACTTGTAGCCACCTGCAACTGGTTTTGAGGAATTCCGGCATCACCGATGCGGAGCAGGAACTTACCTTCGATACCCATAATGGAAGTCAGCATCTTGTCAAACTTGCTTACACGAATCAACGCTTCTGCCGTCAGCTTATTCATATTATTGGCTACATCTGGATTGGTCCAAGTTACGTAAACCAGATTCTTGGTAATATCAGGAACCGTATTAATCAATGCGGCACCCTTCAGCACGTAGTACATGGTACCGGAGCTCTTCAAGACTCCGATGCTTGCCTGGTCTACCGTAACCGGCAATACATATACCTTCTCACGGTCCAGCTCCGTCAAGTTCTTGAAGCTGACAGTGATGTCGTCTGAAATGACAGCACCGGCCAAAATGGTAGCCTGCGGAGTTTCTACCGTATAATAGTTTTCCGGCAGAGCCTCGGCTGTGTCATAATAGGTAGCGTTATAAGTAGCTACCAGTGAAGGGTCCGCCTTCAAGGCAATAGTTATATCCTGCGATTCAGGACGGGCCATTGAAATCCGGAATGAACCTTCCGTATCGGAAACAGTGTTTTTCAACAACACAGTACTGGTCATCGCCGAGCCGTTGATATACACCTGATTATCGAAATTCTCAACGTCATTATCATTACAAGCAGCAAATACACCTGCCAATAATGCCATCGATACTAAATATATACTTTTCAGTTTCATGATATTCTTTTATTTTTTAGGAGCAGGATTCATAATATTGATAGCTTCTCTCACGTATTGATAGGTATTGGTAGCATTGTAATAATCATTCTGCATGTTCTCAATAGCCAGACCAGCTTTTGTAAACTCTGCAGACGGTTCTGTCACCCAATAAGCAGCTTCCGACAGAGCTCTCAAAGCATTGTAATATCCGGTAGTCTTATCTGTTGTATCCAGAGAGACGGTAGATGCCGATACAATGAAGCGGTCAGCCGGAACACCGTCTGCCATCAAGGCCTGAAGCGCTTCTATCCCCAGTTGGGCAACATCCGTGACATCATTTGTAATCAAGATGATATGGTCACAAGAAGAGAGCACAGACTGGCCTATCAGGTTGGCAGGATACCCCTGGAACACCAGTTGCTTACCTGAATTGGCACTCTTCCAGTTGGATATCACACCGAAGAAAGTATCCTGATTTGCCTTTGCTTCAGCCTTGTCGGCTTCGGACATGTAGATAGGATTGCTACCACGATACTCGGCTACAATACCGTCGAAAGGTGCTTCAAGAGCTATCAGTCTGTTCAGCTCAGCCGACAGATAAGCCGAGAATGCAGATGTTTCTGTTCCTTCTTTCACCTTGTCGGTATGTTCCTTCAAGATATTGTCATAGCTGATGGAATAGAATACTTTCGTTCCCTTCTCATGTACATTTGCAATATCTTCCAATTCGAATTCCGCCAAATCGGGAGTAGTTGCGATAATTACGTCCAGGCTGTCGGGAACATCCGACATGTGCTGCCCGCGGCTGAAAGGAACTTTCTCACTATTATCAAACCAGCCGTATACAATCTTATGGTCAGAATTCTTGTATTCCTGCAAGTTCTTCAGATACTTGGCATACAGTTCGGGAGACTGTTCGTCGATTCCGGGTTCTTTCAGTTTAATACTCTCTGAATCCGTCCAGTCGGAGCAGGCAGACAATGCCAATACGGAAAAAGCTGCCAGCGCGATTCCTTTGAATGATTTCTTATATAATTTCATAATTATTCAGCATTTATTGTTATTATTTGCGTGCCCACCATACGTCAGTAGCCATGTTGTCCGGTCCACCCAGATAGCTGTTTACTGCCTCTTGCACGTTTTCAGTATTACTTGTATATTCTTCAGAAGGATAAGGCATACGGCGTGCACCTTTCTCGCTATCAACAATTCCACCACTCAAGTTACCTTCACTGGTTGCAGGCAACAGTTTGGGATAGCCTGTACGGCGATAGTCAGCCCAAGCTTCGTTACCTAACGGCCAATTCGCAATCCACTTCTGGGTAATGATACGTTCCTGTTTTTCTTCCTTGGATGCCCCTTCATTCCACTTGACAGTAATGGCTGAAAGGTTCTTTTCATAAGTATTAAGACCGGCGGGATCTTTGTAAAGAGCAGGTACACTGCTTTCATCAGCCAGATAGCTGTCTACACCGGTAGCTCCCCACTGTTCGAAAGAGAGACGGACACCTTGTTCATAAAAATCAGCAGCGGTTCCTTTCATGTTGAAACCATAGATTGCAGTGGCTTCAGCACGCAAAAAAGCAACTTCTGCCGCATTCATCCAAAGCACGGGATCAGAAGAGGAAATCTTCACACGTGAATAATTGATGAAATACTCCTTCATCTTACTGAGGTTGATACCGCGACGTAATCCTACATAAGTCTCTCCAGGCCATTTTGATTCCTCAAAATAGCTGGCACGACGATTGTCGTTGTAACCGTTCATGTAGCAGATGATGTCGGCAGCAGGATGGGTATCACCACCTGAAGCTTCTTCATTGTAACGTACTGCCACAAACAACGGATTGCTAATTGTACCGAAATACTTCCATGTAGCATTGTCTGCATTTGTTTCAATCAGACCCAACTCGTGATTCACTGCACTTTCAGCCATTTCTTTAGCCTTAGCAGGGCTTACATTGGCAATACGGATAGCCAAACGCAGTTTCAATGAATTGGCAAACTTCACCCACTTCTGTACATTACCACTGTACACGAAATCTGCAGAAGCAACCAACGCCGCATTTCTGTTTTCAGTCAGCACCTCGATGGATTCGTCCAGTTCCTTGAAGAATGCGTTATATACTTCTTCCTGCGTATCATAAGGAATGGTAATCTTGCCATCCTGACCGATTTTAGAATAAGGAATAGGACCATACGCATCAGTCACGCGACTCATGGCAGCAACCTTTATGATTTGAGCAATGGCATAAGGAACCGGATTATTGGTATTCTCCGATACTTGTTTCACTGTGCTCAAGTTACCGTAAAGTGTTGAAATGATACGGTCACTTATCAAGAACACACGCGTCCAGTCATTTGTAGCATTAAAATTGGATATTGTATTGGACCAGCCGGCATTTGAATCGGCAAAATAACCTCCCAACGGTCCACCCAACAAACAATCAGTAAACTGTGCCGTATTGACATCTGATGAGATAACCGTACTTGCCAAGTTACTCATGGCAGAACCCAGTGCATAATCATCCGGAGTCAAATCACCCGGTTGATAAGGATTGGAGTTGATATCCATATAATTGCCGGTACAGGACATAAAGCCCATAACCAACGGAGCAACAATCAATTTATTTATAATATTTTTCTTTTTCATATCGTTTGGTATTAAAATTTAAAGCTCAAGCTAAAGCCGATGTTACGCAAAGCCGGCATCATGAAATAGTCTATTCCCTGATAAAAGTTATCGGTAGAAGCTACACTTTCGGGATCGAAAGGAGCCTTGCTGTAAATCATCCACAAGTTGCGGCCTACCAACGAAACCTTGATATCGCACACATCATTCAACAACTTTCTGGGGATGGTGTAACCCAAAGATACTTCCTGCAGACGAACATTGGTAGCAGAATAAGTGTAGTATTGGGGAACAGACGTGCCGCTACCTACTACACCGTACCATGTTTCGGGGTTTACCTTATCTCTACCATTCACCAACACGTAACCTAAATCACGTGCATCGGCAGAAGCCTCGGACACACCGTAATAGTCCAACATAGCTTGTGTACGTGAGTAAACCACACCACCCAAACGGGCTGAAATCAAGAAACCTGCTGTGAAATTCTTCCAAATGAAGTTATTACGCCAAGCCAAATTACCTTTAGGAAGTACGCTTCCCAACTTGATGTATTTATCCGGGTCCGTTATGGCTTCCGTAGCAACCGTTCCATTTTGGTCCACAAAAATCTGTCCATTGGCATCACGTTTCATATCTCGCAGTGAGTAAAGGTCACCCATGCTCCCACCTTCTTTCAGCAAGAAGCGGGCATCACCTAAGCCACCCATATTCAACGTGCTCAAAGAGAACAGCTCACCGGTAACGGGATTGATGGCATTGTCTGCCAAAGTCAGGATTTTATTCTTGTTACTGGAGAAGGTTATACCGGTATCCCATGTAAAATCTTTCCAGGTATTCTTGTAATTCAGCGACAACTCAATACCGGAGTTACGTACGGCACCAGTCTGGATATACATAGCCGACCAACCGCTGACAGGCAACTGCGGGTTGAATGTCTGGTTCATAGTCTTGGCATTGTAATATGTCACGTCCAATTCAAAGTTCTTGAGGAAACGCATGTTCAAACCGATTTCCCAAGAATTGGTACGTTCAGGTTTCAAATTGTACAACGGATATTGGGTCGTGATACTCCACTGGCCGGAACTTGAATTCCATTCATAGTGAGGATTAGCCAAATATCTGGAGAAAGCACTACCAACAGATGCCCATGAACCACGAACCTTTATAAAAGAAAGATAATCTTTGTTCAAGTTAGGCATTAGCTCAGACAGTACAACAGAACCACCGACTGAAGGATAGAAGAATGATTTGCTGTTGGAGTTGGGACCTGCCAGCTGTGAAGGCCAGTCGTTACGTCCGGTCAGCGTCAAGAAGTAAGTGTTCTTGTAACCAAGCTCAGCCGAAGCGAAGAGAGACTGGGTCTGTTCACGCCATCCTTCCTGCAAACGCTGTGTCTTGCTGGCACTCAGGTTCTGGATGGCAAAGTAGTTGGTCAAACCTACCGGTTCGCCGCTGAAGGCATCGCCACCATCAGCAATCGGACCACGTGTTTTCATTGCATCCGAACGTATATCGGAGAATGAACCACCGACGTTGGCCTGGAGTGACCAATCTTCACCGAAATATTTGTTGATACTCACCAGGAAGTCTGCATACAACTGTTTGTCCTGCGTCTTGGTAATACCATAAAGACCTCGTGAAGAGCTCTCGGTGAGCTGTGTATTGGTAGAAGCATAGAACTTTTCTGTATAATCATTGTTGGAGTTATCCAAACGTACACGTCCTGAAACAGTCAGCCAGTCCAGAATCTTATAGCTCAAACCGGCATTCAGCATATAGCGGTCCTTCTTGTTCTGGCGCAGATTGCGGTAGTTAATCCAATAAGGATTCTGCATTACCATACCTTCGTCACCTACCGGCCAGTATTGCGTATAAATTTTACGGGCAGCGTCATAGCGCTCATACATGCTGATATCAGACCAGTCGTTGCTGCGCGGGAACAAATAAGCACCCACCAACGGGTTGTTGTAAGTACCCTGGTTCGTCATGTTCTGGTCATTCTGCAGAATATAGCTTGCACCGAAATCCAGAGTCATCTTGTCGTCCAGGAAAGTAGTGGTGTTACGTACCGTAAAGTTGTAACGGTTGTATTTGTTGTTGGGAACAATACCCTTGGAGTTTACAGCAGCAGCCGATGCATACGTCTGGTTTTTCTCTGTACCGGTTGACAAAGAAATGCTCTCTGTTCCTACAATACCCGTCTGGAAATAATCATCTCTCGGGCTGTAATTGTAGTTATTGGCTGCAGACAAAGGCGCTCCCCAGCTCATGGCTCCTGAAGTGCTCATCACACCACCGGTTCCCGTACCGTAACGGTTTTGGAAGCTCGGCATCACAAACGGATTGGTGAATTCAGTATTACTGCTGACAGTAAGGCTCACCTTACCTTCTTTACCTTTCTTTGTAGTAATGACAATGGCACCGTTGGCAGCTTCCGAACCATACAAGGCAGCAGCGGCGGCACCAGTCAGGACTGACATTGACTCGATGTCTTCCGGGTTGATATCGGCAATCGGTTCTGAAGATCCCTGGGAGTCGAACTCCTTACCTCCGGCAGTACCACGGCCAGAGAAAATAGGCACACCGTCAATTACATAAAGTGCATTGGAAGACTGCATGATAGATTTCGTACCACGCATCACTACCTTTGATACACCACCTACACCGGATGAAGAAGCATTGATGTTCACACCCGCTACCTTACCACTCAATGAGTTCACAAAGTTGGCATCTTTATTGGAAGTAATGGCATCTGTATTCACCTGCTGTACATTGTAGGACAATGCCTTTTCCGAACGCTTGATACCGAGTGCAGTAACCACAACTTCTTCAAGCTGTTGGGTATCTCCGGCCATCATTACATTAATCGGCGCATTACCTTTCACGGGGATTTCCTGCGTAGTATAACCGATATAAGAGAATACAATCACCGGATTCGCCTCCGTAGTGGTCAGCGTAAAGTTACCGTCGAGGTCGGTAATACACCCGTTGCTGGTACCTTTTATCAATACATTCACACCAATCAGAGGTCCCATGTCATCTGACACGACTCCGGTAATCGTCCGTTCTTTCCCTTGTTGGTTGCCCTCTTGAGGAGCAGCAGACTTTTCAGAAAGATAAACGATGTTATCCTCCACTTTATAGGAAATGTCTTTCCCTTTGAGAATAACATTCAAAGCATCTTCTATAGACGCATTGTTCACTTTGACGTTTTCTACCGGCAACGCAGCCAGTTTGTCGTCATAAAAAAATTGATACTTGGATTGAGACTTGATTTGTTCAATGACTGTCCCCAATGTGCCGCGAGACACATTCAGGTTTAACTGGGCAAAGCCCCACTGGATAGAAACTGCCATGAACAACAAAACTAATAAAGCCCGCATGAACGTCGAACTCC
>ENA-OPCR01000064-OPCR01000064.1-human-gut-metagenome-genome-assembly--contig:-NODE-64-length-27332-cov-2.149650_pt1 | contig 27332 bp, 19 predicted proteins | sample MGYA00241571_ERZ501493 | MGnify/ENA primary metagenome ERZ501493 (study PRJEB25962, sample SAMEA2042662) | human gut metagenome | biome: human gut; feature: human-associated habitat; material: faeces... | reverse complement strand
AAAACTGTCGGCAGGATAGAACGTGGGGACAGCACCCCCATCTGCCGAGTTTATGATACGGATTTCTAAATACTTTAATTTATTGGTGGAAGATGTCTTCCATGAGATTACAGCAAACGTAGTAGTAATGTCTATCAAAAGGCTTTTACATATTAGATAAAAGCATGTAAAATTTCTTTTACATAGCTTAATTGCGGTCTATTTAGCTTGTTTCTTGACTACTCAGGAAAAATATTTCTACCCTCGCCCCACCTGTATTTTCAGAATTTGAAAGTTTAATACCTCCACCATATTTTTCAGCCACAGTTTTTGCAAAAAATAGTCCCATCCCATAATGGGCTTCGCCATTTCTACTTGTGTCATCCATAAAAAACTGCTCTGTGCCATGCAATAATGCTTCTTTTGTAAATCCTGATCCGCTATCCTCCACAATGAATGTCAGCCGGCCATCCTGCTCCTTTGCGTCAATATAAATGATTCCATTTTCTTTTGTATGCTCCACTGCATTCTGAATCACATTCATTACGGCCCGGAACATTGGATCATAAGCAATCGTTACCTTTTTATCACTTTGTTCCGCCTTCCAATCTATCTTCTGGTGATAGATTTCTACCAGTCCGAGTGCCTGTTCCTTTATATCTGCGAAAAAATCTTCTAACCTCACCGTTGTATAGGTAACATCACTGCAATTCCATGATTTTGTGACATCTATCAACTGTTTTACATAACTTTGTATCTGTGTTGTGCCGTTCAAAACATAAGTGATATTTTTCTTCTGTTCTGTGGTCAGTTCAGTCTCTGAAAGTAGTTCTGCATTTCCCCGTACAATCGTAAGAGGTGTTTTAATATCATGCGCCAAAGCAGACATCTGCTGTTTCTTTTCCTGCTCTGTTTTCCACTGCTTTTCTAAAGATTCTCGCAATGCATCTCGCATATCATCGATTGCCGATAAACAGTCATCAAACTCTTTGATACCGGAACAGGATGTCTCATATTCCAGATTTTGATCCTTTATTTGTCCGATTGCGTCTAATACAGGCTGCATCTGCTTTTTGATTCTTTTTCCAAAACGTATGGACGGAATGATGATAATCGCTACCGCTCCAATCACAGACATAATACTCATCACATTCTGTGGTCCTATAAAATGCTCCCTCAAAAAAGCTGAATGATATTGAGGTGTCAGGCGATATTGCAATACAACATATTCATTTTCCCTTACAATTACTTTATAAAAATATTTCCCGGATGCGTTTCCGTACTTTGCAACATTCCATGCTATCTGTTCGTATTGTTCTGACAGATCTCCACCTATTTTCTCTCCATTCTCTGAAAAGATTACATAATCACAAAGTGCAGGAATCATCTCAGCAGTTACTTTATCCGCACGTAAAATCGTATCATATGCTTCATTAATCTTTTGCTCTGCATAATTTGCCGGATAAATACAGCCCACACTAATCAAAAGGTACAGCAGCAGCCAAGCAACAATCACCAAACCTACTAATGATCCAAGCATGACCAGTACATATCTCATAAAAATCCTGCTGAGTGCATTGCTTCTCTTTACTCTTCCCATTTATATCCAATCCCCCAGACTGTTTTTATCGGTGTATAATCATAATCCGCAAATTTTGCTCTTATATTTTTGATATGCGTGATAATGGTACTGTCATTACTCTCACTGTCAAAACCAAAGACCTCTTCTAAAATCTGTTCTTTCGAGAAAACCTGTCCCCTGTTTTTAGCCAGGAATTCACAAATTTCGTACTCCGCTTTCGTAAGAGGAAGTTCCTTATCATCAACCAATAGTTTCTTTTGAGATATTTGAATACAGACCCTCCCCAAAACCATCCGGACAGAATGTTCCCTGTGCTCTCTTCTAAGATGTGCATTGATCCTTGCCCGAAGTTCCATCACTCCAAATGGCTTTGAAATATAATCATCTGCTCCTAAAGAAAGTCCGTTTACCAGACTGTTTTCCTCCGTTTTTGCCGTAAGAAACAAAATCGGACAATCCACAAGTGCCCTGATTCTTTTGCATAATTCGAAGCCATCAATTCCAGGCATCATAATGTCCAGTAAAATCAGGTCATAACGATGTAATTCTTCCATATTAATTTTTAGTGGATTACTTACTTTGGTAACCAGATGTCCATCCTTATTCAAAATGCTTTCTATCATTTCCAAAATTGCCGGTTCATCATCAACTGCCAGTATTTTTGCCATAGTTTCCCTCGATTCTATTCCGATATTCTGTTTCCTTCCCAGTGGTTTACCCACCAAAAATAGTATACCATACTAATCCCTGTAAATATTAAGCAACCTGGTATGAATGACAACCATTCACCTACACTAGTTTCTCCCAATACAGATTGCAGATAAGTATATGGTACTCTACCCGTCCAGCAGACAAATACATATTTCCACACATAATCTCCAAGTCCGGTAAGCATCAATGCACTAATTAGTCCTGATATAATCCCTGCTCCAATGGATACCCCTTTTCCAAACTGAAAAGCCAGAATCAGCTGCCACAGATAAAGTGGAACACTGCTTCCCCACAGCAGCAATGCTGCAAATATACATCCTTTCATGATTTCGATATCGCTTGATGCGATTCTTCCAAATCCAATTCCGAATATGATTGCTGTCAATAGGATAGAGCACAGACACAAAACCAGTAGCATCAACAGTTTCGATAAAAATGCTGCAGGTTTATCCGGTAAAGACAACAGATTTTGAAAATCACCTGCATTTTGTTCCTGTTCCATCACACTTGCTGTAAAAATTCCAATAAGTACCGGAAGTCCTGCTCCTATTGCCTGATAAAATGCAATCACTTTCATATTTTCATTCCATGGTGAAAAAAAGTAATATATTAAAAATATAACGCTGGTTATAATCGGAATCAGTAAGTGTGCCAGAATCACAGATGTTCCTTTCATCTTTCGCAAGTCTGCATTAAGAGATCTTCCAATCATCTTATTTCACCTCTCTTCTCTCAAACCATTTCAAAAACAGAACCGTTACAAAAACAAACCAGATGATTGAGAGACACATTCCCGGAACAATGACTCCCGTATCCAAAAGAGGATTCCCTGCTTCTGCGGCAAGTCCATTTGGTAAAACATGAAGCAACGGGCACATCATTCGCATAGGGATTGCAGAAACAAGTACATACCAGATTCTGGTTTGTGATATTACCACACCGCTGACGGTAATAAATAGGCAGACGAACAGGTTTACAATCATTCCAAATCGTTCACTTAAAAATAAAGCTACCGGAATCTCCCATAACTCAGAAACCGTCAGAAACAATACTGCAATCAACGCTCCTCCAACTGGAACATGTGTCGTTAGAAGAAAGCCTCCAAGCGTTGCTCCTGCAAACACAATCACATTAGAAAACAAAATCATGTACCCAATATAAATAATTTTCCCCAGCAACAATTTTCTTCTGTCTGTGGGAATAGTCATTAAATGATAGTATTTTATCTTTTTCTCCTGCGCCACAGAAAGATAACAAAATAGAGCAATCATCCCCGGCAGCAAAAGTGTATACCACCAGTTCCAAACACTTTCTGCATAAGCATTTGTCATCCCAAGAGTAAATATAAATGCCATGACAAATGTAAGAAGAGGAAATCCCCAGATAAACTTTTTTCGCATGGTTCTTTTGGCTTTTTGATGTTCTGCTTTTATAATATTAACCATGGATTTCACCTGCTTTCTGGTTTTTTCTTACCACATTCATAAACAAATCTTCAAGATTATCTCCCTGCTTTAATGCTCCTTCGTATCCTAAGATTCCACCTGAAATAATCCCGACTTTATCTGCAAGTAACTGTACCTCTGAGAGAATATGACTGGAGAGAATTACAGTGATTCCCTGTTCCGGAAAAGACCGGATCAGCTCTCGTAATTCCTCGATGCCTATTGGATCTAATCCATTCGTAGGTTCATCCAATATCAAAAGTTCCGGTTCTCCAAGCAATGCCATTGCAATGCCTAGTCTTTGCTTCATCCCCAAAGAAAACTGTCCTGCTTTCTTCTTTCCGGTGTTTGTAAGTGATACAATCTGCAAGACCTCATCAATTCTGTTTTCATCTGTACCAAGCAATAATTGTCTTACCTTCAAATTCTCTCTGGCGGAAAGATTTTCATAAATAGGCGGATTTTCAATTAACGCTCCTATTTTTGATAAATCTTTCCTATCCAAAAGTTTTCCATCAAAGTAAATCTTTCCTGCAGTTGGTTTCATCATACCGGTCAGCATTTTCAATGTGGTAGATTTACCAGCGCCATTCGGTCCAAGCAGTCCATAAATCTGTCCCTTTTCGATATTAAGTGAAACATTATTTACCGCTTTCTGTTTTCTAAAATATTTACATAGATTTTGTGTCTGTAACATCATTTCCATCTTTACTATCCTTCCTTCTATATTTCATTTCTTACTGAAATATAACCTAACAGAAAAAAATAAAGATTTGATGAAGATTTATTCCCGTATGGAATAAACCATCAATTGAATATCATTATCAGAACTCGGCTTTCCACTGAAATCAGCAAAGCTGTTACAAATACGAAGTCCTAATTTACAGAATATCTCCGTGATTTCATCCAAACTATATAACCTTATAGGATTTCCTTCTTTCATTTCAGGCTTATAAAGTGCTTCTCCATACATATAGTCTACCTGCCCATATATCAGCGTTTTTCTCCATATACGGGAACTCTCTATCAAATGCCTCTGCTTCCTTTTCATTTACCAGATACCCTGCCGGAGGTGCATACTCTCCTGTAATTCCATTAAGATATCCCGGCATCAGTTCTTCGCACAGAAAGAAAGATGCATCCTCGCCTTCCGGCAATCCATGATAGCGGATGCCAAACTCACTCGCCTGTCTGAATCCGCTTTTTCCATAAAAATCAATATTTCCTTCAAAGCATACTGCTCCGCATCCAAGCTCTTTTGCTTTTTCCAGAGAATAATCCAGTGAAATCTTTCCATACCCCTTCCTTTTAAGCTCCGGTGCAATACAGATCGGTCCCATGCTGTTACTCTGCTATTCGATATGTCAAATTGACGTGCAGTTTCACGATAGCTTAACTTTTCTCTGTGCATTGTTTCCACTACTTTGATTTTGAATTCCGGTGTGTATCTTTTGTTCGGCTTTCCTTTTGGCATAAAAATGCCCCTTTTGTTAGATCTTTTATTGGTATATTTCTATTATACCACATTGTCTAACAAAAGGGGAGCATTTCACAAAGCCGTTCCGTTTTTTTTTGTTCTTATTAATGAGCTGTCACGTCAGAAAATTCTATGCCGACCTGCTTGCCCTCATATGTTGCGGAATACTCAAACGTTGTGCCAACAACTGTCGCCTTGCCATTGCTGTCTATCTTGAGCTTGCACTTCGGAAGCTTCTGGATATAAAGCTGTTTTGTTTCCCCAGGATAGTTGTTGTCATATATCTGAAGGATATATTTTCTGTGGCAATCAGAATCCTGAATAAGTCCGATAGCGTTCACTGTATGAGTATCGTCTATAGTTGTAACAACCGGTATGCCAAGGCTGAGCTGGTCTTCAAGCTTTTCAAAGCCCTTACTGTCGTTGTTAAGGTTATACTCTGACGAAGAATCGTCCCACTGGAGGGCGTTAAGTCTGTAGAGTGCCTTTGCGAACTCTGCGTCATTTGAGGAATAGCCACCCTTTATTTTTTCAATGCCGTTTGCTATATCCATATCAAGCAGCTCTACCTTTTTCCAGCGGAGATTGCCGCCTGATATTTTCGTAACGTCCTTTACCCAGCCCTTGTTCTTGCTGTCATACTTATAGTCATCATTAAGGGTGAGAATATCCCCTGTGCAGGAATAGTCGAGATACTTTGTAACGTCTGAATATGTGCCCGCAAAAAGGTCTGAGGTTATCTTGCTAAGCGGCACTCTTTCGTCATACTGTTTACCAAAGTCTGTTCCGCTTATGTCATAGCCTGCGGCATTGACCTTTATGTCGCTCTTATCTGACGGAGTGATATCCCCAAGAGAAGTCTTTACATTTCCGAGATACCAATCTCTTGCCATAACAGCCATGCCGAAGTCAACACTTGCGGTAGTTGTTGTTCTGAAATTCTTGAATGAGAAGCCGTTCACCTTTGGGTCAAAGCCTGTGTTGTAAAGTGAATAACCTCTTACGTTATCATCAGCGTTTGTGTATGTAACGATATCATAGTTCAGTGTAGTAACTATCTGCTTGTAAACGTCATTGAGGGCGTTTGCGTCAGAAGCTGAGTAATACTTTCCGCCTGTGGAATAAGCAAGCTCCTGAAGCCAATCTCTGTCAACATCTCTGCCAAGACCAACAGTGAGAACGATTATGTCCTTATCCTTTGCAGTATTTGCAAGGCTTGAAACGCTTGCAGGATTAAACTCGTCAGACTCGCCGTCTGTGAGCATCACGATGATATTTCTGTATTTTCCACCGGAAGTTGCCTTGAACTCGTCCATGCACTTTTTAAGAGCCGTCTGGCTGTGAGTGCCGTTAAATATCTCTTTCTCAGACTTTATCTTATCAAGAGCTTCCGTAAGCTTCGTCTTATCATCAGTGAAGTCTACCATCTTTTTGTAGCTTCCTGTGAACTTGCAAATGCCGACCTGATAGTGGCTCTCAAACTTGTCGATAAGATTCTTTGCAAATTCAAGACGCTTGAAGTCAACATCATTCTCAGAAGAAGTTACACACTGCTCCTTTGGATACATAGAGCCGGAGTTATCAACGAGGAAGCAGATCCTTGTTGTGGCTTCATCGTTTACAGTTTTCTCAACGCCTACCACATAAGTGCCAAGCTCTGTAAGAGAAGCAGAAACTGTCTTTTTGCTCTTGTCTGCCTTTGAATCCACCTTTGTGTAAAGGGTCGAGCGTGAATCAAATCTCAGCACTGTAAGGTCATCAAATGAATATCCCATTTTACTTAGCTTTGCAGAGTCGATATCAAAAGTTATCTTTGCCGAGTTGAACTTATAGTCAGAATAAGCGTCATAAGCCTTTGTGACGATACTTGCATTTGATGAGATACCAAAGAGGTCAAGCTCAACGAGGGTCGCACTGGCAGCGTTTGCGTCGCCCTTTATTTCAAGGCGGCAGTCCCCTGCATTTTTTTCCACTGTAAGCTCTCTTTCAGCGTCATTGGTCTTTCCGTCAGACTTTGACTCTCTCGGATTTGTGCCTGCCATAAGCTCATAGCCGTCAAGAAGACCGTCGCCGTCAGTATCGGCTTCAATAGGGTTCGTGCCTAGCTTTGTCTCATCGCCGTCGCTTATTCCGTCATTGTCAGTATCCTCGCTTTGAAGGTTAGTGCCATGACGTACCTCATCGGCATTCTTTATGCCGTCACCGTCCCAGTCCTGATCGTCAGAAAACTCCGACTCCTTGAAGGTAGTGCTTATATCAAGCTTTGTTATGACCGATTTCGCCATGGCGATACGGTTATTTTCTCTTATTTTCAGACCCACGACAACACAGGCAGCCACAAGGAACGCAAGCACTATACACAGCACCAGCAACGCTATCTTCTTTTTGCGCTTTCCTCTGTTCATGCTCTGAACAAAATCATTCGTATCAGAAAAATTTGCTTTCATAAATATTAATTCCCCTTATCAGATCACATATTTCACGATATTAATATTTTAGCATATATGTGCCTCATTTGCAAGCAAAATAGCCTAGAATAATTCACAAAATAAACTGTTCTTTTTTGTTTACAAACAGTATATCTTACCAAAACATTAACAAGATAATTCTTTTATTATTAACCTAAAATAAATTAAAACCTTCTTTTCCCACAAAAAAGGGCAGCCCCTCCCGGAGCTGCCCTTCGGCATAATACTATCACTCTTCTGTAACAGTATTATAAATAACGTTCACAACGAAGTCCTTGTCATAATCTACCTGCAAGATAGAATCAGGCTCAAGCTCGTCTGCAATGATCTTCTTTGCGATAAGAGTTTCGATACGTCTTTGGATAAACCTCTTGAGAGGTCTTGCACCGAAGTTCTGGTCGTAGCCCTGATTTACGATAGCTTCCTTAGCGGCGTCTGTTACCTCTATGCTGAGCCTCTTGTCTTCAAGACGCTTGCCAAGCTCTGCAAGCATAAGGTCAACTATCTTGTATATCTCCGTCTTCATAAGAGGCTTGTAGTAGATTATATCGTCAAGTCTGTTAAGAAACTCAGGTCTGAACTGCTGTTTCAGCAGAGCGTCCACCTTGTCCCTTGCTTCCTGAGATATCTCGCCCTCAGGTGTGATACCCTCAAGGATATAAGGAGAACCAAGGTTTGAAGTGAGGATTATGATAGTGTTCTTGAAGTCAACCGTTCTGCCCTGTGAGTCTGTGATACGTCCGTCGTCAAGCACCTGCAAAAGGATATTGAAAACGTCAGGGTGAGCCTTTTCAATCTCGTCAAGAAGAACTACTGAATAAGGCTTTCTTCTTACAGCCTCGGTGAGCTGACCGCCCTCCTCATAGCCTACATATCCCGGAGGCGCTCCGATAAGACGGCTTACGCTGAATTTCTCCATGTACTCCGACATATCTATACGAACGATATTGTTCTCGTCGTCAAACAATGCCTGCGCAAGAGTTTTTGCAAGCTCTGTTTTACCAACGCCTGTAGGACCAAGGAACAGGAACGAACCTATCGGCTGATTTGGATTTGCGATACCGGCACGAGATCTCATGATAGCCTCAGACACACGCTCAACGGCTTCGTCCTGACCGATAACTCTCTCGTGGAGGATATCAGGCAGGTGGAGAAGCTTCTCACGCTCGCCCTCCATAAGCTTTGCAACAGGGATACCTGTCCAGCGGCAGATTATCCTTGCGATCTCTTCCTCTGTTACCTTATCTCTTAGCAGAGTGTTCTTTGTCTTTGACTTCTCTGCCTTTTCTTCTTCCTCGGCAAGCTGCTTCTGCAAGTCAGCCATTCTGCCGTATTTCAGCTCTGCAAGCTTGTTAAGGTCATATTCACGCTCTGCTCTCTCGATATCCTTTGAGCATTGCTCGATATCCTCACGGAGCTTCTGCACCTTAGAGATAGCAGACTTCTCATTCTCCCATTTAGCTTTCATTTCATTGAACTGCTCACGCATTTCTGAAAGCTCTTTCTGCACCTCATGGAGATGTTCAACTGCAAGCTTATCAGTTTCCTTTTTAAGGACAGTTTCCTCTATCTCGTGCTGGAGTATCTTACGTCTTATCTCATCAAGCTCTGTAGGCATTGAGTCCATTTCCGTTCTGATGAGTGCGCAGGCTTCGTCCACAAGGTCGATAGCCTTATCAGGGAGAAATCTGTCTGTGATATATCTGTTTGAAAGAACAGCCGCCGCAATAAGCGCCTGATCCTGAATTTTTACGCCGTGAAATACTTCGTATCTTTCTTTAAGTCCACGAAGTATAGAGATAGTGTCCTCAACGGTCGGCTCGTCTACCATAACAGGCTGGAAACGTCTTTCAAGAGCGGCGTCCTTTTCGATATACTGACGGTACTCGTTAAGAGTCGTTGCACCAATACAATGGAGTTCGCCCCTTGCAAGCATAGGTTTCAGCAGGTTGCCTGCGTCCATTGCGCCGTCTGACTTGCCTGCGCCAACGATATTGTGAAGCTCATCTATAAAGAGTATAATCCTGCCCTCAGACTTCTTTATCTCCTCAACGACAGCCTTAAATCTTTCCTCAAACTCGCCTCTGTATTTTGCGCCTGCGATAAGCGCACCCATATCAAGTGAGAAAACCTGTCTGTCTTTCAGGCTGTCAGGAACATCTCCGCTGACGATACGCTGAGCAAGACCCTCTGCAATGGCAGTCTTACCAACGCCAGGCTCACCAATAAGGCAAGGATTGTTCTTTGTTTTTCTTGAAAGTATCCTTATAACGTTTCTTATCTCGCTGTCTCTGCCGATAACAGGGTCAAGCTTGTTTTGTCTTGCAAGCTCCACAAGATCCTGACCGTACTTTTTCAGCACGTCATAGGTTTCCTCAGGGTTCTGGCTCGTTACCTGAGCGTTTCCTCTTACAGCTTGAAGAACTTTCAGAAACTTTGTTTTTGTTACCCCAAAGGTCTTGAATATTTCCTTCAAAGCGCTGTTAGGGCTGTCCATTATGCCCATAACAAGATGTTCAACTGAAACGTATTCGTCCTTCATTCTTGAAGCTTCCGACTCGGCTTCCGCAAAAGCCTTGTCAAGGTCGCTTGAAATGTATACAGAGTCCTGTGCACGTCCGCCTACCTGTACCTTAGGTATATCGTCAACTGCTCTTGTAAGAGCCGCCTCTATATTTTCAGGGGCGATATCCATTTTTACAAAAAGCTGTGGCACAAGACCGTTTTCCTGTGAAAGCAAAGCCAGCATAAGGTGCTGCTGGTCAACAGCCTGATTTGAGTTTCTTGAGGCAATGCTCTGCGCTTCCTGCAAAGCTTCCAATGATTTCTGTGTCAATTTCTGAGCGTTCATAAAATTACCTCCCTTATCATCTTAAAAAGATATATGCTCACAGCAGGCGGAATGCTCCGCCCACCGCTTAAAGAACGACAACGCCTTTTTTCAGATATCTTTCATACATTTCAGATACCTTTCTTGCCGCCGTTTCAGGTTCTGCGGCGTTGTCAAAGTAAAGCTGAATACAGCTGTCCATACAGCTTATATAATCACCGATAGCGTTCGCTATATCCTCGTCGGTCAGCTCCGACTGAGGCGGTGCGTAAAAATCTCTTGTAAATCTGCCCTCGGCTGTTTCATAAGGCACGCCAGTAGTGAAAAGATACGAAAGATATTTTTCCTCGAGCCTTGCCCACAGCTTAAAAAAGCTGTCAAGCATTGAAATGAGCTGTGTGCTCTGAGTTCTGAAAGATACTTTCAGCCTACCCACCTTTCCGTGAAAATCTCGGCTCAGCTCTATGCTGTATCGTATGGTCGGCTTATATTTATATCTCAAAGGACTTTTTATAGACATCATAGCGTCAGAGGGCTGATTAAGGGTCTGAAACCTGCTGTCCATAAGCTGTTCTATTTTAGAGAATATCTCACGCATTCTTTTTTCAGGGGTGAGAAGCTGAACACGCTCTGCCAAAATCTGATTTATCAGATTTGAACGGCTGGTATTCATGGAATATGCCAATCTGTCGATAGCCTCCACCACATCGTCTGCAAGCACCAGACTATACACGCTCTTGTTCACTTTGCTCTCATTCCTTTCTTTAAGGCGTTCCCATATGGCGTCGCCTTTTATCACTGTACTTATTATACCACATTCTAATAATTTGTCAATAGGATTATATAATTTTAATTACGAATTATATAGATGCACAATAGAATGTATGTTCTGCACCTCTAATTTGTGCAGTTTTATTGAAAACTTGTCAAAAGTGTGATATAATAACAGATACCAAGTTGGAAAGGCGTGATAAAAATGCTCAAAGGCGTTATATTTGATATGGACGGACTAATGATAGATACGGAAAAGCTGCTCACAAGGTTTTGGTGTGAGGCGGCGAATCATTACGGCTATCCAATGACAAAGGAACACGTTCTGGGCATACGCTCTCTTGCAGCGAAGTATGCTATCCCACATCTTAAAGGCATTTTCGGAGAGGATTTTGATTACTACAAAGTTCGTGCAAAGCGTATCGAGCTTATGAACGAGTTTATCAGGCAAAACGGCATAGAAAAGAAAAAAGGGCTTGATGAGCTTCTTGACTATCTTGACAGCACAGGCCTAAAAAAAGCCGTTGCCACTGCCACCGACCTACAGCGCACCACGCTGTATCTCAGCTCTATAAATATCATTGACAGATTTGACAAGCTTATCTGCGGAAACATGATAGAAAACGGCAAGCCTGCCCCTGATATTTATCTCGCCGCCGCAAAGGAGCTGGAGCTTGACCCTAGCGAGTGCATTGCCCTCGAGGACTCACCAAACGGCATACGCTCCGCCCACGCCGCAGGCTGCAAACCTATTATGATACCCGACCTTTCACAGCCTGACGAGGAAACAAAAAAGCTTCTGTATGCCTGCTGTGATGACCTTTCCAAGGTCATAGGCGTGATACAAAAGCTTGTGTGATATGATATATTCTGTCAATCCATGTAGGGGCGAACATTGTTCGCCCGCTTTTTGTAAAAACCCTATAAAAATTGATACAATGTTACACGAATTGACACAAACGCTACATAGGGATAGTAAAACCGATAGCTTTATCACTTCGACGGGCGAACGCTGTTCGCCCCTACACTGACTACACTGATTTGCAAAATAAAATACAAAAATGCGGATACCTCCACGATATCCGCATTTATTTTTCCTATCTATTAATCCTCGGCCTCAGAAACAGAAGACGTGTCAGTGTCCGTCTTGCTGTCCTTGTCTTTATTATCAGAAGCCTTGCCGCCCAGATACTTTTCATAAATAGCTATCTGATCCTCAACAGACTTCAGCTCGTCCTTAGACTTTGTTGTAACACAAATATATGTGTGTCCGTTATCATCAAGTATAGTTGAAAGGGTGTACTTTGCTTCGTCGGTAAAGCCTGTCTTTCCGCCCTCGATGCTTATGCCGTCGTCAGCCTCGCCGTCACCGTCACAATCCACATAGTAGCCCTCAATTCTCTGTGCAACAATGCTTGTAAGCTCGATACCGTCCTTGTGCTGTTTTGTCTTTGAAGTTGTGTACTTTGTTGCTGTAAGCACTTCACGGCAAGTTTCGTTATCCATAGCCGCCTTTGTGATAACTGCGATATCCTGCGCTGTGGAATAATGATTTTTGTTGTGCAGACCGCTTGCATTCACAAACTTCGTGCCGGTAAGACCAAGCTCCTGGATCTTAGCGTTCATAAGCTCAACGAACTTCTCCTCTGAGCCTGCAACTGCGTTTGCAAGACCTGTTGTGCCGTCAGCACCGCTCACAAGGATAGCTGAATAAAGCAGGTCTTTCATTGTAACAGTTTCTCCGGCTTCAAAGCCTGCTCTTGATGCGTTGTCCTCGATAAGAGGGTCGATATCATCGCTTGTGAACTTATATGTAGCGTCCATATCCTGAATATTCTCTGCGGCTACAAGAAGCGTAAGCATCTTTGTAAGAGAAGCAGGATATACCTTTTTCTCGTAATTATAACCTGCAACTATCTCGTTTGTGTCAGCGTCAACAAGTATAGCTGAGTTTGCTGTCATACCCTTTATATTTATATCCTGATAATTTGCAGACTTCACAGGATAATTGCTCACAGGCTCTTCCACAACTGATGAAAGGTCGTCAACCTCTGAAACCTCCTCAGAAGAGCTTTCCTCAGGTTTGCTGTTCACCTTAACAACTGCGTCTGCCACCTTGCTTGCCTGAATGGTATATCTTCCTGTCACCACCAGTGCCGCCGAGCCAACAGCCACAAGCATTATAACTATAAGCACAGCAACTATAGCTGCACCGCCCTTTTTGTTTGTCCTCTTCATTTTTACAACAATTCCTTTCCTGGTGCTTATACTGCACCTATCTCCTCTTTTTCTTCCTTATGACCATATTTCGCTTCATACTCGTTAAGAGTATCGTGACAATATTTAAGTATATCTCTTCTCGTCACAATACCTATAAAAACTTCCCTGTCATCAATAACAGGCACAAAGTTCTGATCCATTGAAAGAAGTATCAGATCCTCGATAGTAGAATAAACATAGACGGGTTTCATTCTAACACGCCTTGTTATCTCGCTTATCTTATATTTTTCCAGCTCACGCATATCCTGAATGCCATTATTGAGCATGAACCACAGAAAGTCGCCCTCTGCCAGGGTCTTTACATATCTGCCCTCACGGTCGATAACAGGCACAGCGGTAAAGCTGTGATTTTTCATTTTCTCAAGAGCCTGCCTTGCTGTGTTGTCATCATAGACAAAATCCACGCAAGCCTTCGGCTTCAAAAACTTTAGTATATTCATTTATATATATATCCTCTTGTAAGCATACGTTTTTATGCGGTAACGACCGCACCTATAATTATACCAAAAAAACGCATACAAGTAAAGCATAGAGAGGGCATTTTCCGCCCTGCGTTTTCAACAAATCTCCACGCTGAAATTGTGCATTTTGACTTACTGCTGTGCAGACTTGTAGCCGTATGTGTAAACAATGCTCACAAAACTGTCATAGGATATGGTCTTAAGATCGTCCGTCTGATATCCCCCTGCACTGAGATCGTCTGTTGTAACGCCTGCTTTGTTTAAGATACCCTGACAATAGCCAAGCCTCTGATCCTCTGACATACTGTCAAAGTCCACAAGACTTGTCGCCTGAGATACGTCAAACAGGCTGTCGTCAGCGTCCCCCGAAAGCTCGTCAACAGTGTATTCTGAAACTGTATCATCTGAGCCTTCAATGGTAAAGGTCTGCGTGTATTTTTTTAAGCTTCCGTCAGATTTATCAAAATACAGGTCGATAGCAGTAATGTACGTGTCGCCCGTATAAGTGTACTCCTCAATATCGAAATCATCAGCCTCATCACTGTTTATATGACCATAGGTTCTCGGCAGGTTTTGCTTGACTATGCTTTCAAGAACGCCGTCAAGCTCCGTCACGTCTGACTTGTGATAAACACCGGTCACGTTATCGTAATCATATCCTGCTCCGTCAACATAGATAAATCCGCTGGTGCCTATGTCCGATGTGACTTTCAGATAGATGTTTCCGCCCTTTTTGGCTCTTACTACCTCCTGCTTTGAGCCGTCGGCCTCTGTGCAGGTCGTTTTCAGAGTGTAGTCACCGTCAAAGATCGCTGCAGTTTTTTTAATAAGCTCACCCTGCTCGTTCAATACCTTGCTATCCGCATCACTCTCGTCACCCTTGCTGTCCTCAGACTTTGCGCTGTCGGCATTGTCGGCTGTTGAAACGTTCGCCTTGCTCTCTGTGGCAGAAGAGCTGTCCTTACTATCCTTTGAACAGCCCGCTGCACACAAGCATACTACGCAAGCGCAGAGAGCCGCACATATTTTCTTTATGTCCATATGTAAATATCCTTTCAGACCATGTACTATATTTCTTTTTCAAGACAATACTGCTCTTAACATTATACACCCCTTAAACTTTTATGTCAAGAGATAAGGCAGAGCGTAAAGATCGGTGAGTTATTTGCTATTTTACCTTATTTACGCACATAAAAAACACAAAAATCACCTATCAATGTATACTGTGAGTTCATGCTTTTTTCACAAAAGTCTGATATAATATTTGGGTATTCTGACGAAAGAACACCTAAAGAAGAAAAATATATGTGAAAGAGGAAGTAAAAATGGAAGCAGGTCTGATAATCGGAAACCAAATAATAATAATGTTCATTATCCTTATTATAGGCGCATTTTGCTATTTAAAAGGGATAATCACAAAGGACGGTACAAAACAGTTGTCCTCATTCGCACTGAATATAATCAATCCTGTGCTTATATTCATGTCCTATCAGTCAAAATATGACAAGAGCCTTGTGCATGGATTGCTGTGGTCTTTTCTGCTGTCAGCGATATCCTATGCAGTGACTATCTTGCTCACCTATGTTCTTATAAGAAAAAAGACTCCCGACCTTGCGGTGGAGCGTGTTTCGTCAATATATTCAAACTGTGCATTCATGTGCATACCCCTTATAAACGGCATTTACGGCTCAGAGGGCGTTTTGTATCTTACAGCGTATCTTACGTTCTTCAACGTCCTTATCTGGACGCACGGACTTATGACAATGAAAGGCGAGCGTGACTTTTCTTCTCTTGTGAAAGCCCTTATCTCACCGTCAGTTATAGCCGTTGTGGTCGGTCTTATTTGCTATCTTACAAATATCAGACTGCCGAAAGTTCCTGCAACAGCTTTGCAGTACATAGCAGATATGAACACGCCTATCGCCATGGTGATAGCAGGTGCAACAGCCGCACAGACCAACGTTTTGAAAGCCCTTCAAAACCGCCGTATCTACTACGTTTCACTGTGCAAGCTCCTAATACTCCCTGTGGCAGGCTTCTTTGCAATGTGGATACTTGATCCTCCTCCGATAGTTTTTATGACAGCCGCCGCCTGCCCTGCAGCGACCATGTGCACAATGTTCGCTGTAAATCTTGACAAGGACCCTAAAACAGCCTCAGAGATCTTTACAGTCACCACTATCCTCAGTGCTGTAACTCTGCCGCTTATAACTATCTTTGCCGACAGACTTACATATCATATTTAAAGTCAGCCTAAGCAAACATATCCATATAAACAAAAAGACCTGTCAGCATTTCGCTGCACAGGCTGTGAAAAGATAAATAAGCTACGCTCTGCAATGCTTTCCGAAAACCTTGGAGAGCATTTTTTTATCGCTCTTTTTGCTGCACCGCAGGTAATTCTATAAAAAGCCTGCCGCACACAATGATCCCCTTCATGACAACACCGTTTAAAGAGATTTCAAACGTCTTGCCTTTATAATTTTTTATCCACCCATAGTATACACCTTACTTCATCGGTGCCTCGGATAATAAAAGTATAACATATAATTAATTCACTGTCAATATTTCTTTGAACAAATAGCATATAAATTGTATATTTCAATAAAACAACCAGAAAATTTATAGCGTTTTACACAAAATTGTCAGAAAGCATTCTCAAACAAGACACAATTTCTCCGCTATTTTACTTTTTTCTGCAAAATATTATCCTCCGCCCTAATAAAAAATCTGTATACATCTCCAAGAGAAGCAAGGTCACTGCATACTGTGTCCAGCAAGTTCACGTTGAAAAGTAGCTTAGGGTCTTCACTGTCAAAGCTTACACCTATGTCCTTTTTATTGAGCCACAAAGCGTCCTCACGGCTGGCATTTGGAAAATGGTCACGCTTATACTCGTCACCGAACAAAACGAACTTGCTGTTGTCTTTCAGCGCCTTGTAAGCCTTTTTATATTCCTGCGCCCCTGCAAGTATCATCGCCCTCATTTCGTCCATGCTTTCTCTGTCGGTTTTGTAATATCCACAACCATAGCCGAAACCGTGGGTAGAGATATAGAAATAAAACTCAGGCATGGGGTGATATTCGCTTTTGTCACGCTGGCATTTCAAAGAACACCACACGCTCTCTCTGAATATGGGTCCGCCCTTGTTGTAACGTGCGTCTTTGTAAAGCCTTGATATCTTTTTCGGGTTGCATACTATCCTGCTGTCGATATCGTTCATTATAGGCGTGAGCGCAGTGATAAGCTCCGCAAAAGGCTCTTCTATGAGCCTGTGATAATCCGCCTTATGCTCCTTGAACCATTCCTTACTGTCCCTTGCATGATTTTCAAACAAAAAGCCGATAGCCTCTTCACTAAATAGCATTTTTCTCTCTCCTTGATGTTTCTAAACTTATTATAGTATATCACGATTTGCATTTTTAATCAAGAAAAAAGAGCCTGCCAAAGCAAGCTCTCTTCCAAATGGATTTTATGAATGAAGTCCCATTTCATAAGCGGTTTTCATGTGTGCACTGCTCTGCACTTCGCCCTTGTCCCACACGCCTGTGCCGTAAAGGATACCCTTTTCAACCGCCCCGTCAAGACAGTCAAGAGTAAATCCCCTTATGCTCTCAACTGTCTTTTCAAGGTTAGCGGCATTGGTATCAGCCGCAGTGAGTATATAATACACCTCTTTGTCTACCATTTCAGTGTATCTCGGCACTGTTCTGTCAATGAGTGTCTTGAGCTGAGCGTCCATGGTGTAGAAATAAACAGGCGTTGCAAAAACGATAACGTCAGCGTTCACCATTTTGTCCATTATCTCCGCCATATCGTCTTTCTGCACGCACTTGTGAGTGCTGTTGCAAACGCCGCAGCCTGTGCAGTAGTTCACCTTAAAGTTCCTGAGAAATATTTTTTCCACCTTGTGTCCTGCCTGCTGTGCGCCCTTTATGAACTCATCGCAAAGCACGTCGGAATTTCCGCCCTTTCTAGGGCTTGCAGATATAACAAGTATATTTTTCATATTGTCACCTCAAAGATCAAAGAGTTTTTATAACGTCCTCAGCTATCTGCTCAGGGGTAAGATGATTTTCTTTCAGCACCTCGGCAGGGTCATAGCGGTCATAGAACTTCTTTTCAAGACCAAAGCAAAGGGTCTTAACATCGCTGTCGCCATAGAATCTTGCTATCTTCTCGCCAAAGCCACCCTCAAGAACGCCGTCCTCAAGAGTGATAACGATCTTGTGGTCAGCCTTAAGGCTTTCAAGCATTTCCTTGTCAATGCCTGTTATGTAGTAAGGGTTTATTACAGTAGCCTTGACACCTGTTTTTTTCTCGATAAGCTTTGCGGCCTCAACGCCCAAGCCGTAGAATGAGCCAAGTGCGATAAAAGCCACCTGACTTCCCTGCTGTGTGATCTCATACTTGTAGAGTTTTGAAAGATCCTTTGTGAAAGGCTTACCGTCTGAAACAAGGCTTGCAGGAACTCTTATTGCAACAGGGTGTTCTTTCTGTTCAAGGGACCAATCCAGCATTGCAAGATATTCTTCCTTTGTTACAGGTGCAAGATAAACAAGCTCAGGGATATTTGATATCATCGGTATATCGTAAATTCCAAGGTGAGTAACGTCACTCATGCCGTAAACCGAAGCCGCAAAAACAGCTATTGTAACAGGACTTTTATTTATGCAAACGTCCTGAGAAAGCTGGTCGTAGGTACGCTGTAAGAACGAGCTGTAAACGCCGTAGAAAGGCTTTCCGCCGTTCTTTGCGATACCTGATGCAAGAGCAGTAGCGTGCTCCTCTGCAATGCCCACGTCCATAAACTGCTTGCCTGCTTTCTTTCTGACATCAGGAGTGAAGCCGAAAACCGTCGGAGTAGCGGAGGTTATAGCACACACGGACTTGTCAGCCTGCATTTTCTCAAGAAGATAATTGCAGGTAACAGTTCCGTAATCCTCGCCCTCAGAATTGTAAAGGGACTTGCCTGTTTCAGGGTCGAACGGCATATGCCAGTGCCATGTTTCCTTATCCTTTTCCGCAGGAGCATAGCCCTTACCCTTTTGTGTTACAATGTGAACAACAACTGGCTTTTTGCTGTCCTTTACGCCCTCAAAAGCCTCAATAAGCGAAGGAATATCGTTGCCGTCCTTAACGAAAACATAGTCAAGACCCATTGCCTTGAAAAGGTTACATTCAGCCTTGCCCTCGGTATCACGAAGAAGCTTGAGATTTCTGTACATACCGCCGTGGTTTTCTGCGATAGACATATCGTTATCGTTCACAACGATTATGAAGTTTGTATCCATTTCCCCTGCAAAGTCGATACCCTCCAGAGCTTCGCCACCGCTGAGAGAGCCGTCGCCGATAACAGCGATAACATTGCCCTCCTCACCCTTGAGATCTCTGGCCTTTGCAAGACCGCTTGCAAGACTCACAGAAGTGGAAGTATGGCCAACCGTAAACAAGTCATGCTCGCTCTCCTCTGGGTTTGTGTAGCCTGAGATATCATCGAACTTGTCAGCGTCAAGGTAGGACTCCTTTCTGCCTGTGAGAATTTTATGTGGATAGCTTTGATGTGAAACGTCAAAAACTATCTTATCCTTAGGGGACTCAAAAACATAGTGCATTGCGATAGTGGCTTCCACCATGCCGAAGTTAGGGCCAAAATGTCCACCATGCTTGCTGAGCCTGAAAAGCAGAGCCTTTCTCATTTCCTCAGCCAGCGCTGTCATTTCATCAACAGTGAGCTTTTTAACGTCAGCAGGTGAGTTTATTTTTTCAAGATACATTTTCATTTCCTCCTGTTTCACTTATAATTTTTCTTAGCTTTAGCTTACTTATATTGTACCACCTGGAGTTAGCTCTAAGTCAACAGGTTGTAGAGATATTTTACATTTTATTAACAATCAACCTAGCAAAAAAGCACGGTCATGTGCCGTGCTTAGTATATTTCTCTTGAAAAAAATTAATGCCGTGCTATAATTATAGTATCACCAATATCACACCGGAAAGGTCTTGAAAGCATGAAATACAAAGTTATAGACATAAGTGAAGAGGATTACGGCTGCGAGGGCATACCGGAGGACAGCGAACTCATGTGCAGTGTTTTGATTGAAAGCTCTGACGGCACACAAAAATGGTTGAAAATAGCTGACCGATATCTCAGAGAAAACGACATTGATATAGGCAGTGTCATCACTGCAGACTAGCCTGCCTCCCCTGGAATATCACGCATTATCCACGCAAGCTGTTCTTCTGTAGGCTCTTCTATCTCATAGCCGTTGACATTGTCGCCCTTGAAACAGGTTTGATACAGCTCCACCCATGCAAATGTTGACAGTTTGCAATCAGAATAGATTTCTTTTTCACCTTTGTACGGCAGATTTTCAGGATAGCAGGTCTTGATAATAGGATTTCCATAAGGGGTGCAGTCCTCGAACTTATCCAAAGAAGAACCCACACAGCACACTCCGCTCAGTGAATATCTTGCCACAAGATACTTTTCACCATCCTCATCAGGGTTCTTTTTAAACGCTATCTGCGCCAGCTCGACAATAGCTTCTGCGGCGTATATAGGGCAAGGAATTAAATATCCGTTGTGAAGCTCAAAGATCTTGTCCTTGTAATGAAAAGTCTTTCGCTTTTCGATAGTGCCATATTCTGCATACTGAAAAATGTTCAGCTCAGGGTCATCGGAGTAATAGTCGGTGACAATTTCCCCTGCCTTACTGCGGAAATAGCGTTGTTTCTGCGCTTCAAGCTGGTTCGATTCCACATTTTCATCAGAAAAATAATTGTGTTCAAATTCGTCGATATCCTCAGTAAAAAACGAAGCTGTGCCGCTTGTGCATGAGGGACAGTTGGCGTCAAACAAGGTTATTTTGTATATCATATGAATTTCCTTTCTTAGAAGCAGTGCCAAGCATTTCGGTACTGCTTTTATTATATTCTATTATGTTTCCGTTTGAGGTAAATAAGACTATTTCTCTTTGTCGCAAAGAAGAAAATATTCGCTCATGAGTTTGGCGAGGTGCAACGGCGCAGGCAGGCGGACAGCTTGCCTAGAGGGGTTTTCAGGCATAAGCTCTCTCAGCAGATTTGCATATCCCACCCACTGCTTAGGGTTGTCCTCCTCCCTGAGTTGCAGAGGATAATATTCCATAAGGGCGCATTCGTCAAAGTTCAATGTCGGTTTATCTGCCCTGCATTTTTTATAGCTCCTTTTATACTCAATATTTCCAGGGCGTGATTCTATTCCCCAGAAAACATCTTTTCTGCGATAAACTCCCGAAGCCTGCTTAAATTCGCCCTTTGCATTTATTTCAGTATAATAATCAGGCACTTCCAAAGTGCTTACGCCCTCTCTTAAACGGATAACCCTAAGATGAGAGTCTGTAAAAGCTTCCGTTCTTTCAGCATAAGAATTGCCTATCTTTATTTTCTCAGGAATAAAAGCCTTTTTCATATTGTAGCCTGAAATGCTTGTGTCAGATATTCCATGCCACAAATTTCTTGTCAAACCATTGCAAGAAACAAGCACAAGTCCGTCGCTTTCCTTATAAAGATCTCTCAAGCCCAAAAGCTTAGTGACAAATCCACCCCTTGCGACTTTATTGCACTTGTCTACAAAATCGTCCTTTCTTGAAAGCTTTGAAAAAGCAATAAGCGCTTCGGGATAAGAAAGCTCTCTTTCATCAAACAGACCGCACTCGGCTTTTACCTGTCCGCTTCGTGCGTTGAAAGTCACATACGCAGGCAGAAACTTAGCCGTCAACTCCGGCGATTTGCTTTCAGCCGCCCACAAAGGTCTTAAAGTCTGATAAGCATACACACCTATCACATCAGCGGCGCAGGCAGGATTTTTCACTGTGTTCCTGTTGTCAGCAAATTCCGTGTATCCAAACTGTCTGAAAATATCCAGCACCGCTCCATGTATCCTGCTTTTTGAAGGCTTATCCTTAGCTTTCTCATCTAAAACATCAGGGACAATAAACTGCGTAAGGCGATTTGTGTCCGCAAAACCTGCCCTCAGTGCGGCTTTCGGGTCGCCCTTTTCCTCAGAAGTGTTTTTCAGGATAACCACCGCGCCCTTTATCTCAGCCGACTTCTCAACGCTTTCCTGCACCCTTTTTATGCGCAAAAGGTGGTCTTCATAGCTTTTGCCGTTCATCATATCCCCAAGAGAGCCTATACTGCGCTTTTCTATCTCTATTTTCACATCTGAGCCGTCCGTGTCGCCAAAATACTGGCAGATATCCTCCATAATAGCGTTTTTTAAAGGCTCGTCGCTGTCATGACCGTATATCTCAAGAGTGATCTTATCCCTGCCCGTGCAGACTTTCAGCCTTTCTCTGCGCATTTTCTGGATATCAGCCGCCTCAAATTTCTTTTTGTCAGGCTTATTATAATGTATCGCCCGCACAGACTGCACCTCACCCATAGGCTCTGCGATATCTTTCAGAAGCGGCGTCAGCTGATGATAAAACTCACATTTTTCCTTTACAGACACCCCTGTGCCAATTTTCATATTAGTGAAATCCATGCCGAATTTATAAGGCAAAAGTATCTGCGGTCTCGCATTTTTGCCCACATAAATTTCAGGGTGTTTAAGCACCTCGTCCGCCGCAGGAAAATTTGAGTTACTATGATACAATCCATAGCAGTTTATGTCAGCATAGTTCCAATCACGAAAATATTCTGTCTTTTCTTTATCAATATTTTTTCGCTGCTGCTTCATTTTCATAACTCTGTATTTATTTTCAGACATTTTCACAAGAGCGTTTATGTTCTCTTTAAGATATATCTTCTTTTTCCAAGCATTTGAAACAAAGCGTTTCACGCTTGGAAAAACAAGAAGCATACACTCACGCTGGGGCGGAGTTGTCTGAACTGAAAATTCAAGTCCGTAGGAATAATATTGCTTATCATATTCTATAGGCTGGCTAACAAGCTTTTTTAAGCCACAATTGCTGAACGTAAGCTCCTGACCGAAAAGGGGTATGGTCTTTCCATTAAGAGAGTTCGCCACATACAGCGCAAAGGCGTCAAAGGCATAGTCCACCACCGCAGTGCCTTCCTCGTTGAAAAGGCATACTTCTTCCGAGGAGATACCATATCTCAGCACATCAGGGCCTATCTCTCTTTTAAACTTTTCTGCTATCGCCTTTGTTTCCGAGGTCGCCTTATCATTCAGCTCATATTCTGCCGTGACCCATATTTTCATTATCTTGCATATCTTATGAACATCAGGCTCGTTCAAAGACACGAACCACCTGTTGTCATCAGAATTTGCTTTCATGTTGCCCACGTTTACAACTTCGTCAAGCCACCCGTTCAGGCATGCTTTCAAGCCGAACAGCTTCATATAATACTCCGGATCGTATTTTTTGTAGGCAGAAACTTGCAACTGTATGAGCAGTTCTTTCCAAGGCTTTGGAAAAGCAAGATAATACAGCTTAAAATTCCTCTTCTTCGGAATAAATGTCATCGGATATATCGACGAATTCATTTTTTTCAACTCCTTTTTTGAAAGCTTCATAAAACGGCTGATAAAGCGTTTCTGCTATCTTTCCCGTTTCTTTGTTGTCAATCATGCTGTCAAGATAATCTATAAGCTCGTTTAGTAGGTCATAGCCTGCAGTATTTTTCTCAGAACGGCGAAAAGCTCCGTCCGCAAAATAAACTCTCGGTGCAGGCTTGCTCTCGTCCGTTATCCTGCAAAGCCGTCCGAATATCTGCAAAATAAGCACAAACAAGCTTGCCGTTACGTCAAGCTTCATCACAGGGTCAAGGGAGCTTAACTGCATTTTCCCCTGACGTTCCATGAGCGACCATTGCCTTGTGGCTTCACTGCGAAGCTTTGCCGCCCTGTCAAAAGCGTTTTTCTTTCCCGACAGAACACAGTGCCTTTCAATATAACCGTTTAGCTTTGTGCATTTTGAAGATATCTCGTCAGGAACTTCCATTGGGCGCACCAAAAAGAATACGCTTCCAAATGCCGAATGACCGTCCTTGTCAACAATGTTATAACCTCGCTCTATCGCCTGCGCAGGGGCTACCATTATATCAGCCGAATGACCTGAAAAGTCTGCAATCTCGCTTCTGAGTATCATGTTATCGTCAAATTCATCTGCTTCCCTGCACATACATGCCACCGTCTTTTCATTCGACAAAAGTCTGTTGAGATAATTTGCCGCAGTTTGTGCTTCACTGTAACTGTTCACTATCATAAGCAGTTTTCCCTCAGAGCGAAGCTCCGCTTCTATTGTCTCCATTATCTTTTTTATGACCTCTGTAAGATTTTCTTCACGTTCTTCACTGCCACTGCCTGAAACCCTTATTGCAGTTCCAAGGTCTATCATTTTCGACTCCGCTATCTTCCTGCGCTTCCACTCCTCCGCTTCAAGAAGATACTTCACTGGCACATTGACATGATACTGCAAACAGCCGTCCGCCCAGCTTGACCCTGAAAGCAGCATCACATTAGGTCCTGCGGGCTGACCCTCCTCCGTGAGCCGAAGCCAAGGCATACGGTCCATAAGCGCACGTCCGAATGCGTATTGGCGGTAAAGAATAAGCCCCTTTTGCGGATCGTTCTTCATGCCGAAAAGATTACCCATTGCAGATGAAGGGAGAATTTTCTGCTGTGCGGTAAAACGTGTAGACAAAAAGTCAGTAAGCTCTTGCTGTGTTTTCCGCTCATACGGCAAAAACAAATAGGAATCGCTTATCTCCCTGATGTAATTATCAAACGCCGCCACCACAAGATAAAGCTTGATATGGTCAGAAAAAGTCTTGTCAGGCTTACAGTTATTGTCCGTGAGCCAATCATTAAATGCTTCGGATAATTTCTTACTTTCTTTCTGTTGAGATAGTACAAGCATCATCAAATACTCAATATCCTTATCATTATCCATTCCAAGGGTCACACGTCGCATATGAGCCAACGCCTTGTCAGATATATACTTATTGCCCTTATTATCTTTGCAAAGGCTGTTATAAAGTATCTCAGCCGAAAACGTCCTGCTAAGTATGGTCTGCCACTTGCTGCCGTAAGAGTTTATAGCATTTCTAACTGCCATACAAACCCTAACAGAAATAGAAAGCTTATCAACATATTCTTTTTCATTATCGTCCAAGCTCTCAAGTACCTCTGTATCCATATTCATGACTTCACTGCACAAAGCCGCCGCATTCTGCCTAAACTTATCAAAGCTTGCTGACGGTGTGAAAAACTCGTCAAGTGTTTTCTGCACCTTGTCACATTCATCAAATATCACAAGGTCGGCTTGCTCCAGCACATATTCCAAAAACAGCTTGTTATCCCCAAGAAGCCTTATTGCCGCAAGCCCCTGCACAGTGGTCACGATAACATTTGACGTATAAACATCTCGGTACATTCTCACCGCAGGGCAAATATCCATATAAGGGCAATTATAGTGCTTTTTATTTTTCATAAGCGACCTGCACGGCTCGTTTCCAAACATTGGCGCAGAACTTTTGTCGCTCTTATTTTTTGCCATGCCGTCGATAATACAAGGGGCAGTGAGATACTTAGAATACTCATTTTGCAAATATTTTTCATGAGCTTTCGCCACCTGATCAATGTATTTTTCACGTCCGCTCCTGCCTATCACAGGTGAAACACTAACTCCAAACTGAGATAAATAAGAACACATCTCCAGCACACTTGAAACAGTGTCAAGCACAAGAACGACCTTTTTATCAGCCTTTGCAAGGTGATAAGACAGCACTTTCATAAGAGTGGATTTTCCTGAGCCGACCATGCCAACAAGGTTTGTTATCTTGTCGATCTCAAGCCTGTTTGCACTCTTAACATTGCCCTCCGTGACAGCTTTTAGGGTGTTGCTTTTGAGTATAGAATAGCAATAATCATCAGGCTTTTTCTCAGCCATTTCAGCTGCACTTGCAAGCAACTCATCTGTAGAAACACTTATCTTTTTTCTGGTTTTCTTAGGCGGAGGACTTACAGGCATTTGCGGCGTGCGGTCAGGTATTTTAACATCAGCGCTATATACAGTGGAGCTTGTCTTGTCCTTAATGCTGTAGCTGTATTTTCCGCCCTTTGCATACTCAAAATGCCTTTCTTCCTTGTGTTTTCTTATATATTCAAAGTAAACGTCCACACGGTCAGGCTCAACTGCCAGCTCAGTGTTTCGGGCAAATTTCAAGACCTTGCTGCCCTTTTCGATTTTCTCTGTAAAAATATACAAACAAAACTCAGGCTGAGCATTGCGGTAATTTTCAAGAACCTTTGCCCAATTCATCTTTGAACTGCAAGAATGTAAAAGTCTGTGAGCTTTTTGAAGCAGAAAAGCAGTTTCATCGCAAACTACCTCGCCCAAAAGGCTGTAATTATGAAGCAGAAGATACGCCTTTGTGGGGTCGCCCTCGGGCTTGCATTTTTCCAAAAGAGCAAGGGTCATTTCTGCCTTGATGAAATCATCAATATTCACAGAAGTTGGAAGATAATTTCTAAGACTTCTTTTGATAGTTTCTATGCTTGACATCTTACACCTCTCCTTTCAGCTCTTTTGAAAAAATTCTCATGGAAACGCATTTAGCAATTGAATCAGGAAAACTGCTTGCTAACGCATCATTGCATATCTTGCAATAATCAGGATAATCCGTCAAACAATCGTCAGGCACAACATAAAAGACTTTTTGCGCCTTAGTATGAGTAAAAACATAGTCCTTTTCAATGCTCTTTTTCAGCATATAAGGGTTTCTGTGGGTCTTTGCGTCAATAGCCCAAACCTGCCCGTCAGGCAAAGTTATCTTTACATCATACTTATCTCTGTCAGGCCAAAGCTCCGCCCCGCAACCACATTTTTCCGCAATTTTCTGTATTTTCAACTCCAACTGCCCAGGCAAACACATATATCTCATAACACCATGCCTAAGCCGCCAATTGCCGTCCTGAAATCTCAATGGCTTCAAATCATCTTTTTTCGGTATATTTTTCAAACAGCTTTTGTTACAGCACTGTGCCTGCGCACCATAAAAAGTCATTGTCCAACCGCATTTCGGACAAACATAACTCCAGTTTGGAACATTTTCGTAGGCTTCCGAGAATATCTTATTTATCATCTTAAAGTCTTGACAATGCTCCATTTTAAATTCACTCATTTTTTCAACAGCGCAAATTGGATTTTCCACAATAAACCGACGCACAGCCACATACAACTCATTGGGAAGATTAGTCAAAAGAGTATAAATGTAACGCTGCTCCAAGTCATTTACGTAATCTTTCTCTGAATCAGTAATAAGATCAACGCAATCGTCGGTGAGAGTATATCTGTGGTTTTCACTTAACTCT
>ENA-OPCR01000054-OPCR01000054.1-human-gut-metagenome-genome-assembly--contig:-NODE-54-length-29202-cov-3.244553_pt1 | contig 29202 bp, 22 predicted proteins | sample MGYA00241571_ERZ501493 | MGnify/ENA primary metagenome ERZ501493 (study PRJEB25962, sample SAMEA2042662) | human gut metagenome | biome: human gut; feature: human-associated habitat; material: faeces... | reverse complement strand
AAAACATGGGAAAAAGTAAAGGAAATAACGGTTCAGAGCTTCATCGATTAAAACCTATGCAAGAATATGATGAAGCTACTTTCAACAGACTTTATAAAGTTTGTAAGCCAGTAATTAGAAACCTTACCAGACAGATTGATTATAAACGGTTTAATCTTACACCGGATATTATCCAATCTTATTTCTGGGATAAGATGTTATTTGTTTTCAACAAATACTATGGTGAATGTACTGAAGAACATCTTAAAGCAAGAATCCTTGCATCACTTAGTACATTCAAAAACAAATTGCTTCGTTCTGCATACGGAGAACAGGCAGAGTATAATCAAAGCCTCTTTAAACTCGATGACTTATTCGATAATGACAAAGAATTAGAGGATGATACCGAAGAAGAAAAAGCTAAATCAGAAATGCTTGATATGATGTATACTTATATGAAGGATAAGCTTTCTCCAGATGCCTATCTTTTGTTTGAGGTATTAATTACTCCTCCCCCTTTTATCAAGGAAAGGCTTGAAAATAGTACTCGAATAACTAATATAATGCTTATCGAATTTTTCGAAATGCCTAAGACTAATGAATCTATGAGATATATATCAGAACTTAGACAAGATATACAATATTGGGAAGACCGAGCTAAAGAAGAACTTAAGTATTAACACAAAAGAAAAGGGGCGTTTCCCAACGTCCCTCTCCCAATTAATTTTTACTATGCAAAACACAGATTGAAAACAAATGTTTACTCTTAAACAATACAAATAATACACATGAGTTTTAATACTACTAAATAACTAATAACAACTTTATGATGATATTTTTTGGATATATCGTAATGTAATAGTCGGTGGCAATTTCTCAATATCCAAAGTTTCTACCGAAGTTTCTTGTAAGAAAGATTCCCCTAATAGGTTCCAGCTTACTACGATAGCACCATCTTGAATACCCTTGGTAGGAGTTCCTCTACCGAAATCTCCATTCAATCCCGTCTCCCTATTAAAGAAAGATTGAGGACGAACATTCTCCCAGTTATTGGCATTATCTTGTTTACCTTTAGATACACCAAGAGCATGCCTATGCTTAGGAAGGTCATCGCCTTTAATTGAGATTAGGAAGTTGCCTTTAGTTGGAGTATAGTAATCTCCGACATTCTGTAACATTACTTCATCCCCAATTTGAACACCTCCAGCTTGGTAACCAATAACTATTCTACCAGCTGCCTTAGTATATTCTGCCCAACCATCTGGTATTACATCGGTTTCCCAAAGAATGATAGAACCGATTGGTAAATTAGCAGTACTCAGAGATTCAGAGAATTCTTTTCGGATAGCCTCAATTTGACTATCGATGTATTGCTTGATATTTAACTTAGTACCAGATTCATCTACTACTGGAAAGCCTGAATTTATCTGTTCTACTCTTTTCACTGATTCCCTCATCATACTCTGAGCAGCAGTAGTATAAGGGATTTCTTGAAACTTACCTTGATAGGGTACGATAGCAAAGTTCTCATTTCGTTTGGTCATTGCATCAGTACCCTTACCATATACTCCGATAAGAACAACGGAAGTTTTATTATTAGAGTAATAAGGGCAAGCACTCTCTACCATCTCTAGAAGATTGCTATAGGTCATATCGTAATTAGAATATACATCATTATTAATGATATCCGGTGTACGATTCTCTTCGGCAATCGGATAATAAATATCCAGAGACTTTTTAAACAAGGTGTAGAAGCTTTCGGAGGATTCATTCCAATAAGCTACAAAGTCTACTGGGTTATCTACAGGTTCGGAGATAGTAGTGTGTACTGCAAAGAGTAATACCTCTTCCGTTGAACCTTGGGTACCTTGGATGTTCTCAATGGTAATAGTTTGTTCATCAGATATAAATACATACCCATCCCTTGAAATACACCCAAAGTTTACATCTGGCAATTCTCCATCTTCTGAAGCCTTTGCCATATACCTTGCCATAATCCTATCCTTGATTACATTGGCATACTTACTTCCAGCAACTCCCTGAGGAGATACCACTAACTTGTTACCATTTATGGTAGCTGAGCCAAATCCACAGAATGGTCCTAAACCAGAAGGAGCAGCAATTGCCTCTGCTGCTTCCTTTGATTTAATAATACCTTCATACTTAAAGTACGTCTTCATTGTCCTTAGTATTTTTAAATTGATTCTTTTGTTCTGACATATCTTTAAATGCTTCACCTACATCCTTGAACTTTAAGGTTAACAATTTAAAGAGTATTCTCCATATACTATACCGTTTCTTAATACCATGTATTTCACAGATGTGTCCATATATACTATCTACTTCGAAACAGTAGCATATTACCATAACCGTTATTGATACCCCTATTGGGTTCATCCCATAGGGTTCCCCAATAGCTTTACCAAGTACAGCACCAAGTAGAACATAACAGATATAATCTACTATTTTGTTTAGAGTTCTTCTTCCAGCTCTAGATTTTCGAATTTCGATTTTCTGTAACCTACTTGCCGATAACCCAAACCATAAATCTGATAGGATTAGAATTATTGCAAGAATTATCATCCATCTCAAATCATACAAGATTTGTGTACACTCTCCCAATATACCCACAGTGAATGTCTTGAATAAAGACTGAGTTGTGGTTTCTGTTATTCTATCGATTGTTGAATTTATCATTGTTCTACTATTTGCCAAGATTGATTACTGTAAGTTGTAATGGTAAATGTTTTCTCTGAGAGGTCATCATGTTCCCATTCTAACTTTTGAGGACTAACACTTAAAAGGTCTGCATCTACTACGGTGAACTTAGTTCTCTTCGAAGTATCTACCACTGATTCGAATATATACTCTCCAGCTTGTGCAGTTACAAATTCATAACCAGCACCACCTGCGTCATAAGTAGTTACTTTACCAACTTCCCTTATTCGACTATCGAAGTCAGGTTTATTAGAAGTACACTTGATTAAAGTAGATACTTGTTTAACATTCCCCTTTAGTTCTGCATAAGTAGGAGTACAAGAAATCTCGATGATTGTAGGATAATCTTCCAGTATTACTTGACATCTTAATGAAGAACCATCATCTGCCACAAAGGTATAAGTCCCAGCCTTGGTAAGAACAATTTCCTCATCAAGGTTATAGGTTTCCCCGTTCTCATCACAGGTAGCAGTACCACTTACATTGACCCCATTTTTCATTTCCTCAAGATGGAACTTACAAGCAGACTTCTCATCCAGTAATTGGTATACTGCATAAGTATCATCTATCTGGTCTTCTGGTAATGCCCAGTTGGGTTCTTTCCAATGACTGTCTGTAGCATCCGAAGGTACTATCTTTAATTTATTCTGATATACTACTGGAGAATTATTAACTACCAAAGTAGTCTTAGCAGTAGGGTAAGCTACAGACTGGAAGGTATAAGTCCCTGCCCTATTTGCAGTATATACATAACCATTCTGAGCATTAAAGGTTTCCCCAGTTTCAATTACCCTTACTCTGTAATCATCCCCATTACCAGAAATACGTTGTATCTTTACTGTAGCTTTTGCAGAGCCATTGAATAATGTGACTGTTGGTGGGCTAACAGTAATTCTATATACTGCAGTCTTACCAGATACTACTTCGAATATACCTACACCTTCATCTGTTTCCCTTTTATCCAGTGTACATTTAAACTTATAAGTACCATAACTATTAGCAGTAAACTTATCCCCGTTCTTAAACAACTTAGTATCACCAATTAGCTTACAGTATAGTTCACCAGTAAATGATTCTGGATAATTAGATTCAATGGTAAGAGTAGTGGTAGCATCTTTAATACTTTGCTTATCCCCAACTCTAAATTCAGAAGGTGTACATCTTACCTTATATGTAATCTCTTCTCGAGTTACAACAAAGGAAGTTTGCTTTACTGGGAACTCTACAATCTCAAAGATGTAGGTACCAGGCTCTGAAAATTCCCAAGTTGAGCCAGAGACTTTCACTATATCAGTACCGGATAATCGTACATTACAAGTTTTCACGGTACCCTTATAGGATACGTTTGCCCTTACTACTGTACTTACTTTTAGGTTAGTAGGAGTTATCTTTCCAGTAATAGGGTCACAAGTAATAGAATATACTCGATTATAAGATTCTTGATTAACCGTGATTTGAGTTACCTTAGTAGGGTCTCCCACACTTCTAAAATAATAAGTACCTGCTCTGGGTATATTAAAAATGGAACCACTTTCGTGTTTAGTGTAACCCCAATTTATATTATCACTGGATATCTGATATCTTAGGTCAGCATTTATCCAATCTGAAGTTACAGTTACCTTTACCGGTACTTCATATACCTCTGAAGTAATAAGATTGGGTTGGTCCGGATTTACTAACTCAGCTTTAATTGTATACCCATCATTTACGGTAAACCCATATTGAATATCGAAAGATACATGATAGGGTATGAATCTTTTAAAGAAAGCCTCTACGGCTTCTCTAAATTTTCTGAAAGCTGCCGAGTTCGAAGTATATCCATGACCGGTAAGTCTAAAGGTTACCGGTATACATTGAGAACAATCGAAAGTATTATCATAGGTATACTTATCGTCATAATGGTAATACTGGTCAAAGTGCGGATTACCTTTTACCCAACCATCATAACTATCAGCCTTTGCAGGGTCAGTTACTACGCAGGTTAACCCATACAGCCTCATCATTATTTCGAAGAACTCAGAGGTACCTCTTATTTTAAAAAGAGATATCGAATACTTCAGGATGTTTCTTACTTGAGTACTGGTTAAAGTAAAGGGTCCCTCCTTTGGTATTATCCAAAGCTTAGATAACTCTTGGAGTTTATCATCGGAGTAGAACCCATTAAAGTACTCTGCCCATTTCTGTGCATCTATAGTGTTCCCATAAGCAAAGGGCATTTCTCCGAGGAATTGCCAAAGGAAATTGAGATACATATCCGGAGCCTTATCTATATCGATAATGTCCAAGATATTCTCAATATCCTTTGTAATGTAATCTTCAAAATGCTCTCCACAAATTTCTAGAAACCTCTCTAAGATGCCTTTGCCATTTACCTTATAGGTATCTTGAGCTTTATACTCGAATGGCAAAAAGTCGATTAGATTTTTGAGGTTTATCATTATACAATTTCTTTTACGGTTAAAGTCAATTGTGAAGCATTTTCGAATACTGGTAAATTAAAACCGGGGTCTTCATAGTCATGGTTGGGTTCTGATACCGTAATAGAATATCGATAACCAGATTGATAGCTATTGTTCTGAATGTCCAAAGAGAAATCAAAACCATTAGCTTTGTCAATAATCTGAATAGAGCTACCGACTGAACCAGTAGTTACATAGCCATTAGATACTGAACGTACAGTAAAAGTAGTTGATGAATTGAAGGTAATATAGTAAGTCATAGACCCTTTAGCCTTATTCAATTTAAACTGACCCAAGTTCAATTCTTTATTACCATAGATGGTAGTAGGCCAAGGTTTAATATAGAATTTAGTAAGGTGAAGGTAATCTACGGTTGACAGGTTATCTATCAGGGCATAAATATCTGATAACCTTACGCTTCCACCTATCTGAGCTTGCTCCGGAGAATAGGCATTATATAATGCTGTAAGAATTTGAGTTTGTATCTCGGGAGTCTTATAAGACTTCTTACCAGTAACTTCCATCTCTAGAATAATCTGAACCTTACCTGCAGATTTAACCTTTAACCATGTGGTCATAGGAGCTCTTTGAGATAATAGATTGTATACCCTATTGATTAATTCAGAAGAAGCAACAGCTCCACCATCGGGGCTAATATATACTGTAAGCTTTCTACCGCATTCATAATCGGCTTTAGCTTTGTTTACCCCATCAACCAACATGGCCAAACTTTCGAAATCCTCTTTGGTAATTGCTACTCCCAAAGTCTTTACACTCAAAGGTATATGTTCTTTGAGCATTGTAAAGTTTTCATAGTTTGAACCACCTCCGGCATCGTAAGCATTACTTACGGTAGCATCAGTAATTGAAGAAGAGATTACTGAAGGTACAGAAGTAATAGTATTACTCTTTACATTACCCTGAGTACCATTAGTTAAATAGAATACTACATTGGTTATCTTTGCACCTGCAGCGGGTTTCTTACCAAAGGTGCCATCTCCAAACATTATATAGGGGCTTAGAGATTCATCTACCGAAACCATGAAATGCTTATCTGTGGGTTTGGATTTTGCAAATGTATCTACTAATACCCAAGTTTCCCCACCTATCTGTAAAGACATAGAGCCCTGTTCATAGTACTTACCATTAGGCAATGTACCAAGGTGAACTATTACCCTGTCTCCAGTAGGTATTACCATATTATTTAAAGCACTTGCAGTATACTTCTCGTGTTGAACTATAGGTACTTTACAAGTAGTTACATTTGAATACCAAGTTACGTCTCTAGCAGATAACCAGGAATTACCACTAGAATCTGTAAACAGAGTACCTTGTGGTATAGTTAACTTAGCTCCAATAGAATTACCAGTAATACTTCTGGATAAGATTACATCTACTGTAGCAGCAATGGCTGCTCGAGCATGGTAATCTACCAAAGCTCCATGTTTAACTACTGAGTCATACCTCCTTGCAGTAGATAGGAAAGTTTCCCTTGCCATGTTATCTACGTAGTAATGAAGTACTTCGGCAATTGCCGCAAACAATGAGAGGATAATAATTAAGATATTCCCCTCCGAATAATCCGTTATGAGTTTCTGACCTTGAGGGTCTTTGAGTCCCATAAGGGATTCAACCAGCTTGGCCTTAATCTGTTGATAAGACCTCTGGTATGGGTTAAGCCATTTATTTGTGATTCCCATATTATTGTGTATTTAATGAATTATCCGACCGGTCATAGGTGATATCGAGGTACTGACTAGAATTTGTTCCATTTACTACATATGTTACTTCTATGTGTATTTTTGCATCAACTCTAGTAACTGTGATATTTTGGAAGGTTATCCTTTGTTCCCAAGCACCTATGGCCTGTTTTAAAAACTCTTTAATTATAAAACTTAGGGCTTGTGAGTTTGGTTCCTCAATACATTGCCATAGTTTACTACCAAAGTTTTCCTGTCGAAATCTCTGGCCTATCATGTAGTATAATATCGAACTTATATTATCTCTGATAAGTTTGAAATCTCCATTTACTGGGTACCAACCTCTTTCCCCGTTTTCATTGGTTGTAAGTTGGATAGGGTAAGTTACACCTATACCAACTAAGTCTGTAAAGTAATTCTTTTCCATTAGTGTATGCAAGTTTTATCCTCATAATCGTCTACAACGAATTGTGAGAAAGGTTTAGTTACTTGAGTTACTGTGGGACCTGAAGAACCTGGTCCAGTAGTTACACCTGAGTGTACATGAGAATTGAACATACTGCGAAGTTGTTCTAGTTCTTGGATAGTTTGATTTAGTTTTTCGGTTAGTTGAGCAATATTGATTAACCCATGATTTTCTCCTGTATTTAATATAAGGGTATCACCTGAAGATACATTGATATCCTTATTAGCTGATACCACTACATTAGATTCAGAATAAACTGAGATATCTCCATTAAAATAAAGATTTAGTTTCCCATTATCATCGTCTATTACAATGAGATTACCTTCTGGAGTAACTATCCCCATCTTATTTGGGCCATCCAAGGGTTGGGGTACTTGATTCATACTCCAACCATGATATTCCCATAAGGGTTTAGTAGGATCACCAAATTCAAAAGTAATAAATACTAGATCTCCTACCTTAGGGGCTAAGAACTTAAATCCACTACTTATTGAACCATGTTGTCCTTTCGGTAAAGCCCAAGCAAAGGTACCTCCCATTACTTCTGGTATACATACTTTTACTCTATTCATCTTCTTTTCGGTATCATTATTATCAACAACTATACCACGGTAAATAGAGTAGTACCTTCCAAGACCCTCTAGGCCTTCTTCGGTTATTATCTTTGCAGTTTCATAGCCCATAATTACCTCACTTCCTTATTCTTGATATATTCTTTGAATCTCTTTATGGCTACTCCCATGTAATCGAATTTAACCCAATAATCATCTGGTACTTGAATATCCTTGATAGTTATCTTTCCAGGTATTACTTTACCGGAAGAAGTAGTTAAACTACCAGAACTTACAGCTATACCTTCTGCTTTCTCGATTGGAGTCTTAGCCAATACTTCAGTATAATAGGCCTTTTTTCGAGCCATCTCATCTCTACGTTTAACATCTAATACATTTCCTTCTTTGTCCATAATACCAGATTCGATGAAATAAGCAACTTCATTGTAAGTCCAACTCAAATCTAATTCGTTAATATTACTTAAAGCCTTCTTATCTTTACCCTTGGAAGTTATAGCATTAGCTTTAGCATCATTAGCTACAACTGTTTGAGTAGATAAACCAGTTTTAGAAGTGGTAGAACCAGCCCTACTTGAATTCTTTACTAACTCCAAGTTAGTTACGTAGCCCTGACCTGCATCCATAGAGTGGGTACATTGTTTTATATACCAAGGACCAGACCATCGTTTACCCACATTCTCTAAGATTAATATTTGAGAAGAAGCTAGTAAAGGCCTTCCAACAACTTGCATCTGACAAACCAGTTTACTCTCAGTATGCTTTAAACCACCATTAGCATTAGCATTAGCTGCCCATGCCCACTTATCTATCCCCCCATATCTACTGAACAAATTATGATAAAGTTTGTACAGAGGTATTTCAACATTAGCTTTTTTCCAATGCTGAACTTTCACTGTAACACTATAAATACCCAAACTCTTATTTAAGGAATTTTTATATTTGATAACCGGAGTGTCATCAATCACCATGGTATATGGACCTTTCTTTAAAGCCGATATACCTCGATAAACACTTTCTTCATCCTCTAATCCCCAAGCATTAGCTCCACCCTTGGGAGTATGTTCTGGGTCAAAGTCTCTTGGGTCCAGGTCTTCTATGACCATGTATTCCATTTGGTCTTTACCCTCAAAAAGGTATCTTTCGTTCTTAAGGATATTGTATATATCTTCATCTAAGGTCTTACCATTAACCACATTCTTAAGGGCTGCATTTAAAGCTGCACGTCTATCAGCAGGAAATTCTTCTCTTTGAATAGTTTTATTTATGATACTTCTTACCTGGTCTGTACTAAGTTCATTAAGGAATTTTTCTTTACCTTGTCTATATGCTTCGGCTGGGCTAGAAGCAGAATATTCTGCTACATCTTGATCCCATTTGTCATTCAATTGTTTCCTAGCTTCAATTGAAGCTCTTAAGTTAGGGTCGGTATTTATAGTATGCTTTAACCTCATTTCCATAATAGTTGGTATATCTTGGGGATTATTTTCAGCACCATATTTACCTACTGAGGTATGCCAGTTCTTATAATATACCCCGTTATTCTCATTAGCTACTATCTCGGGTAATTTTTCGGTATCATCAATCCCAGTACTTAATATTTCTAAGTCTTTACTTTCGGGATTAATAGCAGGAGAGAGTGTAGCCTTAACTCTTTTAGTTATCTTCTGAGTAGAAAATTGAACACTGAGTACTTCCCCATTCTCACCTTGATAAGTATAAACAGTTACGGGTTCTTCGTGGAATTTCCTATTATGTATATAGATAACATTATCTCTTGAATCTATATACCAAGGACCATTAGTATAACCTCTCATCTTCTGTTCTAATTGAACTAAGATATTCTTGCCAACTAATCCAAAGTCACTATTAATCAAAGCCTTCAAATCTTCTGGCATAGCCACTTCTGCTACTCCACTGTATTTATTAGCATAAAGTACCTTTCCAGTAGTAGTACGAGTATTCTCTGTAGGTACCTGTAGTGACTCATATACTTTATTACTTATTATTCGTTGTTCCATTACTGAAAGATTTCTATGATTACACCTACACCATTATCACAACCCCCATCTAAATATGAAGATAAACTGTTCTCTGAAGCTTCAGAGAAATTATAGGGTGGCTGATATCTTAAATCACCGATAGAGTCTATACACTTGATAGTTACATGAGTACCAGTAGAATCAAACTTTGCCTCAAAGTCCCTAACCTTGATAGTTTTAATTGGACCCGATACGAATTGACCGTCTGGGTATATGTATCCCCACTGTAAGCATATCACACTACCTTCTTGTAAAGCCTCTATGTCTACAGTATCGGGGTCTCCAGTATCAAATGTAATTGTAGCAAGATTCTCTTTTTCTTCATCATACCTATAATTCCAGGTACTAATATAAGCTCCAAGAGGTATACCAGTAATAGGATTCATTATCGGCATACCTCTAAAATCGAATAGAGCCAAATATGGTTGGCCCATTCCGTTATATAATATGGGTTTTTGTTTAGCTGCCATAAGCTGGGATTCTTATAAGTGTTCCACTTTCTACCTCTTTAAATGGGTTTAGTATACCATTAGCTTCTGCAATAAGATACCATTTACCAGAATCACCATAATATCTATAGGCTATATTATGTAAAGTCTCTCCATCCTTAATGGTATGTTGAATATCATTTGAGGATGAAGGTACAGAAACTACTGGGGCTTCTAAAGAGTAATCTCCATCTCCGTAATTTAGAGCATAGGCATTATTATAAGGGCTAGCTCCCATCAGATATTGGTTAATATCAATCATATTTAATACCTCCTGTCTTTTTAAGTGAATCCGAATTTATAAAATCTCCATAGGATAAGTTATATGCACTTACTCTCTTGAAAATCAATTCTTGAGTTGCTGCTGCAGGCAATAACCTACCATTACCAAAAGTAGCTGGCTTTCCAGGTACTCTTACCCTATAACCATTCTGAAAGTTCTTCAGAGTATAAGTTGCTGAAGTAAGGATGTAATGGTGGTTATCAAAGATACCAGAGTCCCCCCATTCTATCTTAACAATAGGAGGAGCCGATTGATAACCATTAGCCTTAGTCCATGCTTCTAATAACCTACATTTATTGATTACCTCCTCAGGATTTTCTGGGTCATTACAGTACCAAGACACATTGAATTGAATAATGTCTTCAGCACCAGTAAAGTGATACATTGGTACATTACGTCCCATTGATTTAATGGTTGCCCATGTAGTTTCCCCCCTGAAGTCCAACTCTGGAGGTCTATTCTGTAGGGTAATATATTGAGTAGGGTTAACAGTCATGTTATATATCCTTACCTCATTCTGATATATAATACCTGGTTTAGCCTCGAAGTTTCTGTAATTAGTAGTATTCTTATTTCCCTTTGCTGGGTCTACTCCCTCACTCTCCTCTAATCTCGGGAATTGTAATTCCATCCTCCATTTAGCCTGGAGTTGTTTATTTAGAATGGGGTTCTTAGACGATATTTGAGTTTCTCCGATTACCCCATTGGGAGTATAGAGTTTACCCTTTTGAGCATCATCTTTGGGGAGAGTAGAAAGAGTTCGATTGAGTAATATCCGAGCTCTCCATAATTTATTTAGGGGACCAGTAAGAACACCTGCCGTATCTCTTGTAAGGTCATTGTACTTTTCAACAACCTTACCTGCTGCTTTATTTAATACTCTAGCCATAGTATTTTTAATTTTATAATCCTAATGCTACACCAGTATAATCTTGCTGAGAACCCAAAGAATAATCTCCCAATATCTCACCATCTACACTGATGTTAATCTTACCATCTTTTAATCCATCTCTAATAGCTGCTCTCATTGCATTCAAGAACCTTTCTTCATTCTGAGCCCTGATTGCAGATGGGTCTTCTTTACTCTGAGCTTCTGTATTCCTATCTACTGACTTAATAAGACTGCTTCCTACCTCTATTAATAAGGGGAGACCGATAGTAATAGCTAACCCCACTGGTCCACCCAGTAATCCCATAAGTCTACCTCCTAAGCCAAAAGCTGCAGAAGTAGCTAACTTCTTACCAGCTTGCTTACCGCCTTCACGTACAGTTGTGGATATTAAATTAGTACCACCAAGAGCAGTACCTTGAGATACTCTTCTACCCATTGAATCCCGATAATAAGCTCTACCTCTCTTATCCTTACCCATAAAGAAACCTCCAGACAAGGGTATAGATTTTCCCATTCCCAAAGTTTGAGCAGCTATTGAACTCATCATGAAAGATATATTCCTTAGATGGGCTTCCATAATAACAAACTGAGCATTAGTTTTTGCAGTTGCCGTAGACATACCCTCAGTAGAAGCAGTAGCAATAGTCTGTAAATATCCTACAGACCTAATAATGCCTCTTACAGTATTAAATCCTGCAACAATAGTACCTACTACTACTCCGGTAGCAGCAACTCTAAGACCAAAACCTCCAACCCAAGTTTCTGAGATAGAATTAATTACTTTGATTATAGAGTTACCCACATTTAGTACTGGGGTAAAGATTCTACCCAAAGCTGCACCTGCGGTAACTGTTAAGTTCTCTATACTTGATTCGAATTGGTCAATTACACCTGCATCGGTTTTAAGACGTTCTTCATTGAGTCGGTTTACTGCTCCCATGTTTTGGTCATAGGTAGCAAGTATCTTACCCATCTTATCTCTACCAGAAGCAATATCTCGAAGTACTGGAAGCATACCACGATTACCTCGAACTCCGAATATATTGAAGAAGGTTGGTGTTTCGATTCGTGAAGGTAAATCTACTGCGGCCTTAGCAAACTTCTGATAGATAGTGTAAAGGTCTATAAGGTTACCTTGAGCATCGAAGAATTCATCGGGACTTAAGCCCAAGTCTGCTAAAGCGTTATAGCCTTTCTTTTTTTGGTTAACAAGGGATAGTTGTAAGTAACGAATCATATTAGCCAGTGAGGTACCTGCCATAGAACCTTGTATACCCATATCACCCAATACACCAATAGCAGCAGCCGTTTGCCGAAGGTCTACTCCAGCAGTTGCCATATCTGCTCCTGCATAGGATATGGACTGGGCTAAGTCTGTTAAAGATATATTTGCATTAGTAACTGCAGTATATAAATCATCTGTTACTCTAGCGGCTTCAGTCATTGGGATTTGGTACATTGACATGATATTGGTCATCAAGTCAGCTACACCACCTTTCTGTCCCACTGGCATTGTAAAGATTGAAGCCAGCTTGGATGCTGGCCCAATCATTTCTTTAATAGCATCGAATTTATTACCCGCCATAGCCAGGTATCTTTGTCCTGATGCAACATCCGAAGCAGTAAGAGGAGTTATCTCATTGACATCTTTTGCCAATTGTAACATTTCTCTTTGTTCTGCAATGGTAGCACCAGCAATTTTCGAAGCAGTCCAAACTTCATTCTGAACACCCGCAGAGTATTTATAGGCCCTTGCCATTCCCCCTACGAGCTGCATTCCGAAGTCCATTGTATTGGAAGCTGACATCTGTATACCTCTATTCCAGGTATTCATATCATTCATCATTGTTCTGAATGACCCAGATATCTTGCCAGCCTCTTGAGAGAATCGGTCTTTTAAAACCATGGCAACACCGACCTCTACTATACTCCTACTGGTATTCATAATTTACTTTCTTTTCTTTAATTGTTTATAATATTGCTCGGCCATTTCCTTGAATATTTTCCTTATTCGGTACGGAAGACGTAAAAAGCCGAAATAGTCTAAGGCTATCTCGGCTCTGGTGATATAAACAAAATCACTCTCTAACATTACTCTTCCGTCAGGTAGAAAAAATTCGGTGCCCAAACTATAGGATAAGTTCTTTCCTCTCCAGTGGTTGGATTAGTGATGTGAGACTCACCTTTGAAGATAGGGTCCATAGATAAGATATGCTTTCTCATCTCAGCCATATCCTTTGCAGTAAACGGAGTAAAGTTTTCTACCTTCTCCCAACTACCATCAACCTCTAAGTAAAGGTTCCGACAAAGAAGGGGAGCATTCTTAGTTTGTTTATCCAAAGGCAACTTCATGAACTCTTGTTCTCCCTTACCAGTCATACAATCGAATTTAATTCTCTTGCCAGATGAAAGAGTGTATTCATGGTCTACCAATCTAACTCCCTCTGGATAATAAGGGATAGCATCTGGCTTCTGATTTAAATCCTCTACAGTTGGAGTAGTACCGTAATCGAAAAGGAACTCATGAAGGTCTTGGCCATAAGTAATCTTACCACCATTCTCTTTGCCCCAATCATATTCGAATTCTACTTCCTCTCCCAAAGAGAAGATACGAGAATTGAAGATAATAGCATAACGGTCATTGACTGGTAAGTTAAGGGCATCATCTACGGTTAATTTCCCATTAGGGGTAGCAGTAGTTCTAATTACAATTGCTGCAATGAACTTAGTAAGGTTCATCAAAGTCTTCATGTCTGAAAGGTTACTGAGAATATCTTCATCAGCACCATTCTGTTCTCTGATTTCATATTCGAAACCAGAAGGTCCGGTAAATCTAAATGTTCTAAATTCCATAATTTGATATATTTAATGTTTACAAATGTTCATAGTACTCCGTATAACAACAAGAAAGGGGTGAGCTCCTATCACAGGAATCCCACCCCTCCACCGAATCTTAGTGAAAATAGACTAAGGAATTAGTATTTATCTGCAGTACCAACTGAGAACTCTATAGACTCAATGGTATTCTCTGAAGCCATTCTGTCCAAGTCTAAGCCGGTAATCTTACATGGCCATACCTCTTCGAAGACGTGGGTATTAAGAACCGAGACTCCATCTTCGGCAAGTTCATTTACAATAGCCGTTTCCCAATATTGGCTTGGTACCAAACCTCCACCAACTATGTGGTCTTGGCAAGCATAAAGCCAATCATGAAGCCATGTGTCTGAACCTGCAGTAGTCATAAGTTTCTCTACAATAAGATTACCTATAGTAACCCTACCTGCAGTTTTAACGTCTCTATTGACGTCCCCATGAGCAACCTGGTCAATCTCAATATCCGGCAAAGTACAACTTTGGAATAGATAGGTATTGATAGGGTGTTTGGGGAACATGATGCTCCACAAGAATTTCTTCCGTGGGTTTTTTACTTTTGCTCCCATTGTGTTATGAGTTTATAAGTTATTACTTGTTTCTACGATTGATACTGCCTTAGAAGCTGCATCGATTACAATCTCCATAGTTACCTCTTGCATAGGAACTACATCCTTATACTTAAGGATAGCACGGTACTTACCTTGACGGGCATCTGCTTCGTTATTAACCGAAAGGTCATCCCAAGAAGTTGCATCTTGGTCACCCATCCAGGTATACTCGGTCATAGCATCTTCATCTACCAATGAATCCAGTGTAGGTTTAACCTCCAACCAGATTCTCTTCCAAGTACTCCAAACGTTTGGTTCTTCGATATACTTGTTGAATACCGGGCGAAGGAACTTCTTCAGGTAAAGGTTCAGTCTTACGATTGAAAGGAATCTTTCAGAATCCTGTTTCACTTGAGAAGAGAAGCAATGCCATAGCATGGTTTGCTTACCTGCATCTGGAGTATCTTTGATTACCATCTCATTGATATAATTCTGAGCAAGGGTGTTCAGTTCGTTATATCGAGAAGGAGAACCATAGTTGGGGCATACTGGACCAACTGCATCCCCAATAACTCCTCGGTTCATACCTGCAAAGGATTTCCAAGGACCATATTGAGTAGCAGAGGTATCTCCCAAACCAACAATAGTACCCACTACATCGGAATCCTGAAGATTACCCTTTTCGTTGTAGTACTTAAGTCCACCACCAAAGTAGGCAATGTACTTAGAGTTACCTACAGTACCAAGGCAAGTCTGTACCCAAGTAACCTGAGCTTTGTAATCTCTTGCCTGAGTACCTTGAGTATAATGGGTTAAGTGTTTGGGAACTTCGATATACAGTACCCATTCCATCAGTTCTTTTGCCATATCGGCAGCAGCCTTGTATACTTTGAGTACCTCTGAATCTTGTTCCAAGTGTTGAGAGATATGTGAAATAAACAATTGGTAGAAGTCTGTGTAGTCTTTTACCAAGTCCAGTGAAGCAATCCATTCTTCGGCAGTTGGGGTGGAACCTGCACTACCGATAGTACCATTAAACAGTTTCTCTGTTTCGGAAGGTGCAGCATCTCCCACGGTAATAGTGATAGCATTCTTAGTACCATCAATATCATCGGTAAGCCACTTAATTAGGTTTTCAAAAGAGGAACCTGCAGTAATTACCGGCTTAATATATTCCGAGTTCTTAGCAAATGCACTAAGAGCAAGGTAATCTACCGAAGTATTATTGTTATCATCGGCAGTTTTGTAGGTTATTACTGGACCCTGTTCAAGTACTTGCCCATTAGCCGAATGGATTTTATAATACAAGGTATTAGCTTGCTTATAAAAACCAACCTGAAAAGTATCTGCACTACCAATGGGATCTCCATATCCCTTGGTTACTAATCCAAAACTATAGGTAGTACTACCTGATTTGAAAGTAATCAGAGCAGAGGGTTTAGCCGAGTCGGGTACAGCAGAAGCAACTGAAATCCCATCTTCTGAATCTTTAGCTTTTCTTGCCGCAGTCGAAGAAGCAGTTACTGTACCTTGAGTAGCTCCCTTGCCAAGTACTCGAATAACACGAAGCTTAGAACCACCTTGCAAAGCCTTTTCGATATTTGATACAGAACCATCTGGTACAATTTCAGAACCATAGATTCTTTGGAACTGAGAGAATGTAGAGATGATTTCTGAAGGGTCATCGTATGGGCCCTTAGTAGTTCTAGCCAATACACAAGAAACTCCTAACATGGGAGTAGTTTGAAGAACATTGTTGTTCTTAAACTTAAAGTCAATGTGAGGTGAAGTTGGCATAATTCTATTGTGATTAAAGTTAATTACTTGTTTAATTTATACCCTAGAGTATTGTACCTATGCCTTAGGTACTTTTAACTCTAACATTTCATTTTCGTTTTGTTCTAACAATCCAATAAGAACTGATATATCCTTGATAGGTGTAAGAGTCCCTTCTCCCAAAGCTTTTTCTGGAAGAATACCGTCTTTACATACATAAGTGTATACCTTCTCAAGTATACCATGTTCTACATCTGGATGGTCATAATAATTACCAATCTCAATGAATAGGTTTCCGGTGGGAGCAAGCCTGCCCTTTTCCCATTCCTCTAAATCATTGAAGTATGGTCTCACGTATCCTCTAGCAGGTAAGCCAGTATATAAGATTGTATGTAGCAACCTCATATCGGCTTGTGTTTGAGAAACTAGATGTACATCTATGGTAATATCTTTAGTTTCATAAGGAAACTCTGAAGCTTGGTAATTACCATCCTCAAGTTTATCACCAATGATGTATTTATTCACACCAATATCTCCAGCATAATAACCTTGTAGTTCTATGGTTATTCTTGGGAGAGTCTTTGGGCCTTTTACTTGATTATTCCCTATACCAAAAAGAGGTATAAACTTCTTCATACCTTTGATTGCCTCTTGAAATCTTTTTTCGTTTTCTTGAGACAAAGGTAAGAAGTCTTCTGGGTTTAAGGTAAGACCCATTTCCAACATTGTACTAAGTAGAGAGATATAAAAAGTTCTTTCTACTATTTCTTCTGAGTTTACCATTAAAGTCCTAATCTAATATTTAACTGAACACTTTGATTGCCATTGTCATTAATATACCCATTATAAGTTACCTGAATACCTCCAAAACCACTCATTATGGTTTGTAAATGACCAACACAATTTAATTCACTAACCCATTGAGTAGCAATATTTGAAGGATAATCGGTAAGCCATACTTTAAAGGGTATTGGTTCAGAACCAATACCTCCAGGGAATTGACCCTCTATTGTCTTACTTATATCGGTTATCTTAAATTGTTTTACAAATTTAGCAACTTGAATACCGTTGATAAGGTAGTACTGATAACCCTTTACATTACTAATCTGAGCAGTACTAGTATTTTGACCAAGATTTGGGAATGGTATATTCGGGGTTGGTTCAAAGCCATACTTAGTAGTTCTAGTACCTGGAGATTGAGTTATATTTAAAACTATCTCAGTGTTAGGTTCTTGCTGTGAGATAATCTTAACTATAGCAGTTCTTTCCAAGGGGTCATAGTTACTGGGGTTATGTTCTTGATTAGTAGATTTAGTTTTGATAGTAAGCTTACCTGCGGCATTAGCTTCTCCAATTTCTTGGGTTACCTCTAACCAATCTGAGGAGCTTTCAACTTTCCAATCTACAGCACGATATTCATCTTGAGGCTTATTATCGATAAACTTCTGTTGGTAACTGTATACACCTATTTCTAGGGTCTCACCCCTTTTAGTACCATCGAAAGTATGGGAAGTAGTTTCTGGAGTAATACTAAAATAAGTTCCCCAGGTCTCTACTATTTTAGGAGCGGCCTTTTGTACCAGGGTTACTTCCCTTTCTACACCCTGAACTACTACCTTGAGGACCTGCTCTTTTAAGGTCTGTTCTGTATTTACTGCTTTCGGTTTTACACGAATGGTAGCAGTACCAGTTCCTGATAGTGAAGATATTTCAAAATCTACTGCCATTATATAATCCTCCTTATTTCTTTTCTAACTTCATTACGTATTTCCTTTTGTAAGGCAGCTTTTCCACCAGCAGCCTTAAATGCGGGAGCCCAGAGAGGACGAGGTGGTAAATTACCATCTCTACTACCATACTCTAACATGATAGCTATCTGATTCAAAGTTTTTCTTGAAGTCTTACCAGTATAAGTAATCTTCTTGATTCCAATTGGTAAACCAACGAAAGTTCTTTTCTTACCTTTTACTAAGGTAACTGACCTGGCATATTGTCCAGTAAGATTTAGCATGGTATGGTCTCCATATTTCTTTATGGTACCAGGAGCATGTGGTGGCCAAGATACTCCGGAACCCCTTGGAGGTACACCAGTATTCAAACTTCGTCTTACTATACGAAGAAGTTGATTACCAAACTTTTCTGTACCTTTCGCATAACCCTTAGTTAAGATACTTGGAGTTTTAGCAATCAACCTTTCTGCACGAGCTTGTTCTCGTTTATCTACGTATATTTCTAGAGGACCAATTGGAGTCGATAGTGTAATATTAACCGACTTACTTGGCATAATTCTTATTATTGTTTAGGTTTATCTAATCCCAATTCTTGAGCAATCCTTAATAAAAGGGTTTCTTGGTTAGTTAACCTCTCATTCATGGATAACTTAAATTCTTCGAAATCTGGAGCAGGATTACGAGGTGATTCTGAACGATTATTAATTAAACCAAGAATATTATCACATTCAGAAACAACTGCCTCAAATTTGGCTTTGTTATTTAAAATATTTAAAGCATTCTGTTTCTGCATTGATACCTCATTAATGATATTATCGAGATTGGTCGTATAATAGGTACCATTATAAATACCTTCATTTACATTAGTTGGTAAATAAATGGTAATTTGAGATATTGAATCTTGTATCACTAATTCGATACTGTTAACAAAACCTTCTTTACCATTTGAGGCCATTGGTTTACTTTCGCCAACTTTTAAAACTCTTGCTTGGTCAAAGATTGGATAACCAGACCGACGATCTTTCTCTAAGGTGAAAATCATATCACCCTTTTGTACTTTCTGAAAAATCAATTCTTCCATAATCATTTTCTATTTATTAAGTTTAAACCGAATGATACTGCACCTGGATTCTTCTGCATGAAGTCTACCAGTTTTAGAAATTGATAGTATCCAAATTGATTAATGAGTACCTGAGCTTTGTTTGCTACTTCTTGAGCAACCTCTATATTTGGGGCAGGTAATGCTAGTTGTATCTTAAATTCGGTGAGTTGTTCTTGTTGTTCCATAATTCCTTAGTTAATGTGTTAAAACGAAAAAAGGAGTACACCTAAAATAGATGCACTCCTTTTTAGTCATCCCAGCAAATTAAAAATTACTGAGCCGGTGTAGTTGTACCTTTTAAGGCAGCCACAACTTGATTGATAATGTTCTGGTCTCTCTGAGCATCTACTACTCGATTAAGGCGGGCAATCTCCTGGTCTTTTGCAGTATTCTCGATGAGGCACTTGATTTCCTGTTGGCCATTCTTGAGGTCACAGCAGCAACGTTCCAACTGAAGAGCCAAGTCAGATTTTACTTCTTTAATCAAGCCTTTGGTTTCACAGCAGCAATCCGACTGTTGGTGTTCCATGTGGCAGAGACGATCCATAACACGGTTGAAGCCTGCGCCCATTTGGTCACGAGAATCTCGGATATCCGAATTCGTTTTGTAACCCAAATCGCAAAGACCTCTTTCCGCGATTACAACGCCATCGCCGGCACCTTTTACTTCTACTCCCATAATTGTAAGGTTTTAAAGATTAATACTTAGGTTAATTATACATTAAATACAGAATGGTGTTGTATTTTTATTACACCAAATTAAATACGTATTCATAAATAATTGTTGCAGCATTCTGAGTGATATCAAGTGTAAGTTTTTTACCTGATTCCCTTTGAGTAACTGTAACCGTAGCAGATCTTGATGATTCTTCGGTATTCTCTGAAGCTTTACTTGATACAGTCTTACCACTAACTGTAACGGAAGACCAAGAGGGAGTACCAGACAAATTTACACCTACATCATAAGTATCTGAAGTTTCGGAACCATCAATTACTTTTTTCTTATAGGATATAAAAGTCTTAGATAAAGTATCCCCTGAAGCAGCATGGTGAATGGATTCACTTGCACCAGCACCATTCCAATAAAAGTAGTAATTATAACTTACACTAGTACCACCCTGAGTGATATCTACATAATCAGAAGCCCCATCATAGTTAGCAAAGACTCTAATAGACCTACTACTTGTACTGGTATTCTCAGAAGCCCTAAGTGTAGTACCTGATAGACTAAATCCTGAGGTACCATTGGTACTTAAACTTGGAGTAGCACTATCAGAGCCATCCCTTGTATTTGAACCTGAGGTATAGTTAGCATACCTGGGTCTACTTGCACTTGGGTACAAAGTTACACTACCTCCAGTATTACCGATGGTATAAGAACTTGCAGTTAAGCTTACACTCCAAGAGCCATAAGTATACCCAGTAAATTCGTTTGCTGCCTGGTATACCGGTACACTTACAGATTTGGTTTTACCATTTAGTGATAAGGTACCAGTAAGGGTTCCTACCTGGGTTCTAGATTTAACCGTAGTTCCCAAAGAACCTGCACTAACTGCGGTACCATAACTAATGCTAGCACCGCTTGTAATTGTGCCTCCTCCAGTTGTAGAACCATTCCATCCCCAAGTTTGAGAATATGAGGGCATAATTGAGAATGAACTTCTACTTCCTCCACTTGCAGGTATATCGGATACACTTCCTCCACTTGCAGTGATTTCACTATAAGTCTTATAACCTGCAGATTGAGAACAACTAATGGTTACCTTCTTATTAGTTTCAGCTTGTGTTAAGGTTACCGTACCGCTTCGTGTACTGGTAGAGGTATTATTACCCATAGTTACAGAAGTACCGCTTCCAGATACGCTACCAGAGTTGGCTCTAGTATAAGTTAAAGCTATTTGGTTACCATAATTATGCCCATTTCTTAATTCTTGCTTGTAAGAAGTAACTGAAAAGGTTTTAGTACCTCCAGTAGCCCCAAAAGACATAGAGGTAGGTATTACACTCCAACCATAACTCCAAGATTGAGAGGCTGCTGCCTGAGTGAAGGTAGCAGAAACGGTTTTACCAGATTCATCTTGAGTATAAGTTCTAGTATGAGCTCTTGAAGATAGAGCTAAATTTTCGGTAGCAATAAACCCCATAGTATCAGTAGACCCCTTTAACCAATCTGGTAAAGTTGTTCCGGTATGACCCACTGTTACCGAAGAGCCTTGAGCTACCCCATCCCAATACTTTTGTTTAGTTGAAGTTAAACCTATTCTAGCAGGGGTTGATTCTCCACCTATGGCAGGAAAAGTAAAGGAAGTATTTATAGCTGTAAAAGTATACTTATAAGTTACCTTATGAATATCTTCGAGTTTGACACATTCGTTGTTTCCATAGGAACTGGCATTGGATAGTTCCAACCCCAAATAGTTTTCCCCTGTTCCTGTAGGGGAGAGTGCTAACAATTCAGCCTTGGTAGGACAGTCATTGCCATCCTTACCAAGGCCTACTTTACTTTTGACAGCACTCCAGGTTGCTATCTCTCCCATAAGATTTATTTGTTTTTAAGTTCCTGAATCTCTGCCTTCAAAGCCTTAATCTCATCGTAAAGAAGTTTAACACCCTCGATTGCCAAGGTTGACATCTTGTGATATTTAACTTGTTTTACGAGTACGTATTCTTCTCCATTGATTTCTAAGGTTTCGAATTCCTCTGGATTAGGTACCGTAGATTTCTCTACTGGAACTTCTTCCACATATTTACCAAAGCCTAAGCCCTCAAGGTTCTGAGCAATAGTTCCCTCATCCTCCTTACCAAGCATACTAAATGACTTAGTAGGTATCTGGCAAATCTGGTCTAGAGTATGATTCAAATCTCGGATATTATCTTTGAGTCGAATATCTGAAGACTCTTTCCAGAAACCGGAAGGAGCAGTAGTCTTAGCAAATACTACCTGGTCAGTAGTTGCCAATCCCAATTGAGCTCTAGTTACTGTATGAGGATTATCCTTTCTACCTGCATGGCTATTGATAGAAGTTTGAGCAGCAGTACCTGCAGCCTTAGCATCGGCAATAGCAGCAGCCTGAGCAGTAGATACTGGTTTATCTGCATCCGATGTATTGTTAACATTACCCAAACCAACTTGAGCCTTAGTAACTGTATGAGGATTAGATTTATTGGCAATGTGATTATTTACCTTAGTTTCTAAGGCAGTTACATCTGAACCAGTATCGGCAATCAAATCGTCAACGTAAGTTTTTAATTCTGTACGAAGAGAATTGATAGCATTGGTTCTATCGGTAATTTCATTTGCCAAGCCTTGTACCGTATTATCCAGGTTAGTTTTATCGGATGCCGTCATTACACCAGCAGCAGTTTTGGTTGCTGCAGGGATATTAACATCTACATCAGTACCTCTAGCATATGAACCTTCTTCGGTATTCTTTACCCATCTAAAATATTTTAGAATGAGATAACCCGCAGCTGGATTAATAGAGTTAATTACCGTCATTATTTCATTCGGTAAACTATTAATCAGCTTATCATGAGCATTATCTTTTGCAATACGGGCCTCTTGTTCAGCTTCAATAGCATCTGGTAAGGTTTGATTAAGCATTATTACACTATCGGCATCCATCAGACCAGCTTCTCGAGTAGTGGCTGGAGTTAGAGGGATTACCATCCCATCGGGTTTATCAATGTAATGCCCTTGACCATCCGTAGCAGAATAGTTACATAAGATAATAATATTACGCTTATTTTTGTTAGCTATTGAAACCTTACTAATTAAATTTTTAGGCATGCTAGATACCACATCCTCAAGATGCTTACCTCTACTACCTTCGAAAGCAGTACCTGCGATTTCCCCAATGATAAGAGACGAAGTATTACTGTCTACGAATTTAGTACCTGACCAACGGAATTGGTATGGAGGTTCACCATCGGCAACATTTATATAAATCTTACCAGATTCTCCAACTACGGGAGTTTGGTGACCTGCATCCGTATACAATTGAACATTAGTAAGACCTCCAGTGGGGCTTACATCATAGGTAGCATATACTTCAAGTACATCATCTACATATGAAGGCAAATGGTTAGCAGGTACTAACCCATTCCCATCCAATGGAGCAAAGCCATCAGCCTTACCCTTAGTTGCTACAAAGGCATCATGCTTAGCTTCTAGAGTGTTAATGTTATTCTGCAGTTTATTATCAAGGGCAGTGTCTGCCTCAGTTCTATCGGCAATCTCCTTATCAATCCTTGCACCCAATGCAGTATCAGCAGAAGTACGAGCAGTTGCTTCATCGTTTACAGCTTTAGTAAACTTGGTATCTAAAGCAGTATCTGCAGCTTTTCTATCAGCTACTTCTTGAGCAAGAGCGGCTTCTGATTTACCATTCAAAGCTTCGATAGCATCTTTACGGTCCTGAACCTCTTGAGCAATAGCATTGGGTAAGGTCTCATCCAGGTTTGTCTTATCTACGGCAGTCATAACTCCGGCATTTTCTTTAGTTGCCTTTGATATACTGATATTATCAGTGCCCTTTAATTCATATACTCCAGTATCTCTATTAAAAGTTGAGGGTTGAGATACTAAGTCTACATGGTCTGAATAAGGAACTGAATTCCTATGAGAAGTTATAAACTTCTCAGGAAGAGAATCAAACAGCTTCTTATCTGCTGCAGTTTGTACACCAGCTTTCTCTGTAGTAGAGGCAGGCAATGTAATAGGATTCTGTTCTACTGTACCATCTTCAACTACGGTCTTAGTAGCAGCTATGCCAACAGTAGTTTCATTGGGAGTTACTGCACCAAGAGCAAAGTTAGCCGTAGAGATTCTATCTAACTCAACCTTATCCTTAGCAGTCATCGTACCAGCCTTAGTAGCCGATACCTGAGGCAAATCGAAAGTTTCGGTAGTATCAGCATTCAAACCGTTATCCTTAGTTACGGTTACTGTTACCTTATTAGCATCAGAAGCTGCAGAGAGATCAGTTAAAGAATTTGGGTCTAACCCATCTAACTTAACCTTGTCTGCAGCAGACATAACTCCAGCAAGAGTTTGAGTTACCGGAAGTAAATTCTTGGTAGCTTCTACTTCTTCACCATATTGGTTATTTGCCTTATCCTTGGTTGAAGTCTTTACTTTGAAAGAAAGCTGAGTACCTGTTCGGGTTACAGTACTAACATCAGTAACCATGGTATCAGGCAAAGCATCAGAAGTACCTTCTTCAGCTACCAGTCTTTCTTCATGGTCATCGGTAATGTTAGTGAACTTATTATCTAAGGCAGTATCAGCATCGGTTCTGTCCTGAATTTCTTTATCGATACGTTTACCCAAAGCTGTATCGGCAGCAATACGGGCAGCTTCTTCTGCATCGATGTTATCCTGGAGAACTTTATCTGCGGCCTTTCTTTCCTCTCTCTCTGTATTTAAGTCAGAAGTATTCTGGTCAATCTTTGCTTCCAATCGAATATCCTCAGCTTTACGAGCAGCGATTTCGTTATTAAGCAAATCAGTAATTGCAGTATAACCACCATTAACATTATCTTGAATACCCTGGATTAATTCCAGGTTACGTTGGATATTGGCAGTATTCTGTGTTACCAGGGCATTAGTAGCATTCAGTGAAGTTAACAGTTCAGTCCGTGTTTCACTTACAAAAGTTCTCAACTCATTTACCGTAGTAGTAAGTGTAGTACTTAAGTTAGTGAAAGACTGTTGTAGGGTATTATCCCCTTGTTCACGCAGATTCTTTTCGGCAGTAAGCTTATTCTCCAACTCGGTAAGCTTAGCAGTCATTGTAGTTGCAAAGTTGGGGTCATCTCCAAGAGCCTTAGCAATCTCTGCCAAAGTGTCAAGTACTTCTGGAGCAGAGCCAATAATTTTTTGAATTGCTGCCTCTACTTGTTCAGAATTTTGGAAATCCGAATCATTCAACAATTCAGATACCTTTGTGATATAGTTAGCATGTTCCTCAATGCCATCCAACTTAGCAAAGAGTAAATCAGTAAAGTCATTTGAAGAAAGTACCTTACCGTCTACCTTATCTACCTTCTTAGAATCTAAGGCTTGGTCAGCAGCAATTCTGTCTGCCTTCTCTTGAGCCAAAGCATTATTGATAAGGGTATCTTGGTTAGCTCTTTCTGTAGCTTCCTTATCGATGTTATTCTGTAATTCAGTATCACCAGCTAATCGGTCATTCTTTTCGGTAAGGATATCTTTGTTGATACCAGCCATATCATCTTTATGATTCTGAAGGTTGGTATCAATCTTGGCCTCAAGAGAAGTCTCTTTGGCAATTGCTCGGTCTTTCTCTGCATTAATAGCAGTAGTATTAGCATTTACCTTTGCTTTTAATTCATTCATAGCATCGGTATTACCTGCCTCTAGAGAATCAATACGAACTCCCAAAGCATTATCACCAGCAATACGGTTTTCCTTTTCTTGTTCAAGCTTAGTATTAAGGCTAGCTACCTCAGATTCCAAAGCCTGCTTAGCATTATCCAATTTAGCCGTAAACTCAGTACTCAAGGCTTTATCGGCTGCAGTACGGTCTGCTACTTCTTTATCAAGGTTTACTTGGAGAACCTGGTCAGCAGCAGTCCTTTCTACTCTTTCAGTGTTAAGGTCGATATTAAGGGTATCGATACGAGAACTCAAGGCACTATCTGCATTGGTACGGTCAACGATTTCCTCGTTAATCATATCCTTAACTTCCTTGTAGTTATCCCCTACAGTCTTAGTTAAATTTGTGATTGCCTCTGAATTTCTTTCGATATTATGTTGGTTAGTAGCGATTGCCGTAGTATTGGCATTTACCTGCTCGGTAAGCTCATTACGCAAGGTATTGATAGACTCTTGCATACTCAAAGCCAAGTCTGAGATACGCTGGTTAACGTTAGCCAGACTTTGAGTATATGCTTCATCAGCAGTCTTTCTTTCGGCAATCTCCTTATCCAAGTTAGCCTGAATTACTGCATCGGCATCTTTACGGTCTTGGATTTCCTTATTAAGGTTATCTCTTACAACTCCGAGTGCAGCATCTCCAGTAGCAGACTTATTGTCTACGTATTCTTTCAGTTTAGTTTCAAGGGCAGTATCTGCATCCTTACGAGCTTGAACTTCAGCAGCTACCTCAGCACTGTTTGCCTCGTCTCCTGCAATACGGTCTTCGATTTCTTGGTTAACCTGTTCTGTGATTGCAGCCAACTTCCTAGTGATGGTAGTTGCAAAGTTGGGGTCATTTCCAAGGGCATCGGCAATTTCCTTAAGAGTATCAAGTACCTCAGGTGCTGAACCAATAATCTTTTGGATAGCAGCATTTACTTCTTCTTCAGTTTGGAAACCGGCATCATTGATAAGCTGGGAGAGATGGGTAATATAGTTTGCCTTCTCTTCAATTCCATCAAGCTTAGCTTTGAGGATATCAGTAAAGTCATTCTTGGTCAAAGAATAACCTTCACGTTTATCTACCTTCTTAGTATCAAGGTCTTTATCCCCTTTTTCTCTAGCAGCGGCCTCTACAGCAATAGCATTGAGCAATTGTTCTTTGTCTTCTACACCCTGCTCTTTTACATCGTCAATTTTGTGTTCAAGAATTAAATCCTGAGCAGCACGAGTGGTAGCCTCTGAATCTATATTGTTCTGTAATACCTGGTCTGCAGCAGTACGTGCTTGAGCTTCTTGGTCAATTTTACCTTGAAGAGCATTGTCTGCATTAGTACGGTCTGTTACCTCTTTAGAGATTTCATTATGAAGAACTTGGTCCTCAGAATGACGGTCTACCTTCTCTTGGTCAATTTTACCTTGAAGAGCTAAAGTATCAGCCTGACGATTAGTGATTTCCTCGTTAATCTTAGAATCCAGTACAGTATCTGCATTTGTACGATTTGCAGTTTCTTCGGCAATCTTTGCCTCGAGTGCGGCCTTATCATTGATATGTAGAGTCTTAAGTTCATTTACACTTTCCTTAATCTCATTATCGGCAGCAATACGTTCATCTTTTTCCTTTTGGATAAGGTCCTTAAGTTCTTTCTCAAGTTCATCATTACCTTGATTTACCTTATCTTCAAGGTCTTTGATATCTTCAGCATTCTTATCTACCTTCTTCTCAACTCTGTCGATTTCGGCTTTTAAGTCTGCCTTAACAGTATCAATCTTCTTATTGATTTGGTCTAACCCATATTCGAGGTTATCCTGAACTGCTGCTATTGCAGCACCCAGAGCAGCTTCGGCTTCCTTAGCACGATTAACCTCTTCGGTTAAAGCAGTACGAAGGTCGGTTAATTTATTAGTGATAGTAGTTGCAAAGTTGGGGTCATTGCCCAATGCTTCTGCCAACTCTTTAAGAGTATCAAGGGCATCATCAGCACCATCAACCAAATCACTAATCATCTGTTTAACTTCTTCCTCAGTTTGATATTTCAAATCATTCTCAAGCTGAGAAACTTTAGTGATATAATTTGCATGTTCTTCGATGCCATCAAGTTTAGCCTTCAACTCATCTGTAAAATCATTTTTCGATAAGTCGTATCCTTCTTTCTTATCTACCTTATTCTTGATAGAAAGTACGAAGGCCCAGAACTCATTTATGGTTCCTCCAAAGCCAGCTTTAACAAAGTCATCATAGTAACCCTGTAATAACCGCTGGTCTATTTCTTCGCAGGTATAATACTTACTTACATACATATTTTATAAAATTTAAGGATTAATTACTGCACGTTGACGACCCAGTAAGAATTCAGAATCGATATCCCTGAATGGTTCTCCCTCTGAACCACAGAAGGCATTCATTGGTACATCCGGATTTTCGGGGTCTACATCTCCACCGTCCTCAATATCTCCCCGTATGCAAGCATAATCAGGAAGCCTATTTACACGGAACTTTATTACCTGGCCTATACCAGGATGAGGTATTATTTTATCCCAGATATCCCCGAAGTAATCTTGAAAGCAGGTGACAAATTTGTTTCCGGTCATCGATTGAAATGCCGTTACATCATTGCCATTACCTTTCATTTCAATATGAACTCCAGAGGTACCATTGAGGATAACCAGATTACTATCAAACCAAATTCCACTGTTTGTAGTAATTGGTGTCCACCTCAGTACTAACATCTTTGCCATATACTTTATTTTTATTCTACAAATTCAACTTTGGTATCTCGGTCTCTCTTTAGGATAATCATGAAAACTAAAGCCTCATCCTTTGCCTGAGCAGTCTGAGTATCTCCAGAAGGCTTATACGTTATACCATTAATTACAAACCTATCTTGTTCCCAATTAAAATCCCAATAACCTTCCGGTGTAAGATAACCGATTTGTTCTATATAAGATTTAGAAATTAGTATTGATAAGTTTTCATCATCCAATTCTCCTGAAATAGTTGCCTTATTGATAGGCCAGTTTCTGAAAGCATTGTAGTAACATAATGCCTCGATTTGGATGTTATAATATTTAGGTATACTGTCTTCGGCATGACTGAGAAGCTGATTAACATGTTTGGCCCAGGTTATGGATTGCCTACCAGCATCCCAATCTAAGAAGTCAGTGATAATTTTCTTGTATCTATCCCAAGAGCG
>ENA-OPCR01000035-OPCR01000035.1-human-gut-metagenome-genome-assembly--contig:-NODE-35-length-34466-cov-1.678359_pt1 | contig 34466 bp, 19 predicted proteins | sample MGYA00241571_ERZ501493 | MGnify/ENA primary metagenome ERZ501493 (study PRJEB25962, sample SAMEA2042662) | human gut metagenome | biome: human gut; feature: human-associated habitat; material: faeces... | reverse complement strand
GCACCCAAAAAGTTGCATTTATAAGTTGAACTCAAGTTTGCCATTATATTTCATTACGCCGGCATCCGCCACTCCCGGAAGTACCGGATTCTGGATGTTCTGCGCAAACAAGCTGCCGCAGCAAGCAAAAGCGAATGGTAATAGTAGTTTTTTACAGACAAGCATATGGTATAAGATTTAAGAAAGAAAAGGCTATGCCGGAAGCATCCTGAATGAGAACAGGCTTCCAGGCATAGCCTTCTTTAGTTATTAATAGTTAGGATTCTGAGTAAGATGTGCAACACCACCTACCGTGCTGTTCATCACTTCATCTCTCGGAATGGGCAAACGTCTGTGCTTACCGACGATGAAGTTATTGAAGTCCTTGTCACGGGCTTTCAGCTCATCAATTCCAGCCTGAGAATCAAGTAATCCCCAACGCTTCAAGTCAGCCCAACGCCAACCTTCGAAACAGAGTTCCAAAGTACGTTCCATCTGCAGGCGCTTGATAAAGGCATCTTTAGAACTCAGGCAGTCTTTCCACTGACTGTCTTTCAACTTGGCCAGACCGGCACGTTCTCTTACCTTATCCACATAAACAGCAGCATCGGCAGGATTAGTACCCGTTTCAACAAGACATTCTGCGTAGTTCATCAAGATATCTGCATAACGCATGATACGATAGTTGTTACGGGCAAAGTAATCTTCTGCATCACGATAGTAAGCAGTATTGTATTTACGTATGTAGCAGTCTTCCGGGTCAGTTCCCCAACCGTCATTCCAATCGGCATTTTCAAATCCATAATATTTCTTCGGTTGATCGGGGAAGTCTTGTGAGAATCCACGGTACAGAATACTACCATACAAACGCAAGTCATTCTTTCCGTCAATACGTTTCTCTTTCAAGAACTCATCTACCAACCAGCGACGTGCCTTACCATCTCCCCAACCTATACCACTCGGAGCATAGAACTGAGTACGCTGGAAACCGAATGCCATACTGGCATCATTACCCGTACCACCCTTGTTTTGGTCATCGAACTGAATTTCAAAGATACCTTCCTTGTTGTTCTCATCCAAGTCAGTGAAATTATCTTCACGATTGGCGATAAGATCGTACAAAGAGCCCTCTTTATCAATCAGCCATTGCAATTGTTCCTTCGCCTTGTCATACTTATGTTGTTGCATATAGGCCTTGCCCAACAATGCTTTGGCAGCGCCTTTGGTGGCACGTCCCAAATTGGCAGCATCCCAAGATTCAGGAAGATAATCCATAGCAAACAGCAAGTCTTTCTCCACTTGATCCCATATTTCCTGCTCGGAAGCGTCTTCCGGAATATAATTGGCATCTTTAGGTTCCAAAGGCATCGTTCCTTTGTCCCACAACAGATTTACCTGAAAATACCACATTGCACGTAAGAAAGAAGCTTGTGCCAATACCTGGTTCTTTGTAGTCTCGTCCATTTCAATATTAGGCACATGACTCAACACTTGGTTGCAACGGAAAATACCTACGTAGAAATGTTCCCAATGTATATTGTTGCCTTCGTAAAAATTATAATTGTTGTAAAGAAAACGTGTCCAGTCACCCAATTCAATCCAAGGAGAAGAACTCCATCCCTCGTCCGAGGTCAAATCGTAGCGAAAAGAGAGCCAACGCATCCAAGTACCTTCCTTATAAAGAAAACTGTAGCAGGCATTTACACCAGCTGTAGCATCTTCCGGCTTATTCCAATAAGTATCGTTGGTCACTTCATTGGGATTATCAATATCCAATAAACTAGAACTGCATCCAGTGCACAATGTCAAGGCACCTGCGAGCATTAATCCATTATATATCTTTTTCATAATTTACAAACTGATTTATAAGTTAAAAGGTCAAATCCAATCCAAACATCACCGAACGGGTATTGGGATAAGCAAAGCTGTCCGTACCACTGTTCCAAACGGAATTCGCACCCTTGAAGTCAGGATCCAGACCGGAATATCCGGTAATAGTAATCAAGTTGCTACCGGTAGCAAACAGACGGAGTTTCTCAACGCCCAAGTTGGTCAGCCACTTCTGCTTGAAATTATAACCGATAGAGATATTCTTCATACGGAAGTAAGAACCATTCTCCAGGAAACGGTCGGCATCACGCGAGTTGCGGAAGTCACCGTAAATGATACGTGGGGTATTGGAGTTAGGATTCACCTGATAAGGCTCTTCGCCCTTCTCAAAGCGGATATAGTTGGAGTTGTCTGCAAACAGACGTCCTTGCCAACGGGATACGTTGTATATCTTATTGCCAAATTGACCGTTCCACATCATACTGAAATCGAAGTTCTTCCACTCTGCATTCAATACCAACGACATTTGCATCTTGGCCCATGGACTACCACAATAATCACGGTCAATATCAGTAATTTGACCGTCATCATTTAAATCAAGATACTTAACGTCTCCCAATTGCGGACGTTTCCCTTCAATCATGATCGGTGTACCGGCAGGTACTTTATCTTCATTAGGTCCCGGTACATGGTTACCTTTCGTCACATAATTGTCTATTTCCTCTTGTGTCCGGAAGATGCCGTCTGTTTTTCTCAGATAGAATTCGGCCAACGACCTTCCCGGCTCTGTTCTGGCTTGACCGGAATCAATAAAGTTTCTTTCCGACCCATCCCGTCCCAAGCTCAGAACTTCGTTATCCATCGTAGTCACATTCAGTAAAGCGCTGTACTTAAAGCCTGAAATCTGGTCTTTCCAACCAAATGTAAACTCGAAGCCCTTGTTGCGCAAGCTGGCAGCATTTTTCCACGGAGAGCCTCCTTGATTACCGGTAGAAATGGCAATCGGAGTCTCAGCCAATACGTCACTGGTTTTTGAATTATAATATTCCGCACTGACAGTCAGGCGTTGGTTCAGGAAACTGGCATCAAAACCTACATTCACCGTTTCTTTTGTTTCCCAAACAAGACCTGCATTCACCAGTTTCACCTGAGTAGAACCCGGAACAATAGCACCACCGAATACAGTTACAATACTCTGGTTGATAGTTCCGATATAATCCCAATCACCAATGGAAGAATTACCAAGACGACCCCAGTTACCTCTAATTTTCAAGTCATTAATCCAAGGCACATCAAAGAATTCCTCCTTTGAAATTCTCCAGGCACCGGAGAATGAGGGGAAATTGCCCCAGCGGTTTTCCTTAGCCAAGCGAGAAGTACCGTCACGACGGAAAGTGGCAGTCAGATAGTATTTATCATCATAAACGTAGTTTGCACGTCCCAAATAAGAAATCATCGCATTCTCGCTGATGCTGTTTGAATTCTGCTGATTGCTCTGTCCTGCATTCAAAACTGTAAAGTAATCGCCGTTACCCGTCATCGGAAAGTTCAGACGGGAAGCCCACAAACCTTCCCACTCATGGTGCTGGTAAGTAGTACCGACCACGGCATCCACATGATGCTTACCAAAATCCTTATTGAAGTTCAACGTGTGCTCAATCAACATGTTGTAGGTGTTGTCACGTGCCTTCTGGCTTTCCGGATCACGGTGTTCCTGATTCTGAGTCCAGTTACCTTCTCCACGGAACCATGAGTTCTCATAGAAATAAAGGTCAATACCACCATTGAATTTATAAGAAAGGAATTCGAAAGGCTTGAATTCCAACCATAAAGAACCATTCAAACGATTCTGGCGGAAATGACGGTATTCCAAATCTTCACGGGCAATCGGGTTCACACCAAAAGTATTGTATTTGGCAGCATCACCATAGCCATATCCACCCGGATTATTCTCATCATAGATAGGAATAGTAGGCATCATACGCAAAAAGTCATTGTAGGTATTGGTCTGGTTCGGGTCTGTGTTTGTGAGTGAATAAGCCAAGTTTTCACCAAAAGAGAACCAGCCCTTTTTACCTTGTGTATTGACACGGAAGCTATAACGGTCGAAAGTATTTCCATAAGAAACGCCGTCATTGTTATAGTAGCCGGCTGATACAAAATAACTACCGGAGTCACCGCCACCGGAGAGTGATACGTTGTAGTCCTGCACCAATGCGGTCTTCAACACTTCATCCTGCCAGTTGGTATCATACTGTGAGTGTTTCTGAGTGCTGTTTACAGTAGCAATGCCATCTTTGATAGCTTCATTATAGGCAATATCATTATACTTGATATATTCTGCCGCATTCATCAAATCAAATTTCGGGCTCCATTCCAATGTTTCCTTTACGCTTACATTCACCTTCATGGGACCTTTCGTACCCTTCTTGGTAGTAACGATAATCACACCATTGGCAGCACGCGAACCGTAGATGGCAGCAGCAGAAGCGTCCTTCAGAATCTGGATGGATTCTGCATCTGCAGGGTTGAAGTCAACTCCCGGATCTGTAATCATACCATCAATTACCCACAACGGAGAGTTATTACTCAAAGAACCGACACCGCGAATTTCAATAGAGGCATCTTCGCCCGCCCTACCGCTACTGCGTACGTTAATACCGGTTGCCAAACCCTGCATCTGGCTGACCAGTGTTCCTGCAGCGCTTTTCTTCATTTCCTTGGTATCAACAACGGCAACCGCTCCAGTCAAGTCGGACTTCTTCACGGTCTGATAACCGATGACAACCACTTCTTCCAGTGCTTTCGAATCATCTTTCATCACCACGCGCAAGGCAGTTCCCTTATAGACAACTTCCTGCGTAAGCATACCGATATAAGAGAAAACGAGTGTACTTCCTTTTTTTCCACTCACTGAGAAATTACCGTCAATATCGGTAATGGCACCCGTGGTAGTACCCTTCACCAATACATTCACGCCCACCAAAGGCTCACTATTTGCATCCGTCACCGTTCCCGTTATGGTCACATCTTGTGAATAAGCGGTAGCTGCAAACACAACAAAGAATAAGAATAAGATTTTCTTGATCATTTTTTATAGAATTAGATTTTAAAACTATGCGGAAACTAACGCCCGCTTTTTAAATACACCGCAGAAAGTGATTAGTCACTTCTGCCAATCATAGAACATTGATTAGGATTTGTTACGTCATAGGCATAGGGGTCATAGTATTATAAATTGTTGGCTTTCGGATGCAAATATATCCGCATAAAGCTAAAATTAATGCAAATATCGCTTCAATCTATGCAATTATAAATCCAAAAAATGCCCCTGAGAGACACCTCAGGGGCATTTGATTGGATTGTTATATTTAGCAAGCATTCCATGCTATCATTTCACGAAGTCTTTGGGCAGAATACCAAATTGTTTTTGGAAGCACTTGGTAAAATAGGAAGGAGTATTGAAGCCGGTCATATAGCAAACCTCATTGATTTTACACTCTCCTTCCTTTAAAAGCTGCGCCGCTTTCTTCAACCGCTCCAGACGGATGTAGTCATTGGGAGTCATATCCAATATGCCCTTTATCTTCCGGTTCAGGCTCGACCGGCTCATTTTCAGCAGGCTTGCCATATCACCCAGGCAGAAATCCGGATTCTGCATATTGGCAACCACCACTTCCTTCAATGTTTTAAGGAAAGATTCATCTGCCTTTGTCATTGCCATACTGCCCGTCTGCACAAAGGGAGAATTGACAAAAGAAGCCCGTAGCTTCTCACGGTTGTTCAGCAGATTGGCCACACAAACTTTCAGATATTCCACGGAGAAAGGTTTCTCTATATATACGTCAGCCCCCAGCTTCATTCCCTCTATTTTGGCTTGAAGAGTCGTCTTCGCCGTAAGCAGTATAATCGGTATATGGCTATAGTCAAGCTCGGACTTCAGATGCTCGCACAGCTCCAATCCATTCATCTCGGGCATCATAATGTCTGAAATGACAAGATTTACAGTATGTTCCTTCAACACCTTCAAAGCTTCCACCCCATTCACGGCAGTCAGCACACGATATTCCGAAGAGAGCTGTTTCACAACAAATGCCTGCATTTCCAGACTGTCTTCCACCACCAAAAGAGTATACCGGTGCTGTTCCAAGGCAGTACCTGCACCACTTTCCTCAGAGGATTCCCCGCCCGTTACCGGTTCTTTATGCTCCATAGCCACCGTCTGCTCGTGCTTCAGCGGAAGTGACAGCAGGAAACAGTTGTTCTCCATCGAATCTTCCATGCACAACGTACCCTCATGGAGTTCGGCCAATGAACGGGCAAGTGCAAGCCCGATACCGGTGCCGGGTACAGAGCGCAAGGTACCGGTTTTATACTGGATGAACGGCTTGAAAATCTCCTCGCGCATCTCTACCGGAATGACAAGGCCGTCATTGCATACAGAAAGCAGCAGTCTTTCACCTTCCGAATATAGCCTGATGCGTATATAGGTCTCCGAATACTTTATCGCATTGGTCAGCAGATTGCTGATAATCTTGGTAAGCCCTTCCCTATCAACCGAAGCATACAAGCTTTCGGGAGTCTCTATGCTCAATGCCAGCCCTTTTTCGCGTGCCAGAGGCTTGAAGCGCTTATACGTCTTCTGCAAGAGCTCAGACACGTCGCATTCCACAAAATTCAATTGGAAGCCTTGCGTCTCCGTCTTCCGGAAGTCCAGCAACTGGTTCACCAAATCGAGCAGCCGGTTGGTGTTCAGTTCCATGGTCTCCAAATCATCCCTGATGTCGTCCGAGACAGACTGGGAAACCAATACATTCTCGAGCGGACTCTTTATCAGTGTAAGCGGTGTACGTATCTCATGCGCCACATTCGTGAAGAAGTCTATCTTCGCAGTATACAACTCCCGCTCCTTTTCCCGCTCAAACTTGTCCATAGCCTGCTGATGCTTCTGCCGGGTCTGTTTTCTGAAATAGATGATTACAGCAGCCAGTGAGCATAACGCCAATACCGTATAACCGGCATATGCCCAGGTGGAGAGATAGAAAGGAGGACGGATATGGATGTCGAGCACACGTTCCGTAGCGTTCCACTTGCCATCGCTGTTGGAACCTTTTATACGCAACGTATAGCTTCCATAAGGAAGGTTTGAATAGTTGATGATGGAATTCCGTCCTACCGTATACCAGTCGCGGTCAAAACCTTCCAACTTATATTCAAGACTGTTCATTTCGGGTGCTTGATAACTTAAAGCCGCAACCTGGAAAGAAAAGGAGTTCTGGTCGGCATCCAGTTCTATTTCATCCGCATAGGTGATGCTCTTCTCCAAAGGAGAATCCGGACTGTCCACCGAAAGCCGTTTATTGAACAGAAAGAAGTCTGTAATCACCACGGGAGGGAGGAAAGTGTTCTCCACAAAGGTTTCCGGGTCAAAGGCTATGAATCCGTTGATGCTTCCTAAATAGATGCGTCCTTTCTTGTCGATGTAGCCGGACTGGAAATTAAACTGGTTGCTCAGCAGCCCGTTGGCCGTGGTATAGACATGCTTGCTCTCCGTATCGGGATTGAAGCAGACCAGACCATGATTGGAAGTAATCCACAAGTTGCCCCGCTTGTCCTCGACCATCTTGTAGATGGTATTGCTCGGAAATCCTTTCGACATGTCATAACGGGTAAAATTGTCCGTTTCCGGATTGTAGCGGCAGAAGCCCTCACCCAGCGTCATGAACCACAGACGCTTCCTGCTGTCTTCGTAGATACTGATTACCTTATTGTAGGGAAGAGAGGTCGAATCATTCTCATTAGACAGATAATTCCTCCACTGCTGGCTTCTTACATTGTAGCAGAACACTCCATTAGAAAAAGTAGCAAACCACAGATTTCCGTTGAAGTCCTCCAGAATGTTATAAGTAAACATATTCTTCAGCTGAGGAATCCGGGTAAAGTCATCTGTAGAGCGATTGTACTTCAACAGACCGGACGTGGTGCCTATCCACACGTCTCCCGTAGTGGTCCTGCAAATGGTAAAGGCGTCATTGGCGACCATGGAATTCTCACTCTCACCCTTGGCATAATGTTTCACCTGCCTGGTCCGAAGATTCACCCGGTTCAGACCACCGGAGAACGTACCTACCCACAAATCATCCCCGTCCAGGCAAAGGCCGTGGACATTCTGATAAATGGCCGGATGCTCAAAAGGCTCTATCTTTCCGTTTTCCGGATTGTAATTGAACAAGCCTTTGTCTTCGGTACCTATCCACAAGGTGCCATCATTACTTTCACAGATTTCCCGTACACGACGGCCGAAATGCCTGAGATTGTCTCTCGGATAGAACTTCTCGAAATAAGTCCACTGATAAGGGCAATAGTTCACTCCACCGAAATAAGACCCTATCCACATGCCGTTCTCCTTGTCGCAGCAGAGCGAATAAATGGCATTGTCCGACAATGCATACGAATCATCCTGGTCGGGAACGGTCAAATGGGTAATCTTGTCATTCGTCAGATTGTAAATATACAAGCCGGACTCTGCGCCCACCCACAGCTCGTTGTCAGATTTGAACTGCAAAGCCCTCACATAGGTGTTCAGCAGCTTCCGCGTCTTGCCGGTAGTCTGGTTTATCTCTGTCAACCCGTTCAGCGAAGCGATATACACACAATTATGGGGTCCGCTGACCTGCCAGTTGATAATATCATTCTTGAAAATCTCATTTCCTTCCGCATCCTTGAAAGGCTGCAGAGGAGTTTCAAAGTCAGCTTTCGTATAGTAAAGATTATCCGCATACAAGGCCAGCCAACACGTATTCCCATTCAGCCAAAAGCGGGTTACATTGGGCAGTCCCGAATCGTGCAGATGGTTCAGCAGCCTCCCTTCATCCGGTTTATAGCAGAACAACCCCTGGTTTTCTACCGATATCCAGATATTGTCGTCCTCGTCACTTCCAATCATGGTGACGAAATCCCTGATGATACTGCCATTATCACTGGCCTCATCGAAAGCGGTAAAGGAATCCAGTACCGGGTCGTAAATAAAGACTCCCCCATCGGTACCAATCCAGATATTGCCCCGGCGGTCCTCGTAGAGCGCGGTTATGAAATTCTTGCCTAAACCGGAGTTCTCTTTCTTGTAGACACGGAAAGACAACCCGTCATACCGGTTCAGACCGTCCTTGGTTCCGAACCACATAAAGCCTTTCCTATCCTGCAAAATCTGATACACGGTGTTCTGCGAAAGACCGTTCCGGATATCCATCGTTCTGAAATAGTAATGAACAGCATCCTGCGCACAGACCGGCAATACCGCCCATAGGCACAGACTAAGGAAAAGCTTTATAATCAATCGTTTCATAACAACATTTTTAATGCACAATTTACCATTTACAAAGTACAATTTAACTATGCAGATGACAGCGCAGCCAAATTGTACTTTGTAAATGGTAAATTGTAAATGCCCCTATTTCTTAAGTGAATTGCAGATACGTGTATTTATCTCTTTCACGCGTTTCTCATCCAGCTTTATCACCTTGCGGTCGTAAGTCATCAGACCGTTCACTTCCACCTCCACATCCGTGGTCTGTGTATAGACGGCTGCCGAGAAACCTCTTTTTATCATCTGATACAGCATATCGGCATATTTCACGTACTCATCCGTAACCTCCTTGGAAGAGTTGAACTGAACATATCCCCAGTTGCGGTTCGGTTCCCAGATATGGTCTTTCAAGACAAGGCCGATGCCGCCATACTCACCCAAAACCGTGGCACGCTGTGCATCATACAGATACATCTCCGGTTGGGGATAGTTGTGGAGGTCGAGCATGTCACCGCAAGTATAATGGTTACCGCCACTTGCCGGATTCACCAGACGGGTCGGGTCATACTGTTTCGTCCATTCGGCTATCTCTACCGTCTTGAACTGCCCCCAGGCTTCGTTGAACGGTACCCATGTACCGATACACGGATAAGAGTAGAGACAATCCATTATTTCCTTCCATTCCTTGTGATAATAGGCTTCGGATTCGGCGGAGCGTTTCAGTTCTGTTCCGTCGAAATAGCGGCGGTTCTGCCATTCCGGATTACGGTCACCGCTCGGCATATCCTGCCATACGATGATACCCAAACGGTCACAATGTGTGTACCAACGTGCCGGTTCCACCTTGATATGCTTGCGAATCATATTGAAACCGAAATCTTTCGTCTTCTGTACATCATACAGCAAAGCCTCGTCTGTGGGAGCTGTATACAGTCCGTCGGGCCACCAACCCTGGTCCAGCGGTCCAAACTGGAACAAAGCCTCGTTATTTAGTTCCAGGCGTACGATGCCATCCGCGTCACGACGGGTGGAGTACTTACGCATGGCAGCATAGCTGTCCACCTTATCCACTACCTTGCCTCCGCTTTTCAGAGTCACTTTCAGCGTATAGAGGAAGGGGGAATCCGGACTCCACAACTTGGCATTCCGGGGCATGGACACCTCCACCGGCTCTGCATTGATACTTTTGCCGGTGGCTACCAGTTGATTGCCGTCATACACATTCACTTCCACAAAGTCGGAAGGGCATGCCTTATTCAATTCTGCCTTCACTGTCAGCATATTACGGTCAATATCGGGAGTAATACGGAGGTTCTCGATATGTTTTCCGGCAACCGGCTCCATCCATACCGTCTGCCAGATACCGCTTACGGGAGTGTACCAGATACCTTCCGGATTGCTGACCTGCTTTCCACGGGGTTGAGGCCCTTTATCCGTTGGGTCCCAAACTTTTACGACCAACTGATTATTGCCTTTGCCAGAAAGGGCGGCAGTAATATCGAAAGAGAACGGAGTAAATCCCCCCGTATGGCTGCCTACTTTCACATCATTCACCCATACATCCGTTTTCCAGTCGACAGCACCAAAGTGCAACAGCACTTGTTTTCCCTTCCAGGCAGAAGGAATTTCAAAACTGCGCTGGTAGACCAGTTCCTGGTTTTCATTGATTCTTTTTCCAACTCCGGACAAGGAGGATTCGATGGCAAAAGGAACAAGTATCTGCCCTTCGAACTCTGCCGGAAGATGCTCACCTTTATTTATAACGGCATAATTCCACAGTCCGTTCAAGTTCTTCCAGTCACTCCGTTCCATGATGGGACGAGGATATTCGGGCAACACATTCGCGGGATTGATCTGGGATGCCCAGTCCGTTTTGATTTTATCACCTGCCGGCTTCCATTGCGCCGAGCTTCCGATTGCAAACAACGTCAAGAATGACGATATGAGGAAAAATCTTCTCATAGTATTATAACTTTTTATTGGTTTCTACGAAAGCAAAGATAAGCCGATTCAGAAAAAAAGAATAGAAATTTAGAACCAATAAATAGTATTTTTGTGGAATATCAAGGTATTACCGTCTCATTTTATCAAAGAAATTCATCAAAGGCACCTTTTTCCGCTTTTCTTGCCACGCCTATGACAAGGTTTTGCCTTCCCATTGGCAAGACTTTGCCACCGCGTTGGCAAAACTTTGCCATAGGCGTGGCAAAAGTTTGCCAAGGCAGTGACAACTTGTTGGCAAAATACCTCCCTGATATACAAGGAGTAGCAAACAATAGACAGCAGGGAACGACTAATATCCCGGATTCTGCTGGTTCTCCAATGCCGGATTGGCATTTATCTCATCTTGCGAAATAGGAAGCACAATCTTCTCGAAAGTACGGTCGATTGTTTTTCCACGGTGACTCACCGGAATATCTTGAAAATCGTCGTTGAATTCGATGGTTCTGCCCATACGCATCATGTCGAAGAAGCGTTGTCCTTCACCAAAAAGCTCCTTGCTGCGCTCGTCCAGAATCATATCATCGGTAATGGTAGCGGCAGTGGCCGGTGCCAGTCCGGGAGAACGCCTGCGGATTTCATTCAGGTAACCGGCGGCGGCATCTGCGCCTGCTTCCTGCTTCGTGGAGTGCAAGGCTGCTTCGGCGGCAATCAGATATATCTCGGAAAGACGGATTATCTTGATATTGACGGCTGTATTGGTTGCCTTGCCGTCACCTGCCAAGGTGGTACTGCCCATATACTTGTAGCAGGCTCCCTTGCGTTCAATCTCATTGTCCACCCAGTATTCATCGTTGTCCATGATTCCCCAACGCACATCCGTCTCGTCTTCACCCAGACGGTTCAGGAAATAATCGCTGGCAAGATACCAGCCCATGGCATTCTTCAACTGTCCGTAGCGCATCAGGTAAAAGCCCAAAGAAGAAGTTCCCAGGTCTGATTCCTCAGTGGTGATGCCCAGCTCAAAGATGGACTCGGAACCAAACTGCTTGCTCCAGGAAGCCGTCCAATCGGCAGGCTCATACAGTTTGTACACACCGCTTTCTATAATCTCCCGGGCAGCGTTCAAAGCACCGTCATAATCTTCCATATAGAGTTTCACACGCGCTTGCAGGGCTATGTTGGTGTAATAGTCCGCATATCCGCTCTGCTTTGTCTTCTTCTTGGCAAGCAGGGCCGCCCCGTCCGACAAGTCCTGCAGAATCTGGCGATAGTTCTCCTCCACAGTAGCACGGGTGGGCTGGGCGTTCACCGTAAGCGGCTCGGTTACATTGGGAACTCCATAAGAGGTCTTGTTGTAATTGTAAGGAAGCCCGTAGAGACGGACCAAATCGAAATAGAACAGCGCCCTCAGAGTCAACGCCTGCCCTTTGGCTTCGGAAAAGTCTTCCATACTGCCCGATTCTTCCAGCTTCTCAATGTTGCTCAACAAGGTGTTGACCTGCAGAATGCAGTAATATCCACGGCTCCAGAAACCGGAATAAGTATTGCTGTTGGAAGTGTGGTTGAACGTATAGAATGCATCCAGTCCGCGTCCGGCAGCAAAAATCGTGAGGTCACCGCCCTTGGCATCACCGTACATAAAAAGGTTTCTGCCGTAATAGGACGATGAGGTCATCGCACTCATCACACCGTTGATAACCACCTGCGCATCGGCTACCGTACCGACAGCACCTTCTGCATTTCCGGAGTTGGTGGGCTGCATATCCAGAAAATCGTCACACGAAGTGAATGTAAAGGCACCAAGTATCACAAGTGCCAATAAATGATATATCTTTTTCATTGTTAGTTCCTCCAGTTCATTAAAATTTCAATTCAACGCCAACGACAAACGTTTTTCCGATAGGGGTTTCCCAACCACGTGTGCCGTATTCGCTCACTTCGGGGTCTGCCTCCTTGTATTTGGCTATTGTCCAAAGGTTGCTGGCAGTGAAGAAAAGGCGGGCATTCTCGATGAAAGCCTTGCGGGTCATGGCTTTGGGCAGCGTATAGGCCAATGAGAGATTCTTCAAGCGCAGATAACTGGCATTGAACAAGTGGCGGCTGCTGTATTGTTGCGGGTCATCGAGGTCTACACCTTCGATACGGGGCTCTGTACCGTTCGTATGGTCTGGCGTCCAAAGGTTGTTGTAGTAGCTTTTAGCACGGATACGCTCCCAATAATAACCGTCGTCGGCCACATCCATGTAGGCTACGTCGTACAAGTCTCCTCCTATCTTATAGGTAAAGCCCAACGAAAGGGCTATGCCTTTGTAGGAGACCGAGGTATTGATGCCCCCATACACTTTGGGAACGGCATTGCCGATGATGGTGTAGTTGGCATTGTTATAGTCATAAGTAGCTCCGCGCCCGTTATACTCAAAATCTCCGGCCTTGCCATTCTTGGGGTCATTTACATAGTAGACGTTCTTGCCGTTGGTCTTGTCCACACCTGCCCATTCGTATCCATAGAAAGCCAGCGTGGACTGACCTTCCCGGTATACATATTGCGCACGGCTGTCGCTACTGGTGGGGTCGTACCAGATAATGTCCGCACCGCCATACAACTCTTTCACCTCAGAACGGAGGAAGGTTGCGTTGACACCGGCACTCCATAACCATCCTTTACTATCAATGATGTCACCACTCAACTCCACCTCTACCCCATGGTTGTTGATGCATCCTACGTTCCGCAACGTAGAGGAAAATCCCGTAACCATCGAAATGGGAACATCCTGGAGCAGGTTCTTCGAATCACGGTTGAAGTATTCCACCGTACCGCGCAGACGCTGGCCGAAGAAGCCGAAGTCGATACCCACATTCGTGTTGTAGCTCGTCTCCCAAGACAGCTTGTCATTGGTGACGGTAGTGATTGTACCGCCCGGGTTACCCATGTACTTACTGGTATAACTCATCAAGCTCATATAGCCGTAATTGTCCGAAGGCAGCGTACCGTTAATACCATAAGAGGCACGTATACGCAGGTTGCTCAGGAAAGAATATTTGCTCATAAAACCCTCGCGCATGATGTTCCACGCTCCTGCCACTGACCAGAAGTTTCCCCAACGTTCCTGCTTGCTGAGCCGGGAAGAACCGTCGCGGCGGTAAGAACCGGAAATGAAGTAGCGTTCATCGTAATTATAATCCAACTTGGAGAGCACGGACACCATCGAGTTTCCCCAGGAATATCCGGCAGAAGTCTGCGTTCCGGCAGTAGAAACTGTATGAATGGTGCTGACCGCAAGATTGCTTCCTGTGGCACGCACATAGTCTGTCTTGTTCTTCTCCGCTTCGAAACCCACCATGGTGCCAACTGTGTGTTTGTCGAAGGTGCCGGTATAATTGGCGGTAGTGGAGGTAACCATCTTCTCGTATGTAGTACGGTATTCGTTGACATTCCCATTGTCTGCCGAGCCTTTATAGTGATTGGCACTGTAATAGATATGGTCTTTTACAGTAGTATTGTCGTAAGAGTAGATAGAACGAAGGTCCAGGCCCGGCATCAGATGCAGGGTGAGCGTCTCCGCAGCCATGATTTTGGTACTGGTAGAACCGTTCTCCCACTCTTTGTCATAATAAAGCCCATTGTAGGCGTAGCTACCGTAACGTTCGGTCCAGAGCTCGCCGGTCTTGTAATCAGTGGGCCAGTAGAGTCCCCACAGCAAGTTACGGGTCTGCATGAAGTAATTGCTGCCCGTGTTGCGTGTATCATTATAACCGCTTTTCTTGGTACGCGCCAGGCTGGCATTGGTGGTCAGTTCAAGGAATTTCCCCACCTTCTGGGTGAGGTTCAGGCGACCGGAAACACGGTCGAAGCTGTTCATCTTCAAACGTCCTTCGTCCTGGGTATAGGAAAGGGAAGTGTAATAGTTGGTATTCTGCGTAGCACCACTGACGGACATATCGTAGGTCTGATAAATGGCGGTACGGAAATATGCCTTGTCCCAATCGTAGTATTTGCCTCCACGCCCGGAGTTGTCGTACTCAAGGATATTGACGTTCTCGTAAGCTCCCGTACCATTTGTGGTAAATTGGTAGCCATGTTTGTTGAAACGGCTGTTCAACTGGCCTATGGCATAGGCTGCCGCCTTTTCGTCCGTTTCGCCCTTACCGCTTGTACGGGCATCGTGAAATACGGTGTAGAGCATATTCACATTCTCCTGTACGCTGGCCGTTTCATAGTTGTCCGTTGCCCAGCAGGGCGTGAAGCCCACTTCGGCTTTCAGCGTCACCACCGGCTTGCCAATCTGTCCTTTTTTGGTAGTAATCAGAATGACGCCGTTTGCCGCACGCGACCCATAAAGCGAGCTGGCCGCCGCATCTTTCAATACAGAAATAGATTCGATGTCTTCCGGGTTCAACGTATTCATGATGTTGTTGGTAGAATAGAGCTCACCGCTCATCTGCCCCGTATTGCCCGAAGAGACCGGAACACCGTCCACTACATACAACGGTTCATTCCCGGCATTCATAGAACCTATGCCACGGATGCGGATGGCCGGTGCGGAACCCGCCTGGCCGGAATTATTCGTCAGTTGCAAGCCCGCCACTTTACCGTTCAACGCGTTTTCAAAGCTGGTCGTCGGAATGTCTTTCAGCGCATCCGCTTTCACTAAAGAAGCCGAACCTGCATAGCTGCTCTTTTTGGCCGTGCCGTAAGCCACCACCATCACTTCATCCAGCAGTTCCGAATCCGATTTCAGCACCACCTTCATAGCAGGCTTTATGGCAGCTTCTACTTTCTGCATACCTACAAAAGAGACAATCACTGTCTTTGCCGTGCCCGGCACATTCAAGATTGTAAATTTACCTTCGATATCGGTCACGGCCCCCAGCGTTGTGCCCTTCACCAATACCGATGCCCCAATAATCGGCTCATTGTTGTCCTCGGCAAATACCGTTCCCGAGACCGTAGACGTCTGAGCCATCACTCCCGCCCCCATAACCAGGCAGACAATGATTAACAAGAAGAATTTCTTTCTCATGCTTCTCTTCCTTAAAATTAGTCAATCAAAACACTTTTTAATATCCAAACGCTGCAAAGGTATGTATCTTTTTCAAAAAGAAAAGCAATAGTATTCAAAAAGCTTCATTTTGATTGTATTTTAAGCCAAACACAAGCAATATGTCTATAACCTAAGCATTCCAAGCAATAAGTATGATGCTGGATACGGAAATATAAGCAATGCCAAAGAAGATATATCCGGATTTTAAGATATGACACGTCCCGGCATACAACTTTTTATGTAACTTTGCACAGTTTTAAAATACACTGAACGAATGGAGTTTAAGTATGACGTTATTGTAATCGGCGCCGGACACGCAGGATGCGAAGCCGCTGCCGCTGCTGCAAACCTGGGTTCGAAGACTTGTCTTATCACAATGGATATGAACAAAATCGGACAGATGAGTTGTAACCCGGCAGTGGGAGGCATCGCCAAAGGACAGATAGTACGCGAAATAGACGCCTTGGGAGGATATATGGGATTGGTGACAGACCAGACAGCCATACAGTTCCGTATACTGAACCGTTCCAAAGGTCCCGCTATGTGGAGTCCGCGCGCGCAGTGCGACCGCAACAAATTCATCTGGGCATGGAGAGAGATACTGGAAAATATCCCCAACCTGCATATCTGGCAGGATACCGTGCAGGAAATCCTCGTTGAAAACGGTGAGATTACGGGAGTAGTCACATTATGGGGAGTAACGTTCCATGCCAAATGTGTAGTACTCACCGCAGGAACTTTCCTCAATGGACTGATGCACGTGGGACGTACCATGCTTCCAGGCGGACGTATGGCAGAACCTGCATCCTACCAATTAACCGAATCCATCGCAAAGCATGGCATCACCTTTGGACGCATGAAGACGGGAACCCCCGTACGCATAGATGGACGCAGCGTGCATTATGAGGATATGGAAATCCAAGATGGAGAATGTGACTTCCACAAGTTCTCGTTCATGGACACTCATGTACGCCATTTGAAACAGCTCCCTTGCTGGACCTGCTTCACCAACGAAGAAGCACACCGCATCCTGCAGGAAGGTCTGCCGGATTCTCCCCTTTTCAACGGACAAATCCAAAGTATCGGCCCACGTTATTGCCCCAGTATAGAAACCAAGATTGTGACTTTCCCCGACAAACCGCAGCACCAGCTTTTCCTGGAGCCCGAAGGGGAAACAACCCAAGAGCTCTACTTGAATGGATTCTCTTCTTCATTGCCCATGAACATCCAGATTGCAGCATTGAAAAAGATACCGGCGTTCAGAGACCTCGTCATCTACCGCCCGGGCTATGCCATCGAATACGACTTCTTTGACCCCACCCAACTGAAACATACGCTGGAAACGAAGAATATAAAGAATCTGTTCTTTGCCGGACAAGTAAACGGAACAACCGGTTACGAGGAAGCAGCTGGACAAGGAATCATGGCAGGTATCAACGCCCACATCAATTGCCACGGCGGAGAACCGTTCACCCTTGCAAGGGATGAAGCATATATCGGCGTTTTAATCGATGACTTGGTAACAAAAGGTGTGGACGAGCCTTACCGTATGTTTACTTCCCGTGCCGAATATCGCATCCTGCTCCGTATGGATGATGCGGACATGCGACTCACGGAAAAAGCCTGGAAGCTGGGACTCGCCAAGGAAGAGCGGTACAAGCTGCTGACAGAAAAACGTGAAGCCGTGAACCGGATTATAGACTTCGCGCGGAATTACTCGATGAAACCGGCATTAATCAATCCGGTATTGGAGCAGCTCGGCACAACTCCACTGCGCCAGGGATGCAAATTGATAGATTTGATAAACCGTCCGCAGATAACGATTGAGAACATTGCCGAGCACGTCAGTGCCTTTAAACGAGAACTGGATAAAATATCCGATAGAAAGGAAGAAATTGTAGAAGCTGCAGAAATACTCATCAAGTACGAGGGATACATCGGACGCGAACGGATTATTGCGGATAAATTGGCAAGATTGGAAAGCATCAAGATAAAAGGTAAGTTTGACTATAATTCCATTCAATCCCTTTCTACCGAAGCTAGACAGAAGCTGATGAAGATAGATCCGGAAACAATAGCCCAAGCGAGTCGGATTCCGGGAGTATCTCCAAGCGACATCAACGTGCTACTGGTACTTTGCGGACGATAGAGCGCAAAGTTCCACGTGAAACAAAGAATTCAATAAACGTATTAAATAAACTGATTATGAGCAAAGAAACTCTTACCAAAAGCATCCGAGAAATACCCGACTTCCCCATCCCGGGAATTCTATTCTACGATGTAACTACCTTGTTCAAGGAGCCTACCGCCTTGCAGGAACTCTCGGACACACTATACGAGATGTATAAAGACAAAGGCATCACCAAAGTAGTGGGTATAGAATCAAGAGGATTCATTATGGGCCCCATTCTCGCCACCAGACTGGGGGCAGGCTTCGTACCTATCCGCAAGCCGGGAAAGCTTCCTGCAGAAACCATTGAAGAAAGCTATGATAAAGAATATGGCAAAGACACCGTGCAGATGCACAAGGATGCCATCAATGAAGACGATGTAGTATTGCTACACGGCGACTTGCTGGCAACCGGTGGAACAATGGAAGCCGCCTGCAAACTGGTGAAACAGATGAACCCCAAGAAAGTGTATGTAAACTTCATCATCGAGCTGAAAGAGCTTCATGGCAAGGATGTGTTTGGAGATGATGTGGAAGTGGAGGCTGTGCTGTCGCTTTAGCCATTTCATATTTCACCACAGATTACACAGATTAACACAGATTATTTATCCACCACAAAACACAGTTTTATCAAAGAGAAATCTGCGCTAATCTGTGTAATCTGTGGTGAAACGTCGGTATTATGGAAGAACTCAGAACTAACGACTACCTCAAAGGGATTGTATCCAACCTTCCCGAAAGTCCCGGTATTTACCAATATCTGAATACCGAAGGGACTATTATATATGTAGGAAAGGCAAAGAATCTGAAGCGAAGAGTGTCTTCCTACTTCAACCGGGAGCACGAACCGGGAAAGACGAGGGTGCTGGTCAGCAAGATTGCAGATATCCGATATATCGTGGTGAATACGGAAGAAGACGCGCTATTGCTGGAAAACAATCTTATCAAGAAATACAAGCCTCGCTACAACGTACTGTTGAAAGACGACAAGACGTATCCCAGCATCTGCGTGCAGAACGAATACTTTCCACGTGTATTCAGAACCCGGAAGATAATCCGTAACGGTTCCTCCTATTATGGCCCTTACAGCCATATACCTTCCATGTACGCATTACTCGACCTCATCAAGCATCTGTACCCTTTGCGTACATGCCACCTGAACCTCTCTCCGGAAAACATACGTGCCGGAAAGTTCAATGTTTGCCTGGAATACCACATCAAGAACTGTGCAGGACCTTGCATCGGGAAGCAAAGCCAGGAAGAGTATCTGAAAAACATCGCTGAAATCAAGGAAATACTCAAAGGGAATACCCAGGAGATAGAACGGATGCTTTTCCAGCAAATGCAGGAACTGGCAGCCGAAATGAAGTTTGAAGAAGCACAGAAGATAAAGAAGAAATACCTGCTGCTGGAAAACTACCGGGCGAAATCGGAAGTGGTAAGCAACGTGCTGCACAATATCGACGTGTTCTCCATCGAGGAAGACAGCGATGAAAAGTCCGCTTTTGTCAACTACCTGCACATTACGAACGGTGCCATCAACCAGGCTTTCACCTTTGAATACAAGAAACGATTGAATGAGAGCAAAGAAGAACTGCTCTCTCTCGGCATCATCGAAATGCGGGAAAGATACAAGAGCCTTTCTCGTGAAATCATCGTGCCTTTTGAGCTGGATATGGAGCTGAAAGATGTCGTCTTTACCATTCCGCAACGGGGAGACAAAAAGAAACTGCTGGAACTCTCCATCCTCAATGTGAAGCAGTACAAAGCCGACCGCCTGAAGCAAGCCGAAAAGCTGAATCCGGAGCAACGGACCGTGCGCCTGCTGAAAGAGATACAGCAAGAGCTGCACCTGGACCGCCTGCCCATGCAGATAGAATGTTTCGACAACTCCAACATCCAGGGTTCCGACCCCGTGGCCGGGTGCGTGGTCTTCGTCAAGGGGAAACCTTCCAAGAAGGATTACCGCAAGTACAATATCAAGACCGTAGCGGGACCGGATGACTATGCCTCCATGAAAGAGGTCGTAAAACGGCGCTATCAGCGCGCTATAGAAGAGAAAGCACCCCTGCCCGACCTTCTTATCACCGACGGTGGAAAAGGGCAAATGAGCGCCGTAAAAGAGGTGATAGACGAGCTTGGCCTGAACATCCCCATCGCCGGACTTGCCAAAGATGGCAAACATCGCACTTCCGAGCTATTGTATGGCTACCCTCCCCAGACCATCGGATTGAAACAGAACACCCCCCTCTTCCGACTGCTGACGCAGATTCAAGATGAAGTGCACCGCTTCGCCATTACCTTCCACCGCGACAAGCGCAGCAAACGGCAGATTGCCTCCGCACTGGACGAGATAAAAGGTATCGGTGAAAAGACGAAAAGCACGTTGCTCAAGGAGTTCAAAAGCGTGAAGCGTATCCGCGAAGCATCTGCCGAGGAGCTTGCCGCCGTGGTGGGAGAAGCGAAAGCCAAAATCATCCAGACCTATTTCTCAGAGAAATAATGACTGATAAATCAGCCTGCAGAGCCATGCACACAACGAATTAATTCGTAACTTTGTCCCCTCAAAAAGACAAGAACAACATGAGAGTAGTGATACAACGTGCCGGACACGCTTCCGTCACCATCAACGGAACCTGCAAAGCCTCCATTGGAAAGGGCCTCATGATACTCGTAGGCATCGAAGAATCCGATGGAAAAGAAGATATCGACTGGCTTTGCAAGAAGATAGTCAACCTGCGCATTTTCGATGACGAAAACGGCGTAATGAACAAATCCATTCTTGAAGCAGACGGCGAGATACTGGTTATCAGCCAGTTCACCCTCCACGCCTCCACCAAGAAAGGCAACCGTCCCTCCTACATACGGGCAGCACGGCCGGAAATATCCGTCCCGCTGTACGAACAATTCTGCCGGGAACTGAGTTTAGCATTAGGTAAAGAAATAGGTACCGGCGAATTTGGTGCCGATATGAAAGTAGAACTGATGAACGATGGTCCCGTGACCATCTGTATAGATACAAAAAACAAGGAATAATGACGTTAGAAGAAGCACAGAAACAAGTGGATTCCTGGATAAAGGAATACGGAGTGCGCTATTTCAGCGAACTCACCAATATGGCGATACTGACCGAAGAAGTGGGCGAACTCGCCCGCGTCATGGCACGCAAGTATGGCGACCAATCCTTCAAGAAAGGAGAAAAAGACAATCTCGACGATGAGATGGCAGATGTTCTTTGGGTACTTCTCTGCCTTGCGAACCAGACCGGAGTGAACCTGACAGACGCCTTCTGCCGCAACTTCGAGAAGAAAACCAGACGTGACCAGACAAGACATATCAATAATCCTAAATTGAAAAACCATGGAGAAGAATGAGCCTACCCAGAGTAAGTATGACGCCGCCCTGGCAAAGTACAACACCCAACTGGATGATGCAGAAATAGCTGCACAAGCTGCCAGAATCATTGCAGAGAAAGTACCGGCAAACAATACACCGGAGGTAAAGAAATTCCTGTTCAACTGCATTGACCTTACCACCCTGAAGAGTGAAGACAGCGATGAAAGCGTCATGAAATTCACCCAGAAAGTGAATAAATTCGACGAAGAGTTCCCCGACCTGAAAAATGTGGCAGCCATCTGTGTATACCCCAATTTTGCAGAAGTCGTAAAAGACACGCTGGAAGTGGAAGATGTAAAAATAGCTTGTGTATCAGCAGGTTTCCCCTCCTCCCAGACTTTCATTGAAGTGAAAGTGGCAGAAACTGCCATGGCACTGATGGAAGGCGCCGATGAAATAGACATCGTTATTTCGGTGGGCAAGTTCCTGGCGGGAGACTATGAAGGCATGTGCGAGGAGATACAAGAACTCAAAGCAACCTGCAAAGAGCACCACATGAAGGTAATCCTCGAAACCGGAGCTTTGAAGACGGCTTCGAACATCAAAAAAGCATCCATCCTTTCCATGTATTCGGGTGCCGATTTCATCAAGACTTCCACCGGCAAGCAGCAGCCTGCCGCCACGCCGGAGGCCGCCCTGGTTATGTGCCAGGCCATCAAGGAATATCACGAGCTGACGGGTATCAAGGTAGGCTTTAAGCCCGCAGGAGGAATCAACTGCGTGAACGATGCACTGATTTATTACACCATCGTCAAGGAAGTGCTCGGCGAAGAATGGCTGAACAACGAGCTGTTCCGTCTGGGAACCAGTCGTCTTGCCAACCTGCTGCTTTCGGAAATCAAGGGTGAAGAGATGAAATTCTTCTAAGAGAAAGCTGTATTTACCTATAAATAAAGCCTGATGGAGTGGGTTCCATCAGGCTTTCTCATATTATCAACCGGAAACAGTTCCGTCATTTTTCCCGCTCTACCACATAATCCAGATACCCGGCTAGCGCTGCTTTTACCTCCGTATCGGGCAAAGAAGCCAGCAAAGAAAGAGCCTTTTCCTTATAGTCATACATCACTTGCGAAGCATACTCTATACCACCATTCTGCTTGGTAAATTCAATTAAATGGGCTATTTCGCCAGGCGTTGCCTCCCCATTCTTTATCTTTACGGCAATTTCTTCCGCTGTTTTATCCTTCACGGTATTGAGCACATGAAGCGCAGGCAGAGTCAACTTCCCCTCCACCATATCATTTCCGGTAGGTTTGCCTATTTCCTTGCTCTCGGAGTAATCGAAAATATCATCCTTTATCTGAAAACAAAGCCCGATATATTCACCGAACAGACGCGCAGATTCCGCCTTTTCATCGCTGGCCCCCACCGAGAGAGCGCCCGCCTTCGTACAAGCTGCAAAGAGCACGGCCGTCTTCTTGCGGATAACGTCGAAATAGACTTCCTCGGAGAAATGGAGATTGCTGACGTTGGAAAGCTGCAGAAGTTCACCATCTGCCAAATCCTGCCCCAGGCAGGAGACGATGTCGATAATGTCATGGTTACGGGTCATGCCCACTTGCACCAACGCTGTTGCAAGCAGATAATCGCCTGCCAGTACGGCTACTTTATTATTGAAAATGGCATTAACGGAGAGTTGTCCACGGCGTTCAGTACTTTCGTCCACTACATCATCGTGCACAAGGCTGGCATTATGAAGAAGTTCCAACGCAACCGCAGCATGCAGGGTTGCAGGACATACCTTGCCAAAAAGCTTCGCAGCCAGAAGCACCAGAATGGGGCGCATCATCTTCCCGTTCTTCTGCCGGATATGCGCAATTACGCTGCTCAGCAAAAGGTTGGAACTGGAAAGGGCACTTTCAAAAAGCTTCTTGAAGTCCTCCAATTCCTCAGAAATCGGGGATTTTATAGGTGATGAGTTGTCCATGCATCGCTATTTGCCTACAAAAATAGTAATAAAACGGTTAATACGGTATTTTTTTGTACTTTTACCATGAAAAAAAGGATTAAATGTATGAATTCAATCGATAAACTGTTTTTGCTCGATGCCTATGCACTGATATATCGGGCGTACTACGCGTTCATCAAGAGCCCGAGAATCAACTCAAAAGGATTCAACACTTCGGCCATTCTGGGCTTTGTAAATACCCTGGAAGAAGTACTCAAAAAAGAGAACCCTACTCACATCGGAGTCGCTTTCGATCCCGCCGGACCGACCTTCCGCCACGAAGCCTACGAGCAATACAAGGCACAGCGTGAAGAAACGCCCGAAGCCATCCGTCTTTCCGTACCTATTATAAAGGACATCATCCGCGCCTACCGCATCCCCATCCTCGAAGTATCCGGCTACGAAGCCGACGACGTGATCGGAACTCTCGCCACTGAAGCCGGACGGCAGGGCATCACCACCTATATGATGACTCCCGACAAGGACTACGGCCAACTGGTATCAGACCGCGTCTTCATGTACCGCCCCAAGCATACCGGCGGATTCGAGGTTATGGGCACGGAAGAGGTAAAGACGAAGTTCAGCATACAATCCACCGAGCAGGTCATCGACATGCTGGGACTGATGGGCGATGCTTCCGACAACATCCCCGGCTGTCCGGGCGTGGGCGAGAAGACCGCACAGAAACTGATTGCCGAATTCGGCAGTATCGAGAATCTGCTGGAACATACCGACCAGCTGAAAGGCGCACTGAAAACGAAAGTGGAAACCAACCGCGAGATGATAACCTTCTCCAAATTCCTTGCCACCATCAAAACAGATGTTCCCATTCAGCTCGACATGGATTCGCTCGTCCGCGAAGAACCGAACGAAGAAGAACTCCGCAAGATTTTCGAGGAGTTGGAATTCCGCACACTCATCGACCGGGTACTCAAAAAGGGAAGCGGCACTTCGTCCTCCCCTACTCCAACCTCTCCGGTACCCGACCTCTTTGCCGGGACTCTGTTTGCCCAGCCGCAAACCTCCACTCCCGAAAACAGCGCCCCGATTCAAGGCGATTTGTTTGCAAATTTTGCGGGCGAGGGGACGGGCGTTTCTGAAAATTCAAACCTGACGCGGTTAGAAATGCTCGATGTAGATTACCAACTCATTGATACAGAAGACAAAAGAGCAGAAATTATTCAAAAGTTACTTACAAGCGAAATTCTCTCAATAGATACCGAGACTACCGGAACCGAGCCAATGGACGCCGAACTTGTAGGAATGAGCTTCAGCGATGCCGAAAACCGTGCATACTACGTACCCGTTCCCGCCGAACGAGAGGAAGTCTTAAAAATTGTAAACGAGTTCCGTCCCCTCTTCGAAAACGAGAAATCCATGAAGGTGGGACAAAATATCAAGTACGATATGATTATCCTCCAAAATTACGGCGTCCAGGTGAAAGGCAAACTTTTCGACACCATGCTCGCCCACTACGTGCTGCAACCCGAACTCCGGCACAACATGGACTATCTGGCGGAAATCTACCTGCACTATCAGACCATCCATATCGACAAGCTGATTGGAGCGCGGGGCAAAAACCAAAAGAACATGCGCGACCTTTCACCCGAAGATGTCTACCGTTATGCCTGCGAGGATGCGGACGTCACCCTCAAACTGAAAAACGTGCTGGAAAAGGAACTGAAGGAGCAAGGTGCCGAACATCTGTTCTACGAAATAGAGATGCCGCTCGTGCCCGTACTTGTCAATATAGAGAGCAATGGAGTGCTGCTCGATACGGAAGCATTGAAGCAGTCGTCCCAGCACTTCACTGTCCGCCTGCAGGAGATTGAAAAGGAAATCTACGAGATGGCTGGCGAGACATTCAACATCAGCTCCGCCAAGCAGGTAGGCGAAGTGCTCTTCGACAAGCTGAAAATCGTGGAGAAGGCCAAAAAGACCAAGACCGGACAATACGTCACTTCCGAAGAGGTGCTGCAGAGCTACCGCAGCAAGCACGACATCATCGGAAAGATACTGGAATACCGCGGACTGAAGAAACTACTGAGCACCTATATAGATGCCCTACCCCAGCTCATCAACCCGCGCACGGGTCGCATACACACCTCCTTCAACCAGGCGATACCCGCCACCGGCCGCCTCAGTTCCAGCAACCCCAACCTGCAGAACATCCCCATCCGCGACGAAGACGGAAAGGAAATCCGCAAGGCGTTCATCCCCGACAACGGCTGCGAGTTCTTCTCTGCCGACTACTCGCAGATAGAGCTGCGCATCATGGCACACCTCAGCGAAGATAAGAACATGATAGACGCCTTCCTCAGCGGACACGACATCCACGCCGCCACCGCTGCCAAGATATATAAGATAGATATAAACGACGTAACCGCCGACATGCGCCGCAAGGCAAAAACGGCAAATTTCGGCATCATCTACGGCATCTCCGTCTTCGGGCTTGCCGAACGCATGGGCGTTTCTCGCCAGGAAGCCAAAGAGCTGATAGACGGCTACTTTGAAACCTACCCGCAAGTGAAGGAGTATATGGACAAAAGCATCCAGGTGGCACGCGAGAACGGCTATGTGGAAACCATCTTCCACCGCAAGCGCTTCCTGCCGGACATCAACTCAAGAAACGGGGTGGTACGGGGCTATGCCGAACGGAATGCCATCAACGCTCCCATCCAGGGAAGTGCCGCCGACATCATAAAAGTAGCCATGGCACACATCTATCAGCGCTTCCAAGCTTACAATCTGAAAGCAAAGATGATTTTACAGGTCCATGACGAACTAAATTTCAGCGTTCCAGAGGCAGAAAAAGAGCTTGTACAGAAAATCGTAATCGAAGAGATGGAGCAGGCATATCGCATGCACGTACCCCTGAAAGCCGATTGTGGGTGGGGAAACAACTGGTTGCAGGCACACTAAACAGCCCAATAACTTTATTTAACTTACAATCAGAAAGCAACAGAAGCAATCCTTTCCAAATACAGTTTGCTCATCAGAATATCCGGCAACCTCGCTGCCGGATATTTTTTATTCACCAATCTTGCCAAAAGGAAAGCATACCGAAACCCTCACTACTGACATATTGATAAAATTTAATCTGATATTTATATTTATGTCAATTTAATACGTACCTTTGCAGCGAAATCAATGACATATTGATAGAAAATAGAAAGTTAAACTAAAAAAGACATAAAACCATGAAAGCAAAAGTATCTTTAAAAACAGTGATTGTTTCAGCACTTCTCTTAGTTTGCGGATTAAATGCCTCAGCCGACAATAAGAGCAACCTCATTTACAATTCGGAAGAAGTAAACGGCATGAAGGTGGCAGAGACCGTATACAAGATGGACGGAAACACGCTTGCCAACTATATGAAGTACAATTATAAGTACGACGACCAGAACCGCATGACGGAAAGCGAAGCCCTGAAATGGAACAGCACCAAGAATACATGGGGCAAGGACATGTGCATCCGCTATGCATACCAAGGCAAGACGATGACTACCACGTACTATAAATGGAACAACAAGAAAAGCGAATACATACTGGTTCCCGAGATGACAGTAATCATGGACAACCCTAACATGTAATTGACAAACTCTCTCTTAAAGTAAGAAATCTTATTCCTAACAACAATAACCGAAACCTTTCATAAAAGAGCCGGAATGATTCGCACATTCCGGCTCTTTTATTATATCTTGAAAAACAAATCCTTTCCGTCAGATACCAATAACCTTACACGATTAGTATCCTGGATTGTTTTCTATAATGGCACTGTTTGTATCAATCTCACTTTGGGGAAGCGGCCAAAGTTCATCCTTTCCTTTGATATACTTCATCGTGTTATACACACGGAGATTCAGTGCTTTCCCATCCCAAGAACTACCTTCTGAATATGCCGGATGCCAGTTGTCATCAAATGAAGGCTTGGCATTGGACATAAGCCCTTTTTGATTGGGAGCATAAATCTTACCTGTCATCACTGTAGAAGCCATACCCCAACGACGGAGATCAAACCAACGAAAACCTTCATTACAAAGTTCAACAGTACGTTCGTAACGTAATGCCTTTCGGAGTCCGCTCTGCGAAGTAACTACCACATCGGGCATTCCTACACGATTACGAATTATATTGATGTCCGTTCGTGCTAACTCCAGATTGCCATCAGCCATTTCAATATTGGCTTCTGCCTCTATTAGATAAACCTCTGCTAAACGCATCAAGCCGCAATTAAGATCACTGGTTTCATGGTTGGAGATTGCAGCTCTTTCCAACTCGGCTATATCCAAATATTTCCTCCAGAGATATCCAGCAGGACCTTTAGTGCCATTGGCACCGTATACGCCCTTGGTTCCCTGTGACTCCATGTTTGTCACGTCCTTGCCCGTGCTATAGTCGTGAATCTTTTTACTGGTAGTGGAAGTCTGGAATTCTAGATTGAATATGCGTGAACCAGGTCGCAAACAGAAAAGATCCAGACGAGGGTCCCGGTTTTGCCAAGGGTTCTGCCAGTCATACAGAGAAGATTCCGTAATCGATTTGCCATCCTTGCATTGAAACATATCAACAAATGTTTGTGTAGGACCAAAATAGGCGCATCCTCCCAGTGTACGTGGAGCCATGTAATATGCCTCCTTGGTTTTATTACTGGATATTACCGCATCATACTGCACGGACCAGAGCCACTCATTGCTTGCCTCACCGTCATAACCAAACAGAGCCGTCTGACCGGTTGGCTCTCCTGCCTCATGACTTTCTCCACAATACTGTGTATTGATGGATTCCAATTCAAAGCCTGCCTCCTTAGCCAAATTCAAGGCTTGTTTGGCCGAACTGGCAGCCAAGTCATACTTTTTCCAATTCAAGGCAATACGGGCACGTAACGCATACGCTGCTACCCGTCCGATGCGTGCACTGCCATAGCTTTCTGCTTTATGGCGGAGTGGAAGGTTAGCCAAACACTCGTCGCTAAGATCCGAAAGCAGATTCTCTACAATGGTCTCTCTCGGTGTACGTGGGGTCTGGCTGTCATTTATACCCGCTGTGTGGACCACATACGGCAAGTCTCCATAGTGCTGGCAAGCTTGATCATAACAGAATGCCCGTATGCACAGCAGCTCTGCCCGTATACTCTCTATATCCGTATCAGAGGCTGTGCCACGCAGATTATCCAGCGCATCGAGAAGCTGGTTGATACGTGCCACGGTCTTATACACGCAATTATAAAGCTTGTTTGCCACCGCGTTTTCAGCAGAAGCTCCGGAGGTGATTAATTCCGTATACATAGCCGTGTTGACACGTGTAGCACCAATATCGGTAATATTGTCTGTCACCTTCCACCAGGTGGTGGTGCTGGCACTATAAGCTGTCAGAGATGAGTAAACAGCGTTCAAACCGAAATTCGCCTCTTCCATACTCGAAGGATAAGAGGCAGAAGACGGTGAAGTGAGTGGTTCAAGGTCGAGTGAACAAGCACCGAGACTTAATAGAGACAGCGAAAGGAGTGCTGTATAAATATTGTTTCGTTTCATATCATTTTTTCTTTTTATGTCTTCTTGAATACAGACGGTTTCCCTATTCCGGCTAATCAGAATTTGATGTCAACGCCAAAAGTGAAGGCTTTCGTCTGGGGATAATTGTTTGCCGCACCCAGAGATACCCCATCTGTTGCTGATGCGTTATAGTTGACTTCGGGGTCATAGCCATCCCAAAAGTCAGTAAAAGTCAAGAGATTCTCAGCATTGGCATAAATGTAGGCAGACTTCAGTCCGATGGCTTTCATCCATTTGGAGGGCAGGTCGTAACCCAGCTGCAGGTTCTTCAGACGCAGGTAAGCGGCACTCTTCATCCAGAAGGATGATGTATAGGTGTTGTTACTGCTCTTATAAGAGAGGCGAGGCGTGGATGCATCATGATTCTGCTCCGTCCAATAGTCAAGGTGTTCCTTGCGGTAGGTTCCTCCCTGATAGCAAGGCATCACGTAGTAGGAATTGAGATAACCGTCGGCCTTGCCAACTCCTTGCAAGAAAGCCGAAAGACGAATTCCTTTGTATCCCACTCCTAAATTAAAGCTATAACTATAGCGTGGAACTGTACTTCCGATAATCGTCTTGTCATCTGTAGTAATTTTGTTGTCTCCGCTGACATTCCGGTATTTCAGGTCACCGGGATATACGGTTGTACCGAATTGGGGACAGTTGGCATTGATTTCGTCCGCTTCTTCTTGTGAATTGATGAAACCGTCGCATATCAATCCGTAAATGGAGTTAATGGAAGACCCCTCTTGGTTACGAATATCACCGCTTGTGCTGCTTGTGCCCCGCATGTCGGTGATGGTGTTTTTCACGTCGCTCAGCGTAAGGGCGGCATCCAGCGAAAAGTCCCTCGTCAGCTTCTTGCTGTAGCCTACGCTTAGCTCCCATCCCTGGTTTCTTACCTTGCCGGCATTCTGGAAGGGAGCACCCATACCAATGTGGTTGGGGATGTCCAGCTTCATCAGGATACCATCCGTTATCTTCCTATACCAGTCGGCAGTGATGTTGATACAGCCGAACAGTGAAAGATCTATGCCTAAGTCAGTCATGGTAGAAGTCTCCCATGTAAGGTCCCTATTGGAGAGCGAGGTAACAGCAGAGGTCGTGTAAAGATTACCTCCCATAGATATAGAGCCCGTAGAGAGTTGCTGAGTAGTGGGATAATAGGAACTTCCGATATTCTGGTTGCCCAGTTTGCCCCAAGAGGCACGTAATTTCAGATTATCCACTCTATCGCGTATAGATTCCATAAAGGGTTCCTCGCTGATGCGCCATGCTGCAGAGAATGAAGGGAACACGCCATATCGGTTACCCTCTGCAAATCTGGAAGAACCGTCGGTACGGATATTGGCCTCCACAAGGTAGCGTTCCTTGTAGTTGTAATTCAAGCGGCCAAAGAAGGAGTTGATGGCCCATTGGTACTCCCCTCCTCCATTGTTCATGTTCTCAATGTTACCGGCATCAATTTGGTCATATTGAGGGAAGTTGAATACTTGACGATAGGCAGAAAGAGTCTTTTCTGTATAGGTCTGACACTCCATACCTGCCATTACTTTGAAGTAGTGGTCATCCAGCTGTTTCTCATAGTTGGTCAGTGCCTGTGTGTTCCAGTAGAAGTAACGATAGGCCGATTCTGTAAGCGAGTTGTAGGTTTCGCCGCTCTTGAAGCTGGTAGTACCTTCCGGGTCACCATACGTGGTGACAGAATTCTTATAGTTATGGTTATTCTTGGTGATATAACGTGGAGTGGCTTGAACTGACACATTCCATCCATCGAGAATCTTATAGGTCAGAGCCATCGCCATGGTAGCACGGATAACATTGTTTTTCACAATACCGCCTTCACGCAACAACAGCACGGGGTTATTGCCCATCAGACCATTTGCCCCATTATAAAGACCAGTAGTAAATTGATTGACAATGTTCGGGGTTCGGGTGTTCATATAATTGAAGGCATGTCCTTCGTAGGGAGAACTATTTTTATTGGCATTGCTTACTTGTATGTCAAACTTCATGTCCAGACGGTCGCTAAGCTTGATGTCCATATTGTTGCGTACAGAGATTTTACGGTAAGAGGAATTGACCACTATACCCGTCTGGTCCAGATACCCTATAGAAGTAAGTGTCTTGATACGTTCTGATGAAGAAGTCAGAGTAAGCGTATGCCCATGGTTGAATCCGTTTTCTGTAAGAATCAAGTCCTGCCAGTCTGTATTAGGATAGATGTCCGGGTCAGTAGCCATGCCAGCCACATATTCCCTTATATATTCATCACTATAGGGCAGGTCGGATCCGTCGTTACCTGCTGCCACATTTTCCAATTGCATATATTCCAATGCATCCACTTTTTGAGGAAGCATCGTTGCGCCTTGGAATCCAAAATATCCTTTATAGGATATGCTGAACTTGTCTTGACTGCCACCCCGTTTGGTAGTCACCAGAATGACACCATTGGCAGCACGTGAGCCATAGATGGATGCAGATGCAGCATCTTTCAAGACGGACACTGACTCGATGATGTTAGGATCCACTTCATCTATGGTTCCTTCTACGCCATCGACCAACACCAACGGGGCGGCACTATCACCACCGAAGGTTCCGATACCACGTATACGTATATGACCGCCATTGCCGCCTGGCTCACCGCTCTGTGTAGTGACAGTTACACCTGCAGCCATGCCTTGCAGAGCCGAAGATACGTTTGATACTCGACGGCTTGCAAGCTTCTCGCTGTTAAGCGAAGAAACCGAGCCTGACAGATTAACCTTCTTGTTAGTGCTATAACCTACCACTACCACGTCGTTAAGCAATTGTGAGTCTTCATCCAGTACCACATGAATGAAGTTCTCCCCTGCAGTCTTCAGCTTGAGGGTACGGAAGCCGATGTAGGATACGATGAGTTCCGCGTCTTCGATGGTTTCAAAATTGAAGTTGCCGTCCACATCGGTAATGGTTTTCTCGGGAGAATGGGTCACTTGAATTGTAGCACCGGGAAGTGGATTATTGAACCGGTCCACCACTTTACCTTTGACGGGTTTCAGTGAAGCTGCGACTACATTCAACGAAACAAGCAGCCCACATACACACACAAAGGATTTAATCATTCTTGTTTTCATTAGTTTCTATGATGATTTTAATTTCGGCTGCAAAAGAATGGATGCTGTATTACAGACTTGTGTCACTTCCGTGATTTTGATATGACACCGGATGAGAGCCCGACATATGTAACTTGAACGTAACCCCATAGAAACGACGAAGTAATTTCACTCACCTATTTTTGCTCTCAATTCAAACAACAAATAATTGAAAGAGAAAAGCAATGAACAAAAAGAACATTTTTTACGCCGCATTGCTGCTTATGGCAATAGGGGCAGAAGCTAAAGAGATTAAAGGCAAAGTCATGGCCGACGGCAAGGGGCTGGCCAAAGTTGTAGTAACCGATGGCACCGCATTCGCTCTTACCAGTGAAGACGGAAGCTATATGATTGATGCTGATGAGAAGGCCCACTTTATCTATGTAGTGACACCTTCAGGCTATATGGCTCCTTGCAACGGGGGTACTCCCGTCTTCTATAAGACTCTGAACGAGAACAGCCACGATTTCCAGCTCCATCGCTGGGGAACAGTAGGAGGCAAATACGCCATGATGGCAGCAGCCGATACACAACCGCGCGGAGAGAACGCATTCCATCGGCTTGAAACGGAAGCTTTCCCCGACCTCAAGCAAGTGGGCTTTGAATATATGAGCCAGAATATTCCTGCTTTCGCCATCTTCTTGGGCGACATCTTATGGGATAACCTGGAAATGTTTCCCCACATCAAGCAAGAGATAGCAAAGATCCAAATTCCCATCTATCCGGTTATCGGCAACCACGACCACGACAAGGAGGTGAGCGACGATGATACCAGTGCACATCTTTATCGGCATTTCTTTGGACCCACTTACTATGCGTTCAATGCTGGAAAAGACTATTATATCGTTTTGGACAATATCCTTTATAAAGGAAACAAGAAGTATGAAGTGGGGCTCAATGATCAGCAGCTCAATTGGGTGAAGAGCTATCTGCAGTACGTCCCCAAAGGGGCTCATCTGTTTGTTTGCATGCATGCTCCGGCATACTTCTATAACGAGAACTACAAGTTGGGACGCGTAGCCGAGTTACTCGACCTTTTCGAGGGTTATAAGGTAGATATTCTCAGTGGTCACACTCATGTACAATGCAACACACAAATCAGAAACAACATTCGTGAGTACAATATCGCCTCCATCGGAGGCGCATGGTGGTTATGGGACGGCATCTATAGCAAAGACGGTACCCCTATTGGCTACCAAGTATTCGAATCCGGCAAGAACGGAATTGCAAATTATTTCAAGTCATTAGGACATGACCGTGACTATCAGTTCCGTTACTATCCCGTGGGTACAGTACCCGGCCATGAAGACGAACTCTGCGTCAAGGTATGGAATTGGGATAACCGCTGGAAAGTGGAATACTACGAAGACGGGAAGTTGAAAGGCGAAATGAAGCAGTATAAAGGCATGGATCCTGATTATGATTTCTTCCTGCAGCGCAAAGCTGTCACAGAGGGAAAGGATATGAAGGAACGTGGTCGCCAAGCTAACAAGAATGCTTATTTCTTTTTCTCTACAAAACCGAGCGATAAAGCAAAGAAAATAAAAATCGTGGTGACTGACGCCAACGGGAAAAGCTACGAGCAGTCTTTGGAACATTAAGTAAACAGACAGATAGTAATCGGTACCTGATTATGAGCCATTCCCTGCTCCTCGTTATTCAGCTATCGGTTATTATTCGTACCTTTACCCGAAAAAGGAATGCCACATGATACCCAAGCCCCTCATTACCTACATCGAGACAGCAATCATCCCCCGTTACAAGGAGTTTGACAAGGCACACAACCTCTCACACGTCCGCACCGTCATCGAAGAAAGCCTTGCCCTCGCCCGGCAATATCCCGAAGCGGACGAACGCCTGGCATACGTCATTGCCGCCTACCATGACACGGGACTGTGCCGCGACCGCGCCACCCACCACCTTGTCTCCGGCGAGATACTGATGGCGGACTCTACCCTGCGGCAATGGTTCTCCGACACGGAAATCCTCCTCATGAAAGAAGCCGTAGAAGACCACCGCGCCTCTACAGACCACGAACCTCGTAGCATCTACGGCAAGATTGTTGCCGAAGCGGACCGTATCATCGACCCGGACATCACCCTGCGCCGCACCGTGCAGTACGGATTGAAACAGAATCCTGCCGCCGACAAGGAGTGGCACTACCAGAGGTTCTATCAGCA
>ENA-OPCR01000026-OPCR01000026.1-human-gut-metagenome-genome-assembly--contig:-NODE-26-length-42368-cov-4.744783_pt1 | contig 42368 bp, 36 predicted proteins | sample MGYA00241571_ERZ501493 | MGnify/ENA primary metagenome ERZ501493 (study PRJEB25962, sample SAMEA2042662) | human gut metagenome | biome: human gut; feature: human-associated habitat; material: faeces... | reverse complement strand
AACGCAAAGAAATCCCTGCGTTTATCCTGATATTCAGCCAGAGCCTGAAAACCTGAATTTGCATAATTTCCGTTTTTCAGGTATGTTCTGTCGCCGAACAACTCGGCAAGCTCCTCCATTGCAGTTTTTAATGCCTCTTTTTTTACTTCATCTAAAACAAATTTGGTTGTATCAAAAACAAAATTGTTATCCATATAATTCTCCAATTAATTAAATGTTTTTAATCATTATTGTACTAATGATATTATCTTTGGTAAACCAGAATTCAACATATGAGTTATCATTATTGTTCGTTTCATAAGTTATTATTTCACTTCCTGTATCAAGAGTTTCTCTGTTTGTAGGTTCTCCAAATTTACTTAATACATCTTCTTTTTTATTTTTACCTGATATATCATCAACCTTAATTATTTCACTTACACTTTCATCGTCAAGATAAGAATATGATATCATATCAACAATGAAATCTTCAGTTTTTTGACCTTCAGCATACTCAAACAAAGATACTGTTGTAATCATTTTGTTATTATATAACAAATCAGTATAGGCATATGTGTTTCCATCTTTTTCGTAAACACTAACATCATTTTTATCAAAACTATATCCTTCCCCTAAATCACTCAATTTAAATGGAAGAACAACTGGTTTTCCGTTGAGCGTGACTTTATCAAGCATCTGTAAAACCTTGGTGTCATTGTCATCTGAATACCCCGAACCGTTTTCCTGCGAAACCTGAGAAACTGAACTTGTATCTGAAACAGAGCCGTTTCCGCCTGCACATCCTGCCATGCCCGCAACCATAGATAAAGTAAGTACCGCTGTAATTATAATTGTTCTTATTTTCATAATAATAAACCTCCATTTGTATCATTTTACATATTTTAACATAACGCTGTTGTGATTACAATTAACATAATGCGGAAAAATGTCAAAATAAGCCAATCCTATATGTATATTTTTACTATTATATTCTATTATGTAGCAATGTTTTGGTCAACTCCGCATAACGGTAAAACAGTTACATAAATCAGATTATTATTATTGTTACCCCAACATTTAGAATAAAACCATAAAAAGAACAGGTACAATCGGAAATTGATTGTACCTGTCGGTTTTAAAGATTAAGTTTTAAAAGCTCTTTTGCAGTGATGTCAACAAGATGTTCGCATTTCTTTGCATTGTCGTTAATAATCGAATCAAAGCCGAAAGAATTATGATTTTCAGAGTCGGGATAAGTGATTTTTTCGATATTATCAAGACCTGCCTCATATGATTTCTGTATGGAAAATTTATGCGACTCGGTAGAAAAACCGTTTTTCATAATTCATACTTTGTTTTGACTGTCAATTGCAGGGAATGTTATAACACTTGCGGCACCGTATTTAGTCAGTGACGGAACACCGGCTGAAAAATGCTTGTCTTTAATTGCTTTGTAAAAACTTTCAATAGAATAGGAATTGTTGGCTTTTATGTTGTTGATCTTAACACATAAAGCCATTAGTAACCACTTTCATTATGTATAAGATCAGTTTGTACCCCATACATTACCGTCTTTGTCAGTATATTTACCGGCAATAACCATAATAAGGTCAACAAGCCAGCCAATACCGCAAGCACCACCTGTAAGAAGCCAAATTACGCCTGTACCGATTTTACCTGTCAAAAATCTGTGTACACCTAAACCACCAAGGAAAAATGTGATTAAAATTGCACCTGCTTTACTCATAAACAATTACCTCATTTCTTTAATTTTTTGATTGCATATTTTTGTTTACAGATAATATAATACACATTAATGACAAGAATTGCAACTATTTGGCATAAAAGTCAATTTACTGGCAAGAATGGCAGATTAAGGAGAAACGGTGGTATTTGTAAATGATGTTTAACACACAAAGTTTAGTTTAATAAATTCAAAATTTAGGTCAACCCTTTTTAAAGGGATGCGGGTTTGGGCAGAGCCCATTAAATAATAAAAGCGAACTGATTTGTAATTAAAACAAACAGTTGTAATTATATTGTAGAATAACCAAACTTTAGATTAATCAAGATTTTAATATAAAACAAAAGTAAAGACTAATGAGTGGCAGAAAGTTGCACTTGAGCAGTCTTAGAAAAAGATACTCTAAAGGATGCAAAGGTTTTTGTGTGTGGCTAATTTGCCCTTGAAAAGAGGCAAATTAGTAGTTTTAGTAGCGTGCCTTTTCTTTTGTTGCTATCGCAATTTTTATGCTCTCGCCGTTATGTTCAAGCCGCCAAACGGCAAGCCATTTGGCTATCGAAATTTGCGACAGCATAAAGCATTTGTGGGCGTTGCCAACACCCACAACCTTTGAAAAGGTTGACCAAACTTTTATATTCGGGACGGAAAGTTTATCTTTTTCTTTACTTTGTTGCCCGACCGATAATTTTCTAAACCCTAACCCCCAACTTTGACAAATAATAAAAAGCCGACAAACATAGTACAAAACTAAGTTTGTCGGCTGAATTTTTATATCATATTATGCTGTTTCGGACAATCACATTCTTGGTTCTTTAACTTCAAATGTAAATGTTTCCTGTGCGGTTTTGCCGTCTGCATCCTTTACTTCTACAAGTACAGTGTGCTCACCAATTTTTAAAGGTGTTCCTTCATAATAAAGGCTTTCCATATCAATAGCGAAATCAGCGCTTTCGGAATAATCCTGAACTAACAATCCGTTGTCAAGTGTGAACTTGTACTGATACGGCGCTGTTCCAAAAATTGTGTTTGCAGATATTGTAAGAGTATATTCAGCAAAGCCTATATAATCGACATCTGTATGAATACCGCAAATAACAGGATTTTCACTTTCATATGCGTCAACTACCGTATATTTGTGCAAAGTTTTCTCTACACACTTATCAATAGCGTTATAACTCCTTACCGAAACATCATAGCTGCCGCTTTCATCAAATGTATAAGTAAATGTGTTTGACTCAGATTTTTGCTGAACAACCTCGCCGTTAATCAAAAATTCATAGCTGAAAGGTGTAACGCCCGAATACATTGTTGCGGTAAATGTTACAGGAGTGCCTGTCATTGCCTTTCCGGAATCATAATCGGCACAAAAATTACGGATAATATGTTCCAAAGCAGTACTATTTCTCTCAAATTCATATGTACCGGCAATATGTGCCTGAATAAGAGTAACATCACTGACATCGGTTACACCGTTAAAATTAACATCGCCTGCATAATATTGACTTTTATCAATTTCTGCACTTCCTGCCAGCGCATTCTGAAGAAGTGTTACATCGTTTACATCTACTATAGAATTCCAGTCAACATTACCTGTCATTATAGGTCTTATCATCGCAGAAGTTGAAAAGCACTGTGCAGCAAGCATACCCATTACAAGTGCGCCCGACAAAGCCGCTTTTATAATTTTTTTCATAATCCTCAAATCCTCTCTGATTTAACTTTTTATACAAAATTATATCATAATATTTTCAATATTATAAGTGCATTTTTAGCTGAAAACAATTTTGTGTTTTTGTGCATTTTTGTCAATAATATAGTGTTCAAAATTTTGTGAACACTATATATTGTCATTGTATTATATTATATAGCTTTAGACTTTTAACCTAATTTTACAAAATGTCCGTTTGCAAATGAGTCAGTAAATCCGGCTACATAGTGTTGTATATCTAATACATCATTAACACTAATCTTACCATCACCATTAACATCGGCAACTAACATATCATCCGAAGTAAAATCAATATTACCTGATAAATAGCTTTGTAAATCTGTAATATCTCTTGAATCAATACATCCATCATTATTTACATCACCAATCATACCAATAGCGTAAGAGTATAATTTTGTTTTATTATTAAAAGTATCATTTATATTGTCGTTTACAACTATTTTCCCCGTCTTATCAATTAACTTAATACTTTTCACAAATGTATTGTACTGTGTTCCTAAATCACGAACAGAAACATGGAATTTCTGCCTTTGTATCTGTGAATAACACAAAGTACTATAATCAAATACGAATGTTGCACGCTCTGGATTTGCACTTAATCCCGAATAATTATATTCCCCTCCTATTCCGTTTAGAAATGTTGTTTTATAAATTTCCGGTATATCTTTTGAGATTTCAGATTGCCACAAATCCACTCTTAACTCATTACGCCTTGCTTGGTCAATCGTTACTTCTGCAATTAAATTTAAAGGATATTCTTCAACATTAATATATGCATAACCATAATATTTGAAAATAGTAGTTCTTCCTTTAACATTTTGATTTTGGGCGTTTGAAATTTTATTTAATGCATCATACATAACCCAAATATATCCATCATTTCCATTTTCATAGGATGTTCCCCATGAATTTGCAAGTTTGAATGCTCCTTTTTCATAATCTTGAATATATCCATCTCCGTTTAAGTCATATGTAATGTTATCATCATATCCAACGATCGTCATGGCATGTCCGGATGGTTCAACATAAGAATATTTAGTACAAACAAATTGATTATTTAGAGTTGAATTATATTGATTCTTTAATTTTTGATAATCTAATCCTCTACCATAAGTTTGAACCGTTAAGACTTTACCTGCATTAAGCAAACTTTTCATTGATAGCAAAGATATAGAATTTGGAGAAGTAATAGGAGTTTCATCCTCTTGAGATGAAAAAGCTTTATATCTATATTCACTAACACGATATTGCAATGCTTTTTTCATGTTATCCTTATTAAGATACCATGTTCTATATTCACTCTCGGTATCTATTCCTGTTGGTGTAAATTCAGAATATCTTACCGCTCCCTGTTTTGACAATAGTTCATATGCATCCTGGAAATTTGAACCATCATCTTCTCCTTCATTTATAAAATTATATGTCCATTTAGGGGAAAATTGTTTATCGGGATCATTTTTTGCATTCCATGAATTTAATTTAGCAACCTCATAAGTAAATTGATAATATGTTGATGCCCAAGCAGTGCAAGAACCAATTTGTCCTTGACTTCGTATACAGGGAAAATAATCGCTTAAACTTAAATCTACCGATTTCGGTAAATCATAAGAAGATGATGATAATTTATCTGGATCCCTATCCAAAGTAGGTTCCATATCGCTATCAATATTACCCATCCCATATTTAAAGTTAGAAGAACTATCTGCAGAAGTCGCTAACGCATAAGCACTAACCAAATTTCCACTAAAAGTAAACATGGTTGCTAATGCTATACTTATAAATTTAATATGTCTTTTCATTTTACCCATCCTCACTTGTAAGTAATTAATTAAAAAATATCTATTTAGGAAAAGTTAAATTATAAAATTTTGTGTCACCTCCAAATAATAAAAAGTTTAGTTTAACTGTATACAGCAAAAATTATATACATTTCACACAATGTTTTTAAATTGTGATATTAATGTATTTATTATTACAATATCATTATATCATATATTTGATTATTGTTAAGTACTTTTAATTAATTTTGTGATAGAAATTCACATTATAAATTTGTGCAATACTTATAATAATATAGTGTTCACAATTTTGTGAATTAAAGAATATGCTAAATTCGCATAATATATTGCGTAATTTATAAAATACAAAAAATTTTATATATCAGATTTAGAAAATGCAACTGTTTTTAACACACCTTGTTTGTTTTAGTTGGTTGTTCGCTCATATTTGCTGTGCTATACTTAGGGTATGAAAGGTGTGAAAAATATGATTGGTATGAATTTAAAGGCGCTGCGCAAAGCAAAGGGTTATTCACAGGAAGAAGTAGCGGAAAAAATCAATGTTTCCCGTCAGTCTGTGGCTAAATGGGAGAACGAAGAGAGTATTCCCGATGTTATAAAATGCAGCGAACTTGCTAATCTTTATGAAATATCGCTCGATGAGCTTGTACACGATAAAATATCCGTTGAAGAGGAATCGACAAATTCGGAGGACGGAAAATATGTTTTCGGCATTGTAAAAGTAGGCGAGCGTGGTCAGATAGTTATTCCTAAACACGCAAGAGATGTTTTTGACATTAAACCCGGAGATAAACTGCTCGTTGTCGGGGATATAAAGCGTGGATTGGGAATAGGCAAGGTAAGCCGTTCTATTGCAAGTGATTTTGTGTTTGAGGAATGAGGTTTTATTTATGTTAGCGATAAAAACTGAAAATCTTACAAAAAAATACAAAGATAAAGTTGCGGTAAATTCAATTAATCTTTCTATAAATAAAGGCGAAATTTACGGGTTGCTCGGCGTAAACGGTGCGGGCAAGTCGACAACAATAAAAATGCTTTCGTGTCTGATTAAGCCGACAAGCGGTGACGCTGTGCTTAACGGATACAGCATTGTAAATGACAGCAAAGATGTTAAGAGAATTATTAATGTTTCACCGCAGGAAACCGCAGTTGCGCCAAATCTGACCGTAAGAGAAAATCTTGAGCTGATAGCTGAAATATACGGCTTTGAAAAAGAAACGGCGGTGCAGAAAGCGCAGAATATGATAGATGATTTTGAGCTTGCGGAAGTTGCAAAGTCAAAGGCAAAAACTTTATCGGGCGACTGGCAAAGAAGATTGAGCATTGCAATGGCGCTTATAAGCGATCCTGAAATTTTATTTCTTGACGAGCCGACTTTGGGACTTGATGTTTTGGCAAGAAGAGAATTGTGGAATAAAATCAGCGCTTTAAAAGGTAAGATTACGGTAATCCTTACAACTCACTATCTTGAAGAGGCGGAGTCGCTGTCAGACCGCATAGGTATTATGGTAAAGGGAAATCTTGTGGCTGAGGGTACGGCTGACGAACTTAAAAACAGCGTTAATGCCACATCTTTTGAAGACGCTTTTGTAAAAATTGCGGAAGAGGGTAAATGATTATGAAAACTTTAGCTTTTGCGTCAAGAAATGCAAAGGAATTGCAGAGAGATGCTTTAACATCAATTTTCGGTATTGCTTTTCCTATTGTATTGCTTGTTTTGTTGTCGGTAATTAACTCAAGTATTCCGAAAGAGGCACATATGACCTTGTTCGAAATTAAAAATCTTACGGGCGGAATAAGCGCATTCGGACTTGTGTTTTTGTCGCTTTTTTCTGCACTTTTGGTTTCAAAAGACAGATGCACGGCTTTTATTATCAGACTTTACGCTTCGCCCCTTAAGCCGAGCGGCTACATACTCGGTTATACAGTACCGCTCATTCCTATGGCTTTATTGCAAACACTTGTTACCTGTTTGTTTGCGCTGATTTTCGGTTTATCTTTTTCGGCAAATATTTTGCTTGCGGCGGTTGTAAGTATTGTTCCTGCTTTTTTATATATTTCAATAGGGCTATTGTGCGGTACGGCATTTAGTGATAAAATGGTAGGTATAATATGCGGTGCGGTACTCACAAACCTGTCGGCATGGCTTTCAAATATATGGTTTGACATCTCGCTTGTAGGCGGTGCATTTCAAAAAATCGCAGAATTTTTGCCGTTTATTCATTGCGTAAATGCTTTAAGGGCAACGCTTGAGGGCAATTATTCGCAGATAATACCCGAATTACTTTGGGTATTCGGATATGCCGCAGTAATTTTTGCTTGTGCTGTATTGCTGTTTAACCGCAGAATGAAACAGGATAAGTAAGGAATTTGCGAATGAACAAGGACACTCTGAAAAGTAAAAAACGATATGACTTAATTGATTCAATCCGTGGCTTTGCCGTTATTAATATGGTTGCGTTTCACGCATTGTATGATATTTTTATAATATACGGCGACGGTTCTGCTTTTACAAACTCATTTTTTGCCGTATGGGAACGCTTTATTTGTGTATCGTTTATTATTATTTCGGGAGTGTCTTTTAATTTTTCAAATCATACGGTCAGAAACGGAATAATAGTGAGCTTATGCGGTTTTGTTGTTACAGCAGTTACTGCAATAGCTATACCGAGTCAGGTTGTTTGGTTCGGAATACTGAATTTATTGGGTATTTCAATGCTTATATGTTCGGCACTAAAAGACTTATTTAATGCAATTCCTACTGTAGTGGGTGCAATTTTGAGCTTTATGCTTTATGCCGTTACATACGGAGTTCCGACAGGCTACATAGGATTTTTGGGAATACCGATTATTGAACTGCCGTCTTTTTTGTACGAATATAAATATTTGTCATTCTTGGGCTTTCGTTCGTATGATTTTGTTTCAAGCGACTATTTTTCGATAATTCCGTGGCTGTTTATGTTTGTGTTCGGAATATTTTTATGGCGTATAATAAAGAAAATAAAATGGGAGAAATATTTTTATTTTAAAATTCCCATATTAAATGTAATAGGAAGATACAGTCTTATAATATATCTTTTGCATCAGCCTGTAATAATGCTGATTATGACAATTATTTACGGGTATTAATAAGCAAATAATAGCTTTTGATAAATAATATTGTGCGGTTGAGGGGTCAACCGCCTTTTTTTATTGACTTTTTTACCAAAATGCGGTATTATGATAAATGTATAACTTTAGCTATGATTACAAGGAGGATGCCTGTGCTTGATATGACGGTAATTTACGATTTAGCCATTGTTGCGTTAAGAATATTAATGCCCGTATATGCTATTATAATTGTATATCAGTGCTATGCTGCAATGCGTCGTCGCAGAAGGCCCGAAAAGCCTCTTGTTACACTTTACAATACAGTTACAGGACTTAAACTTCCTGTTATTTTCTGGGAAAATTCAATCGGCAGAAGCAGGGCAAGCGACATTGTCGTTGATGACCCTGCCGTTTCAAGAAATCACTGCGTTCTTTTGAGAAGAGCCAGCGGCTGGTATATCTGCGATACGGGTTCAAAAGGCGGTACATATGTAAACGGCGAAGAAGCTGTGGGCAGAACCAGAGTGCTTATTGACGATGTTATCAGTGTGGGCAATTCGCAGTTTCAGTTTTTGCGTGGCGAAGATTATGACGAAAATCTCCGTTACAGTTGGTTTTTTAAGAAAGCCAACAACAAGCCTGCAATGAAGTCGTGGAAGCTTATGCTTTTAATCACGCTTTTCCATTTCTTTATGTGCGTAGAGGCGGTATTTTGGCAGGACGGTACCAACAAGTATTCACCGCTCGTACTTTTCGGATGCCTTGCAGTGGCAGAATGGACATTTTTCTTTGTTTCTTCAAAGGTACTTAAAAGGGTGAGTTTTGAACTTGAAAGCCTTGCGCTGTTTTTGACGGGCGTGGGTGTAATGCTACTTGTGCGGCAGGTAGAACGGTCGGCTTATGTACAGCTTATTGCCGCAGTTGTGGGAATGGCGCTGTTCTGTGTTATAATCAAGTTTATTGAGGACCCGGACAGAACTTCGTCAACAAAATTAAGATACGGACTTATGATTGCCGCAGTAGGACTGCTCGGCGTGAGTATAGTATTCGGCAAAATTACTTATGGTGCGGCTAACTGGATCAGCATTGGCGGTATTTCGCTTCAGCCGTCCGAAATAGTAAAAATCATATACATATTTATAGGTGCAAACACACTTGACAGATTACAGACAAAAAAGAATTTGTTTGAGTTTATTATATTCTCGGCTGTTTGTGTAGGATTGCTTGCATTAATGGGTGACTTCGGTACAGCGCTCATATTCTTTATGACCTTCCTTTTAATCTCATTTATGCGTTCGGGCGACTTTAAAACAGTAATTCTTGCCATTGTGGCGGCTGTATTCGGTGTGTCTATTGTGTTGCGCTTTAAATCTTATGTTCTCGACCGTTTTAAGGCTTGGGGACATGCGTGGGAATACGCAAATGACTTAGGTTATCAGCAAACTCATGTGCTTACATATATAGCAAGCGGCGGACTTTTCGGCGTCGGCATAGGCAACGGCTTTTTAAAGGGCGTCGGAGCATCGGAGAGTGACCTCGTCTTTGGCTTGGTTTCTGAAGAAATGGGTGTAATTGTTGCAATTACTCTCGCCGTTGCGGTAGCTTGCCTTGTTATATATGCAAGAGCAATCACAACAAGAAGCAGAAGTACATTCTATTCTATTTCTGCCTGCTGTGCTGCGGGTTTGCTTGTAATACAGCTTTCACTCAATGTTTTTGGCGCAACCGATATTCTTCCGCTTACAGGTGTAACATTCCCGTTTATCAGCTGTGGCGGTTCAAGTGTGCTTTCCTGTTGGGGACTTATTGCATTTATCAAGGCGGCAGACGAAAGAACATATGCGGTGAAAAAATAATCTTACAAAACCGAATGAGGTATTGCTTTGCAGTACCCTCTGAATAAATCAGAGAAAGGACGGTGTTTGAATGAAAAGAGTATTACGGAGAAGTACGCTTATATTTGCGGTTACGGTAGCCTTTATCGGCGGTATGGGATTTTTTGCCTACAAGCTCGTTGCAAATTCGGGCGATTGGGTAGATCAGCACTATAACTACCACATCGCAGGAACCGACGGACTTGCAAAGGCAGGTACAATTTATGACCGCAACGGCAATATTCTTGCTCAAAGTGTTGACGGAAAAAGAGTTTATAATGAAAACCAAAGCGTCAGAACTTCGCTTTTGCACACAATAGGCGATAATTCTTCTAATATTTCTACTGCTTTACAGAGCAGATACCGTTCCCAGCTTATCGGATATAATCTTATTTGGGGACTGAATATGCCCGATTCTCTAAGAAAGGGCAATGACATTAATCTTACGGTAGATGCAGACACCTGCGCAGCGGCTTATGATGTATTGTCAGGCTACGGCAAAGACGGTGCTTGCGTTGTATATAACTACAAAACAGGTGAGGTCATCTGTTCCGTAAGTACAAAGGCTTACGATCCGGAAGCGCCTCCCGAAATTACCGAGGAAAACGAAAAAGACTATGAGGGAGTGTATCTTGATAATACTATTTCTTCAACCTATGCGCCCGGTTCGATTTTTAAGATAATTACTTCTGCCTGCGCTATTGAAAATCTTCCCGACATCTACGACCGTACATGGTATTGTTCGGGTAAGGAAGATATCGGCGGAAGTGATGTAACCTGTGTTGAACCTCACGGTTACATAAACTTTAAAGAGGCAATGTCACATTCCTGCAATATTGTTTATGCGGAACTTGCGGTTGAACTCGGCGAAGAAAAAATGACTGCCACCGCAAATAAAGCCGGCATAAACAGCAGCTTTAAGGTGGATGACAACGAAACCGCAAAGGGAAATTACGATGTAAGCGATGCAAACACAAACCAGCTCGGCTGGTCGGGCGTCGGTCAGTACAATGACAAAGTAAACCCAATGCAAATGGCTGTTATTTGCGGAGCAATCGCAAACGGCGGCAAAACAAAAGAACCGTATATGATAAAGGACGGTTCAATTCTGGGTGTGCTCGGATTGGGCGGCTCGGACAGTACAAACGAACTTTTCAGCAGCAGCACGGCAGAAGCGCTTGACGATATGATGCGCTTTACAATGACCGATTACTACGGCGACGATCTGTTTGGCGGACTTACGATATGCGCAAAGACAGGTACTGCCGAGGTCGGCGAGGACAAAGGCCCTAACGGTTGGATGGTAGGTTATGCAAAGGACGAGGATTGCCCTCTTGCATTTGCCTGCGTTGTGGAAGACTCGGGTTTTGGCTTTACCTATGCGGGCCCTGTTGTTGAGGCAGCTATGATACAGGCAGCAAAATCACTCGGTGCAGCTGCCGTACAGTAAAAAGAATTTATACCGAAAGGACATTTATATATGAATATTCTCAAAGCCTTGTTTGGCAATTACAGTAAAAAAGAATTAAAGCGAATTCAGCCGATTTGCGATAAGGTGCTTGCACTTGAGGACAAGTATGCGGCTATGAGCGAAAGCGAACTCAAAAATCAGACAGCTGTTCTCAAAGAGCGTCTTGCAAACGGCGAAACTACAGATGACATCTTACCGGATGCCTTTGCTGTATGCCGAGAGGGTGCTTGGCGTGTACTTGGTATGAAACATTATCCGGTACAGATTATAGGTGGTATCGTACTTCATCAGGGCAGAATCGCCGAAATGAAAACAGGTGAAGGTAAAACTTTGGTTGCTACACTTCCTGCATACCTTAACGGTCTTACAGGCGAGGGTGTACATATCGTAACAGTCAACGATTATCTTGCACGCCGTGACTCCGAATGGATGGGCAAACTTTACAGATACCTCGGACTTACCACAGGTCTTATTGTTCATTCACTTGACAACGAGGGCAGAAAAAAGGCATACGAAGCTGATATTACATACGGTACAAACAACGAACTCGGATTTGACTACCTCCGTGATAATATGGTTGTTTACAAGGAGCAGAAAGTACAGCGTGGCCACGCTTACGCAATTGTCGACGAGGTTGACTCAATCCTTATTGATGAGGCAAGAACACCTCTTATTATTTCGGGTAAGGGCGACAAGTCAACAGATTTGTATGCAAAGGCAGATAAGTTTGCCAGAACTTTAAAGGTTCAGCGCTTTGAAGAGCTTGACTCCAAAGAAGATATGGAGGATTACTACGCAGAAAACGATATCGACTATGTTGTAGACGAAAAGCAGAAAACAGCTACACTTACACAGAACGGTGTTAAGAAAGCCGAAGAATTTTTCGGCATTGAAAACCTTACAGACCCGGAAAACCTTACAATTCAGCACCATGTAAACCAGGCTATCAAGGCTCACGGTATTATGAAACTCGATGTTGACTATGTTGTTAAAGACGGCGAAGTTATCATTGTTGATGAATTTACAGGTCGTTTTATGTACGGCAGACGCTTTAACGAGGGCTTGCACCAGGCAATTGAAGCAAAAGAGGGCGTAAAGATTCAGAACGAAAGCAAAACTCTTGCTACAATCACATTCCAAAACTACTTCCGCCTTTACAAAAAGCTTTCAGGTATGACAGGTACTGCTCAGACAGAGGCAGAGGAGTTCCAGGAAATTTACAAACTTGATGTTGTTGAAATTCCTACAAACAAGCCTGTTCAGCGTATAGATCTTCCGGACTCCGTATTCAAGACAGAAAAAGGCAAGTTTAAGAATGTAATCGACCAGGTTGTAGAGGCTCACGAAAAGGGTCAGCCTGTACTTGTCGGTACAATTTCTATCGAAAAGTCGGAAGAACTTTCAAAAATGCTTAAAAAGCGTGGCATAAAGCACAATGTGCTCAACGCCAAACAGCACGAAAAAGAGGCTGAAATCGTAGCACAGGCAGGTAAGCTCGGTGCGGTTACAATCGCAACAAATATGGCAGGCCGTGGTACCGATATTATCCTTGGCGGTAACGCTGAATTTATGGCTAAAGCATCTATGCGTAAGCAGGGCTTTACAGATGAACTTATTGAAGAGTCAACAGGTCACGCAGAAACAGATAACGAGGAAATCCTCAATGCAAGAAAGACATTTGATGAGCTTAATTCAAAATATAAAGAAGAAATCAAAGAAGAAGCTGAAAAGGTAAGAGAAGCAGGCGGCCTTTACATTATCGGTACAGAGCGCCACGAATCAAGACGAATTGATAACCAGCTTAAGGGCCGTGCAGGTCGTCAGGGCGACCCGGGTGTAAGTAAGTTCTTCCTTTCTACAGAAGACGATCTTATGCGTTTATTCGGCGGCGACAGAATGAAGATGGTTATGGAGCGCCTTAATGTTGAAGATGATATGCCGATTGACGCTAAGTTGATTTCAAATATCATTGACAGCTCACAGGAGAAAATCGAACTCCGTAACTTCGGTATTCGTAAAGATGTACTCCAGTACGACGATGTTCTTAACAAGCAGAGAGAAATTATCTACGGTCAGCGTGATCAGGTTCTTAACGGTGAGGACTTACACGATACTATCTATAAGATGATTGAAGATACAATTGACACAAGCGTTAAGCAGTATCTCCCGGACGGCCCTCGTGAGCATTGGAATCTCCAGAGCCTTAAGGATTATTATAAGGATTGGCTTATTCAGGACGAGAGCCGTTACGACTTTGACCTCGAAGACCTTGAGGATATGGAAGCCGAAGACATTAAGAATATGCTTATCGAAGATGCAAAAGCTATCTATAAAGAAAACGAGGAGCTTTTGCCGACCGAAACTATCCGTGAAATGGAGCGTGTATATCTCCTCAAGAATGTTGATACACACTGGATGGATCACATTGATAATATGGATCAGCTTAAGTCAGGTATCAGACTCCGTTCATACGGTCAGCATGACCCTGTAGTAGAGTACCGTATTGAAGGCTTTGATATGTTCGACGAGATGATTGAAAGCATCAGAGAAGATACAGTTAAGATGATGCTCATTATGCCTAAAAAGGTATATGAGGTTAAAAAGCGTCAGGACGCTATCGAGGCTGCAAAGCGTATGGCATTAAAGCAGGCACAGGCTGCACATCAGGTAGTTTTAAATAACGGCGAAGATGAAGAGCCTAAAGAAAGCCCGATTGAAATTGCTTTAAAGCGTGAGCAGGTTGCTCAGCCTACAGAAACTTCGGGTGACGGTACAGACACAGCCAACAAAACTATCCGTAAAGGCAAAAAGGTTGGCAGAAATGATCCGTGCCCATGCGGCAGCGGCAAAAAATATAAGAAGTGCTGCGGCAAAGACGAATAATTTTACTGAAAATTAAACAGATAAAAAATTCCGATCTGCAAGGGTCGGAATTTTTATTGTAAAATAAGTGAAGAAAATTAACAAATATACCAGATGACAATAAACAATTTTGTTTCATATTGACAAAATATTTTGTCAATGATAGAATATATTTTAATAAATGTTTTACTTAAAGAGGTTTATTATTAATAATGGTAAATTACGGTTTAGCATAATACTTAGCTAAGTAATTTAAAATATTCTCCTAACATAAAAATAGAACCTAAAAATTTTACATAAGAAAAGAGGAATGATTTTAATGAAAAATGCCAAAAGATTCACTGCAATAATATTGTCTGCGCTTATGGCGGCAAGTGTGTTTTCTGCTGTTACGGTTAGTGCAAAAACATTGGACGGAGAAGTAACCGCTGTTTCAGAGGATTTAAAAAACGATGATTATATGTATATAATACTTGATGACGGTACCGTAGAAATCAAGACTTATATGGGTGATGCATCGGAAGTAATTATTCCGAATACGATTGACGGAAAAAAAGTCACAAGTATCGGCGATGAAGCTTTTTATGAAAATAAAAACTTAGAAAAAATAACAATTCCCGACAGTGTAACAAATATCGGAAATGCTGCTTTCTCGGGTACTGCTTGGTATGAAAATCAGCCTGACGGTATGGTGTTTTTAGGTAAAGTGTTGTATGCTTATAAAGGTATAATGTATGGTAACACAAATATTGTAATCCCTGACGGTACAGTTTCCATAAGCAAAAATGCTTTTTGTGGCTATTTAGGTCTAACAAAAGTAACAATTCCAAGCAGCTTAAAAAAGATTGGGGAATATGCTTTTGGCAGCTGTTCTAGTTTAAGAAATATAACATTTTCAAATGGTTTAACAGATATTGGTGATAAGGCATTTTACGATTGCTACGGTTTAACCGATATAACACTTCCCGAAAGTGTGACAAGTATTGGCAACAATGCATTTGAGGGCTGTTCAAGATTAAAAAATATTGTAATTCCCGATAATGTGATAATTATTGGTGATGCCGCTTTTTGCAATTGTGAAAATTTATCCGAAATTACAATTCCAAATAACATAACAAACATAGGTAAAGAGGCTTTTTTAGGTACAGCATGGTACAATAATCAGTCAGATGGTATGGTATTTGCAGGCAAAGTATTGTACGGTTATAAAGGTGTTATGCCTGAAAATACAAGTATAGAAATTCCTTTTGGTACAATTTCAATTGGTAACAGTGCTTTCTGTGATTGCAGTAATTTAACAAATATCACAATTCCTAACAGTGTAAAATATATTGGCAAAAGAGCATTTCGAAATTGCACAAACATAGATAATATTTTAATTCCCGACAGTGTTACAGCTATAGGCGATTCTGCTTTTGTGTATTGCACGAGTATAGATAATGTTGTAATTCCGAATAGTGTTACAACTATTGGAGAAAATATATTTGGCCATTGCTCAAGTCTAAAAAATATAATAATTCCTGACAGTATTACAGATATTTCTTACGGTACTTTTAGCGATTGTACAAACTTGGAGAATATTGCAATCCCTGATGGTGTTACAAATATTGGTGAGTATGCGTTTTACGGTTGTGAAAACTTAAAAAATATTAATATTCCAAACGGTGTAAAAAGTATTAAAGAATCAACTTTTTATGGTTGCAAAAGTTTAATCAATATAACGATTCCTGAAAAGGTAACCAATATCGGTGACTATGCTTTCACCGATTGTGAAAGTTTGGTAAGTTTAGTAATTCCGAACAGCGTAAAAAAAATCGGTTACAGAGCCTTTGAAAATTGCTCGGCTTTAGAAACTATAACAATTCCGAATAGTGTTACAAGTATTTTGGAAAGTGCTTTTGACGGTTGTAAAAATCTCACAATTATGGGCTACAAAAATTCTGTTGCTGAAAATTATGCCAAGGAAAATGAAATTAATTTTATTGAACTTATTAAAAAAATTATCACAGGCGATGCAGACGAAAACGAAATTGTAGATGTAAATGATGTTACATATTTACAAAGACATATTGCAGGAAACAAAAACACAGATGAATTACCTTTGATTGATGAGAGTAATAAGGATGTTTTTGAGAGCGTTGATTTGAATAAAGACGGTAAGCTTGATGTTCAGGATGTTACTTTGCTTCAACAGCTTGTTGCCGGCAATAAAGAATAATTAACATTAAAAATTAAACAGATAAAAAATTCCGATCTGCAAGGGTCGGAATTTTTTGTTGTCGGTTGTTTTTGAAAGTTTAGGTAATTATGGTTTAGCAAAATATTTCGCCGAGTAATTATAAAAGCTTGGGTTAAGTATTTTTCTACCCATAATCTAATAAAAATTTTTGTGAAATACAGTATATTAAATTATCATATTAATATGTTATTGTATTAATGTTAAAAAATTAACGGAATATTTTATAGTATCCTACAAAAAAATTTTTCCAATCGAAAAAGCATTGACTTTTTGCTCGAAAGGTGTCATACTTTTAGTATTAATGCGGTAAACAATAGCCTTTTGGCTTTTGTATAAAAAATTTAATGAAGGGGTTTTCTAAGTGGAAAAACTATTTAAACTCAAAGAAAACGGTACTGCGGTAAAAACAGAAGTTGTTGCCGGCGTTACCACATTCCTTGCAATGGCTTACATACTTGCCGTAAACCCAAGTATGCTTGGCGCTGCCGGAATGGACTCAAGTGCGGTTTTTGCTGCAACAGCAGTATCGGCAGCATTTGCTACACTTTTTATGGCATTTTTTGCAAACTATCCTGTTGCTCTTGCTTCCGGTATGGGACTTAATGCTTACTTTGCATACACAGTAGTTCCTCAGCTTGCATCACAGGGTATTACAAATCCATGGCAGGTTGCTCTTACAGCAATCCTTGTTGAAGGTATTATCTTTATTATCCTTTCACTTTTCAAATTCCGTGAAACACTTGTTAATAAAGTACCAAAGAACTTAAAACTCGGTATTTCGGCAGGTATCGGTCTTTTCATTACAATTGTAGGTTTAAAGGGTGCAGGCGTTATCGTTTCCGATGCTTACTATGACGGCACAGCTGTTCAGTCATCAACACTTGTAACACTCGGTGACTTAGGTTCTGCAAATGTAGTTCTTGCAATTGTAGGTCTTCTTATTGTAGCCGCTTTGTGGCACTTCAAGGTTAAGGGTTCAATCCTTATCGGCATCATTGTTACTTACATTTTCGGCATTATTGCACAGCTTTGCGGTTGGTATCAGGGCACTTCACTTATTCCTGATTTCTCAAACTATGCAATATTTGCTCCTGTTCAGAATATGGCAACAGAAACTTTATTTAAGTTCGATTTTACTTATGTAGCACAGAATGTAGTAAACTTTGCAGTTATTGTATTTGCATTCCTCTTTGTTGACCTTTTCGATACAGTAGGTACACTTATCGGTGTTGCACAGCAGGGTAACCTCCTCAACGAAAAAGGCGAGCTTCCAAGAGTAGGTAAGGCTTTAATGGCTGACGCCGTAGGTACTTGCGTAGGTGCTTGTCTTGGTACATCAACCGTAACTTCTTATGTTGAGTCAACAACAGGTGTTGCCGAGGGCGGCAGAACAGGTCTTACAGCTATGACCTCAGGTATTCTCTTCCTTCTTGCAATTCCTTTCTACCCGATTTTCCTTGCAATTCCGTCATTTGCAACAGCTCCTGCTCTTGTGTTCGTTGGACTTTTAATGCTTAAGAACATTACTCAAATGGACTTTGAGTCTGACATTGCCGACACAGTTGGCGGTTTCCTTGCAATCATTATGATGCCGTTTGCATATTCAATCGCAACAGGTATTATGTTCGGTATTATTTCTTGGGTTATCCTCAAGATCGTTACAGGCAAAATCAAGCAGATTCACCCTGTTATGTGGGTTGCAGCTGCTCTCTTTGCAATCAGAATCGTAACGCTTATACTTCATATTGCGTCTTAATTATTTATTTTGAATTTATGCTCCTGCAAAATGCTTGCAGGAGCATTTTTTTGTTGTGAATTGTTACATAATATGATACAATAGAATTTAAGGCGGTGAATGCTTAATGATAAGCAAGTTAATATCAAAGCTCGGCTACACGAGATTTATAGCGTTGAGCTTTATTCCTGTAATTTTGTTGGGAACTTTCCTTTTGTGCCTGCCGATTTCCTCAAAGACGGGGGAATGGACGAATTTTATTGATTCACTTTTCACATCGGTAAGCGCAACCTGTGTTACGGGATTGATTGTATTTGATACATTTACTCATTGGACTGTTTTCGGACAGATTGTTATTCTGACAATGATTCAGATAGGCGGTCTTGGTCTTATGACGATAATAACAATGATTTCAAGATTTTTGCGCAAAAAGATTAATATGCGTGAACGCAAAATGATGATGCAGTCATCGGGCAATACTCAAATTGACGGTACTTTAAAACTCGTTAAGAAAATAGTCGGAGGTACTTTTATTTTTGAGGGAATAGGTGCTGTATTACTTGCTTTTCGCTTTTGTCCGCAAATGGGTATGCTGAAAGGAATATACTACAGTTGTTTCCACGCAATTTCTGCTTTTTGCAACGCAGGCTTTGACCTTATGGGATTTCGCCAACCGTATTCTTCGCTGACTTACTATACAAATGATTACTATGTAAACATAATTATAATGTCGCTTATTGTAATCGGCGGTATCGGCTTTATTGTGTGGAATGACATTTTAAAAAATAAATTTCATTTTTCTAAATATTTGCTTCATACTAAAATAGTTCTTGTTACAACGGCAATTTTGCTTGTCGCAGGCGGACTTGGCTTTTTTATTTTTGAATACAACGGCGAACTTGCCGACAAGACTGTTCCGCAAAAAATTGTAAACGCTATGTTTATGTCGGTAACCACGAGAACGGCAGGTTTTAATACAATTGACCTTTCAAATCTCTCGGATTCCGGCACATTGCTTTCGCTTATTCTTATGCTTATAGGCGGTAGCCCGGGTTCAACGGCGGGCGGTCTGAAAACAACTACAATAGCGGTGGTTGTGATTGCGGTATTTGCAATGGCGAAAGGCGGTGACGATATAAACACTTTTAAGCGCAGAATTGTGTCTGATGTGGTTAAGCAGTCGGCGGTAATTATTTTGATTTATCTCTTTGCGGTTATGCTTTCGTCAATGATTATTTGCAGCGTAGAGGGATTGGGTATGTCGCAGGTATTGTTTGAAACCGCCTCGGCGGCAGGCACTGTAGGAGTGTCAAAAGGCATAACAAACCAAATCTCGGCAATTTCAAAAATAATATTAATGATAATGATGTATGGCGGACGAATCGGCGGACTTTCGCTTGTGCTTGTGTTTGGACAAAGAAAACCCGAAGCACCTGTAAAGCGCCCTACAGAACAGATATTAATCGGTTAAGGAGGAACATTTATGAAGTCGGTACTTGTAATCGGAATGGGAACAATTGGAATTTATCTTGCACGAAAAATGCAGGACCTCGGCAATGAAGTAATGATTGCAGACAAGGACGAGGAACTCATACAGGAGCTTTCACCTGAATTCAACGACGCTTTTTGCGGTGACTGCTCGGCAGACGGAATTTTGAAATCTATAGGAGTTAATACTTTTGATTATTGCTTTGTGACAATCGGTGAGGATTTTTATGCCTCCCTCGAAATTACTTCCATTTTAAAGGAACTCGGTGCAAAGTATGTAATTGCAAAGGCTAAAAGGGCAAGACAGGTTGAATTTTTAAAGAAAATAGGCGCTGACGAGGTTGTATATCCTGACAAAGAGATTGCCGAAAACCTTGCGGTAAGATACAATGCAGACAATATTTTTGATTATATTGAACTCACTTCGGAGTATTCTATCTTTGAAATTCCCGTGGTATCATCGTGGGTTGGAAAAAAGGTAATGGATGTTGATGTTCGCCGTAAACATAAGATTAATATTATTGCGGTAAAAAATGATAATGAACTTAATCTGAACCTTGGCGGCGATTATGTCTTTGATGAAAACGACCACCTTGTAGTGCTTGGCAAATCAAGTGATGTATTCAGTGTTGCTTCAGATGTAAAAAGACCGTCACGATAATATGAAAAGGGGAACTCGGCAGAGTTCCCTGTTTTTGAAAGGATGTTAATATGATTATAGCGGCAGTTGATTTGGGCAAAGCAAGAACAGGTATAGCGGTTTGCGATAAGACAGAGTTTCTAGCGTCGCCGCATACGGTAATTTTTGAAAAATCACCCGAAAAACTTTTTGAAAAAGTGAAAGAAACCGTTGTGAATTTAAAGGCTGAAATCGTGGTTGTGGGGCTTCCTAAAAATATGGACGGCAGTGAGGGCGAGAGTGCGCAGAACGCAAGAGCCTTTGCGGAGCGTTTACACAACGAAACAGGGTTGCAGGTGGATTTGCAGGATGAAAGAGGTACTACCATTACAGCCCACAACTTTTTAAACGATACAAATACAAGAGGCAAAAAAAGAAAAAATGTGGTAGACGAAGTTGCCGCAACGATAATTTTGCAAAATTATCTTGATAAAAGAAAGAACAGTAAGAATTATTAATTTATACAATTTGTATTTAACACATTTTTTAACATAAATGTTGAAAACTATGTGGAAAGTGTGAAAAGCTATGTTAAACGACTGTCAAAACTACAGCCCTTTTACAAGTAACACCCAATCTTTTACAGAAATGTAATATTTCAACAATTAACGAAGGAGTTTTCAACATAGGTGTTAATACTTGAATGTGGAAAGAATTTGATTACAAATAGTATAAATCTTGTGTCAAGGTATAATTTTCAACAAAAAATTTAAGCGAAAAATTTTGAAATGTAAGGGTTAAAGGCAAATTCAAAAAGGAAAGAAAATCGGCAAATGGAAGATAAAGAACTTGTGTTTGACCGTGAACACCATATATTGTATACGAAGCAGTGCAGGGAGGAAATTTTAAATAAAATTTCTCTGCATTATTCTGCCGAAGATGTTGAAAAAATATTCACAAAGGTTCAGTTTCAGTATATTGAATTTTTAAAAGATTACAGAACGGATTTAGGCGGAAAAAAGAATTTCCACAACGGCGCGGCGGAAATTACGATTGTATTGCTCTGTTCAGTTATTATGTGGTGTGCAAAGAAAAAACATCTCTTGCGGAAATTGAGGAGATGGAGGGCAATTTGTTTTTGCCTGCATTTAAAAATTTGAAGTTTGTCGATTGCAATAAACCGATATATAAAAAGCTGATGTATTGGTCTTTTGCTTTATCTAAAAAGAAGTGCGACGAGTGGGACAATTTTGATATGAATGTAGCTCCGTACAAAAAAGATGAGCCAATCTATTATGAATTTACAAAATGTCCGATTGCGGATTTTGCAAGGGAACATAATTTGTCGGAAGTGATGCCTGCAATGTGCAATCCCGACTATACCGCTATGGAGCTTATCCATGCAAGACTTGTAAGAAAAACAACCTGTGCAAACGGCTGTGTGTGCGATTATACAATTTACGGAGATAAGGACGAAGAATATCTCAAACAACACGAAGAATACATAGACGATGAGGGTTAAAGGAGAAATAAGTGAGGAAATGCGGGGATTTTTTAACATTTACGGTTTTATAATTATTGCCGTAATAATGATACCGAATATAGTGTTTGCTATAAAAAATAAAAATGGTTTTGAGAATTTGCAGAACAACAAAATTACGGAAACACTTGAGCAAATCGGCAGATTTGGTTGTTTTGTCCTAATGATATTTAACATACCATATACTTACATTGGATTTTGGTTCGACAACGCATTAGCTGTATATATAATAGTATGCACAGTGCTTGTTACAGCTTACTGCCTTGTATGGGTAATATTTTTCAGAAAAAATTGCTTATTCAGGGCGGTAGCACTCTCGGTAATTCCGTCTGTACTTTTTCTGTTTTGCGCAGTAATGCTGTTGAATGTACCTTTAATTATTATGTCACTGATTTTTGCACCCTGTCATATATTAATAAGCGTTAAAAATGCCGACTTAAAATTAAAATAGCAAAACAAAAAGCACTCTTTGAGAATTAACTCAAAGAGTGCATATTTTTTATTTGATTTTAGCTGAAAACATTATTGAAAAGCATTACAGAGATAATTCCGCAGGTTGAGCCGAGTAGCATACCACAAACTACATCTGTAAGATAGTGAACTCTCAAGTAAATTCTTGAAAAGCCAATCATAAATGCCAAGAAAAGAATCGGCAGACAAGCCGCAGGCTGACATCTTAACAGTGCCGTTGTTGCAAACGCAAATGACGCCGTTGTATGACCTGACGGGAATGAGTAAAACCTCGGTTTGTTTATAATCTGCTCCTCGTCCTCAAGCAGATGACAGGGGCGTGTCCTCTTTACAAGATGTTTAATAATGATTTCGCCCATAAGGTGAGCAAGGCAGAGGGCAAAAACAAAGTTAAAGCCTGTTTTTCTCCACTCCGGTACAACAAAGAACGGTATGCAGATCGCCCACCATACAAAGCCGGCATTTCCCAGTCTTGAAGAAGCTACCATAATTTTGGTTAAAGCAGGCTTGTGCATTCTGCTGATATTATATAGAACTTTGTTGTCAACTGTTTGAATCCGCCCGAACATAAAACAAAACTCCTAATCAACGCTGATACTGTTAAATTTCCAAAAGATGTTAATAATTTTAGCAAATAATTATTATACTTTGAACAATATCCTTACACATCTTTATTATAGCACAAGAATTTTGTTTTGAACAGAGCTTTTATAAAATTTATCTTAATTTTATGTTGATTAAATGAGCGACCGACGGGATACTTTCACCCTGTCCCGATGAGGTAGGACTCATCAACGCACCTGTTGCCATGAAAAGAATATTGTTATATTTTCCACTGTTTACGGAATTTAAAATTTCCGAGCAAAATACCGAACCTGCACATCCGCAGCCGGAACCTCCTGCGTGAACATCCTGTCCCTCTAAATCAAAAATCATCATACCGCAGTCATAATGCTTTGGTTCAAGATCGATGTTTTCAAGGCTAAGCAAATCATAAAGCGACCTGCTGCCGACCAAGCCCAAGTCACCCGTAAAAACAGCGTCATAATCGGACGGCTTTGTATTTGTGTCGGCAAAGTAATCAATGAATGTCTGTGCTGCGGCAGGCGCCATAGCTGCTCCCATATTATTAGCGTCGGTTACGCCGAGGTCAACTATTTTTCCGGCCGTTGCCCGAGCTATGCAAGCGCCCTTTTTAGCGTTGCTTACAATGCAACATCCCGAACCTGTAACCGTCCACTGTGCGGTCGGTGTGCGAACTCCGCCGTATTCGAGAGGAAAACGGTACTGCCTTTCCGCAGAGGCAAAGTGAGAAGAGGTAACGCACGCAGCGGTGTTTGCCGCATTGCTCTCAACAAATACAGCCGTCATAAGCAAGCCTTGAGCCATTGTGGAACAGGCTCCGTACTGCCCGAGGTAAGCAATGTTGAAATCACGCAGACCGAAGCTTGACGATATACATTGGTTGAGCAAATCTCCTGCAAAAATGTAGTCGATGTCCTCTGCTTTAACACCGGCTTTCTGCATTGCGGTTTCTACAGCGGTAAATTGCAGTGTGCTTTCCGCCTGTTCATAGGTGTTCTTACCGTTATAGCTGTCATAAATAATCTTGTCAAAGCCTTTGCCGAGAGGACCTTCGCTCTCTTTTTTTCCCGCAACCGAGGCGTAACCGATTATTGACGGCATTTCTTCAAAGCCGAGCGTGTGACCTCCGATTCTTCGTATCATAAAAAAACTCCCTTCTGCACTATTATCTGCAAAAGGGAGTTTAATTATTATAAATAATCGGCGTGGTGAGTAAAATCAATAACCCCAACGGTCAAAGAATCTTACATCTTCGTATGTGAGAATGTAATTCTGACTTTCGTGAAATTCGCTTGCAACAAGGAGAGGGTTATACATATAAAGTATTCTGTGCTGAACGGCATCGTGGTTTTCGTCAAAAATATATCTTACAGCCTGTTTGCAATTATCGTTTGCGGGAATGTCCGTACTGCCTGTGTAGTGATAATCTCTGATGATTGCATCAACGCTTGTAAATCCGTCAAAGCACATTGCGTCTTTTACAGACTGTGCGATAAGTGATGCACCGACAAATCCGCCCGAGCCAAACTCGCCCATACAAAGTCTTTCAAGCAAATCTCTGTCGTGATCCGAAAGTGTAACCTGACCGCTCTTGTATGTTTTGTCCGGATTGTCAATAGCTACAAGATAGCCTGCGTTCCACTGCTCGTTGTAATCGGCAGGTTCTGCGGCAGGAATTGCTGTGGCAAATTGTACCGTAGGTGCTTGCGTTGTGGCAACCGTAGACGCTTTGGCAGTCGTTGGCTTTACAGTTGTAGGAGCGGTTGACGGTTTTACCGTTGTTGCCTGTGTTGAAGCCGGTTTAGTCGGCTTTGTTGCAGCAGTCTCCGTAGGTTCGCTTGCTGCGGTGTCTGCTGTGGCGATTTTTGTTATATTAGGATTAACACGGCTTTTGTATGCTGTGTCAGAAGTAGATACGGCGGGTTTCTTTGTCTGCGGTGTGAGAGCTGAAATTACAGAGTGACCTAAAAGTGCAAGTATCAGCACGCCCAAAATAACAGTGAGTACGGTGTTTAACTTATTGTCGAAAAATTTTTTCATTCTCATCAGCCTTTTTATTATATTTTTTACAATATGAGTATTTACACGCTCATACTAAAAATTATAGCATAATTTATTGATTATTTCAACTATATTTTATACTTATGTTAAAATTGCAATACTTTTAAAATTATCAGTGAAAATTTTTGATATGACAGAGTAAATTCTGACTATTGCTTTGCTTTGCACAGGTGCTTTTTTGTTGAGTATGCCACACATATATCCAAAATATACAAATTAAAAGCAGGATAAAATTTGTAAAAAATGCTTGAAAAATGCGATATTTCGCATTATAATAAATGTGTATGAGTGTAGAGGCTCAACAATAATCGAAAGGAGAAGTACACATGATTTATTCAAATGAAGTAGAAAAGATGTGCACTGTCGCAAAAGGTCCAAAACACGGTCCTGCACCTATTCCTGAAGAGGGTAAGTGGGTAAAATCCTATGATATTAAGGATATTTCAGGTCTTTCACACGGTATTGGCTGGTGCGCACCTCAGCAGGGTGCTTGCAAGCTCACACTTAATGTAAAAGACGGTATCGTAGAAGAGGCTCTTGTAGAAACAATCGGTTGTTCAGGTATGACTCACTCAGCTGCTATGGCTGCTGAAATTCTCCCTAACAAGACATTACTCGAGTGCCTTAATACTGACCTTGTTTGTGATGCTATCAACACAGCTATGAAAAACATTTTTGAGCAGCTCGTTTACGGCAGAAGCCAGACAGCTTTCTCAGAGGGTGGTCTTCCGATCGGCGCAGGTCTTGAGGACCTCGGTAAGGGACTCCGTTCACAGGTTGGTACAATGTACAGCACAAACGCTAAGGGCGTTCGTTATATGGAAATGGCCGAGGGCTATGTACTCAAGACAGCTCTTGACGAGAATGACGAGGTTTGCGGCTATCAGTTCGTAAAGCTTGGCAAGATGCTTGAGGACATTCGTCACGGTGTAGAGCCAAACGAAGCTTACAAAAACAACATCGGTCAGTACGGTCGTTTTGATAATGCGGCTAAGTACATTGACCCTCGTGAAGAATAATTCGGTAGGAGGACACTATAATGGCAGTTACATTTGAAAGTATGGAAAGAAGAATGCCTAAAATTGAGAAGTGCCTTGCCGAATACGGTATTGCAAGTCTTGAAGAGGCAAGAGAGCTTTGCAACAGCAAGGGTTTTGACGCTTATGACATCGTTAAGGGCGTTCAGCCAATCGCATTTGAAAATGCAGGTTGGGCTTACACACTTGGTTGTGCGGTAGCTATTAAGAAGGGCGTAAAGACAGCTGCAGAGGCTGCAGAGTGCATCGGTATCGGTCTTGAGGCTTTCTGTATCCCGGGTTCGGTTGCAGAGCAGAGAAATGTTGGTCGCGGTCACGGTAACCTCGGCGCAATGCTCCTGAGAGATGAAACAAAGTGTTTTGCATTCCTCGCAGGTCACGAGAGTTTTGCTGCCGCTGAAGGCGCAATCGGTATTGCTCGTAACGCTAACAAGGCAAGAAAAGAGCCGCTTAAGGTTATTCTTAACGGTCTTGGTAAGGATGCTGCTTACATCATTTCAAGAATCAACGGCTTTACATATGTAAAGACACAGTTTGATTACTTCACATCAGAGCTCAAGATCGTTGAAGAGAGAGCTTTCTCAGACGGTGAAAGAGCTGCTGTTCGTTGCTACGGCGCAGACGATGTTCGTGAAGGTGTAGCTATTATGCAGCACGAAAATGTTGGTGTATCTATCACAGGTAACTCAACTAACCCAACTCGTTTCCAGCACCTTGTTGCAGGTACATATAAGAAGTGGGCTATTGAGAACGGCGTTAAGTATTTCTCAGTTGCTTCAGGCGGCGGTACAGGCCGTACACTTCACCCTGATAACATGGGCGCAGGTCCTGCTTCATACGGTCTTACAGACTCAATGGGCAGAATGCACGGTGACGCTCAGTTTGCAGGTTCATCTTCAGTTCCTGCTCATGTTGAGATGATGGGTCTTATCGGCATGGGTAATAACCCGATGGTAGGCGCTACAGTTGCATGTGCAGTTGCAGTTTACGAGGGATTAAATAAATAATAAACCTTTCGGTTAATGCAATTAGGGAGGTCGCAGAGTTTTTTCTGTGACCTCTCGTTTTGAGTTCGGATTTATACAAAGTATATAACAAGGGGTTATAATATGAGTAATTGGAACACATTTTTAAAGTCTGTACCTGCCGGTGTGATGATTGGATTGGGCGTTACAGCATTTATTTCATCTGAAAACAAAGTATTCGGTTCAATTTTGTTCTGCCTGGGACTTTTTGGTATATGTGCTTTTGGGTTTAATCTTTTTACAGGCAAAATCGGCTATGTTATTCCTACAAAAAATAATCCGAATTGCCTTATGATTTGGCTCGGTAACCTTGTCGGTTGTCTTATAACAACAGTTCCGCTGAGGTTTGCAAATCCTAAATATAACGAGGCAGCTGTTGTTCTTGCTGAAAATAAACTTTCGCAGAATTTTTTGCAGACATTTATTCTCGGCATTTTTTGCGGTATGATTATGTATATTGTTGTAGAAAATTACAGCGCAAACAGCAGTCCGCTCGGCAAATATCTCGGTATTTTCCTCGGTATTCCCGCTTTTATATTTGCAGGCTTTGAACACAGTATTGCAGATATTTGTTATTTTTCTTATGCAGCGTCATCACTTGAACAGGTTGCGAAAATGTTTGTTTACATATTAACAGTATCTGTCGCAAACGGCGTAGGCTCTATAATTTTCAGAGCATTTACTGTAATGTATAAGGAAAAAGTTAAAAAGTAAATTTGAATATAACATTTATATGTAAAAATATTCGGTCGGTAATTGTTGAAATTGCCGACCTTTTGCATTTTTATTAAAAAGGTATTGATTTTGTTGAAAATTTATGCTATACTTACAAAGTAATTGCAAGCCAGTTAAGCGTGCAAGTAAGTGAGCGGCAGGCCCTGTACGATTGGGGTCTGTGAATCATGTCAGGCGGGGAACCGAGCAGCATTAAGCAGTATTGCCGATGCGATGCAGTAAGTCTGTCGTTCACTTATTTGCATGATGCCGTATAATATTCGGCTGACGGCTTGCATTTTTTATTGAAGAGAGGTGTTTTGTATGTACCGTGTGCTTTACCGCAAGTGGCGACCTGCCGTGTTTACCGATGTTTCGGGACAGGAGCATATTACCTCGACTTTGCAAAACGAGGTTTCGTCCGGCAGACTTAACCACGCTTACCTCTTTACAGGCTCACGAGGAACAGGCAAAACCACCTGCGCAAAAATTCTTGCCAAGGCTGTAAACTGTCTTAATCCGCAAAACGGCAATCCTTGCGGCGAATGTGAAATCTGCAAGGGCATTGATGACGGAAGTATTCTTGATATTGTCGAGATGGACGCCGCATCTAACCGTAAAATTGATGATATTCGTCAGATAATTGACGAGGTACAGTTTAAGCCCGCAAAGTGCAAATACAGGGTGTATATTGTCGATGAGGTACATATGCTTACCACAGAGGCTTTTAACGCTCTTCTTAAAACGCTTGAAGAACCGCCCGAGCATGTAATTTTTATACTTGCCACTACCGAGGTTCACAAGCTGCCGCAGACAATCCGTTCAAGATGTCAGCGATTTGATTTTCACAGAATACCGCCTAAGGCGATAGCAGACAGAGTAGAGTATGTGGTTTCGCAGGAAAATGCAGAGATTACCGAGTCGGCGGCGCTTATGCTTGCATCTGTTGCAGACGGCGCACTTCGTGACGCACTTTCACTTTTGGACAGTTGTCTTGCCGTAAGTTCTCATATTGATGAGGAAGTAGTCCGCAATGCAGCGGGACTTGTAAGCAAAACATATCTTTTTGAACTTGCAACGGCTATAATTAACAAGAATCCCACAAAGTCGCTTGAGATAATAGACAGGCTGTATTCCGAGTCAAAGGATATGGCAAGGCTTTGTGATGAACTTGTTGAACATTTCAGAGCATTGATGCTTATTAAAACAATCAAAAATCCGAGAGATATTCTGATAATGTCGGACGATGAGTTTGAGCAGGCGGTTACGCAGTCGGATTATCTTTCGCTTGCAGATATAGTTTTCTATATGGATGTGCTTTCAAGGGCATATCAGCGAATGGGCAGGGGAACAGGCGACAGAACAGAGCTTGAGATGGCTCTTGTAAAGCTGTCGGCAACCGAACTTGACGGCACGGTAGAGGCATTGACCGCAAGAGTTACTGCACTTGAAAAAGCGGTAAAGCGTGGAATTACCGTAAATTACGCACAGCCTGCACAGCAGAGCGTACAGGCGGAAGCTGCGCAATCGGCAAGTGTACCGAATACACAGACCGAAGTTGAAGAACCGTTTGCAAAACCCGAACCGGAGCACAAGAAAGCACCTGTTGCAAAGCCTGCACCGGAGGTTAAATCTGTTGTGCAGAGAGCAAGCGTAAACCTTGACGAACTTTACGATAATGCAGTGCCTTTTGCAAGATGGGTAGAAGTAGTTGACAGCCTGAAATCGGTTTCAAGGTCAATAGCGGCTGCCTTTGCAGGTTCGACAGCTTACGAAAGCGGAAATTACCTTTTGATTGACACAAACAATGAGCTTGCGTTTGATTTGTTAAGACAAAACGGCAGAAGAACAGAAATAAAGCAGACTTTACTTGAATTGACAGGCAAAAATTACAGCCTCGGACCTTATAAAAGGTCAACACCTAAAAAAGTTGAAAAAACAGACCCGCTCAACTCTCTTGTGCAAAGCCTTGAGGGCAGCGGAGTAGAAATAACACAAGAATAAATATGTAATTGAAAGGATGTTTTTAATATGAAAGCAAGATTACCAAAGGGCTACGGCAACGGTGGCGCAAACAACATTCAGCAGCTCGCTCGTCAGGCTCAAAAGTTACAGGACGATATGGAGCAGGCTTCACAGGAGCTTGAGGCAAAAGAATACACAGCTACATCGGGCGGCGGCGCAGTAAGCGTAACATTAACAGGTAAGATGGAACTCACAAAGATTGATATTTCTCCTGATGTTGTTGACGCCGAAGATGTAGAGATGCTTTCCGACCTTATTATTGCAGCTACAAACGAGGCTTTAAGAGCTGCCCGTAAGGAAAAGGAAGACACAATGGAAACTATTTCAGGCGGACTTAACATTCCGGGAATGTTTTAATAATGTCTAATTATAATGTTGCTCCCCTCGAAGTATTGGTGGAGCAGTTTGAAAGAATGCCCGGTATCGGTCACAAAACAGCGCAAAGACTTGCATATTATGTGCTTAACCTGTCAAAAACAGACGCAGAGGCACTTGCAAAGGCTGTGACTGATGCTCACACAAAAATCCATTATTGCGCAGAGTGCTGTAATCTTACGGATAAAGAACTTTGTCCCGTATGTGCAAATCCCGCAAGAGATAAGTCGGTTATTTGTGTGGTTGAAACTCCCCGTGACGCCTCAGCAATCGAAAAAACACACGAGTACAACGGTGTGTATCATATTTTGCACGGCTCAATTTCTCCGCTTAACGGAATCGGCCCCGATAACATTACCATAAAACAGCTTTTGGCAAGGTTTAACGGAGATGATGTTAAAGAGGTTATTATGGCAACAAACCCGACCGTAGAGGGTGATGCAACAGCTTTATATATTTCCAAGCTGTTAAAACCGCTCGGAGTTAAGGTTACAAGACTTGCTTACGGTATCCCCGTCGGAGGAGATCTTGAGTATGCCGATGAATACACACTTGCAAAGGCTCTTGAAGGCAGGAGTGAAATATAATGGCTTCATTAAAAACAGTAGCGCAGAACAAAAAGGCACATCACGATTATTTTATTGAAGAATCTTTTGAGGCAGGCATTGAGCTTTGCGGAACGGAGGTAAAATCAATCCGTGCAGGCAGAGTAAACCTTAAGGACAGTTGGTGCTCTATAGTTGAGGGCGAAATTTTCATAAACGGAATGCATATTTCTCCCTATGACCACGGCAATATTTTTAATCGTGACCCAATGCGTGTGCGCAAACTGCTTATGCACAAAAAAGAAATCAACCGCCTCTTTGGTATTGTAAAACAGACGGGCTATTCGCTTATACCGATAAGTCTTTATTTTAAAGACAGCAAGGTTAAAGTGCAGGTGGGTCTGTGCAAAGGTAAAAAACTTTACGATAAGAGAGAGGATATGGCAAAACGCTCTGCAAAACGAGATATGGAGCGTGCCGTTAAGGAGCAAAACAGATTTTAAATTAAACAGGCAAAAACAAGCAAAAAGCGTGTAACAGTATAACTTTTCGCAATCAAAATTATAAAAGTTCGGTCAGAGAATGTCGTAAAAATGTGATAACCTCTGACCTGATTTTTTATTAAGGTTTAGTAAAGTGATAATCGAGTGACAACGCTTGAAAACCACTAAACTATCCGTTGCGATTATAAAATCTTAACAGTGCAAATCATAATTTTAAATAAAATCCGTTCAACACAAAATACCGTTGCGTTTTGGTTGCAGAGGTATTTATTTTTTTGCTGTTAATTTGTATAAAAATGGCGTAAAAGATTGACTTTTTGTATTATTTGAATTAAAATTATATAATAGCTTAGTGCGGAAAAAACAGCACTGCTTTGCGGTGCGAAAGGAAAATTATATGAAAATCAAGAGCTTGTTTGTCGGCGATACCGACAATACTTTTATTCAGTTTTTCAGGTATTGCTTTGTAGGCGGTTTTGCCTTTGTTGTTGATTTTGGCGTAATGACGCTTTTAACAGAGGTTTTCTCGGTTTATCCCGTGGTTTCGTCAACCGTTTCTTTTGTTGCGGGTTTGTTGGTAAATTACCTGCTCAGTACATTTTGGATATTTAAAAATTCAAAAATAAAAAACAGATTTGCGGAATTTCTTGCCTTTGCACTTATCGGTGTAATCGGTCTCGGAATTAATGCCGCAATTATCTGGCTTTTCCAAAATCCGCTTGCGACAGGTCTTGTGTTTGGCGGCGAATCTGCTGTGGTAAAAGGCGAAACAAAGTATTTCTGGCTTTGGGGTATTCAGTATTACCACATCGGCAAGATTGTATCTACCGTAGTTGTATTCTTATGGAACTTCTGCGGCAGAAAGTTCATTTTATTTGATAAAAGCAAAAAATAATTTTGTGAAATAGAGAGGGAAAATAATGAAAAAGGTAATTATTATTGGAGCAGGCCCTGCCGGTATTACAGCTGCAAACGAGCTGTTGAAAGACACAAAGGGCGAGTACGATGTTACTATACTTGAGGAAACAGAGCGTATAGGCGGTATTTCTCAGACAGTACGCTACAACGGCAACCGTATGGACATCGGCGGTCACCGCTTTTTCTCAAAGAGCGACGAGGTAATGAATTGGTGGAGCGAGCTTATGCCTGTACAGGGCAAGCCGTCTTTTGACGATAAAATTCTCGGCAGAGAAAAGCCGCTGGTTGAAAACGGCCCTGACCCCGAAAAGGACGACAAGGTTATTCTTGTGCGTGACAGAGTTTCAAGAATTTACTATAATAAGCACTTCTTTGATTACCCCGTTACAATGTCGGCGGCAACAATTAAAAATATGGGCTTTCTCACCACAATGAAAGCAGGTTTCAGCTATCTTAAATCCGTAATGTTCAAAAAGCCTGAAGATTCTCTTGAGAATTTCTACATTAACCGTTTTGGTAAGGTACTTTATTCAATGTTTTTTGAGGGCTATACAGAAAAGCTGTGGGGCAGACATCCGAGTGAAATTTCAGCCGATTGGGGTTCACAGCGTGTAAAGGGACTTTCAATCAGAGCCGTATTAAAGGATATGTTCTCAAAGGCATTCGGCGGCAAAAAATCATCAAAAGAGGTGGAAACCTCGCTTATTGAGCAGTTCTGGTACCCAAAGTATGGTCCGGGACAGCTTTGGGAGATTGCTACTGACAGAGCGATTGAAAGAGGCGCAAAACTTCTTAAAAATCACAGCGTAAAGAATATTGTATGCAAAGACGGCAAGATTACAGCCGTTGTTTGCAATACTCCCGAAGGCGAAAAGACTATTGAGGGCGATATTTTTGTATCGTCAATGCCTGTTAAAGACCTTGTTGCAGGTATGACAGGCGATGAGCCTTCAAAGGAGATTAAGTATATTGCAGAGAATCTTCCTTACAGAGATTTTGTTACGGTCGGACTTCTTGTTAATAAACTTAACCTTAAGAATGAAACCAAGATGAAAACTCTTAACAATATCGTACCCGATTGCTGGATTTATGTTCAGGAAACCAGCGTAAAACTCGGCAGAATTCAGATTTTCAACAACTGGTCGCCGTATATGGTGGAAGACCCGGAAAATACAGTATGGATCGGACTTGAATATTTCTGCGCCGAGGGTGACGATTTCTGGAATTTAAGCGATGAAGAGTGCATTAAGCTTGCTACAAAAGAACTTGAATCAATGGGCGTTATCAGTTCAAGCGAAGTTCTCGACTCTCACCGTGAGAAAATCAAAAAGGCTTATCCCGCTTATTTTGATACTTATGCTCAAATGGACGAGCTTATCAAGTATCTTGATACATACACAAACCTTTACTGCGTCGGCAGAAACGGTCAGCATCGTTACAATAATATGGACCACTCTATGCTTACCGCTATCCGTGCCGCAGAAGCTATAAAGGCAGGCAAGACAGACAAGGGCACAATTTGGAATGTAAATACCGAAAAAGAATACCACGAAACAAAGTAATCGGTTTTGGAGGTAATCTGATGGAATTTAAACCTAACCATTTGGTGCAGGATGAGCACAGCCTTGTACAAAGGGAAAATCATCCTTGCAGCGGTTTTATAAAATTTGTAACTTCACATCCGTACATTGCGGTTGCAATATTGTGCCTTGCAAGCACGGTTATTACAACGAGCACATCATTCGGAAGTCTTTTGCCGATATTTGCGATTGTTCCTATGCTCATTGTATTATTTGCGGGAGTTCCTGTCGGAATTTATTTCAGTTCAAAAAACACAACCGATGACGACAGCAGAAAAAAGATGGCTTTGTTTATGTCTGTCGCCTCATTTGCAGGTGCGATAGGGCTGTTTTTAATAATACTTATGAAAGGTTCAACGGCTTTTCATATTCTGAATTACGGTTTGCTTGTGTCGGCGCTTGTGCTTATTTACCTTGCCTGTACAGACAGACTGACGGATAAGGCTTTTGTGGTTGTGATTTTTGCACTCGGTTTTGTGTTAAGGCTTGCCTATGTGCTTTATACCGATATTTCGGTAAGACAACACGATGTCGGCAATTTCGATATGGAAATAGGTCATTGCGGATATATAAGATATTTTTACGAAAACTTTAATCTGCCTGATTTTGATGTAAGAAATTACTGGCAGTTCTATCATCCTCCGTTCCACCATATCATAGCGGCATTATGGATGCGTTTGCAGACATTTTTAGGTATAGATTACTATGCTGCAGGCGAAAATGTGCAGATTCTCACACTTTTCTATTCATCAATCTGTATGGTTCTTTCATATAAGATTTTCAGACAATTGGGTTTGAAAGGCAGAGGTCTTGTATGTGCAGTCGCAATAGTGGCTTTCTGTCCCACTTTCTACATAATGGCAGGCAGCGTAAACAACGATATTCTTTCGATTGCCTTTATGCTTGCGGCTGTTTTAAATACGCTTTATTGGTATAAAAATCCGACTTTCCCGAGAATTATGGCAATTTCTCTTTGTGTTGGCTTGGGAATGATGACAAAGCTTTCCGTATGGATGGTAGCACCTGCAATTGCGTTTGTATTTTTATATGTTTTCTTTAAGAATTTAAAGGACTTTAAAAAGTACCTCGTTCAATTTCTGTGCTTTGGCGTTGTGTGTGCGCCTCTTGCACTGTGGTGGCAGGTAAGAAATCTTTTGAAATTCGGAGTACCGCTTACCTATGTGCCGGCACTTTCAATTACAAGCGACCAGTATATCGGAAACTTGCCGTATGCAAAAAGACTGTTTGACTTCGGTTTAAATCAGTATGCAAATGTAGGCGATCAGTTTGTCACCTACGGTGCGTCATATAACGAGTACAACCCGCTTGTGGCATTGTTCAAGACATCAATGTTTGACGAACTTATAAACACAAACAATTATCCGACAATTGCAGGGTTTAACATTATTTTGTTCTGGTCTGCGGTTATTATCGGAATATTCGGATTTGCGGCAATGATTTATGCTTTTTGTAAAAGGAAAAATTCAGCCCTTAACAATGCGCATAAAATATTTATTGCTTTGATATATGCAGTATTCTTTGTATCATATTATATTTTCTGTTTCCAATTCCCATTTGTATGTACAGAAAACATAAGATATGCAGTACCGCTTATAATACTCGGAGCATTCTTTACGGGACTTGCGGTGCAGTATTTAGGCAAAGCTTCAGACAAAAAATATAAATCTGTTGCAAGAGGTGCAATTTACACTCTTGTAACGGTATTCAGCGTTTCTTCTGTACTTGTTTATTATATAGTAGGAATGCCGTAACAGTATAAAAGCTCTCTTTTGAGGGCTTTTTGATTTGTAACGGATTTGTAACTTCAATAAACAGAGATTTTACCGAGTATGTATTGATTTTCATATTTAATTGGTGTATGATTAGTTAGAATTATAATTGACATATTTTGTCCAATTAATTTTATGAGGTAATAATATGAGGATAGTAATTGTCGGATGCGGTAAAGTCGGCACATCTATAGCGTCCCAGCTTAATGCGGAGGGGCACGACATTGTTGTAGTTGATATTGACCGCAACGCTGTGCAAAATCTTTCTAATTCCCTTGATGTTATGGGAATAGAGGGTAACGGTGCATCGTATGAGGTGCTTGCGGAGGCAGGGGCGGAAAAGGCTGACCTTGTTATTGCGGCGGCGGCTCTCGATGAAGTAAATCTTTATACCTGCCTTATGGCAAAAGCTGCGGGTACAACACACACTATTGCAAGAGTAAGAAATCCGCAATATGCGGCGGATATTCACCGTGTTAAAGATACTCTCGGTCTTTCAATGTCTATCAATCCGGAGCTTACGGCGGCAAAAGAAATGAGCAGACTTCTCAGATTTTCTGGTGCTCTTGAAATCGACACTTTTTCCAGAGGCTCGGTTGAACTTATAAAAGTCGCTCTTCCCGAGAATTCTTCAATAGCGAATAAAAAGATAAGCCAGATTGACATTTTAAAAGGTAAAGTCAGAATTTGCCTTGTCGAAAGAGGTGACGAGGTATTTATTCCTAACGGTGACTTTGTGCTGCTTGGTGGTGACAGAATTTCTGTTGCGTCAAAGGCCGATGTGGCGGCAAAATTCTTTAAGCGTATCAGCGTATCAATCGGTAAAAGCCGAGATGTGATTTTGCTTGGCGGAGGTAAGATTTCGTTCTATCTTGCAAAAAACCTTATTGCTTCGGGTGCAAGCGTAAAAATTATTGAAAAAAATTCTGATCGCTGTTGGGAACTTACAAACATACTTCCCGAGGCCGTTGTTATTCAAGGTGACTGTATGGATCAGGATCTTCTCTTAAGCGAAGGTGTTGAACACGCCGACGGTGTGGCTGCACTTATGGACTATGACGAGGAGAATATTCTCATTTCGCTGTATATTCAGAGCGTATCAAAGGCAAAGGTTATTACTAAGGTAAATAATACTTCTTTTGACTCTATTCTTCACGGCTTGAAAATAAAAACAATTATTCACCCTAAAAATCTTACGGGCGAGTATATTGCAAGTTATATCCGTGCAATGCAGAATTCACTAGGCAGTAATGTAGAAACATTGTACAAACTCAATGATGACGCTGTAGAGGCGCTCGAATTCAGAGTGCGCAGTACATCAAGAGTAACGGGTATTCCTTTGCAGGAACTTAATTTAAAAGATAACTTGCAGGTTATCAGCATTAATCGTCACGGAAAAATTATACTTCCGCAAGGCAGCGATAAAATTATGTGTGACGATACCGTAGTTGTAATTACTAAGCATAAAGGCCTTAGCGACCTTGATGATATTTTAAAGCATTGAGGTTAAATAACTATGAATAAACGAAGTATTATTTATATTTTGGGTTGGGTACTTATAGTTGATGCCGTTGCAATGCAGATAGGCACAATTACATCTTTAATTTACGGTGAAAAAGAGGCGTGGTATTTTGTGCTTACAGGTGTTGTAAGCGCAATACTCGGTGTACTTGCTATAAAGGTTAAAAAGCCTAAAAATATGGTGCTTTACCAAAAAGCAGGTTTTGCATCAACGGCGCTTAGTTGGATTTTGCTTTCGCTTGTAGGCTGTATGCCGTTTTGGCTTAGCGGAGAAATCCCGTCTTTTATAGATGCTTTTTACGAAACCGTATCGGGTATCACTACAACCGGCGCAACAATTCTCAATGATGTAGAGGCGCTTAGCAAAGGTATGCTTATGTGGAGAAGTTTTCTTCACTGGTTAGGCGGTATGGGTGTTATCGTCTTTTTGCTCGCAATAATCCCTAAACTCGGCGGACAGCAGAATATTTTTCTTATGAAAGCAGAAAGCCCCGGTCCTATCATAGGCAAGGCTGTGCCGCGAATGAGAAATTATGCCACTATGCTCTACGGCATTTATATTACTCTTACCGCACTTGAGTTTATTTTGCTTTTGTTTGGCGGTCTTAATGTATTTGAGGCAATAAACACAAGTTTTTCAACTGCCGGTACAGGCGGATTCGGAATATATAACAGCAACGCAGCGGCTTTTGACAGCTATTATGTGCAGACTGTAATTGCCGTGTTTATGCTTTTGTTCGGCATAAATTTCTCGGTATATCTCTGTTTTATTGCAAGAAAATTCAAACAATCGCTCAAATTTGAGGAATTGTGGATATACCTTGGAATAGTAGCGGTTTCAACTGCAATTATTGCATTTAATATCAGCTCGATTTACAAGCCGTATGACGCTTTCCATCAGAGCTTTTTCTATGTATCATCAATTATTTCTACAACAGGTTTCGGACTTACCGATGTTAATAAATGGCCTGAACTTTCAAAAACGGTTATTATAATTCTTACATTTATCGGTGCTTCGGCGGGCAGTACGGGCGGCGGATTTAAAATTTCCCGTATTATCCTGCTTTTTAAGGAGGTAAGAAAGGAATTTTCTCTCCTTGTACACCCACGAAATGTTAAACTCGTAAAAATGGACGGCAAGGCAGTAAATCACGATATTATGCGTACCACTTCAATGTATTTGGTGCTTTATATAGGTGTGTTTGCCATTAGCTTTTTGCTTGTTTCCATAGACAATATGGACTTTACAACAAGTTTTACGGCGGTAGCGGCAAATCTTAACAATACGGGCCCGGGTCTTGGTGCGGTTGGCCCTGTAGGAAATTATGCCGATTTCAGCATTTTGTCAAAGATAGTATTTATTTTCGATATGCTGGCAGGCAGACTTGAGATTTACCCGCTCTTGCTCCTTTTTGCACCGTCTGCATGGAAAAAATCGTAATATTTAACCACCTCACAGCAAATAATAGTTGTGAGGTGATTTTTAATGTCAGAGGCAATAAACATAGCGGTTGAAAAAGCAGAGAAACCAAAAAGGATAAAATTCACCTTTTATCAAAAGATGTTTTTTCTGTATTTTCTCAATATAACGGATTGGATATGCACTGAGGCTTTGCTTGCAAGCGGATACTTTGCAGAGGCTAATCCTGTTATGCAGCCTGTTTTAAACAATTTTTGGCAGACAATTATAATCAAGGGAGTAATTCCCCTTGCGGTAATTCTGTTGAGCTGTTTGGTAAACAAATGGGCGAACGCAGGCGACAGTATTATAATAAACATAATGCTGTATGTAGGTATTTCTATATATATGCTCGTAAATCTTTGGCATATTTTCAATTTTGTATTGCTCTTTTTCATATTTTAATGTAAAATAATAGAGAATGAGTAAAGACGGAGGTGTTGTTTTTGCCCGCATTATCTGTAAGTAATCTTACAATGACATTTATAGAAAGAAATTTGTTTACCGATGTATCGTTTGAGGTAGAGTCAAGGGATAAAGTTGGCTTTATCGGTGCAAACGGCGTGGGCAAAACAACTCTCTTTAAAATATTGGACGGCGAAATTTCACCTACATCGGGCAATGTGGTTTTTGCCAAGGATACTGTTGTCGGCTATATGGAGCAGCATGCCTGCAATAATCCACGAATCAGCATTTATAACGAACTGCTGTCCGTGTTCGATTATTTGACCGATACAGAGCAGGAGATAGCAGAGGTAACTAACGCAATAGAAAATAAGGACGGCGACCTAAATGCGCTTGTAGAGCGACAGACAAGGCTTATTGACGAGTTTGAAAGACTTGGCGGACTTACATACAAAAGCCGCACACGCTCGGCTTTGCTCGGGCTCGGCTTTACAGAGGCAGAGCTTGATATGCCTGTCGGAAATTTAAGCGGCGGTCAGCGTTCAAAATTAAGCCTTGCAAAACTTTTGCTTTCAAAAAGCAACTTCCTTTTGCTTGACGAGCCTACAAACCACCTTGATATAAGCGCAGTAAATTGGCTTGAGAGCTTTTTGCGTGACTTTAAGGGCGCAATGATTATAATAAGCCATGACAGATATTTTCTTGACAATGTTACAAACAAGACGATTGAACTTGAGCACTGCAAAACAATGTGCTATAAAGGTTCGTACTCTGAATTTATCAAGAAAAAAGAGGCATATAACGAGTCTTTAAAGAATAAATATGAAAATGACTTAAACGAAATTAAGCGTATAGAGGGCATAGTAGAACAGCAGAAACGCTGGGGCAGAGAAAGAAACTTTATTACTGCCGCAAGCAAGCAAAAAGAGGCTGACCGCATAAAGGCACAGCTTGTTAAGCCTGAAAGCGAGCTTGATACCGTAAAAATGAGATTTACTCCGAAGATTGAAAGCGGCAATGATGTTCTTATGTGCAGTAATCTTTCAAAATCTTTCGGAGATAAAAAGCTGTTTTCTGATGTAAACATACATATCAGAAAGGGCGAGAAAGTATTTATTCTCGGCGGTAACGGCTGCGGAAAAACAACTCTGTTCAGAATTTTAATGGGAAAATGCCCGCAGGACAGCGGCGAGTACGAGTACGGTACAAATGTAACGGTAGGTTACTTTGACCAGTTACAGCAAAACCTTAACCTTGAAAATACCGCCGTAGATGAAATATGGGATACTTTTCCTCAAATGACTCAAACAGAGGTGCGAAGTGCGCTCGCATCATTCCTTTTCAGAGGTGACGAGGTATTTAAACCTCTTTCAAAAATGAGCGGCGGCGAAAGAGCGAGAATTTCGCTTGCAAAACTTATGCTTAAGGGCAGTAACTTCCTTTTGCTTGACGAGCCTACAAACCATCTTGATTCGGCGTCAAGAGAAGAACTCGAAAAAACACTTGCCGACTATAGCGGTACTTTGCTCATAATCAGCCATGACCGTTATTTTATCAATAAGTTGGCAGATAGAGTGCTTGTGCTTGATAAGAACGGTATAACCGAATATCTTGGCAATTACGATGATTATGTTGAGCATATAAGAACCGAGCAGACCGAAGTTAAGACAGCGGCGGTCAAAAAAGAAAAACCGCAGAATGATTACTTTCTGCAAAAGCAAAGACAGAGTGAAGAACGCAAAAAACAGACAAGACTTAAAAAAGCGGAAGAGGCAATTGAAAGACTTGATGAAGAAATAGCGCAGACACAGGAATTGCTGTCAGGCGAGGAAGTAGCGGCTGATTACGAAAAACTTATTGAACTTACAAATAAACTCGAAGAATTGCAGAATGAACAGGAAGAACAGTATGCAATTTGGGAAGAACTTTCAGATTAATTAAATATAAAAAGCCGTATGAAAATACGGCTGAATATCCATCCGTGGCGCAATTGGATAACGCAACAGATTCCGATTCTGGAGAATGGGGGTTCAAATCCCTTCGGGTGGGCCAAAAAATAAAAAACACCCTTTGCGGTGTTTTTTATTTTTATATACAAAGAAAACGAAGGGATTTAAGCCACTTTTGTGGGGCTGAAGAACTTTTTTGAAATTTTTTAAAAAAGTTTGAAAAAAGTGTTGACATTTGGAACCTCGTATGGTATTATATATGAGCAGTCAACGAGAGATACAAAAACAAAACAAAATCTCTTGTAAAACAGCGAAAAACGCTGGTGTAGCTCAGTTGGTAGAGCAGCTGATTTGTAATCAGCAGGTCGGGGGTTCAAGTCCGTCCACCAGCTCCAAAAGAAGCCTACTGTTTAGGCAGTAGGCTTTACATATGGGAGAATTCCCGAGTGGCCAAAGGGGGCAGACTGTAAATCTGTTGTCACTGACTTCGGTGGTTCGAATCCACCTTCTCCCACCAAAATCCGTTCTCATTGAGGACGGATTTTTATTTTTGCCTGTATGTTGCTTATGCTTGCTTTGGTGGCGGCATCTTATTTTTCTGATATTACTTTAACCGTTGCAATGACGCCAAGCGACTTTGTATGGCAGGGGTTTATGCAAGGTAATAAAGATGGCTGTAAAGAATGGCCTATTGAGGGTGAATCTACATTATCGTGGCATGGAAAACCTCTTGGTTATATGCCTTTTGTGTATAAACACCCTGATTATTGGAAAGTGATAGAACAGGAAACAAAAGGAACAGGCAATATGCTGTGTTCAAGAAAACTTTTTGATGATTCCGAAAAAGCGTATAATCTCACCGAAAAAGAAATGATTAAGGTTGAAAATATTTGCGGAAAGTTATGTTTAATCGGCGCAGATGACGATACTTTATGGAATACGGGAAAGTATATAAGACGAATGGACGAGCGATTAAAGAAAACACCTCATAAGTGTGATTACGAGGTGCTTGTGTACAAATACGGCACTCATTTTGTGTTCCCTGAAACATTAATTAAATTACTTGTGCCGGGCTTTTCAAAATTTGTTATGAAATTTATTTTTAAATCAGCTAAAGAGCATGCCGATGAATGTCGGCAGACAAGAATTGATATTGATTTAAAATTAAGAAAGGTTATGCGTGAATGGAATAATATGTGATTCTAAAAATATTATCCAAATATTCAAAACAATATA
>ENA-OPCR01000025-OPCR01000025.1-human-gut-metagenome-genome-assembly--contig:-NODE-25-length-42994-cov-3.967628_pt1 | contig 42994 bp, 80 predicted proteins | sample MGYA00241571_ERZ501493 | MGnify/ENA primary metagenome ERZ501493 (study PRJEB25962, sample SAMEA2042662) | human gut metagenome | biome: human gut; feature: human-associated habitat; material: faeces... | reverse complement strand
CGTTATTGTTTGCATGTGCCTTGACCGCCTCGCCGCCGTAGCTGCCCACCACGCCGAGAAGGGACACGCCGGCTTTGATATTGCCGGGGATAAGCTTTGCCTTCTCTGTGGGCTTGATGCGCGACTTGCCGGAGCCGTCGTGGAAGCCCATTGCAATTGTCGGCTCGTCTTCCGCATCGGCAATCTCGAGCGTCTTTGCGCCGTTGTCCGGCATGGTGCCGGTCAGCTTCGAGCCGCGCGCGTAGAATGTCTTGCCCTTCAGAACCTCCGCAACCGCAGCGTCCGCGTCCTGCGAGTTGACGTCAAACTCGTTCGTGCCGGTGATCGGCGCGCCGGACTTGTCGTGCGCGGTGACCCCCTTTTTGAGATCACTCGCGACAATGGTGTCGCCCGACAGATCGAGCTTTACCTCCGTGCCGACGATCAGTTTGTTTACATACTTGTTTGCCATATGCTCACTCCTAACTGTTCATATACTCGTCGCCCATGATGAGCGTCAGCCCACCTGCGGCGTTGGATACTTCATACTGCGGGATTTTTGCGACGTTTACGTCGCGGGACAAAAGCCGGTTTCTGGTCGGCAGCACCACCGGTTCGTAAGTCTTCGGCGTCACATCGTACTCGCCCTCATACGGCTTGCTGTCTCCCGTGTAAACCACCTTCGCCGGGGCGATCTTCATCTTGATCTCCGGCTGGGAAAGCGTCATTTTAATCATAGCCAGCCTCCTTCAAGAACTTTTTTGCGTCCGTCTGCACGATTTCAGCCGCCATCGGGTTTCCGTCGCCATCCGTTAAGGCAAGCTGTAGCCTTACTGTGCTTGCTTGCAACCGCATTGCGTCTGCATACGGGATTTTTACAAGCAGGTGCGTTTCGTCGACTACTGTAGGTTCGTACTGGAAGAAGGAACACCCCTGTCTCACATAGAACTCAATCTTCGTCGCTTTCGTCAGGTCAGTTCCCTCAACTTCCACCGATAAAGCGTTCGCGATTTTCTGAAACACTTAATCACCCCCAGCCTGTGCTTCAAAAACATCCAGCTCGTTCTTCGCCTTGATAAACGTCGTCGTGTCGTCCGACAGGGAAATCGTTGGCAGCAGACGTACATCCGTCGAGTAGTCGTGGTATGAGATCAGTCCCCCTCCGGATGCCAAAACGGTATCCCCATCTGCCGATAAATCATGTGCGTAAGCGCCAGCAGGAAGCGCGGCAATGTTCCATCCTAAACTTGGGTCGCTGGTTGTCTCTAATTTGATGTTTGTTCCACCAAGTGCAAGAAGTCTTTCTGTTGCAAGCAGAGCGGAATTTACGTTGTCTATCGAATGTATCCCGGCTGTCCCCTCTGATACCCAATCCGTAAGGTTGCTGGAACTCATCACACCCGTTCCGCCGTCTACTGCAACCCAGTATCTTCCTGAATAATAAACGACAGATGTAGCATTTTGGTTGAGCGATTCCGTAGCACCGACTAAGCCTTTACTTGTCCACGAACCAATAGGCACCGTAGAAGCCCACACAGCAGCTTTCAATTTTTGGTTGGAAGCAGAGCTTCCGACAACTGCGAGCCACTGTCCATTCACATGGCTCAGTCTGCTAACACATGCGAAAGGATATTGGAAGATCAGTTTTGCCGTCCACTCTGTTGCATTCTGAGGGTCGTCCGTATAAAAAATGTAACGTGCTGTCGGAAATGCCCAGTACGTTCCGTCTGTAGCCAATCCTTTGATATTGGGGCGCCAATCTGCTATGTTTGACTGCCAACCAGTATATGACGCCGTTTTTCTTGTCCACGCGATTCCATCCTTTGAAGATAGCACTTGAATCTTACTTATTGATGAAATAGTGTTGTGAAATTGGTAATCGCCCCTTGTATCAAAAACGGCTACCAAAAGATCATCTGAAGCCACCATTTGGACAGGTGCGCCTCCACTGTGCGCTCCGCTGCTAGGTAACGACTCAGAAACAGATACCGTTTCTGTGTGTACAACCGTGTATGGTCCTGTTGCCTGTTCCGATGCCGCAACGCTTAATGTGTACACATATTGTGCGCTTCCGGAGTTCTTAGTGTAATAGCAGCCAGCAACGTAAAACTTGCCATTGAACTTCACGACCCGTGACATTTCTTGAAAGTTCGGAGCCGTTCCGACTGTTATCCCGTCCCATGTGACTTCTCCGACCGTATTTCGTAGAATCTGGCACAGCGTCGGATATTCCGCAAACGTCACCTGAGAGCCGTCGCACGGGAGCCACGCGTCGCCCAGACTCAGCGCCGGAGAGGTCTTCACCGTCCCAATGGGTTCTATCCTGTCCGGCATATGCCGCAATGCGTCGTCCACGAAGGGATTAGACACCGGAAGCCGGAGAAAGCGCCCCGTGGAGTCCTGAAGCATTGTGCGTGTATTGAACGGCGTGCCGGTATCGTCCGGGTCGTCGGCACGCGTCATGTCGTAAGTATCTGTCTGTCCGGCAACGGGCTTGAGATTTACCCGCCCCGGAAATTTTGGAGTTCGGTCTTTCATGTTATCCCCCCATGTCTCCTGCGTATAGTTCCGCGTCGGCATAAATCCAGCCGACCTCCCGGCTCTCCAACACGTCATCTACAGCGATGATCGTCTTTTCAATGTTGTTCGCGCCTTCCCAGTCTAGGTCGTTGATCTTTGCCGGAGGGCGCGGGGCAGGATTGACAACTGCGTCGTATACGGCGTTCGCGGATTCGATATAAGCGTCCATAACGTCTTTGTCGAGCACTTCGTCAGAACCGTAATCTTCCCGCACTTCTGCCGGAACGTCGATACAGTGCGTTCTTAGCCGATCACGGATGGTGATAAGCGCCGTGCCGACGCGGTTCAGGTCAGACGCTTTGTAAGAGCCTTTCAAGCCAGCTTCAAAGTCTGCCTTTTCCTGTTCCGTGAAGTCGCTCCACAGCTTCTTGTAAAGCTTCTCAGCATAGGAAGCGTCTGCCTGTGTCCGGTCGGTGATTAAGGTTTTCATAATTCTCATGCAGAAGCCCCCGTTCCGACGATGTCGCACTCAGCCGCCGCGATGCCGCTCAGTTTGATGGTCATGCTTGTTATCGTCCCGGTAATGTGGTCATCCCACGGAGTTGTGGTGTCTACATAGTCACCGGGAAGCTCCTCGTCCATGACGATCTGAACGCTGTGCGTCTGCCGCCGCATATAATAGTCAAAGACGTGCTGTGTCACCGCTGCAACATTCGTGGAGTTGACAAGCGTCGCGTCTTTGACCTCGATGACGTTTGGCTTCGTGGATGCCGTAATGTTCGGGTTCTGTTTTACCGTGACCGCCGTCGTGTGGAAATACTTTTTCCCGCCGGCTTCAATCGTATCGCTTCCGCTTCCGGACGTGCTGTACGTGTGCGCGGTAACTCTTACCTCTGTCACGATGGCAGACTGGCTGACCTCTCCGCCGACGTAGAGCCGGTTCATAGGAATCTCCGTCGGTGTTTCCTCAGACAGTCTCCATACCTTCACGTTTCCTGTTCCGCTGGTGTCCACCACAGCTCGAAGCGCAAACGCCACCTGCTGCAAAGCTTCCCTTCGCGTGCAATCAGGAATGTATCCTGTCAGTTTCTCGGTCTGTAGTTCCTCCGAAAGCTCCAAGACGAAATACCCGCCGAGGATGCTTTCTAAAACCGTTTTCGCATTGGCGTTGGAATAAACAACAGCCGGGAATGGGTCTTCGTCCAAAATTCCCAAAGCGTCAATGCAGGAAACGTTGTATACGTTTTTGCTTACGCGGGTAGATTCGTCGATGTAAAACGTGCCGATTTTCGTCTTTCCGTTGTACGCATAAACGGGCTGCTTCTCTTGGAAAATAAAATCAATATCTTCCATGCTGTCCAGCGTGAAATCCAGCGTGTTAATCGCCAGCTCGTCGGATATGATGTTCAGTTCTTCGGTCGCCTCAACGCTCCGAAGCTCCTGCCGCTCGAACTCTCGAACAATGCCGAAAAGGATAAGGGATACCTTGATCGGTTGGTTTGGCAGATTCGTTTTGTTGAACTGAATCTTGATTTTGTTATACAGTTCCACAGTTTTCTCACAGAAGTAATTTCCGCTGTTCGGGAAGAACTGCTGTGTAGCCAGCTGCGTTGTCCCGTTGTACCACGTGATATTCAGGTCGCTGCAATAATCCCCCGTTTCGCCGTCGAACTTGAAATAGATGCCGAGGGAAGTAAACTGTCCGTCCAGCGTGATTGTGATCGTCGGTGGGGTCGTAAACGTGCAGTCGTCCCCGCTCCGAGTCGTGGACCAGAAGCCAACCGGCTCAGATTTTGGCTTGAGCTTTCGCGTGCCGTTCAGCACCCATTGATTCTGTTCCGTCGTTGCTACTGGTCCCTCGAACGCCCCGAAGGGCAGCAGCGAGGTTTTTGAGATACCCATAGCCTCACTTGCTGTCACACTCGCAGCCGCCGCAGAACCAACCGCAACGTCTTCATACACAACTTTTACACTCATAGCGGCGTCCTCTTCGGCTTCATCGCAACAAAATTAAATGTAAGGTTTCCCCATTCGTTCTTCTGCCCGTAAGCCGTCAAAAGCTCATCGTCTCCGTTTGCCACATACGCCTCGAAGGTCAATGTCCCTTGTGCATACGGAACGGTGAGGGAATGGCTGTCGACAGGCGCGGAGATTGCTTCATAGAACCTGTCATATTCTGCCGGGTCAGTTCCAACCGGGTCAAGCTCTACACTGTAGTTGTAAAACGTGCCGATGATGTCGCGCACCATCGCGCCGGTCATCACGCGCCCCGCATTATCGCCATCCAGAACCGCGAAAGAGCGTTTCAGACTGGTTACATGCAAGTTCGGATACGCCGTGCCGTCGAGGGTCAAAACACTCGTCATGCCTTCACCCCCGCCAGCCTTACGCCTACACGCTGCGTCTCTTCGTTGTTCGCCTTATAGACAGCCCGTGCAAACTCTCTGCCGTTGAGCTGCAAGATGATCGTCTGCGAACGTCCGCCGGATTCGTTCATAGCCTGTTTGAATGCCTGCACCATTGTCTCAAGCGGCGTTTCGATGTTCGTTCCGCTCTTCTGGTCGCCCAGCACCGCCATAAACTCCCGGTTCGGCGGGATGACCGCGCCTTCTGCCAGTCTCGGAAGCTCAACCTGACTGACAAGCGGAATGCTGATGCCGAAGGACTTTCCACCGATGATGGGAACCCAGTCCGGAATCTCAAAGTGAATGGTATTCAAAGCAGAAATTAGAAGGTTGATACCGTCGATAATAAAGTTGATTGCCGCCTCGATGATGGCAACAATGTTGTTCCAGATATCCTTGAATATCTCGGTGACACCTTCCCATGCCTTTGTCCAGTCTCCGGTAAATACGCCAACAATGAAGTCAATGACACCCTTCAAGATGTCCTTGATGTTTTTGTATACATCTGAGACAAATTTCCCATATGTTTGAAATATTGATGCGAGCAGCGGGCTCCTTGATTGCAGCCATGCGATAAACATGTTCCACGCATCTTTGATAGAGTTTACAATCGCGTTCCACGTCTGCTTCATTCCTTCCCAGATCTGCTTAATGCCTTCCACAGCAAGCTTCATGTCTCCGGTGAATACGCCCTTGAAGAACTTCCCGAACCCGTCTATAATATTTTTTAAGCCTTGAATCAGTTCTTCTCCATGCCCGGTGAAGGACACAAGCGCAACCAGCGCGGCAAGGAAACCTGCAATCAGAAGTGGAATCCAGCTACCAGTCAGAAGTGAAATACCGATACCGGCGGCAAGCAGCCCTGCGATGATCGTAAGCGTATTCACCAAATTAAAGCCGTTTTCGATAACGTCTTTGATACCGACAACCAGCATGGCAAGACCGCCTACAACTAATGCAATTCCTGCCGCGATTGGTCCGAAAGCGATTGCAAGTCCAACTGCAAGTGCGGCAAGACCTGCCAGCATCCCGAGGAAGTTTTGCAAATCGATTCCGTTATTCCAAGCATCCAGCCAGAAATATACAAGCGCAAACGCACCGGCAACAGCAAGGGCGATGCCCCAAATTTTGCTCAGGTCGTTCGTGAATAAACTCGCGATTTTCCATGCCAGAAGCCCGGCGGCGATAGCGCCTACCAAGCCTAGAATGTCGTGGAGTTTGTCCTCTGCCATGTCGAGATTCGAAAAGTCCGGCGCGATCTCCGTTGATGCCGCGCCGCCAGCACCACCACCTGCCGCAGAAGCGGAATTATCGGTTAGCTGGTTGATCTCGTCAAAGCTTGCCATGCTCTTGCTTGCGTCCTCCGCTGCAGAGCCGACGCCTTCCAACGCTTTCTGTTCTTCATTCAATCCTTGTGCGGCTGATTTCTGCGAAGACCAGCTTTTCCCGGACAGCATACCGAAGAACTTCGCGATAGCTGTAACAACCTGTGTCAGAATGTTCACAAGCTTCACAAAAACAGGAATCACGACTTGAAGAATCGGCTGCGCGAGTGTCAGAAGCGCCGCCTTGAGCCGCGCCACAGCTGCGCGTGCTTCGTCGTTCTTCATAATAGTTTTTCCAAGCCATGTTCTAAGACTTTGCAGCGCTCGAGTAATCAGAGAGAACACGAGAACGCGCTTAAAAAGCCCGGAAACACGCTTGCTGAACGTGTTCATGCTGTCGGAAACCTTCTTCGCTGCGGTCTCCATTCGCTCTGTCGCGCCGCTTGCGCTTGTGATTTGCTCCGTGAGTTCTCCGGCTTTTTGCTTTGCAGCGTCCAAAGCAGAAGTCTGCGCGATCACTTTGTCCGTGATTTTTGCATACTTTCCGTCCAAACTCTCAACAATCTTGTCCTGCTCTTTTAGGATTGCTTCCTGCTCTTTGATTTGCGATGCAACTTCCGTCTGCCGCCCGTATGCTGTGATATAAGCATCCGGAGACGCGGACACCTCGCCGGACGTGATCTGCCGAAGCCGCTCGGATTCCGCTCGCAACGATTTCAGCGCATTTTCTGCCTGTTTTGCAGATTCTTTCGCTGCGTCAAGCTGAGATTTCAGCCCACTTTGCTCTCCAGTGCTTTTTTTCAGTTCGGCTTCCATCTTGTCGATTTTCGCCGTCAGCTTATCAAGCTCCTTCTGCGCGTTTTTTGCGTCGACCTCCGCTTGAACAACGATTCTTCCATCTGCCATTTTCTCACCACCTTATTTTGAAATGCCCCATGCGGCGAGAACGTCTTTCTCTGCCTCTGTGTATGTAACTTTCAAATCGATTATATCCCTGTTCTTTCGGTAGAACTCCCGCTCCTGCTTGTCCAGAGGCTTCCCGTGTGCCTTTTTGTCCCGAATGCGAACCACTTGAGCAAACAGGCAGTCTCCAATCTCCTGATAGAAAGACAGGAACGACCACCAGTGCAGATACTCAAGCGCCCGAACCTCGCACCCAGCGATTCTGTTCACGGGGGCAATAATCATGTCGAAGTCCTGCTCCCATGACATCAGCACGGGTTCTCGCTTCTTTTCTTTGCGTTCTTCCCCACGGTCTATAAACCGGAAACACTGGTTCAGAGCTTCCTGATAGTCGCTGGCTGGCATTTCCTCAAAGTCGGGATAGAAGATTCTCAACGATGCCTCCGCCTTGTCCTGCTCGTCCAGCTCGCTATCAACAAGGGCGGTGAGGATATCCAACACCGCCCGATAGTCAGACCGGATTTCGTATTCTGTTCCGTTTACGTTGACCGATGTCGGTAAAGACCAGATTACTTTTTCCATCTTTCCATATATTTCTTGATTCTCGGGTTCGTAGCCTTCTGTTCTCTCGCAAAGGTAGTGTCGATCTGGTCGATGATGCCGAGCATCAGATTGCTCCATACAGGCAAACCGTCAGCCAGTGCGAGGACGTTCATAGAGCCGAAAAGAGGCGTGCAAAGCGGAACCCCGAAAAGGCTGTCGATCGTATCGCGCATTTCGTTGCTTTCCCGACGCGCAATCTCAAAGATTTCTTTTTTGTTCGCGTTCTTTTCCACTTCTGCCTGATATTTCCGCTGACGATCTTCCAACCCGTTGAACACGTCAAAAATTTTCTCTACAATTTCTGCGTCTGTCGGGTTGAACTCGAGCGTTACTTTGTCGTTGATGTTGATTTTTTCAACGCCAGTTGCAATCTTGATGTCCGCCATCTATCGTCCCTCCTTATGCCGCGTCCGGCGTAAACGTAATTTCTCCGTTGGAGCCAACCGCCGCAGTGCCGGTGATTCTCTCGCCGCCCGGCGTTACCGTAAGCGGCATACCTACGAAGCCGCCGCCTTCGCCGCCAAGACCTGTCGCCTCGATTGCGGCGCCCTTGTATCTCTCCGCGAAAACAGCCGTTTTCTTCGTGCCTGCGTAATGATGCACAATAAGAATGTCCTGATTCGCCAGAGCCGCCGCGTTCTGTTCCTTCACGGCGAGGTTCCAGACATGCGTAAGCGCAACATCTCCGGCATCGAGTTCGCACGGTTCAAAGTCCTGCGTAATGATGGGCTTTTTCATCGTGGTTCTGGTCGTGCCGAGGATGTCCTTGTTGGAATCCTTCTGCCAGTCGTATTCCATGCTGGAATCCGTGACGCGCGTCCCAAGCGGCGACCACACGGCGGCGGAATCAGTGCCCGTATTCACAAAAAGAATCAAAAGTTCTCTGTCTACAGGCTGCCCAGCAACGGTGTTAAAGGTCATATCTGCCATAGTTAAATCACCTCATATTTCATCTTCATTAAGATTTGATGGTCTTCCCATCCGTCCTGATACACGGCGAATACCGCCGCGCGGCTGACCGCTTCCATGCGACGGACACGAACGCCATCTCCAAGAGACGGATAATTCTGCATCGCCCAATCCCCGAAGCGGTTCAGTACCGCATCAGCTTTCAGACGCTTGTCGTTACTCCCGCCCGGCTTGATACGGGCTATGATCTTGAACTGGTATTCTGCCTCATGCCCGCCGAGCAAGTACCTTTTTGTGATGTACGCACCTTGAATCACAGACAGAGCCACGCTTGCGGAATCAGCGGCGAGGAACTCATAATTGATGGTTGCAGCCGGGAGATCGTCATCCGAAAACGAGTTTACCCAGACCATCATTTTTCTGGATATGTCCTGTTCTTCCTCGGAAGAAACAAGCTTTTTTTCTTTTTCAGAGCCCATTTTTCACCGCCTTATCTGCAACTCGAATCCATTTGTCAAGATTCTCAGCCTTTGAAGCCTCGAACCAGTGTGATTGTGCCTGCGCGTGTCCGGATGTCGTGAACACAAGATTTTTGTCTGTCAGAACCTTCGTCCCGCCCTTTGGCGCGTATGTGCTGCCAGTCTCCGGGTCAACCATGACTTTTCCGTAATACAGAAATCTTGCATACGGTCCCGGATAGATGATCGCATTACCGTCCACCTGTGTTCTCTGGTCGAGAGAGCCCGTCAGGAACGGCACATACGGGCTTGTGTCCTTTTCTACATGTACTGCCACAATGTGTTCGGCTTTTGTGCAAGCCCGTGCTATAGCCTCCTGAAGCTCGTCAAAGCCGTCGGTTTTCACACTGAATTTCAGCATCATGTGCCTCCGACCTGCCAGTGCTGCATAGAAGGGCTGCCGAAGTCCTTCATGTCCACCTTTGTCACTTTGTACACATCGTCGTAAAACATTTCAATCTGTTCTTCCGTCTTGTCCGGCTCGACTACTTCACCTTTCACAAAGAAGGTAGTGCCGCCGTTACCGTCCGTGGATAGCGTCCAGATTTTGCTTTTATCAGTTGCTCGCCAGAACTCTTGCGGTCCGACATAGCGCTTCTCCGCGCCTGTCACGCCGTCTACAGCTGGCGAGGAAAACGGAATGTACAGATTCACCGCATCTGCGCCTTCAAGCCCGCTCGCGCGGACGTTGGCAGCTTTCGATGCTTGGAGCATTACGCCGCGAATCACCGTGATATAGCGCTTCTGCGTGTCATTGAAATCCTGGTCTTGCTCCTGCGTGACGTTATAAATGGTTACAGTGTGTGGGGCGTACATGCTAAACACCTGCCTCTGTAAAGAAGCCCGGTATGGGCTAGGTATTCACGTGCTACGCTTGTAAGGGCGTTCTTCGCCTCGGAAGCCGCTTTCAATGCAGCTACGGAAGAATCGCCTCCGCTGCGAAGCGTCCGGGAATAGCCGCCTACAGTCTCGCTCTGCAATTCTCCTTCGTCAGATGCAAGCCCGGCGGACACATTCTTTCTGGCAAGCTCCTGTGCCGTGTCGATCAGCATATACTGGTCGACTAAGGCACAGCAGCACATTTTTACAGCATCAAGCTCTGCAAAATCCTTTGCTCGGTTTTGCGTGTAGTAGTCAAGGAAGGAACTGGCGCGTGTCGCCAATCTGCAAAAACTATCCGCGTCTACAGTTCCCATGTAAGTATCGCAGTAGTATTCATAATCAGCGTAGATCATCACTCCACCCCTTCCAGAACAGCCAGAATTTCAGCCTTTTTCATGGAACTGTTGACCCCTTCCACCCCGTTTTTCTCAGCATAATCGAGAAGCTGCGCTTTCGTCATGCTGGAAAACGTGGGCGGTTCAGAGGCAGGCGCTCTCAACAGTTCATTTAACCCCCCGCCGAGATCGTGCCGACTACGATGCCGTCCATGCGCTCTGCGAACAGCACCATACCATTGATAACGGTATCGGAGGCGGTCATGTTGGTGTAGTCCGGCTCCTCATGGATGCCGATATAGCCGGTTGCGTCGGTGGTAAAGTCAAACACTTCGCCAAGATCTGCGCCGTTCACGGGGATGTAATACAGAACAAGGTTGTCCTTCGCCGTAGCGTAGATCTTACCCTTCGGAACACTGGAATTGAAGATTACAGTGCCAAGACCGAGGAAGTTCTCCACGTAGGTCATTCCGAAAGCGGTCTGCAAGGTAATGTTCGCCGTTGCGAGGTAGTCTGCCACATCCAGAGGGTTCAGGAAATAAACCGCACCGATCTCGTCATCCTCGAACAGCACCTGGAGCTGCCCCCATGCCTGCGCAAGAGCCGCCTGGAAGGTCGCGCCCGTTGCCGTCCCCGTGCCGGCGGCGAGGAACGTAAAGAAGTCCTTACGGATGCCCTTCTGCACGTCCTTGAGCATTTCGTCGGTGGTCATTTCCACCGCCTGATCGTAGCCGCGGTCGGTGATAGCCTCCGCAGACGTTGCCTTTCTCCACTTCTTGAGCGTGATCTCCTGATAGTTCACAGCCTCGGTCTTGTACTTGCTCAGGGGAATGGTTTCACCTTCCGCCACGGCACCATCTTCCAGCGTGCCGGTAGCCTTGTAGCTCTTGAGCACAGTGCCAGCCTGCTTTGCGATTTTGCGGGTAACGCCAAGAGCCTCCATCAGCTTCTTGATGGAATAGCCGAACATTTCGGTAAATTCGATCTCGCGAACTCGCGCAAGATCAGCTTTTTTAATCAGCTTAGGATCAACAGCCATAGTTAATCTTCCTTTCTAAACAAATCCATATTTGCGGCGATTGCAGCGCGCCGCTCCGCTCTGTCAGTGATTTGCATGATCTCGTCTTTCGTCATCGCCTTGCCGCCGTCGTTGAGACGTGCGCCCATGTCCACACGAACAGAAGGCTTGGATACAAGTCCTTTATAAGTTCCTTCGATAAGTGCATCGAGGCTCTTTGTGTCCTTGATTTTCTCCCCGTCCATCTCCAATGCGGTCATTTCCTCGCCGCAGCCGCGCATGGCAAGATCGAGATTTGCGCCTGTGATATTTTTGCTTTCAAAGTAAGCCCGAACAGCCTTTTCCTTTGCCGCCTTGCTTTCCTTTTCTGTGATGCCAGATTTATAAGCCTCGAAGTCCGAGTGTTCCTTTTCGTACTTCTCCTTATATCCGCCATCGCCCGCCGCCTTGAGGTCGTCCAACTGCTTTTGAACGTCGGGCAGTTTCTCCGCATCAGACTTGTACTTGCTGACATCAGCCTTCAAGCCGTCTACGGTATCGGTATGTGCTTCAATGATGGTGTCCACCTGTTCGTCGGTGAGCCCCATGCCTTTCAGTAATTTTCTGGTCAATGCCATTTCTATCTTCCTTTCCTTTGTCCGCAGTTCGTCGCGGCGATAGATTGTATAAAAACCGCAGTGCTTCGCGGGTTTTACCTGTAAATTATTTATAGAAAACTTTTGTTCTTTCTGGTTGCTCCGGCAATCCTGCCGCCTTGCTGAACCTGCTATATTCTGCGTTCAGCCGCCGAAGCTTTATGTTCGCGGCGGTCGCGTCCTCGGAAAGCCCAGCTTCTTTGTATGCGTTTCTAAGCTTTTTCTGCGCGCGGATTTGACGCTCTATGCGGCGCTGCATCTGCGTTGCTTCATATGCAGTGTATTTCTTCCCGTCAAACTCGCAGCCAAGACCATCGTCGATATGCTCGAGCTGTTCGTCTGTGTAAGTTCGCTCCGAAACTCCTGGAACAAACGGGTATTTGTGATGCCTACAGTTTGCGCCTGTCAGACCGTCAACATATCCGTAACCGGTCGTTTCCACAAGGTCATCGTAAAGCCCCAGCGGGTCAGGTTCGCCGCTTTCGCTCTGGTAATAGACTTTCCCTTGCCAGTCCTTATGGCTCGACCACGGCGAAGCACCTGGCTTGTCACGCGCCCCAGAGTGCGCAGACACTTCAAAGTATCGCGTTTCTAGGTATTCTGCGCTTTGGTTCGTGTACTGGTCGCAGATCTGATTCACGCCGGTCATGACAGCTCTCCGAACAGCAACGTCGATGTGGTCGACGTGCCCGCTTTCGTAGCTTACAACTTTTAACCCGCCGCCCGCCAGCTGTTGAATCGCCGACTTAATTGCCTGATTGTAGCTGATCGCCCCGCTCTGAATCTGCATAACAGCAGAATCCAACGCCCACTGATACGCACGAGCGGGCGGAAGCATCGTCCTGCCTTTGTCCACCAAAAATCCCATAGACTGTGTGATGTTATGAAATTCATCAAGCGTCTGCGTTCTGATAGCTTCGATTGTCGCAGCGTTCACCAGAATATCAGGCTGTGTTAGCCCTGCCATGTCGATAACCGATGTGTAATACTTCTGGTTTCTTGCAATAACATCGTCGAAAAGATCCTTGAGCTTCTTCTCGCTAATTCCAGAGGTCTTTCGGATTGCTTTCTCAATCTCCTTCGTGTCGATACCATGCGAACGAAGCGCTCTGATTGCCTGAACAGTCACTTCGTTCAGCTGATCATTCAGCGCAAGCCTACTGCATATCTCATCGAGAAGCGTATCTTCCAAGCCTCGGAATAGTTCGGCAAGTTCTTCTGGAAGTGCGTCTAAAATGGCAGGTGAGAACGGATACTTTTTCACCGTCCATCACCTCACTCTACCTCGTTCTCCGGCTCTTTAACAATGTCCTGCGCCTTTGGCAACGCCGCCTTTGCGGTCGCCTCGTCCTCGTTCATCCACTTCATGCGGAACTCCCAGTCATTCATAATGCCTGCGCTGAGAAGCTGCATGTCGCGTAGGAAGTCCGTCTGCTTGTCCTCAATGATTGAATCGTCAAAGTCTACGGAAATCTGTACTTCCTCATTCAGCCCAGCTTCCATGTACCTGTTCCCCATGCGGAGCAACGTCCTGCAAAGCTCTGTGATTGCCTGTTCAAGCAAAATCTCATGCTTCTTGATCGTCCGGAACATGGTGCTGTTCTCGCTGATAACCTGCGTCGCTGTAGCAATACTTCCCTGATCGAACTTGTAATGATTTTCACCGAAGCCGCACTTGCTGGACAGGATATTCAACATATCCTGCATACCGGTGTTGAACTCCTCGGTACGAAGCGTCATGTCAACAGACTGCAAGATGTTCCCGTTGTTCGCCCTGTCTTCTGGGAGGACGTAATACACAGTCTCACGCTTATCAAAGACCGGTCTGCCGTTCACGTCCCGAGTTGCTTCTGGCTGCACCACAATGCGCTTTTTACCAAGCACAAATTCATTCACGTAGCTGTCATACGTTATATCAACGCTCTTGAGCTGGTCGATGGCATATGCAAACACAGCCACACCAAGCGGGTTATTTTCATCGGAGTTCGCGATATTCAGCCTGTCAATGGCAAACTGAGGCTTGTCGCTTCCTGTGTGTACAACAGGTGGGATTGTTTCAAAGCCCTTTACACTGGTCAGAGGGACTTCTTCGGAATCATACAAATGGTTCTCGATGTCGTACTCGCCGCCGTTCAGCCTGTGAACTTGAATGTATGTGTACTCTGTATCGTCAACCTTTTTTGTAGAGGCGAACGCACACTCCCTGATGATTCCATTGTCCCATGTCAGTGGATAAATGTTCGTCGCGCTGACATAGTTGATACGAATGCGCCCAGAATCAACAATTTCGGAGGTGTCCGGATTGATGGACATTCCCTCAATGACCGGAACATACGCGATCGTTCCAAGCGCTGCCTTTCGCTCCTGCGATTCGTTCGCCTTGACCTCCCAGTTGTTTTCCGAGAGAATCGTGTCTACGAACTCCTGCTCCTTCTTCCCCTCAAGCGTGATGTTTACCCGCTCGTTCATCAGAAGGTTTGCCCAGTCCTCGCATACCTTTTTCGCCATGCTTACGGAATATCTGTGGCATTCCAATTCTTCAATGCCATTCCATACCGTGTAACTGTGGAAATCCTCAACATTCCCTTTGTACCAGTCTCCCCACACTCCGATCAGCTTGTAGAAATCAAGATCAACGGTATCGAATCCAAGCTCCTTTAATGCTCTGCGTATGTTCACTCTTTCACCGTCCTATCATATGCCCGGCGCGTTCCAGGTCTTTGTAATAAGGCTCTATGCTGTACTCAAACGCATCGAGGCTGTCAATATCGGATGTTCCATCGTCAAGGCGCTCGTCCTCGAACTCATCCGGGTCATAAATTGCTGATTGAAACGCATCGATCAACTGTGGGCAGTTCCGCGAAACCTTGAGCCTGCCTTGCTTCATCAGGAGCACGACAAGCCGTATTCTGTCTGTGATCTGCATTTTCAGCGCGTTCTTGACTTGTGTCCCAAGATTCTGCTTCTGTGCAGTATGATCTAGCCCACGAATCAAAACCGTTTCCGCGCTGTCTGCCCGCGTCTGGCTGTAGCCGTATTTCGATGTTATCAGCTTGCAAAACGTAGCAAACCGCCTGTTCAGTGCGTCAGGGTCGATTTCTTCGTTCTTGATGTATTCCTCTTCCAGCGCGACCACGCGATAGTCTTTTGTAATTCCAGTCGCTTGAAACTTCGTTGCAGACTTCGTGCCGCCGAAGTCAACGCCGATGGAAATAACGGAGAACTTTGTATCGTTTTCTTCCGCCCATTTGAGAGGGTCATCAATCAGATACTTTTCTGTGTCGTTGGCAAAGTCCTTGTAAACAATACCCTCCGCAGCTACCCACAGCCCACGCACATAGCGGTCGTAAAATATCCCGGCGTACATGTTTTCATAGCGCTCAAGCGTCCTTTCGCTCAAGCCGGGGTTATCCCGCATCTCGAAATGTAGGTAAAGCGTGTTCCGTTCTCTGTGCCGCTTAATCCACTCCTGGTAGAACCAGTGGTGCGGACTGCCAGGGTTACAAGAGAACCACAGCTTCGCGCCGTCCACAGAGCATCGTGCAAGCGCCTGCTCCACAAAAGAGCGGGGCATAAGTACCACTTCGTCCAGCAGCACGCCTGCCAGCGTTCGACCCTGAATCAACGTGTAACTCGCTTCGTCCTTGCCGCCGAAAACTTCAAAATAGTTCGTCACAGCACCGCGCCGCACTTCCATGACCTTATCGCCGCGCCGCCATCGGACAATATAGCGCTCCTTCGCGAGGCTCATCGCCGTAAACGGTACAATGATGTTCTTTGTGCAGCTGTCCACAGTTCGCCCGCATACACCAAAGCGCTGCCCGCTGAAATTCTCCATCGCCCATCGTACAAACGCCCATATCATGATAGAGGTCTTTCCGGAACGCACAGCACCGTCACAAATCAGCGCATCATACTTGGAATATGGGAAAGCAAGGATTTTCTGTTGCTTTGGGCTAATCATCGCTCTCCAACCCTTCTGCCATTTCACGCAGGCTTACGCTCAGAGCGTCCTCCTGTGCATTATCTGTCGGCAAGCCAAGCTCCACAACCTCTCGCTGACCGAGGTACTGTTTCCCGAGCCAGATAGCCATAGACGCGTTCTTTTCGGCGAGCCTCCATTGCATTCTTCTCAGTGATATTTTCCCTTTACCCCTCTTTTTTGCGAATACTTCGGAGAAATGCTCCCCATAAGTTCTCTTACACCATCCGTCTAAGGTTTTATCGCTTACATCAAGCGCGTCGCAGATTTCCAGAAGGGTACATTGAAGCCCGCACAGTGCCTCGAACTGCTTCTGATCTATTTCCTTTTTTGGTCGTGCCATACGCGCCCTCCTTTCTCCTCTGGCGTTTGATAAACTTTTCCATGTCCCGCTTCAAATACGGGCTGGTTGTTTTGTCAATAATTCCCTGCGCTTCTTCAATCGTCACTCAGAAGCACCGCCTTATCCCCTGTGAACTTCTCCCAACGATCAATGATTACATCGGCATACTTTGGGTCAAACTCCATGCAATATGCATGCCTCCCGTTCTGCTCCGCTGCCATGATCGTTGTGCCAGAGCCAGCGAACAGATCAAGAACATTCTCTCCCGGCTTGCTGGAACATTGCATCTGGTAGTCGAACAGTTTAATCGGCTTCATGGTCGGGTGCTCCGCAGACTTTACCGGCTTATCAAAATTAAGCACCGTTGTCTGCTTTCGGTTTTTGAAGAAGTAATGCTTCTTGCCTTCCGTCCATCCGTAAAGGCACGGTTCATGCCCTTCCTCTTCGATTTCGCTCTCGCCATAGAGGCAAGGTTCATGCTTCCACTGGAAATCCTGTCTCCCCATCACAAGGGAGTTCTTCACCCAGATCAGGCACTGTCTGACGCGCAGCATCGCGTCTTTACACGCACCGCGAAAGTTATACCCTTCACTGTCTGCGTGCCAGATGTAGAACGGGGCACCTGGTTTCATGACCATTGCTGCATTGGAGAAGGCATCCGTCAAAAATCGCCTGAATGCTGTATCTTCCATGTTGTCGTTTTTGATTTTACCGGCGGCGCCCTGATAGTCCACATTGTACGGCGGGTCCGTGAGAAGCAAGTCCATCTGTGCCCCCCCTACGAGCTTCTGTACGTCTGTCAAAGACGTGCTATCCCCGCACATAAGGCGATGATCTCCAAGCTGATATACATCGCCAAGTCTGCTCTTAGGCTCTGCCGGAAGAACAGGATCATAATCATCCTCCACAACGGAATCGTTCAGCTCGTCGCGAAGTCCCCAGTCAAAGTCAAAAGCCGACAGGTCAAGCCCCGGCAGTTCGACCGACAGCAGGTCAAAGTCCCAGTCGCTCTCGTTGCTTTTGTTATCTACCAGCCGCAGGGCGTTCACTTGCTCCGGTGTCAGATCATCTACGCAGACGCACGGCACTTCTTCCATGCCCAGCTTCTTTGCCGCCAGAGCGCGGCAATGACCGATTACAATCACACCGTCCCGATCAACTACAATCGGCTGAACAAAGCCGTACTGCTTGATGCTTTCTGCAACGTTGTTGATCTGCCGTTTATCGTGTTTCTTTGCATTCTTCCCATAAGGCGTAATGCTATCTAATTTCAAGCTCTTTACTTCCATTTCATCCCTCCTTATTCACCCTTCCAATCTTCCTTTTCACGCTCCACCGGATTGCGGCGTCCGGTGGAGCTAAGAAAAAGGAGGTTCCGCAGTACGCTGCGTAGCCGTAAGAAGGATGAAAGCGCAGAGGATACACCTCTACGCTCTCAACGATACACTATGTTTAAGGCTCTCTTACGCAAACTTTTGAATATAAACCACGTTTTTCTGCCACCAAGTAGATAAACTGCCTATGCCATTCCTGAGCGGTACGCTCCGAAACATATACCACCATAGCAGCGCCCTGTAGGGTATGTGTACGCTTCCAAAGAACCAAATCTATGAGCCGGAGGCGTTCCGACCCGTCGATAAGCTGTTTTGTTTCCTCGATTGCAGCTTCGACAGCAGAGATTTCATCCCGCGTCATAAGCGTACCGCTTTTGTAACTTCGTATCATCCACTTCGCATACCCCCACCATCCATAGCGCGGTTTGCTCACCACATCAACCTCCTATCTACCTCCTATCTCCCCGAACTCCCGAACCCATTGTCCTCGCGTTCCGTCTTCTCGAGTGAGCTGACCACTTCCAGCTCCGGAAGGATACAGGGCAGTATAACAAGCTGCGAGATCTTATCGCCCCTACAGACCTTGTAAGGCTTGCTTCCGTGGTTGTAGAGCTTGACCATGATGCTTCCGGTGTAGCCGACGTCTATGACCCCTTCGCTTGTGATTCCGTGCTTGACGTTCAGACCGCTTTTGCTCTTGAGAAATCCCACGGTGTTTTTGGGCAGCTGGACATGCACGCCGGTATCAAACAATTCGCTTTCTCCGGGATAGATGTAAACATCGTCGTTCGCGGAATACAGGTCTAATCCCGCATCGTATTCATGCGCCCTTGTGGGCATGAACGCCAACAGATCTAAAACAATTTTCATTTGTCCCACCAATCCTTGATTGTATCGTTCCGTTCGAAAAACGGCTGAAAGAACGGGCCGCAGAGCTTCTTAAGGCTCGAGTCCAGCCGGTGAATTGCATCGTCGGATTCCTTCTTTCCCTGCCATGCCACGCCGTACTCTACGTCCAGCTGCTCCATTTTGTCCAGAAGTTCCTTTGCCTTCGCCGGGCTTTTGAGCATGCCCAGTTCATGCGCCGCCACAAAGAAAAGGTCCACCACTTTCTGCTTTCCGGCTTCCATACCGGCGGCAAAATAAGCCTTGTTGCTTCTGCGAATACGCTTTGCCAGATCATTCGTTGTGCTCATAGCTGTATCCCCCTTATGTACTTATCGAAATACGTCACAGCCACCGCCATAGCCGCCCACATGTCGGCGGCGAACCCGTAAAAGAAACCGGGGTTCTTCTTTGTGCCCTTGCCGAAGTTCGGCTCTCCGGGCGCGTAGCGGTCGACGAGGGCTTGTCTGATGTTCGCATCCTTCGCCGACGCTCTGCCGCAAAGGTAGAGCTTTTCTTCCCGGCGGAAGATCTTCTGTATCTGGTACCCCTTCCGGTAAAGCTCGGCATATTCCCAGAACCGCCCAATCCAGAAGCAGGTGTCAAACACCTCTTGCCCGACTGGCATTCCCATACCGGCAACCATTTCGATTGCCAAGTGCTGATACTCCCGGCAGAGAACGGGGAATATCTCCCCGTTCGGAACTTTCCCAACGTCCAGCACCTTCCGGATTTCCTTCCCGTCGTGCTCCGCCAGCACATAGCCGGATTGAATGTTGCCGGGGTCAATCGCAAGAATTGTTCCCACCTTGCAGCCTCCTTCCGGTCTCGCACGGCTTCATCTCGTCGCAATCACCGTATTTCGCGCAATGTGCTGCAAACAGCCCCTTGAACTCCGGCAATTTGTCGATTACAAGGCAGCACATCATTTTCACAGCCTCGCGCGTCTCCTTTGCCGCCAGCCTGCAAAGCCGCTTTTCTGCAATGGTCATCAGCTCTTCGGCATTCATGTACCAGATCATGTCTACCGGCGCGTCCTGCCGCGCTGCGTTCCGATCGTATTCGTCCTGCCGGTCGTTGCGCTGGCTGCGGATAAACGGCTGTGCGTGGACGTGGCGGGCTAAATGAGTGCTTACCCAGTACGGCACGCCCTCAAGATAAAACGCAAACTGTAACGTCCGAATGGGGCTATGCCGCGCCCGGAGAATGGCGTGTTTCCACTCCATGTCCGGTGCTGTTTTCATCTCTTTGCCGATGGTAACCAAAGCGCACTGTTTTGCAAGCGCCCAGTCCTCATCGGTTGGATATTTCAAAAGTGTAATGTTCATTCTTCCCTCCGTTCTCCGTAGCTGCAATACCCGTCAGGCTCCGGGTCTGAAAGCCCTCTCCGATCTGCGCAGTACGGGTCATTTTCTTCGTTCCGACGGAAATTCTTGCAATCTTGGCAACGCACGACCGGTTCAGCGTCTACCGAGGGTGCATATGCAATCAGCTCCTGAATTTTCTGTCGCGCTTGGCTCAACATTACGCGCGTGATAACATTCTCGGTTTTGCTCCGATCTTCCATGTACTTTTCTTCTGCTGCGTCGTATAGCCGGTTCGCATCAATCAGCCACATTATTGCTACCTCCTGTATTTGTCTGATACTCGCCGTGGCTGCAAAAATCATCAGGTCTGCAATACGGCAGCATATATTTTTTGCAATCGTAGCATCCGCCAGAAAGGGGTGCCCCAAGGTGTCTACAGTATTTGCAACGCACTACCTCCGCAACGTCGGCGGCGGGCAGTCTCTTGATAACGTCCATCGCTGCGTAAGCATAGTTGTTGCATAGAACTTTCAACGCATCCTCGCGCCGGATAAAATCAGCCATAAAGCATACCTCCTGCAATAACTTCGTCCATCCCATCCGGCAAGGCGTGGAATGGGTCGATTGTTCGTATAATTTTCAGCCGCAAGAGCCTTTCTGCCTGCCGTTTGGTCAGCCGCTGCTCCCGCTTCTTCGGCGGCAGCTCGCCTTTTGCCGCCGCAATGGCGGTCGGGTTGTGCTTATGTTGACCCATCGCTTACCATCCTTTCCAGCATCGACCTTGTTTCACACATCGCCGTGATATACCCTTTGCAAAAGCTCATCAGCATTAGGTTGTTGGTGCTTTCGTGCCGCCTGTATCTTCTTTCTGCATCTTCTATATGGTCTTTTGCCATCTTTAGATGCACTTCCAGCGCGACGTTTTTTGCTGCAAGAATTTTGTTTCCCAGTTTGCGCTGTCCGATGCTCGGCGCGCCTTTTATTACGTTTTCCACGACATCCAGCACACGCGCAATCGTCTCTGCATCGAGAACATTCGTGTTCCAGCGCCTGATGTTCTTGTAATCTGCTATCGTTTCAAGCAGCCACGCGCTGCTGATATACTTTTCAGCCGCCATGCCGCACCTCCACACCTGCCATTTCAAGCAACCCGTAAATATCCGCTTCATCGCTGTTCGCGAGGAAATTGTCATTTTCGTCGTAGTAGTTGTAAGCCGTGTATGCGAGGAAATTGTCATTTTTGTCGTAGCGGTTGTAAGCCGTGTATGCGCGGGCTTGGATTCCGACGTATTTCTTGAGCAACTTATTCGCCCCCTCGATTCCAAACGTGCAGGCATCTTTCAGCTCTTCCATCTGCGATTTTGAGATAAACTTAGCCATCATTTACCCTCCGGTTCCACGCAGCTGCGATTTCCATCCTTGTCACAACGGGATTTGTGGCGATAAACGCCCCTCCGCACTGTTTACACTTTATCGTACAGGTTGTGCCAAAAAACGCTGCCTCTCCGCCGCAAAACGGGCACGGTTTCAATTCATCCATCCTTCTTGCCCTCCTCTACACGCGACTTAAGCCATTCTTTGATTTGCATCGCGCAGGAGCAGCAAAGCTCAATATCAGGTGATTCCTCATGGAACGCGCTTCGTATGTTTACATACGTCGCAGAGCTTGTGGGGTTTATCTCCGCCCCGCATCGGTCACATACTCGTTTCGTTGCCATCCTTCTTGCCCTCCATTTCCTGCAAAGCTTTCTCGGCTTCTTCGCGGCTCAAAAATACGGTCTTACCGATGTCCTCTGCGCAGATTTCCATGCCGTAACCAGCGTACTTAATCGTGCCATCCTCGTAGACGTGCAGACCTTCAAAGCGAGACTGTGCCAGAATTCCGCTTACCTTCTCCCAGTAAATCGCATCCGGTGCGCACGGCAGAATCAGGACGAGCCCCTCAACATCCGCTTTCATCAGCTCCACCATTCGTGAGATGGAGTAATCATAGCCGGAAAGCGTTTCCTCGATTTCCCGAGCCTCTGCGCACGCCTGTGGGGATAATCTAGAATCTTCATATGCTTTGAGCCTTTCCCATACCTGCTTCTGCGTGCAGTTTCCGTCATACGGGCACGGCAACTCGCGGCACTGCGCGATGTCGCAGAAATTGCCCTCAAACGTTAACCGTTCCAAAATTCCATCTCCTTCCCGACGTATTCACAATATGCTTTCTCAAGGCGCGCGCCTGCGCTGTCCTTCGCGTCCGGCAGGAAAACAACCGCGTCCGCCACGTCGATCATCGCCATACAAATGCGCATATAGTCCGCAGCCTCCATCCCCTCCGGCAGCTCCGCCGGATTCAGCACGATGTTCCCACACATCCGCAACCCCACTGCCGCCCTTTGAAATTTCGCCTGACACCCCTGATCGCCCGTGATTTTACCGGCGATGTAAATCTTCATGCTTTTCCATCCTTTCCCGGCAGCGGCACCATATGGCATTTATCTGCCGCAAATTCTGCGACATAGAGCAGCGCAGTGCAGGCAAGCAGGATGTCGGCCATGAGCTCTTGCGCATCTTGCTCTCCAAGCCCATCGAAATTTTTCTTCCGCAGGTACTCTGCGTACATAGCGCCAAGCTTTTGGATATTCTCCGCGGCTTCCTGGTACCGTTCTTTCGGCACCGTATACCCAAATCCTACCTTTTTGATTTTGCTCATGCCTTTTCTCCTTCCTCCCGCTCAAAGCGGATTTTCATTTGTGCGGGGCAAAGGTCGACCTCTGGGCGGCGCTTGCCTGTCCAGCGAAGCCCGCCAGCCTGTCCGACGCACTTCCATCCAGCCGCCTTTAAGCTTGTCCCCGGCTCCGTATCCAGAATGTAAGTAATCAGTTTGTGGTAGCCCATCGCCCGGGCGGCGCGCCATGCAGCGGCATACAGAATAGAGCAGGCATTTCGAGTTCCGTCTGTACAACAGCGGTTTACCTCAAGCGTCCATCCATCATCCAGATACCGCGCAACCGGTCTGCCGACGATTGCAACACCTACGATTTTCTCTCCGTCTGTGCAGCCGATGGAAAATTTATGTCCAACGACCGGCTTATGATGGCGGTGATGCTCTGCCACAAACGCGTTTGCCTCTGCCAGCGATACCGGGCAAATATCAAGCATCTGCCTTGCCTCCTCCCTCTGGCGCTTCCGGCGCTCCTCGTAATATATCTGCAAACTTCGGCGCGCTCGGCAGCGGCATCCAGTGGGTAATCAAACCCTGCGGAACCTCCCAGTTGCAACACTCCCAACCGATCCCCGGAATATACCGAGCCGCATCCACGATGCTTCCGCCTGCGTCCTTAAAAGCGATAAGGTATCGCTTAAGATGATCTGCCGGCAGCCTGTCATCTACGCTGACCCACTGCGGCACTTTCTCCCGCAGCGCCGCATTCTCGGCGGTCAGGCGCTCGATCATGGTGATAGCTTCATCCGCCAGCCGCTCCGTGCAACGCACATACTTCATTTGTGGGCAAAGCCCGCAACCCTTCTCTATATGCGTCGCGCAGATACGCAGTACCTGTATAATTTCCTTGTCTGTCATAGATCCTCCATTCCTTCAAAAACCATTTGTCCCGGCAAAACGCCGTCCTCCATCCACCAGTGCATAACGTCATCACCTGTTTGCCAGTCGCAAGGCAAGCCTCGCTTTTGCCGTTCCGCAAGCATCCTGTCAAAAGCGCGGATATACGCAGCCTTGATCTTCGGATAGCGCGAGAACTCCGTGTTTCTGTGTTTCCCTGCCATTGGGCACCCGATGCACCATACGCGCTTCCATCCGCATTCATACAGCGGATTCATGCAGATTTCTTCCTCTTTCGCATACCCCCAAACATCAGCGTCTTTCCAATCGATAATCGGGTTCACTATCCTTTTCCCTTTAAGCTGGCACGTTTCCATCATCATTCTGCTCTCGTCGTTGTCGTTCATCAGTGTTAGGCGTTTTGATATATCCCAATGCAAAACTTCCAGCGCACCGCGGTTCTTCCGTTTCACTGATTCTGCCCAGCGTACACCGGTTGCAATAAATCTGCTTCCTGCGCCGCCCTCTTTAAGCTCCGAGCAACAGTACCTCATCCGACGTGTCGGCGGCATCAGCTTACGCGGGATCAAATTCCACATCGTCACGTTCCCGCCGTCCGGCGTCCGGTGCGTATCGATGTCGCATTTTACGCCAGCCAGCTCCAAGCGGCGGAAGGTATCCCGGACGTGCCAGACGGTCTCCGGCGCGTCCGCCGTGGTCAGCGAGTGCAAAACCTCATACTGGATACCGGCTTTGCCCGCCAGATGCAAAAGCACGTCCGAGTCCTTGCCGCCCGAGTAGGTAATCACAAGCGGCTGCTTGTATACCCGCAGGGACATTTCAGCCGCAAACCGTAGCCGCTCTATCGCGGTCTGTTCTAAATCGCTCACATTTTACCTCCCATCTTCCGCCTTCCTCTTGCCGATCTTCGGCAGTTTCTCGCCCCTCCATCGGTCATCTGGCTTATGTCGATGATCTCGGCGCGCCTGCCGTAGCTTTTCAGCCGTTCTCCCTTCACGGCGTTCCAAGCCTCGCAGGACGCGCTGCAACCGGCTTTCCGGTTGGGGCAGTCCTGCGTACACGGTCCGAAATTATTCATGTCTTCCTCCTGACCTGCACCGTCACTTCCGCCTCCCAGCACTCCGGTTCCCGGACGGTGATAATCTTCCACCGCCCGTCCTCCGGGTCCTTAACGCTGACGAGGTAAAACGCCTTGTTCTGCATCTTCTGCGGATACTTCCGCGCCCTTAAAGGCGTTCTGAGCTTTGGCATGAGCCGTTGGTAAATCGGTAGCGGCTCCGGTATGACAATCCAGACCTCGGCTCCCTGCTTCATCATGCTTCCTCCCCCAACATCCGCTGAATCGCCGCCCTCTGGAAATCAGACAGCTCGTCCCCGTGGTGCTGCACGTTGTACCCCGGCTTCTTCCCCGGCTGTGACGGCGCGCCCTTCTCGCGTTCTTTCGATTCCCACGTCAAAAACTTCTGCTTCCAGTTCCGTACGGGATCGCCCTTCCCGTCGGCCCAATTTCCGGCAGAATAATAGTCGAAAAATTTCTGTGCCAGATTCGGGACTCCACGCTCCTTCGCGTATGCGGAAACCTCTTCCAACGTAGGTGGTATAAATTTCTTACGTTTCTTCTCAGAAATAGAACTACTCTCTTTTCTATTTCCATTTCCATTTCCTAAAGGTAATACCGTGGTATTACCGCAAGCACTACCATCAGCCATACCAGAGTTATCATTTTCTTTGTTCCAACGCTTGCTGATGTTCTCCCTTTGACGCTGGCAATGCTTGTCCCGTTTTTCGATTTCAAGCTCCATCCGGCGGTTGAAGTACTTGCCGTCCTCATCCTTCTGAAACTTGCTCATAACCTCGTCTGACGGCTTTTTGACAGCCCGTATGATTTCCTGCATCGTCATATGCCCGCGCTCTCTTTGGAGACACAGGAGCGTGATATACTGCCCACGCTCCCGCATATCCATCAAGGCACAGCCGGATAGGAAATCCGACGTGTAAAACAAGACGGCAGGGTCTTTGTTGTTTGCCATCCCGCCACCGCCTTAGAGCGGCGGTTCTTCGCCGTCATCTTCGTCCATCATCGTAAACCCGCCGGGGTTTTCCGGGTCCTTCGGCTCCGAAGATTTCTTTCCTTCGCCGAAGTAAACACGGTTTGCCACGATCTCAGCAGACCGGCGCTTGTTGCCGTCCTTATCCTTCCAGTCGCGCAGCTGCAACCGACCGTCTACGACGGCCATGCTACCCTTAAAAAAGTAGCCGCTTACAAAATCAGCGGTTCCCGCCCACGCAACGCAATCAATGAAATCCGTCTCTTTCTTTCCGCCCTTCGGCGTAAGATCGCGGTCAACCGCCAGCGTGAAGGACGCGACCGAAGTTCCGTTCGGTGTCTTCCGAATCTCCGGGTCTCTGGTCATTCTGCCCATAATAACAATGTGGTTCAGCATTCTTTGTTCTCCTCTTTGGCGGTTTCCCGCTTTCCAAAGTAGACTTCCAGGACGTCATCGAAACGATACGAGGGCATCTTCTTATACGATTCAGCGAGCATATCGAGCATCAGGCACTTCTTCGCCAATTCCTCATACTTTTCCGTACTCAGTTTTACATAGGATTCCATGCTTACATCCCTTTCTTATAAATGTGGTTCAGTATGCTTCATCCTTACAGCATGACTGTTACGCGCCCAGCTTCGATCTCGTCGGCAAGATGTTCCTCGAGGTATTCCTTGATCGTCTTCCGCGCTTCCAGCTTCCACATACCGCCGTCTGCCTCAACAAACGAAATACCTCTTTCGTCAATGCGAATAAGGAACAGTCCAAGCGGCTGCTCAATTTCTTGGAAGGTTCTGTAGGGGCGAAGTCTTACCAGCGGACGAATTGTCGCGTTGGCCTGTAAGCTCACACCCTTCTGCGTGACAATTGTCGTAGCGACACCAATATCGTTATAGGTGATCTTCGCGCCGGTCGTGATCTGCGAAAGCAGCTGAAGCGTATACGCGCGATCTTCCGAGTCTTGAAATCTGGTTTGCAGCGCGACTGCCGCCCGTTCGAACGTGAGTTTTGTTTCCGCATCCCAGCCGGGAACGTCCGTCGCACGAACAAAATACGGCGTTAACCGCTCAAACGGAGTATCCATATCCGGGGTTCTGAAAGCCTCAACGCAAAGATGCGATGGAATCTTGATAAACAGCTGGCCGTCTTCGGCATTAGCTGTTCCCTCCCGCAGGATCATCTTGCACAGCGCGTCGAGACTGTTCAGTTCAAGCGTTTTCGCGCCGTAAACATCCTCGTGGATTTCCTTGTAGTTTCCATTCGGCAGGACAGCAAACGTGTGGTCTCCAATTTCCAAAACCTGCGGCTTCGCCATAGCCTCAATTTTCTCGATAGCTTCCTTAATCATTTCTTTTTCCTCCTTACGCATTTCTAACCAAATTCAAGACGGGTGCTACTTCCTGTTCTTCACCCATCATATCCAGCTGACCTGGCACGTTCGGTACCATTTCCACCGCCGTGACCTCGCCAAATTCATTTCCGGTGATATAAAGTGATGTCGCAACCGGATTTGTCGGGCAAAGAGCGCTTTTCACGCCGCAGGCAACCGATACGGTCTGCCGGTTGGAGTCTGGGCGGAACTCAATGGTAAGCTGCACTTTCCGCTTTGCTGTAGCCTCTGTGTTTGGGTCAAGGATGTTGTCCACGACCTTTGTCATTTCGTAGTCGATTCTCTCCATAATCGCTCCGCGCGCCATTTGGAGAATGCTTGTCCTTGTGTCTTCCATGATCTACATTCCTTTCTTATAAATCAGCTTTGATTCATCCCACCCGGGATATATCATTTTTAAGTAGTGTCTGATATACGCCTGCATATGTTTTCTCTTTGCCGTCTGGTCAAACTCTTCGTGGCACTTATCGCAAAGCGTCACGATATTCTCTTCAACCCCAATCCCGCCCTGCGACCGTGGGATGAAATGACACCACGGATTGCCGGGGTGGAGGCAGACGATGCAGAGCCCGCCGTCGCGCGCCCAGACGGCTTTCTTAACCTTCTCAGGTATCTTCGTCGCCTTCGTTTCCTTTCTCATCCTGCCTCCATTCCAGCGCCATACGCTCGAGTTCTTCCGGCGTAAGCGTTTCAATGCCCTGCTGCTTGCAGTCCTCAACAACCAGATCAATAAGCCGCGCCATTTGCTTTGTGTCGTAGGTGCTCGAGCCGTAGTAGCAAATGATGTTCGTGCAGCCCGGAATTTTTGACGCCATAATCTCCGTACACCAGCCGAGACCGCGCGCTTCCCACCATTCCCGGAACCGCTTGACTGCTGCGTCCGGAGCGCATATCGTATCGGAGTTGTCACCAACATCCGGGATATAGTGCCGATAGATTTCCTCCGGCGGCGCACCCACTTTGACCGAAAGCTTATTGCAAAGCAACCAAAGATATCGGTTTGCATCCCGACTCCGCATCTTCCGGAACTCTTTAATTGCCACTGTGTACCTCTTTCGTGGGTCAAGTTCCCCGGCAACCATACGGGCTTGCGCCGGAAATTCAGGCTTGAGCTTCAGCCAGCTCCCCGAAGCGTCCATGCTCCACGAAGCTTCAACGATGTTCAGTTCTATCAACCGGAATGACCCCCTTTCTAAGGCACTTTGCAAGGTATCGAAGCCGTGGCAGATACTCCCCTTCTATCCATTCCCGATCATACGGTATCGGATGATAGGACAGCCTATCGTCTTCAATCTCCCGAAACCAGTTTCTGTAGTCTTCCGGTTCCAAATGGTACGCCACGATACGCAGCGCCTTTTTCGCCGCGAACATTTCAACCTGTGCTTGCATCCAGTACGCGCGGGACACCTTGAAGGATTCTCCCTTGTGCGTCTTTACCTCTGATATTTCCTGCGCGTCCTCGCCATCCAGATTCACCCGCAGCCGAAGCCGCCGAATCTTGATTTGCCTGTCCATCTTTCGGATGCCGATATACTCCAGAATCCTGTGTTCGTAAGCACTTCCGGTATCCATTTCCAGTGTCGAAAAGTGGTCGCGGTTCACGCCGAGCTTTTGCAGCCAAAAGCTGCGGAATGTCTTTGTGTCCCATCTACCCATGATCGCCGCCGTATCCGACGCGCCGAACCATCCGCTTCTGTCGTGATCGTGTATCATAAGCGTTTCAGCGTATTTTCCAGATACTGAATGTTACCGAACGACGCCATCAGCTGATCGAATTTCTTCTGATTCAGCCCAAGCCCCGAGAGGATATAGCTCATATCCGCCCCGTTTTGCAGTTTTAATGTAATCAGCTGTTCGATTCTCTGCTTGATCGCCATAATGCTGTGCTGGGATAGGTCATCGTCCGCGCGTTCCGTGTCCTTGTCGTTCAGCCAGAGCTTGAAGCCAAGCCCTGTGTGAATTGCCACGCCCTTCACAAAGGCTCTTGCATGAGCGTTGGAAATCCGAAGCTGATTCAATGTGTCATCGTAAACCACTAAGGAACCGTTCATCAGCGGCATATCCATGCGGAATGTCTTATCGTCGATGTGGATTTCGACGGAAACGAAATAGCACCCCGTCGTTCTGCCATTCTTGTCATGGACTTCTTTTGACTGGAATAAGTACCCGCCAGTCTCATTTTTCAGCGGCACAAAATAGACCTCATTCGCCCCGTTTTCGTGAAGCAGCATCTTGCATTTCGCCCACGGGAGATACGGAACTTCAATCGGCTTCCCGCTGTCATCCTTCGCCTTCCGCTTGTCACAGAACGGCAAAACGTCGATCTGTACAAGCTCGTTAAATCCTTTCAGCATACTTTCCTCCTTAAATCTTGCAGACTTGCTTGTCCAAGCCGCACATTTCGGCAATGCGATTCGTGCCATACGTTTCCACCAAATGCTCAATCAGGGCGTTATGTACGTCCCAGTTCTCGCTCGGAAGCGCGGCGGCAATGTTCCCTTCGTCGGAAACAAAGTACTCATTCCCGTCATAAATCTCTGCGCCGTTGATATCCGTGATAAACGGCGCTTGCTGTTTATCTTCCATCATTCCACCAACCTGTATCTGGCATAGCTCGTATCCTCGCCATACCGGTTCTTGCTCGTTTCCATGTCGCGCCGGATGTTGTACCCTTCGCGCTTCAGATCGTAGACACGCGCTCCAAGCCGCATGCAGCCGAGGTCCTGCATCGCCTCAAGCTGCGTAATGCTGCCGAAGTCGCGCATGTACTTCAAAACCCGTTCAGCCTGCGTCATAGCTACCTCCAAAGCTGCGTGAAGATCGAACTGAAAACAATCTCGCGATAGAATATCTTCGGCGGCGCGGGTAACGGCTCTGCGTGCGTCGCAGCAAGCACCTTCGCCGCTTCTGCCTCAAACTCAACGGAGAACCATCTCTGCCAGTCAAGGCAGCGACACTTGCCTGTATCGTGGGTGCATTTCTTGCACGGGTAAATCATAACAGCACCGCGCCGCCGAAGAAGATCACCGCCGCGCCGCCAAGCGTGAACGCCGCTTCGAACAGCCCGAAGCCCAGCAGGACCGCCGTGCCGCCCAGAAGGACGCAGCCAATCGAGAAGCAAAATGCCTCCGAAGCCTTCAAAAGCTCCGACTTCCTTTTCCGCTGCCGGATAATCTTGTCCCACCGCTCGCCGAGTTCGCGCTCTCTTGCGCGCCGGTGATTCGCCTCAAGGATATATTCAACGTCAGTCATCATGTACCTCCACAAATTCCCCGTTCTTAGTGGGTCCATCCTTCAAATGCCGCTCAATCCAAGCATTAAGGTCCTTCGGGAAAACCCAGTAGACAGGTGCTTTCTCGGTTTTTACCGCCTTACCAAACGGGAAAACGCCCTGTTGCAGCCCCAGCCTAAGGACCTCAACACCGATCTGCATGCCGTTTTCTCGCAGAATCTCTACCGCTTCTTGCGGCGAAATCGTTGCTCGATTTAACATCCTATCTCTCCTTTTCCTTTTTCTAAGATTAGAGAAATACTATCTATTCCATTTCCATTTCCTAAAGGTAATACCGTGGTATTACCGGAAGTGTTACCACGCTATCAATGTGGTTCATGTTTTCTCCTTTTCCTCACGTAAGTCCAAGTACCACGTAAAGTTCCTCTTTCTGATGCAGTCGGCGCTGGCGTCGGATAATGAACATCCTGCATATGCAAAAAGTAAAAGTAGTTCGTCTCCGCCGACTTCTATTTTTAGCCTTATGTTCTTTCCTTCCCTCACAACTTTAGCCGCAACCCTACTTCTAACGGTTGCACGCTTTCCAATTTCATCCCACAGCTCGTTAGCCTCTTCGTTACTCATGTTTCCTCCTTTTTCGGCTGCGCCTCTTTTACAAGGCTCAAGGTTCCTTCCGTTTTCTCGGCTTCTGTAGCAGCGAGTCGACCGATACGCAGAAATAGTCGGCAATCGCTTTTACAGTGTCGATGCGCGGGGCAGCGTCCTTGCCTGCCCACTTTCCGATTGTGCCGTTGGCAATGCCGCACGCCTTTTCTACGGTCGCGATGTTCGTCTTGCGCTTCTCGCAGAGGCGCTTGACATTCTCATAAATCAAAAAAATCCCTCCAATCCGTACGAATACTACTTGACAGAGATTAGAAGATAGTCTAATATAAGCGTGTCAAGGCAATTAAATATCTTCTGAAAGTCCGTCTTGGTGAGGGGCTAGGTTTTTTGTACCCTTCACACATCTAAGTATATTAGAGTTTGCCCTAAAAGTCAAGAACTTTTTTCGCGTTTAGTCTATTTTTTTAGGTGCCGTATATGCTCGATAAAATCAAAGCGCTATGCAAGGAAAAGAAAACTTCTATATCCAAACTGGAAAAACAGCTTGGATTTGGTAATGGTGTCATCGGCAGATGGGATAAGTCTGTTCCGAGCTATGAACGACTCGCCGCAGTTGCTAACGCGCTTGATGTGCCAGTCGCCTACTTGACCGGCGAAACCGATGACCCGTCTGCGGGCATAAAAAAAGAGCGCCCCGCCGATGGCGAAGCGCGTGTCTGTGATTTGCCGGAATCAATTCAGAAGATCATAAATATTTGCCTAGATCGTCCTGAACTTGCGTCTGCGTTATTAACTCTTGCGCAGCAGATAGAAAAAGGTTGAGTTTCTCTGGTGTAAGTCTCATAAGTGTTTCTGTCAATTCTTTAATCGTTGCGATTTCCTTTTCATCCATTATAATCTCCTGTCTCCACTTCCGCCGTCCTTTTCTTAACCTCCAAATTTTATCGTTTCTTTTTGTGTAGATTTGTTCTTGAGGCTGTCAAACTCTGTTGGTAAAATCGTAGTATCAAATCAAATTTTGACTATGAGGGATTTTTACAATGAAAAGAATGCTTGCGCTTTTTCTCGCTGTGCTTCTTCTGACTGGATGCACGGCAAAAACCGCGAAGAGAGAACCAGATAAAGAGAGGGAACCAGAAACAATCGCCGTTCCTGACGCAAAGGTTGGCTCTTCTCCAGAAGCGCCGGAGCCCGCAGAACCGATTCTTCAGGAACAGCCCGAGGTTCCCATCTCAGATAAAACCGCGCAAACGTCTTTCGGTGATTCCACTGCTTCCGATATCGAACCCGTTGCGCCAGACGCTCCGATTGAAGCATCCGAACCAACCGAACAGCCTGTTTCGGAAGCTATTGCTTCCCCGGACGCTGAGCCAGTTACCGAAACAACGTCACAGAAATCATCCGGTGTATACGTTGGAAGTGTTGACTCGGATAAATACCATAATCCTAGTTGCCGCTTTGCAAAAGAAATCCTCCCAGAGAACGAAATCTGGTTTGATAGCATAGAAGATGCGCAGAATTCTGGGTATTCACCTTGTGGAGGCTGCCACCCTAAATAATATTATAGCGCAATGTTTACACCCAAAAATAGAAAAGAGGAAAATAAGATGGACACTGTAGAAAGACCCGTTCCAACCGAAAATCAAAAGTTTTGCAAATTTTGTGGTGCGATCATCGACAAGGACTGCGTGATTTGCCCGAAATGTGGAAAGCAAGTTGAAGAATTAAAGTCCGCGCAGCCGAACGTCGTAATCAATAACACGAACACAAATGCGAACGTGAATACTATCCGCGGGTATGGTCGTCCGAAGAACAAATGGGTTTCATTCTTCCTTTGCCTTTTCTTCGGTATGATCGGTGCGCATAAATTCTATGAGGGCAAAGTTGGAACAGGAATCCTGTATCTCTTTACACTTGGGTTGTGCGGGATTGGATGGGTCATTGACACTATCGCAATCTTGCTGAAGCCGAATCCTTATTACGTCTAACTCATAAACTTAGAGTTCTGCCACTGCTCCCGTGTCTCACCTACATCTGAGACGCAAGCAAAGAGCATGGGCGCTCCTTTGATGTAGTCCAGGCTTAGACTGTGGACGTCTTTGAAAAGCGCCCCGTCTACGATGATGTTTACTTTCCCGTTTTCAAAGCGAATATTGATGCTCTGCATTTGGTGTACCTCCATATTTTAGAACGCTTGTTCAATAATTTCAATTTGGAATCTTCCACAAAGAACACCTTGCATTTTCTTCGTCTGGCAAACCTCGTAAGCGGCAATTATGGGACAGACTATTTTGTATAATGGAATGTTTAAGATCGCCCCACCGTCGCTCCCCCGGCGGTGGGGCTTTCTCACGCGCCTGCAACCAGCATAGCAAAACTGGCAGAAATGTCCACCCTCAAATTGGTAAAACCATACCCATAGCAGAAGAATCAGCGAAATATATGTGAAAATGGAGGTATATCATGTCGGCGATTCAGGAACTCGCCCCATATCTTTCTGCATATCAGAGTAACATAAAGCGGGCGAAGGAAGATCAGCATTACACCATCGATAGGCTTGTTGAAGAATCCGGCGTTTCCAGATCGGCTGTGACGAAGCTCTGCGCAGGAACACAGCAAGACCCGAAACTGTACAATTCTGCCGCGCTATGCCGCGTTCTCGGGCTGTCGCTGGATGAGTTGTGCGGGCTTGTCAAACCCGCAGAAAGCCCGGAAGAACTGACCGAGCAGATTCATCATGTCGAGATCGAAAACGCCAAACTGGCGGCAACAACAGCCGCGCAGAGCGCACAGATAAGGGCGACACATACAATGTGTTACGTTCTCGCCCTGTTTTGTATGCTGCTCTCCTTTTCTCTAATTGCCTGCCTTGTGACGGATGCGCAAATTCGGAACACAGGTCTCATTCGCGGCGGAGATTTGTCCGTAGCTGCATGGGCGTGCATTGCCCTGATCGTAGGTTCAGCGCTGGCTTCGGCAATTACTTTCTATGCAATCCGAAAAGAACGTGGAGGGAAACATGGAGTGCATCAAGTGTAAAAAGGATATACCGGACGGTTCTGTGTTCTGCTGCTGGTGTGGTAAACAGCAGCAAGCGCCACAGCGAAAGGCTTTGAAGCGTGCAAACGGTACAGGGACAGTTTACAAACTGCAAGGCAGGCGCACACGACCGTGGGTAGCCGCAAAAGGAAAAACCATAATTGGATACTACGATAAAAAAACAGCCGCCCTCGACGCGCTGGCGCGTTTACAAGGGCGGAGTATTGATGAAATATATAACTGGACCTTCAAGCAGGTTTACAAAGCATGGAAGGATGAACACTTCCGCGACATCGGCGCGAAGGGAATAGAGTCTTACGAACGCGCATATGACGTTTTTGAACCATTGCATGACAGAAAATTTCGCGAACTGCGGACCGCTGATTACCAGATTGTCATAGACAAGTACAGCGATAAGTCCCACTCGCTACTGTCGAAGTTCAAGCAACTTGCAACGCAGATGTCACAATGGGGGATTCGCCAGGAACTCATAACGACAAACTTCGCTTCGTTCATTAAACTGCCCGAGAATGTGAAGAAAGAAAAAGAGATCTTCTCAGAAGAGGATATCCAGAAGCTTGAAGCGGACGGTTCCCAGGCAGCCAAACTTACCCTGATGATGGTCTATACCGGTATGCGAATCGGTGAGCTGTTCGGGCTTAGAACCGAAAATGTCCATGAAACCTATGTGATCGGCGGGGAAAAGACAGAAGCAGGCAGGAACAGAATAATCCCAATCCGTTCCGAAGGGCGTAAATATTTCGCAGAATTCAAAGAGCGTGCAAAAGGCGAACTTCTGATCTCTGGGTATGCCGGGCAAAAAGTCATTGCAAATTTTCGAAAGCGTGACTACTACCCGCTTTTGGAGCGGCTCGGAATCTCCAAGAAAACACCACACGCAACAAGGCACACATTCGCAAGCTGGGCTGTAGCAAACAATATCAAGCCTGAACTCCTGCAAAAAATGCTCGGGCATGCAGACTATTCCACGACCGCAAACATCTATGAGCACTTTGACATTGACCAACTTGTGAATGCGATAGATGCGCCTGTTACTAACACGTTACTAACTAATCAAAAAACAACGAAAAAGAAAAAGCCCTGAAACCTTTGAGATTTCAAGGCTTTTTTGGTGACCCGCCGGAGATTCGAACTCCGGACACCCTGCTTAAAAGGCAGGTCTCCATCATTTTTTGAGACTTTCTAAGCATGTTCTCAGACGTTTTAATGAATTTTTATAAAATTTATTGAATTTCAGACGTTTTCAGATTTTTTCAGATTTTCTCGGTTACTAACAAATAGCTAACACGATTATTAACACTAGACACGTTTTATCTTCTGCATAACAGAGTTATAAACCTTGCTGTTTACCATCGCAAGTGTATCCATAAGTTCATCAACAACCGCCCAAGCCTTCGCCGGGTCTTTCCCGGCAACCGCAAGCAAAAACTCACTGTCCCCGTACTCGCCCACGGTAGCCGGTTCTGCGGTCACAGGGGCGGGAGCGCCGGAGTAGTAACCCACAAACTTATCTCTGGCATTCTCCGCTCCCTGCATCTTGTCGCGTATCACATATAGGTTCGCCAGTTTGGCATAATTGGGATAGCTGGATTCTTCGTATTCCAGCCGTGCTATTTCCTTTCGGATTTCGGCTTCATCCAGCATGTCTTTCCCTCCTTATGCTCTGTCAATCTGCTCCATGCAGCGCCGGATAGCCTCGCGCGTTTTATCATCGTCCGCGTCGCGCATCATGTCTTCCAGCGTCGAGCGCATATGCTCCCGCGCATCGGTTCGGCTATACCTTCCCATAGAATCGCGATGCCTGCCACGGTAAGAGCTGCCGCGCCCATACGTGCCGCGCATATCCGCTTCCCACTCGCCGTCGCGGGAATAGCCTCCGTCCTCAAGCATTTCGATTTTATAAGTGTTCTTGATGGAGCTTGTCAACTTCTGGATTGCGTCCAAGTCACCGGCGGACATTTCGCGCTTGTCGGCGATATCGTCCAGCTCCTTGCAGAGCATTTCCCGAAGATTTCTTAAATCGTACATATTCCTTCCTCCCTTCATGCTACTCTCTCGACGGTCAAATTGCTGTTCGCGAAATTGACCGCCTGCGTACTTGTATTACGCATACCTACCGTCACACAGCAGCCCTTCGGTACGCAGACCTGTGCAGAGACGTAGATATTAAAATAATTCTCAACTGCTGCCGGAGTGACCGTAGCCGTAGCGCTTGCCAGTGCTTCGCCGTTGATGGAAAGCGCTGCGGTAATCGCTTCGACCGTGCCGCCGGTCGGGATGGCGATGTTGCCGCCGTAGGAAATTTTGAAAACTGCCTTACACTGGTTTGTCAGCCCGCGAAGCGTCACAAGCCCGCTTCCCTCTCGATGCACAATGCACGGCTTGCTGTTGACCGCTGTTTCGGTCAGAGGCACATTCTGACCGGATGCGACGGAGACGATATTGGAATTCGTAAATTCAGCCAATTCCATACACCTCACTTTCATTTGCACTCTTTCCTGCGCAGACAGGCATAAGCGATGCCATCATTGAGGTGATAGATTCAGCATAATTCGGCTTTTCCATTTCGTCGACGGTTTTTAAGATCAAACCATACGTCGACAAATCCATCACACTCATTTTGTTCAAATCCATATCCATCAGGTAGTCAATGTACTTTTCTTTCACGTCCTTGAATGTTGCCATAAAATCAATCCTTTCTAAATGCGTCGAATTCGACACGGTTAAAAATAGCGGCGGGACGATTGCCCCGCCGCGTTTCTTGAGTATCGGCAAGGAACCGACCATTTTCGTGAAGTCACGAAAAAGCTCTACGTTATGGAGTTAAGCGCAGTTGCCGCAGCCGTAGTTATAGCCGCTATTGCAGCCTGCAAACTGGTACGGAGCCGGTACCGCGAACGACGGGACCGGACGCGGGTTATAATACGCCAGCTGCCCACTTACGTAGGACTTGAGCGTGTCGTTCTGCGCCGCCTGAGAAGCCGCCAGCTGCGCCGCAAAGAGCTGCTGGTTCTGCTCGGCAATCTTCGCGTCCTTTGCAGCCAGTTCCTGCGCAGTCAGGCGCTGATCGATGCTGCGGAAGCCGCAGTTCATCGCGTCGATGATGTCGCGAGTGCTGTTCTGCACGGTGTTTCTGGTGTCGCAAGCCTGCGAAGCCATGTCATACCGCACCTGCGCAACGGCTGCGCGGTTTTCGCAGCAGCACTCCTGCGCCTGCATCGCCATGTTGTTGAGCTGCTGCATCAAGGCTGCCTGCTGGTTGCAGCGGGAAAGCTCCGCATTACCGAACCCCGTAAGTAGGGAGTTGTTCACGGCATAGAAGCCATCGCACAGCCCGCCGTTGATGAGGTCCATCTTGCGTTCGATGTTTGCGAAGTCGGAAGCCAGAACATAGCCGTCAACTACTCCGCCGGAATTGCCGCGGTTATTGCCGAAGCCATTACCGCCCCAGCCACAGAACAGGGCGAGGAACAGGATAATGAACCACCACCCGCCATCGCCTCCGAATCCGCCCCAGCCGCCGGAGCTGCCGGAAGGGGATACGTTCATGGTCGGCTGAATGCCGCCATCAGAAAGACTCATAATCATTTCTCCTTTCGTAGATTTTGAAATTTATCTCAATCGTGCGCACGAATTGAAATCTTAATTATCCAAGAAGCTGTTGAAACTGGCTTGCCGCCTGTTGTAGCTGGTTCAACTGCTGCTGCGAGATTTTCCCAGACTGTACCAGCTTCTCAACCTCCGCCCTCGGGTCGCCCTGAAAGCTCTGCTTGAACTGCTGAAACTGCCGCACCATATTTTGAAACTGCCCCATAGCCCCGGGCATTTGCCCGCCGCCGAGTGCATTAAACAGTGGATTCATTTTCTGCCTCCTTCACCTTTCTAACGGGCTTGACGCTCAGAGACGCCACCTTTGCCGCCAGTTCGTCAAAGTCCTTGCGGGTCACGTATTCCACCGTAGGCACTGTTTGTGGCGCTGTGGGGCTCACGGGGGCTGTAGAGCGCTCTACGAGGTCATACGTTGTCATTGCTGGTTTACCGCTTGCGTCTGCTTTCTTCACATACACAACCGGCGCATTCATATCCCAGAGCGTGACGGCGTTGTTGGGCGCAACGATAAATTCGTTTGCCGCCTTCTCGTTCGGGACCCAGATGATAGACTGTCCACAGCTCGGCTGCTGTGGCTGAGGTTGCGGAGTCGGATACTGCATCGACGGCGCAGGCTGATACTGTGGACGCATCATTGGTTCCTGCATCATGGGCGGTTGATTGTAAATCGGCTGCTGATACACATAAGGCTGTTGTCCGAACATTATTTATCCTCCTTTTCCCAGTAGAACAGTGGGATTTCGTTCCCACTGTTCCACGTATCGAAATACGTTCCATCTTCCGCGCAGACAACGTGCGTAGATAGTGCGAGTACATATATACCGCGTGGATGGTCTGCGCAGAAATCCTCGACCGTATAGCAGTCCGGGCATGTGTTCGGCACGACGTTCCTTGTAAACCCATGCTGCCGAAGGTACGCACCCCAGACACTGTTTGCCGACGGCATGTCGCCCATTTTCAGCCCCTGTAGGCAAAGCCCGACGTATGTTTCATCCCAGCTCTTGCCCGTCGCCTTTGAAATTGCCCGGACGGTACAGTCTCCGACCTGTTTCCCTTCCGGGTTTGGATTGAAATAAGAAAAGCCCATACCGAACACTCCTTTGATGTGTCCAGTATGGGCTTTTTCGTATTTTCGTGTGCCTCAGTTGTGCATCACTTAGCTGTATAATTTGCTCGACGTGTCTTTCAGCCGTGCCATAATTCCCGGAATCCGTCTCTGCACTGTTGCGCGGCCAAGATACAGCTCTGTCGCAACGTCAACCTGTGGGAGCTTATCCACAAAGTAGAGCTGCGCGATCTTTGCGTCTTCGCGGCCGAGATTCGATTGGTAAATAACCGTCTCCATATCCCGGCGCATCAGTCCGCCAAGCTCCGGCGGTAGTTTGCATCTGGCTTGTGGAGCCATAGCCCCGCCCCCCTACTTCATCGCTTTTGCGAGCTTTTTGAGAAGATCGTCGCCGTACTTGTAGGCGGCGAGATAATCAATCGTGCCGTCGGTCAATCCGGCTTTCTGCCGGATGGTCTTCTTTGCCTCCTCAACGGCTTCATCGATCTTTATGGTATCGTATTCCACCCACGGGAGCTTTCCGTGCTTCTGCCAATTGCGGGCGTGGTAGCCTGCTTTCGTGCCGATGTTCTGCACAGCGGTGATCTGTGCGCCGTTGTCCCAGATCGGGGTGCATTCGACCGCCAGACCGTCGCCGATGTACATGCCCCAGTGGCCGGGCATCCAGAGACCTTCTCCGGGAATCAGCTTGTCCCAGCCGATGCCGGACACGGCGTAGCACTTGGCGATCATGCCGTCGGCGGAGACATCCGGAACGCTGTTCGAGGCGTATCTTGCACCGCCGTAGTAGGCGTTTTTGTTGCCGTTCCAGCCCCAGAGAATGCCCTTTGTCAGGTTTACGCAGTCAAAGCCGTAGACAACTTTCCCAATCAGACTGCGCAGATATGTGACTCTGCCGCCGGTGTACCAGTCCGGGTACTGTGCGGATTTCTCGTCAATGATCGTTTCGCTCACGGGGGAGCCGAAGCAGCCCCACATGTAGACTGTCTTGTAATTCTTCGCAACGTCAATGTGCCTGCGCACAAGCTCGGATGCTTTCATCATTTCTGTTCGCCCTCCTGGGGCGCACCCGCACTGTCAAGCACATCCTGCGTCTTCTGGGACTGGGTCCCGAAATAAAACGCAATGATGACCGCATAAATGGTCATAAAGTCCTGCGAGATTTTGCCCACGACTGCCATGTAGGCGAACACGCAGGTCAGAATCATCGTGACCAGGCTTTTGACGCTGAGCAGGTTGCCCAGCCGCTTTTTGATGTTTTCCATATGTACTCCTTTCATTCTACCGGTTCATTTGGTTTCGCAAATACTCTCTTGCACAGCAGGAGCAGCAGCTCCCCGCCAAACGCCGCTGCCGCGAAGATCAGGACGTCTGACAGGTCGGCGGGATGGTCTGTGAAGATGGCAAGCGTTTTGATGATGACCGCCCACGCGAGCGTAAGCGTCAGGGCGTAAATGCAGTAGTAGACCAGCTCCCGCGCCATGCGCCCCTTTGTCTTCCGCTGCGGCTTTTTCTGCCCGTCCGCCATACTAGCCTCCAAGCCCTGCCAGAGCCAGCGCGTAGCCGACTAAGCCCGAAACAATCGCCGTGACCGCGGCTTTGATTAAGCCCTCCCAGCGGCTGCCGGGGAGCGCCTTGAGGGTTTTCACGTCGGTCTTGATCTCGTTCACGTTCGACTCTATCGTCTCCTGCTTCGTCGCCAGCACCTCCACAGAGGTAGCCAGCTGGTGAAGCGCCTTGTTGTCCGTCTCCAGATCGTTAATCCTGTGCGTGTTGGATTTGCACCGCGCGTCCAGCGAAGCGATCTGCGCCTGAATTCCGTCGTCCATGTGTTCTCCTTTCTCGCCCTCGGGCGGCTGTTATTCTTCCACGTCCCACGCCTGCGGGTATTCTGCGAGACTATATGCTGTGTCCTGGTTCGCTTTGGTGAACTTTCCGTCCTGCACTGCCCATTCACCTGCCTTGTACACGTCGTGTGCGCCCGTTGGATGTACGAAATTCCGCGCCGTCTCGCGTGACGTGCCGTGGTAGGGTCTGTTAAACGTATACCATGCAGAATTTCCGGGCTTGATATCCGGGTAAACCGCATTGTCGTAGTTCTGGAAACATTCCCACGGTTCACCGCCCACGCAGAATACGTCCCCGGCAACATGTTTTCCCTCCTGCCACTCGTCGTAGAGCGCCGAACACATAATGATTTCATCCGCCGTTGTGGGCTGCTTGCCCGCCATGAGAAGTCTGACCGCATTTGCCGTGGAAACGGTCAAGTCGTATTCAACCGGTGTCACCACGACCGGCTGCGGCTCCGGCAGCGGGATATTCGTAAGAAGCCAGCTGCCGTCTTTGATGTCCTGCCGGAGATAATCGATCGGTACGAACGTCCGCAGCTCGAAGCCGTTATCCGCGAAGACCCCGACGGGACCGGTCAGCGCTGCCACCCCCGAAAGAGAATCGCCCGTAAACCGGACCGAGCCGGAGGTGCTGTATACCCGGACGTTCGCGTAGGTGTGATTGTTATGTGTGATGTACATAGTGCCTCCTTATGCTGCGAGCATGTCATTGGTGACTAGCATGTCACTGGGGAGAATGATTGCGGGTCGCACACCGTATGAAGTATATGAGGAGAGTCGATTTCGGCTTCCGGAGGAGTCGACGTACCACACGCTGAGTGCGTTACCGTCGTACGGGGAGCGGAGCCACCAGCCATAGGGCGAGCCATTGAAGTTTGCGATGCGCTTGACGTTGCCTCCAGAGCTTGCGGTGAAGTAGTCCAGCTTCGCGCCATCTACCGGGAAGTAGAGGCTGTCACTTGTCGTGAAGCCAACCTCGTAGCCAGATAGCAGGAAGATCTTCACGGACAAACCGTTGGCTCCCTGCTGCGTAGTGCCACCAGAACCGCCGTTCTTACGGTACGGAATTTTTACCTGCTTGATGGCATCCTTGATGTTGCTGTCGAACAGGTTCTGGAAATCACCGTTTAGATAGCTGTGAATGGTGCTGCTTTCCAGTTTGTTCGTATTGGCGCTGTCCCATGAGCGTTGCTCATAGATATCCTCCATCAATAGCCATGTCCCATCGCAGCTTGCGTCGTAGATGCTTGATGGCAGCCCCTGATGCACCACCAGCCAGTCCCACGGAGTGCCGTTCAGGTTCAGTTTGATACTGCGCCCAATTTCCAGATCAGACATTCTCGTTCTGTGCGGCGCAGGTCCACGCCTTAAAAACATTCCCATAATGCACAATCCCCCTAGAAGCAGAAGCCGAAAGCCACACCAGTTGCATAGTTCGCGTTGGAGCTGCTGGCGTTGCCACGGAGGACAAAGCAGAAATGCGTGGGGCTGTCGCCATTCGGACCGCGCTCCCACCAGGAGTCCGCACCGTCCTTCGCCCGGCTGTTTCCCGCCTTGTAGTAGTCGTACTGCGTGCCCTCGCCGCTATAGGATTGTGTAATGCTTCCGAAAATCTCGATCTCGCTCAGCAGAAACAGTTTGTCCGCCGTGGTGTTGATGGTAGCACTCCGGTTGCCCGCTGAAGTAAGCTTGTTCACCTCGCGGATGTTATTCCTCACCTCTGTCGGCATCTTGGAGAGAATGGCAGGCAGGTGCGTTTGCCGCATGGCACAGCTCGTCCAGCCGCCGTTGTTTGTTCTGGAGCTGTTCATGTTCTTCAGTTCGCCGTAGCAGTCGTGCAGCTGGAAGGTAAACGGGGCTTTGCCGAAGCCGTCGGAATAGTCGTCGTGATTGATGCCGATAATGTCCACCAGATAATCCGTGGAGCCAATCATCATCGCCTTCTGATCTCCAATCTTCCACGTTGAGGGGACGATCTTTTTCTGGCAGATAGCAATGATCTGTTCCCAGGTATTATCCGAAAAATTTGCCTCATATGAAGGCTTAATTCCAGTAAACCATCTTGGACTTCTTCCGCTCATCCGAACACCACCACCTTCACCGGAATGTTTATCGTCGGCGCTTTGCCGATGCACTGTGCAGTCAAGCTGTTCGCTCCGGTCACGTAGTTGTGAATCAAAGCAAAGCCCTCCAAAAGTGCAGCGTCCGCGTCCGGGTCCGTGCCGGAGAGCGCAACGTCCCATTGCGGATCTACGTCGTAGGACGCTTTCAGTCCCGTGATCACGATCGTCTGCGCCTGGTAGCCGTGCGAGTCCTCAGACCAGCCCGAGGCAAGCAGCGTGCCGGTGTACTGTTTGATGTTCATAGGCTCATACACTCCTGTAATCAGCTCGCCCGCCGCGTTGTGCGCCGTCTTCCCCTTGAGAAGTGTCTCCGGCGTGACGGTGTCGGCGGTCAGGTCGAGCTTGACTTCGCCGTTAAGGGCGACTTTGTTGACTGCCATCTCAGCCTCCGATCTGGAGCGTCTGCCCTCCTGCGGCGTTGTCGGTGTAGGTTACGGGGATTGCAGCGACTGTCACCTGCGACAGATAGTCAAAATCGGGGTCTGGCGTGACGACCTGCTCGGCAAAGCTCGGCGTGACGTTCTTGTTTGCCTGTGCCTTGACCGCCTCGCCGCCG